>ENA-OVGE01000014-OVGE01000014.1-human-gut-metagenome-genome-assembly--contig:-NODE-14-length-177543-cov-43.105602_pt1 | contig 177543 bp, 124 predicted proteins | sample MGYA00237769_ERZ505417 | MGnify/ENA primary metagenome ERZ505417 (study PRJEB26158, sample SAMN06016403) | human gut metagenome | biome: human gut; feature: ankylosing spondylitis patient; material... | reverse complement strand
ATTACACTGGTTTTTTAATTGTTAAAACAGTGTAAAGTAAATCTGTATTAAGACAGCGTGTTGCGGCATGCGGCCCGTAAGCCTTGGCAGCCGGTCGGTCAATACTTGAACGAACTGCCCCCGAGAAACTCGCGCAGCAGCGATGTCGACGGCACCTGGCGGTTGGGTATGGGCCTGATGTAGCGCAGGAACTTCAGCAGCCTGTACGCCTCGCTGTACTCGTCGGCGTTCTCAGGCACGAGCTCCAGCAGCGGCTCGGCCTGCGTCTTGAGCACGGCCAGCTCGAAAAGCATTGCCGTGTTGAACATGGCGTCGGCATTCTCCTGGTACGGGAAAATCCACTTGTTCTCGCCGGCCCTCACCGACGGCCACCGGCGTATGGTCTCGAGGGCCGACACCCCGCGGTATTTGTAGTCGCGGATGATGCGCCTCAGCAGCCTGTTGTCGGTCGTTGGGATGTAGTTGTGCGAATCGAGCAGGATAGTGGTCAGCGCCGATGCGTAGACGCGATAGATGAGCGGGTCGGGTATTTTCGACGTGAGCTCGGGGTTGAGCGCATGTATCCCCTCTACCACGAGCACCTCGTTGCCCTCGAGCCTCAGCCGCCTACCGCTGCGCTCGCTGCGCCCCGCCTGGAAGTTATACTTGGGCAGCTCCACCTCTTCGCCCCTGAACAGCGCGTTCATCTGCTCGTTGAGCAGGTCGAGGTTGAGCGCATGCAGGTGCTCGAAGTCGTATTCGCCACTCTCGTCCTTGGGCGTCAGCTCCCGGTCTACGAAGTAATCGTCGAGCGATATGGGCACCGGGTGCAGCCCGTTGGCCAGCAACTGTATCGAAAGGCGCTTGCATGTGGTGGTCTTCCCGCTCGACGACGGGCCCGCGATGAGCACCATCTTCACCCCGCGGCGGTCGGCAATGTCCTCGGCAATGTTCACTATCTTCTTCTCCTGCAGGGCCTCCGACAGGGTGATGAGCTGCGTGGCCATGCCCTTGTCGGCAGCCTCGTTGAGGTCGCCGATGGTTCTCAGCCCCAGTATCTGCTGCCAGTGGTGGTGCTCCTTGAATATCTCGAACAGCTTGTCTTGCTTGAGGAACTCGCCCAGCTTCGACGGGTCGTCCATCGACGGTATGCGCAGCAGCAGCCCGTCAAAATACTTCTCCAGCCCGAACAGGTGCAGGTAGGCCGTGTTTGTGAGCACCGTGCCGTAGTAATTGTCGTAATACCCGTCAATCTCGTAGTACGTGGTGTACAGGCGCCCGGTGCTTTCGAGCAGCTTGACCTTCGACTCCGAGCCCAGCTTGCGGAATATCTCGATGGCCTCTTCCGTGGTGCTCTCGTGGCGGTGGATGGGCAGCGCCATGTCAATTATTTCCTGCATGCGCGCCCGCAAGCGGTCTACGTCGTCGTAAGTGATGTACCGCCCGATGTTCAGGTCGCAGTAGTAGCCGTTCGACACGGGTATGTCTATATACACTTTCCCGTCGGGATAAAGGTCGTGAACAGCCTTGCAGAGCACGAAAAAGAGGCTCCTGACGTATGCCCGCCACCCCGATGTGCACTTAAGCGAGAGGAACTCGACGTCCTTGCTGTTGTAAACGCGGTAATGCATCCCCTCAACTCGGTTGTTCACCTTGGCGCTCACAGGGCCATAGTCCATTTCGAGCCCAAATTCATCATATACCTCAGAAAGTGTGCTTCCGATGCGAATGTTTTTTGTTTTTTTATTATTTTTGCAACGGATTTGTATCATCTGTTCCATAACAATGGCCTTTTGGGATTAACGTTTGTAAAGTTACGCCGTTTTCCCGACATGACGCAATATCGCGAAACAAATTATATTAAAATATGTCGATTTGGATTTTTTTTAAGATTATCGGGTCCCTCGCACTGCTCATCTACGGAATGAAGGTCATGAGCGAAGCCCTGCAGAAAATGGCCGGGTCGCAATTGCGCCACATTCTGGGCACAATGACCAAGAACCGCGTTACCGGCATCATCACCGGAATGTTCGTCACGTGCGCCGTCCAGTCCTCATCAGCCACCACGGTGATGACCGTCTCGTTTGTCAATGCGGGCCTGCTGACCCTCGCCCAGGCCATCTCGGTCATAATGGGGGCAAACATCGGCACGACGCTGACTGCCTGGATAATGAGCCTCGGGTTCTCGTTCAACTTCACCAACGTTGTATTCCCCGCATTCATCATAGCCATACTGCTCATCTACACCAGGCGCCACAGATACCTCGGCGACTTCCTTTTCGGCATTGCCTTCATGTTTTTCTCACTCGCAATGCTCAGCGAGACCGGCGCGGCCATGGATCTCGGACACAACGAAGAGCTGCTTCGCTTCTTCAGCTCATTCGACACAAGCAGCTATATCACCATCGTCATATTCTTGCTCATAGGAACCCTGCTCACGTGCATACTGCAGTCGTCGGCAGCCCTCATGGCCATCACCATGGTGCTGTGCTCGAGCGGCGTGCTGCCGGTGTACCTCGGGATAGCCCTTGTCATGGGAGAGAACATCGGAACCACGGCCACCGCCAACCTTGCGGCGCTCGGGGCCAACACCCAGGCGCGCCGCGCCGCCCTGGCCCACCTGGTGTTCAATGTGTTCGGCGTGTTCTGGGTGCTGTGCTGCTTCTACCCCTTTGTCGACGCGGTGTGCAGCTTCGTCAACTACGACCCGCTCTCGGGAAGCACCGACCCGGTGAAGCTCTCGGTGGTGCTTGCTGCGTTCCACACATCGTTCAACGTATGCAACACGTGCATACTCGTGTGGTTCATCCCGCAAATTGAGCGACTTGTGTGCTTGATGATAAAGCCGCGGGGAACCGACGACGAAGACGAGTTCCGCCTGCGCTACATCGGCGGCAACGCAATCATGAAGACACCGGAGCTCTCCGTGCTCGAGGCGCAGAAGGAAATACAGGCCTTCGCCGAGCGCATACAGCGCATGTTCGGGTTCGTGCGCGAACTCCTCGGCACGCAGAACGACGCCGACTTCAACAAGCTATTCAGCAGAATAGAGAAGTATGAGGGCATTAGCGACAACATGGAGATAGAGATTGCCAAGTACTTGGACAGCGTTAGCGACGCCCACCTGAGCGACGAGACCAAGGCAAAGATACGGGCCATGCTGCGCGAGATATCCGAACTGGAAAGCATCGGCGACAGTTGCTACAACATAGCCCGCACAATCAACCGCAAGATGGCGGGCAAAGAAGACTTCACCGAGCGCCAGTACGAGCACCTGCACCAGATGTTTGAGCTCACCGACGACAGCCTGACGCAGATGAACGTGCTGCTCACGGGGCGCAAGGACAACTTCGACGTGAACCGTTCGTTCAACATCGAGAACGAGATAAACAACTACCGGAACCAGCTAAAGAGCCAGAACATCAACGATGTGAACAACCATGAGTACACTTACGCCATCGGAACGATGTACATGGACATCGTCAGCGAATGCGAAAAGTTGGGCGACTACGTTGTCAACGTGGTGGAAGCAAGAATGGGCACACGCCAGAAAGACGCGTAACGGAAGGAACCCGACGCCGCCAAGCAACATCAGGAACATGCTGCCGCGCACGGCTCTGGCCGTGTGCATGGCCCTTATGTGCGTGCAGCTGCGCGCACAGACTACCATCATCGGGCGCACGCTGACCACCAGCGAAGGCTTTCCCGACAACAACATACGATGCATCGCCCAAGACGAAGACGGCTTCATGTGGTTCGGCTCCATGTATGCACTGTACAGGTATGACGGTTACACATACTCAAAATACGTGCCGACGGAGCGCGGCGACACGCGCCTGCTGTCGGCGCGCCACATAGAAGACATCAGGCAATGGCGCGACGGGATGCTCTGGATAAGGCAGCACGGCAACTTCTACACTGCCTACGACTGCCGCAAAGGCAAGTTTGTAGACTACACCGGATGCGGTCTCTACGGCCTGTCGTTCAGCCACGCCACGATGAACGCCGACGGAAGCATCACCCTTGAAGACGAAAACAACGGCACGGCAACGGTTGCCTACAGCGGCGGGAAGTTCACCTACAGGCGCAACCCGGCCGGCAAAGGCGCGCCGCGCCGCAGCAGCAGGGGCACATTGGCAGACAACAAAGGCAACCACATAAGGTTTACCGCCAACGGAGACGTGGTGTACACCGACGCCAAGACAGGCAAGACGTTCACACTGAACGTATATCCGAAACTGCTCATACAGTCAAACCTCAGCCCGAGGGTAAAGGTGGTGTCGCAAGACAACGGCCTGGTGTGGATATCGACATACGGCAACGGGCTCCACCTGTACGACAAACGGACGGGCCAGCACACCCACATCACCAAGGACGACAGCCGGAAGCTGATAGGCAGCAACTTCATAATAGCACTGGCCGAAGACCGCAACGGAAACATCTGGCTAAGCCAGGAGCGGCAGGGGGTGGCCTGCCTGAAGGCCACGCAGAGCAACTTCAGGGTGATAAACCTCAACGCCGACGGGCAGCGCGACCGCTCCAACGAGACAAGGATGCTAAAAAGGCTGCCGGGCATAGGCATTGTGGCGTCAAACAACGCGGGCAGCCTGTTCGCCATCGAGGGCATGCAGCCAAGGCAACTGCGCCAGACGGACACCATAAGGTACATCTCCGCCGCCACGGGACCGGCCGGCGAGATGTGGATCGGGACGAAAAACGACGGCCTCATGGTAGGCGCGAAAGCCTACCGCCACACCCCCGGCAACCCGGCATCGCCGGCTGCCAACCGCATCGACTGCGTGCTCAGAGACCGAAAGGGGCGAATGTGGCTGTCAAGCCTCGAGGGATGCGTAGACCTTGCCGTGCCCACAGCCGGCGGAGGCATGGCCTTCCGCCACGTCATTGGGCCCGACAAAAAACTTGACGCCCGCAAGATGGCACTCGACAACAGGGGAAACATCGTGGTGGCATCAAACGACCGGGTGGTGTGCTTCAACCCCGACAGCATACTGACAGACCCCGGCCGCATCGCCGAGACATGGCTCAAAAGCGGCGCCAAGGACAACGCCGTGCTGTGCCTGCTATGCGACGGCAGAGGGAACACATGGGTGGGAACCGACGGCAACGGCATCTACAGGCTCAGCCGAGGCCGGGTGGCAGAGCGAATAACCGTGGCCGACGGGCTCGCCAGCGACGTGGTCAAGGCCATCACGGCCGATGCTGCCGGCAACATCTGGGCCGCAACCATCGACGGATGCTCGGTGATAAGGCCCGACGGCACCATCGACAACATGCATTTCGGCACCGACCACCTGCTCAACACATTCAACGAAGACTGCGCCGCAAGCCTGGCCGACGGCAGGGTGATGCTCGGCTCGATGGCCGGGATTGTGGTGGCAGGCCCTGCCGCAGCCGCGACAGCCGAGCCCGGGCAGCCTATGCCGATGGCGCTGACGCAGGTGCTCGTCAACGGGTCGCCGCTGACCGGGCTGCCCCCGGCTGCCTTCGGACGTGACGGAGGCCCCGAACTGAGACTCGATCACGACCAGAACACAATAACGCTGCGCTTCTCTGACTTCAGCTACGGCATGGAAAGCCAGCAGTCAAGATACTCTTTCTTCCTCGAAGGCTACGACAGCCGGTGGAGCGAATGGTCGCCCATGAACATCGCCTCCTACCGCGACCTGCCCACGGGCCGATACACCCTCATGGTGAAGGCGTCGGGTTCAGGCACAGCCATCAGGCTGCCGGTGGTGGTGGCGCCGCCCCTATGGGCCACGCCATGGGCCATTGCGCTATACATCATTGCGGCGGCAGCTGTGGCCTTCACCGCCTTCAGCCACCTGCGCACGGTCTACCGGCTGCGCCGTGACATAGCCATGGAAAAACGGCTCACCGACTTCAAGATTAAGTTCTTCACCGACATATCCCACGAATTCCGCACCCCGCTGACGCTCATCAGGGGCAACGTCGACGCCATGAGGCAGTCGGCCGACTTCCCAAAGGCGCTCAAGCAGTCGGCCGACAGCCTGAAACGCAACACCGACCGCATGATGCGGCTCATCAACCAGCTGCTGGAGTTCAGGCGGATGGAGGAAGACAAGCTGCAGCCCTCACTCGAAGAGACCGACATCGTGGCCTTCCTCAGGGCCATTGCCGACTCGTTCCACGACGCGGCGGCCAACCGCGGGCTGTCGCTCGGCTTCATGCCGCAGGCAAGGCAGTGCATGGTTTACATAGACAGGGGATTCGTCGACAAGATTGTCTACGAACTGCTGCAGAACGCAATGAAGTATACTCCGCGCGGAGGGAGCATCACCCTGCGCACGGGAACCGACGGCAAGCAGCTCAACATATCGGTGGAAGACACGGGAATAGGAGTGCCCGACGACAAGCGACGCGAGATATTCGAGCGCTATGTGCACGGCAGGCACGACCGGGCCAGCCTCGGCATCGGCCTCAACTTCGTGGCGGCGCTGGCCAAGGCCCACCACGGCAGCATTGAGTGCAGGCCAAACCCGGGCGGAGGCACGGTCTTCACGCTGTCGGTGCCGGCCACGGCCGACGCCTACAGCCCCACCGACTTCATGGACAGAGGCACTGCAACGGCCACCGACGACGACACCATGCAACCGGGGTTCAGGCCCACGGACAGCGCCGTGGCGGGCATGCCGATGAACAGCCTGCGCGTGCTCATCGTCGACGACGACGACGAGATGTGCATGTTCCTCAGGCAGGAGCTCGGCAAATACTTCATTACCGACGTTGCCTCCGACGGACAGGACGCCATGGACAAGATAAACGACCGGCGCCCCGACCTCGTGATAAGCGACGTGATGATGCCGCGCGTCGACGGCTTCGGCCTGACACGGTGGCTGCGAGCCAACACCGCCACCGCCGCCACGCCCATAATACTGCTCACGGCGCTCGATGGCGAAGACAAACGCTACCAAGGGCTGCAGACAGGGGCCGACGCCTACATTGCCAAACCGTTCAGCATGAGGCTGCTAGTGATGCAGTGCCGCAACCTGCTCATGCGCGTGGCGGCCGCCGCGGCCGCCGCCGATGACAACCGCGACGGCGCCGCACGGCTGCCGGAGGTTATCACCGACGAGGCCGACAGCCGCCTGCTCAAGGCCATCGGCGTATACATCGACTCGCACCTGGCCGACCCCGGCCTGTCGGTAGACAAGATTGCCGACGCCATGAACTACGGCCGCTCAAAGTTCTACGACAAGGTGAAGCACCTCACGGGCAAGACCCCAAACGACATCATACGCGAGAAACGGCTGCAACGGGCCGCCGAACTGCTGCGCGACGGCAGCATAACCGTGGCCGAGGTGGCCTACCAGGTGGGCATGTCGAGCCCGCAATACCTGTCGGTATGCTTCAAGAGGCGCTTCGGCATGAGCCCCACGCAATACCAGGGCGGGGACAGCAACACCGGGAATGGCGGCCGGTGAGCCACCGGCGGGCCGAGGCGGCAAAACACCCTGAACGTCAGCACATTGCAAAACGGGCCGTATTGCAATGCAAAACAGCCCGTTTGACAATGCAAGACAGGCCGTCCGGCAACCCCGAACGGCCTGTCTTGCATCTTCACCCTTTGCCGGCGCCACCCCGGCCACGCCAGCCCCGCGTCACACCGGGCCGCACAAGCCACGCCCAAACGGCCGCGCCCGCGGCCACGGTCACTTCTCGCGGCTGTCGCGCAGCGCATGGTCGGCACCCACGTCGGCACCCTCCCAGGCCCTGAGCGACGTCCACTTGCGGTGGGGGCCGCGCCAGAAGGCATCGTCGGCAGGCAGGCCCAGCGGCAGGAATACGGCCATGCACATATACTCGCTGCCCGTGTTTATATACTTCTCGCCCATGCGCGGCTGGCTGCCGGCAAAGCCCACGCGCAGCCATCCGCCGCTGTCAAACGTGCCGGTAGCACCGGCCTGCCGCCTTATCACGGCCGTCAGCGCGGGGCCCGCCTGCGAGGCCAGCCCCCGGGGCAGCACACCCATGAGCGCCGCCTGGGCCAAGGCGTGGAACACTCCGAAGCGATAAGTGATTGAACGGCCCACCACCGGGTATGTGCCTTCGGGCGAAATGAGGCGCTCCAATATGGCCGACTGCCTCACCAGACGCCTCACCTGGCGGTCGTAGACAGGGCGTGAGGCAAGGCCGTGGCGCACCATCACGCCGAGCACATCGGTGAGCATGGGGTGGATTACTATGCTGTTGTAATAGTCGAAGTGAAACTCCGCCCCGTCGCCAAACCACCCGTCGCCCTTATACCACCCGTCGTTGACAAAACGATTGACGCCATAGCACAGCCGTGCCGTGTCGCAGCGCCCGGTAAACTCGAGCAGCGCCGCCTCGACGGTCGAGGCAAACAGCAGCCAGTTGGTCTCGTTTGGCTTCACCGTGCGCGTGCGTTCCAACTCGGCCACAAGGCGCCGCCGCGTCACGCTGTCGAGCCTGAGCCACACCTGCCGCGGCGCCCGCAGCAGGCCCTGGACCAGGAAGGCCGCGTCGACAAGCGACTGGCTGATGCCCCGACCGAACGTCAGGTAGTCGGGCGACGACGGGTCGACGGCCCGGCGGAGCCCCTCGGCCACCATGCCGAGAAACTCGCCGCGCAGCCTTCCCTCTGCCGTCGAGTCGGCACCCAGCTCCAGCCACGGCGCCATGCCGCACAGCGTGCGGCCCACGGCCTCAAGGCGCGAGGCCACGCGGCGCGCGGGGTCGCGGCTGACGCTCTCGAACGGCATGCTGTCGTTGAGCGTGGCGCGGCTCAGGTTGGCCCACACAGGGCGGGCAATGCGCACCATCGTCGACACCCAAAGGCCTCTGTCGGCCTCTTGGGCCGGCGCTGCCGCCGCCAGCCACGAGGCCAGCAGCAGCGCAACAATCCTAACCCTGCCCATCGACAACCTTTTTAAGCTTCAGCAATGCCTCTACGAAGTAATAGTCGGCGTAGGAAAGCGGCGCATCCACCTCGGAGCGCTTGTTCATGTTTCCCACACTGTGCATGAGCACAAAACAGCCGTTGCGGCCCGGTTCGGCCATGTAGCGGGGCGACGACAGCGAGCGCAGCTGGGCCACGCCGTAGTCGAGCCACCGGCTGCTGTCGGCGCTCTTGTCGAGCGTTGACAGCTCGATGAAGGCCGAAGCCATGATTGCCGCCGCCGACGCATCGCGGTAAGTGTCGGGCCGGCCGGGCGCGTCGAAATCCCAGTATGGCACCTTGTCGGCAGGCATGTCGGCCACGCCGGTGATGTAGGCGGCCACCCTGCGGGCATGGTTGAGGTAAGCCCTCACGCCGGTCTCGCGGTACATCATGGTGAATCCGTACAGCGCCCACGCCTGGCCTCGCGCCCACGCCGACTCGTCGGCATAGCCCTGGTGGGTGTGCTTGGCGTTTGGCTTGCCCGTGAGCGTGTCATACGACACCACATGATAAGAACTGTAGTCGCGCCTGAAGTGGTTGGCCATGGTGGTGTTGGCGTGCCTCCGCGCCAGCGTGTCGTAGCGCAAGTTGCCCGTTTCCTTTGCCATGAACTCAAGGAACTCAAGGTTCATCATGTTGTCTATTATCACCGGGAACTGCCATTTGCGGCTCGTTCCCCACGACTGTATGGCCCCCACGCGCTCATTGAAGCGCCCGGCAAGGTTGCGCGCGCCCTCGGCCATCACGTCAAGGTAATGTCTGTTGCCCGTCAACCGGTAGCCGTTGCCGAAGCTGCAGTAAAGCATGAAGCCCAGGTCGTGGGTATTCTTGAGCCGCTTGGCAGGCTCTACGCGCGCCGTAAACTTCTCGGCCAGCGCCCGCAGGGTGTCGTTGCCGCTGTAACCGTACAGCAGCCACAGCGTGCCGGGGTAGAAACCGCATATCCACGACTTGTATCCCGCCATGCGCACCCGCCTGCCTGTAAACGTTCGGGGCAGCACGCTGTCTTTCACTTCGGCCGTGCGCCCGAGGGCGATGCACTGCCGCTCGGCCACGGCCAGGCTGCGGCTTATCATCTGCTGCAGGCTTTCCTGTTGCCCGCACAGGGCCGGGCTCACGGCCGCGAGCATCACGGCGGCCGTGGCTGTGGCCCGTTTGGCGGCTCCGGCAACCGCAGAAGCCACGGCCGCCAGGGCTTTTGAGTATTCCATTTCCATTGTTATTGATGTCAATTGCCTGTATGTCTGTTCTCCGCCATTGGCACCATCAGGCCACGGCATGGGCGGAGCCTCATTCCCGGCGGCGGCCCGCTGCCACCTTGACCGCGCCGTGGGCGCCGCGCACTATGCGTATGCCGCCACAGCTAACGGCGCCCTCGGGCCTGCGGCGGCCCTGCAGGTCGAACACCGCCTCGGGCCCGCTGCCACCGCCTGCGGCCCATGCCGGCCTCACGCCATCGGCCCCACACACCACCACGGTGATGGTGTCGGTGAGCCGTTCGCCCGAAAGGTCGCCCGAAGAGCGCACCTCAAACTCGTAGGTGCCGGCCTTCGGGGGCATGCCCGAGAGCGTGAAGGCGGCCCGGTCGCGGTCTACCTCGAAGGCAAAGCCGTCGGGGGCAGAGAAGCTCTTTATGCGTTCGCCGTCGAGATAGGTGGCCATGAGCATCGCCCCCGTGCAGTTTTTCAGGCGGCAGGCAACCGCCCTCATCGAGTCGCCCAGGGCCACCTGCTGCCACATGGGGCTGCCGCCGATGGGCACGAAGCGCGTGGCCACGGTGTCGGGCAGGTAATAGCCGAGGTGGGGAGGCTGGTTGTAGCCCGCGTTCTGCCACGCCACGCCCATGCGGTAGGTGTGGTCGTGCATCAGCGTCGGGATGGCGAAATCCGTCGGTTCGGTCGAGGTGAATATGTTGAGCGACGCCGAATCGGCGCTGTTGAAGAACACAAGCTCCTCCCGCCAGTCGCCTAACAGGTCGGCCTGAACCACAGGCGTGGCCTTGGAACCGAACGTTGTCGACTGCCCCATGGCACTGAACGTGGCAAGGCGGCGGCCCTGTCCGTCGGTCAGCTTTACCCCGTCGAGCAGGTTGTCGCGCAGCGTGCCGTCCCAGTATGTGCGGAAGCAGTAGCTCGGCCGGGCGGAGCTGACCACATTGCCGCCCGTGTCGTAGACGTCTTGCGACGCCGCCGACCAGAACTCATGGCCCCGTGTGCTGCCAAAGGCATCGGCAGCCATGCCCCGCCCGGTGTCTCCGTTGCCTCTGACGTGTAGCAACAGTTCGCCCGTGGCGGCGTCGTGCACGTCGAATCCCCACGGTTCGGTCTCGTGAACCTGGAACACCTCGAGCCCCGGTCGGTCGGGCATGAGGTCGCCCAGGTGCATGGCGTCGCCGTGGCCGAGCCCCGTTGAATACAGAATCCAGCCGTCGTGGTCGATGGTGGCGGCCCCGTAGACAATCTCGTCGCGCCCGTCGCCGTCGACATCGGCCACCGACAGGTTGTGGTTGCCCTGCCCGTAGGCGGTGAAGTTGCGGTTAAGGCCCGACGTGTTCTTGGTGTACGAGCGCGTCTGGGCGTTGCCCTGGGCGTCGGTGCGCGTCACCTTCGATATCGACGTCGACGCGTGCAGCCACTTGGTAGACAGCTTCCGGCCGTCGAAGTCGACGGCCCAGAGGTACGCCCGGGTATAGTATCCGCGGCACATCACCGCCGACGGGCGCGCCTCGGGGCCGTCGAGGTAGGCCACGCAGCACAGGAACCTGTCGCCTCGGTTGCCGTTGTCGTCGCCCCATGTTGTGCTGTAATCGGCAGCCCCGCCCGTGGTGAACGCCCTGTTGGGGTTATACCACACGGTGTGCAGGGCCTTGCCGGTCTGCCCGTCGAACACGGTGAGAAACTCCGGGCCGCTGAGTATGCGTCCCTCGGCGTTGCGGTAGTCGGCCGTATTGTCTGTTCCGGCAATGCCGTCGTCGTCGGCCGCCATGCTCACATAGCGCCCCTGGCCGTCGGTGGTGCCGGGGGCAGTCTTGCATATCAGCTCGGCGCGCCCGTCGAGGTCGAAGTCGTAGACGGCCATCTGCGTGTAATGCGAGCCCGACCTGATGTTGATGCCCATGTCGATGCGCCACAGCCGCGTGCCGTCGAGGCGGTAGCAGTCTATGTAAGTCTTGTGGCTGAAGCCCGCCGTGGCGTTGTCCTTCCAGTCGGTGGGCAGCCATTTCACCACCAGCTCATACTCGCCGTCGGCGTCGACATCGCCCACGGCAGCCTCGTGCGGCATGTATCCCACGCCGTCGGTGGTGGCGGGGCGGTCGAGCTGTATTCGCTTGAAGCCCTCTGCCCACACGGGTGTGCCCCCGGCGGCGTCGGCCCGGCCGGCCTCATTGTCGGCCACTACGGCGTAACGGCTGCCATCCGTGCCCCGGCTGTCGGCATAGTTGGTCACGGCCAGGCCGTCGGCAATGGGCTCGCCGTCGCGCAGCAGGGTGAAACGCGTGCCTTCCGGGTCGGTGCCCAGCAAACGCCAGCTCACGAAGTTGCCCCCGGCCGTATGCACGGCCACCACCCCTCGGGTGAGCGTCTCCATCTGGCTGACGGGCGTTTGCTGCGCCGCCGCGATGCAGCCCACGGCCAGGCACGGTGCCATGAGTACTTTACGTAATGTGTTTCTTGCCATTGTCTTTCTGTCGTTTTTGGTTTGCGGCATGCCCGCCGCAGGGTTTCGGCTGCCCGGCGCGAGCCACTGGCCAAGGCCGCAGGGCGCAAAATATTTCAGCAAACGGCCCCGGCTGGCAAACAGCTGAGCCACAGCCACTTGCGGGTCAGGCCACCGTTGCGGTGCAAAACAGGCCGTCCGGCCCTATGAAACGGGCCGTTCGGGAGGGCCATACGGGCCGTCTTGGCTTGCCATACGGCCCATGTTGCAGCCCGGCAACCGCAGTGTCAACATATTTCATGTGCCGAAAGAAGCCCGCAGGTGGGGCCGGCGCCTCTGTCGGCGCCGCCCCACCGTCAGGCCATGATATGTATTTCAACTAACATCCTGTGGGCCGGAAGGCGTCACCTGACCACATATTTCTTTCCGTTGAATATGTAGATGCCGCGCGGCAGCCCTTCGAGCGACGTGGCACCCGAGCGCACCTTCTGCCCCGTGATGCTGTAGACGTCGCCCACGGCAGGCGTTGCGCTGTCGCCCTCAATGGCTTCTATCCCGTCGGCAACCTTGTCGCCATAGTAGCGCAGCTGCACCCCGGCCACGAAAGAATAGCTTGCACTGGGTATGTTGCAAACCGAAATGCCTATCTCCAACGGCCCTGCCTGCTCGAGCGAGAAGTCGAGCGTGGTGGTGTAATGGCCTGCCTCGATGAGCGGGAATATGTTGGTGCCGTGGCGGTAGTCGTCGAACGAGAGCTTGAGCACGTTTTCAACATAGTCGCGGTCGGCGTTGGAGAGCAGCCCGCGCACGGGCACCGAGTCTTCATTTGCCACGAGGAACATAGGCTCCATGGCCTCGTAGTCGGCAAAGTTCCAGTCGTTGTCGGGCAGGTTCAGGCGGTATGTGGCACCGGCCTCAGCCTGGTAGGCACCGGCAGGCAGCCCCTGCAGCACCTGTGCCATGCGCGACGAGCGCAGCGTGCCGGCCCCGTAGTACAGGCTCACGCCTCCGTTGTCGGCGGCAAGCCTGTCGCCCGAGCATGTCCATCCCACGGTTCCGTCGGCAAAGTCGGCGTTGGCAATGAGGGCGGTCAGGTCGAAATACTTGCCTTCGGCCGGCCATACGCCGCTCGTCATGAATGTGTTTCGGGCAGCGGCAAGCGCGTCGATGGCACCCCAGAGGGCACTGATGTCGGTGCTGCCGTCGCATACCGACCGCGCGTCGGATATGGCGTTGGCAAACGGCTTGGTGTCGACGCCGTTGGGGTTGCGCGATGAGCTCAGCATATCCTGAGCCTCACCGATAGCGGCTTCGAGGCTGTCGCGCACCGGACCCATAGCCGCCTTGATTGAATCGGCCACATATTTGTCGTAGTCGCCGTAGTAAGTGAGCGTGCATGCGCCGAAGTATATCTTGTTGCAGAGCTTGTTCTGCAGGGCGTCGAGGCCCACGCGGAGCGTCGTCGGCCCGTCGGTGACGGTGCGGACGGTGATGCGGTCGGGCGTGGCATCGGTATGCACCTGCACCCGGTTGTCGCCGCATATCAAGTAAACGCCGGTCTCCGGTCCGTCGAGAGACGACGAAGAGTTGTATGCGTAAATCTCGCACGTAAACTCATACATGCCTGCCCCGGCCACAGCCACGTCTTGCCAGGCATGGCGCGGGTCGTGTGCCGAGCTGCCGCGGTCGTATGCCAGCGCCCTGCCGGTGCTGAAGAGGCTGCTCGAACGCACCTTCCACGACTTGTCGTCTTCAAGGTCCCAACCTGTGGTTCCGCTTGAGAAGTCGCCGTTGACGAGCCCCTGCAGGGCCGGGGTTGCATAACTTGCGTTGGCGTCATAGAACACCGTGCGGGCCGCAATGAGTGCCGCGTCGGCGCTGACCATGCCCACCGAGTCGCGGTTCTCGGCCGTCAGCGAGCCGTAGAAGGCCTCGGCCGTGCTGATGGCAGCGCCAAGTGCGTCCTTGCCGTTGGGCCTGCTGTCGTCGGCCATCAGCTCCTTGCAACCGGCGATGTCGTCGCCCAGGGTGACATACTCGGCGTTGATGGTGTGGAATGCGCTTATCGTCTTGTTGAGCTTCTGCGTCCGGTCTTCCACAACAGAGGCCTTGGTGGCGTTGTCGTAGGCGTCGCGGGCCAGCGCAAGGCTGTCGCCCAGCTCTTTCTTTGCATACAGATACCTGTCTGAGGCAAGCAAGACGTCGGCCGAATCGATAGACACCTTAAGGGCCGAACGGGCCGAGGCGAGCGCCTTCGAGTTTACGTAGTCTTCCACATCCGACACCGAACCGCCTATGAGACGGAGCTCCGTGTCGTCAAACTGGGCCGCGTTGCCCACGTTGCCGGGCAGGTAGTAGCCTATGGTGAGCGTCTCGCCTTCCTTTATCTCGGTAAGCACGGTGTAGGTGTTGAGCGACTTCGTGCTCACGGGGTAGCAGTCGGCAGAGTCGCCATTGAGGAATATCTTGATGCCGCCAAACTCTTTGCCCAGGTCAATGCGGTAGCCGTCGCGCTCGTCGGCGTACACTTGAGCACGCCCTTTCGTGGTGAACATGTACGTGCCGGCAGGCAGGTCGATGGTCTGGTACACCTTGCTCTCGGCCAGCTTCATGTGGCCCGGTATGCTGGCCTCTATGAAAGTGGAGGTGAAGGGGAAGCTCTCGGGGCGCACAAACCAGCGCCCTCCGGTGGCCGTCCAGCCGCCGCCGATGTTCGATACCTTCGACGCTATGGTCGCATCGTCAAAGTTCGGGCACTTGAGAAACGGCGTCACGTTGGCCGAATTGGCGTCGAGGAACTCCTGCAGCGGCGTGTTGTCAGGGCCAACGATGTAAGACAAGACGTCGTTAACCTCCTCAACGCCCATCTCTGTGCCCAACAACGACTTCAAGTCCTGTATCGGCATCTCGAGCGTTTCGCGCGAATTGGGGAACAGTTCCTTGTTTTCGTCGGCCAGAAACCATTCGAGCCGGCTTATGGCACGCTCTATCAGGCGGTCGTCGCCTACCTCGTTGCAGCGGTAAATGCTAAAGTCGGCATAGCTGTCGCCCTGCCTCAGGTTGCCCAAATCGACCAGTATGTAGCCGTCTTGGGCCGCCTCGTAATCGTAGGTGATTGTTTTCCAGCCTGTGTCGTAGGTCTGCGCCGTGGCAATGGCGTCGTAGCCGGCCGACGAAGTGCCCGCCGAGCCATCCTGGTTGAAGTAAACATTCTGGTAGTTCTTGCTCCCTTCCTTTATCGAAGTGGACGAAAGCGTGGAGGCAGCCTTTATGTTGTAGGATATGACATAGTCGCTGCCGGCTTCGGCGGGCACCTTGACAAAGAGCGACCCGGTGGGATCGGCACCGGCACTTGAGCTCACCACGATGCAGTTTTTGCCGTCGGGGCCACCTGCCACCACCGTAAACATGTCCTGGCTTACGGGCTCTCCGCTCTCGGTTACCCACCCGTCGAGGCCGGCGGAGAAGTCGCCGTTGGCTATCAGGTTGCCTGACAACACCTTGTAGCGCCCGCCCGACGTATAGAAATAGCCGTCGGCAGGGGCTGCGTTGGCTTGCGCAACAACGGCAAGCGCAACAATAAACATGGTCAATAGTCTCTTCATAACAGTTGTTTTATGCGATTAATAATATCATTTATAACTTTGTTGTAACATGGTTTCAATCATGCAAGGGCGTTGGGCCTGCACCACAACACCTCCACCCGACGGCAAATATACAATTGCGGCAACGGTTTTGGCGTATAAAATCGTACGAAAGCGTATGTTTTCGTACCGATGCGGCACAGGCCCGGGGTTTGTCACTCAATGCAGAGCGTGCCGTTGTATGTGCCCTTCGACGGCAGGCGGGTGCCCGGTTCCTTAAGCCTGCCCTTCTCGGGGCGGCAGAGCACCCGTGTGGCAAAGCGCAACACGTCGGGCGAGGAGGCGTCGCGCACGAGATGGCCGGGTGCCGTCAGCCTGACCGTAAGGCCTCCGCTGCCCACCTCGGCCCACCTCATCTGCTTGGTGCCGTAGGCGTTTCGCCCGTCCCACAGGCCCATCACAGCCGCCTCCCGCTTGTTGGGATGAGTGTCGCAGGGGCCCAGTCCGAACCACCTTTCGAGCGTTGTGCCTGGCGACATTGCCGCCTGCAGCCCTACGAGCGGCAGCATGTTGGTCTGGAAGTCGGTCGCGAGGGAGTATTCTACGGCCATCCTGCCGCTGCCGTCGATGCGGTAGCGCACGTCGGCCTCAAGCCTGTTGCTGTCGTTGGCCACATAAGCCACCACCGAGCGGAGCACGATGCAGCCGCTGTCGCGGGCCACGGTGAGCTCCGCCTTGCCCGGCACCAGCTTGTCGGGGCTTACGCCTTTGGCAAACTTACGGCCCCTGATGGTCATGTCTCCCTCGTTAAACTTGTGCCAAACGGTGGGCCGCATGACCCCCATCACCTTCGTTCCGCCCTTCGATACGGACACCGGCATGCCCGTGGCGCGGCTGAACACATATTCCATGTCGCCGGCCCTGACGCTCAGTTCGTCACCGTTGTCGGCCACCGACGGCGCTGCCGCCGCGGCTGCAGGCTTACCTTCGGCATACGAGGCGGGCTTCAGCTCTACGCTGTTGCGCCCAATCTCGCGGCCCAGCGAGTCGGCAAAGACCATCAGCACGTATGCCGTCTCTCCGCGCCCGACGGCGCCCAGCCTGCCGAGTGGCACCTTCACGAGCCCCAGCGAGTGGGGCGCGGCGTCGGCGCGGACGGTGGCCGAGTCGAGCCTCTGGCCGTCTTTGCACAGCGTCCAGGCCACTCTGACCGAGCCCAGTGGCGTGAAGTCGTAGTCGTTGCGCACAGCTATGAGGGCAGTGTCGGCCCCATCGGCAATGTCCACGCTGCCGCAGGCAGGCCTCACGGGGGCATATACGGCCTTCAGCTCAAGGTAGTCGCGCGTTGTGTTGCGGTAGGAGTCAACAATCCCGTCCCACCCGTTTGAGCTGATGCGCAGGTAAGGGTCGTCCTTGACAATGCCGCCATAGCGCTTCTCGTCGCGCCTCGTTGGCGTCTTGATGCCCTGGTCTGCCCACATCCACACAGCCCCGCCGGCCCCGGCCGGGTGGCTTGTGAGCGCGCGCCACCTGTCGGCCAGCCCCCCGAAACGGTCGGTGCCGAAGGCGTGGGTGTACTCTGTAGTTATCACAGGGCGGTCGCTTGTGGCCGCAAGAGAGTCGTATTCGCCCGCCGTCCAGTAGTGGGGCGCCCTGATGTCAATCTCTTCGGGCAGGCTGCCGTCGGCGTTCCACGGCAGCAATATGGGTCTCGTGCCGTCGAGCGCCTTTACCACCCGCGCCGCCCTGAGGTACATGCCGGTGAGCGCATCCTCGTTGCCCACCGACCAGTATATCACCGACGGGTTGTTGACATCGCGCTCCACGGTCTCCACCGTGCGCAGCATCGAGCCCACCGTGAAGCCCGGGTCGACGGCCATGCCGCCCGCCCCGCCGAGCGAAACCTCGCCCCCGACATACATGCCAATCGAGTCGCAAAGCTCGATGAAGCCCTTGGCGTGCTGGTAATGGGCCGTCCTGACATAGTTGATGTTGGCCGCCTTCATCAGCCGGAGGTCGCGCAGCCAGTGCTCGCGCGTGGTGGCGCGCCCCACGTCGGGGTGCTCGTCGTGGTGGTTGACGCCGCGCAGCTTCACCGGCCGGCCGTTGACGCGCAGCACGCCGCCGTCGGTGGTAACCTCGCGGAAGCCTATGCGCTGCACCGAAGCCTGGCTCACGCCGTCGGGCTCAACCAGTTCGACGCGCAGGGTGTACAGGTATGGGTGCTCGGCATTCCACTGGCGGGGCTCCGCCACGCGCATGGTCACGGCTGTCTCGCGCCCGGTCGAGGTGTGGGCCGCCACGCGCCTTTCCACCGTCTGCACCGTGTCGCCGCCGGCATCGAGCAGCGTGAAGCGCAGCACATAGGGCTGCCCGGGGCTCCGGTAGTTGCCCGGCAGGGTGTTCTTGTGGCGGTCTATCACCATGACCTTCATCTTCAGGTCGGCGTCGCGGTAGTCTTTGTCGAAGTCGGTCACCACCCTCACGGCGTCAATCCAGCGCTTGGCGGGCATGGCCTCAAGCGTCACGTCGCGGTAGATGCCGCCAAGCGACCAGTCGTCGTAGGTGTCGCAGACATACCCCGGGTACACTTGCCTGACGCGGACAGCAAGCAAATTGTCGGCGTCGGCGCTGACAAGGCCCGTCACGTCGTAGGAAAACGAGGTGAAACCGCTGTCGTGGCGCCCCACCCATCGGCCGTTGAGCCACACCTCGGCCGACGCCCACACACCGCCGAAGTGCAGCAGCACGCGCTTGCCGGCAAACGAACGGGGCACGCGGAAGTGCCTGAGGTAGAAGCCTTCGCTGTGGGGCGCGTCCTTGAACTCGCGGTAGACGGGCTCCTCGAAGCCCTGTACGGCCCAGCACGACGGCACCTTGACCGTGGTGAAACCGCGCGCGGGACGCTCCGGGTCGTAAAACCCCGACGCCGCTATCGAGTCGGCCTGGCGCGGGCCCGGGGCGTAGCGAAACTGCCAGTCGCCGTTGATGCAGACGCTTTCTTGCGCCGCCGACACCGCAAACGACATGGCCATCAATGACAATAATAAATTTCTCATCGTATGGTATCTATTGGTTTTGATTGTTGTTGACATTGTTCTGGATGAATACAGATACGGCACGGGCGGCGCATTTCCGTAAAACATTGTTACCGTCGGCACGGGGCGACGCAACCGCCTGGGTGACAGCGGGTTGCAAAACGGCCCGTTTCGGCCTGCGAAACGGCCCCGGCCACGCCCCAAAACGGCCTCCGCCGCACTGCAATACGGGCCGTTTGGCCATGCCGCCACGGCCGGGCCTCCACGCGGCCGTGGCCGTTGTAAACAAAAGTTACGCTGCGGCCCACCGGCACCGTGGCCACTAACGGCCCATGCCGAAGGCTAACGCCGCACATACTTCTTGCCGCCCCGGATGTATACGCCGCGCCCGGGACGGTCGACAATGCGCCCGCCGAGGTCGTGGCAGGGCCCTTCGGCGGCAGGCGCGGCCACAGCCGCAGGCTCTATCCCGGAGGCTATGTCGTCGTCGGAAGTCAGGTCTGAGCCAAGGTAATAGCCCAGCTGGGTTGGCATGTTGTAGCCTATGTTCTGGTTGATTGCGCTCATGTGGTATACATGGTCGGTCATAAGCCACGGGAAGGAATGCTCCGTGGGATACCAGGTTGAGAAGATGCGCAACTCTTTTGTGAACGTGGTGTCGGGGAAGATGAGCTCTTCGCGCCAGTCGCCGAGCATGTCGCCATACCAGCAAGGGTTCTCCTTGGTGCCGTTGACGTAGCTCACGCCATAGCGGTAGACTGTGAACACGCGGTCGTAAACCTCTTTGTTCATGGCGTCGATGCGCGTTCCGTTTAGCAGCTGGCGGTTGAGCTCGCCGCTGAACCACACGGCCATGTTGCACGAGGCGGGCTTGTAGCCCAGGTCGCGGCCGTCGATGGAATGGGCGTTGCCCCTGAACCACCACACCTCGCAGCCCGGATAGCGCGGGTCTATGTCGGCCACGCAGGCCCGGCCTACGTCGGAGTCGTCGTTATGCTGCCATATCACGCGCCCCGTTCTGGCGTCGCGCAGGGCCGCCCCCACGCTCCCTGTCTCGAAGCACGACCATATCTGCAGGCCGTCGGCGGCGGGGTCGAACTTGCCCAGGTGCAAGGCGTCGCCATGGCCCAGGCCGATGCAGTTGAGCCCCGTGCCGTCGTGGTCGATGGTGCACGACCCGTAGACCACCTCGTCGAAGCCGTCGCCGTCGACATCGCCCACGCTCAGGCTGTGGTATCCCTGCCCCGAGTAGTAGCGCTGGCCGCTGACCGACGAGTCGAAGCGCCACCGCCGCCGAAGCTCTCCGCCCGAATAGTCCCACGCCTCGAGCACCGACTTGCCGTAGACGCCGCGCGTGATGAGCACCGAGAGGCGCTCGCCGTCGAAGCACCCGGTCCCGATGCGGTAGCTGCTGGCCCGCTTGTAGTTGCTGTCGCCCCACTCCTCGCTCGTGCCCCGGGCTATGTAGTCGGCGCGGGCCAGCTCACGTCCGCTCGCGCCATCGATGACAGAGATGAACTCCGGGCCCGCCGGTATATACTGGCTTCCGTCTACGCGGTAGTCGGTGAGGCCGTCGCCGTCGGTGTCGCCTATCTCGGTGCCGTCGCCAAACACCGTTCCCTCCGACGTGCGCATGGCCACCTCGGCCCTTCCGTCGCCGTCGAAGTCGGCCACGGCAAACGACGCCGAGTTGCCCAAAGGTATGTTCGGGCCCGAGCACACCCGCCACATGAACGTGCCATCGAGGCGGTAGGCCTCGAAGAGGGTGGTGTGGCGCACGTCGCGGGCCACGGCCCCCTCGCCCCCGTCGGTGGTCTCTGTGCTCACCTGCCGCTTCAGTACAATCTCGCAAATGCCGTCGCCATCAAGGTCGCCCACGCTCGCGTCATTGGCAAGGTAGGCGTATGTGGGGTTCACCCCGGTGGTTGTGGCGAGCGGCACCGATATGTATGGCAACCCGGCCGAAGCCTGCCCGGCCTTCATGGTATACTCGGCCAGCGTGGCGTCGCTGCCGTGGTAGGTCAGGCGATAGGTGTTGTCGACAGTCCTGTCGGCCGCCGCGTCCTGGTAGTTGTATCTGCCCGCTATCGGCTCGGCGTTGACCTTGACCTCGCGTCCGCCCGCCGGCGTGCGGTAAAGGTCGAACGCCAGGCCGGCGCCATCGCCCGGCAGCTTGCGCCAACTGAGCAGTATCTTGTTGTTATGGTGGCTGAATATGCCTTTCGTGGCATCTTTCCGCCCGTTTATCGACCCCCACAGGGCCCTGCCTGCGGGTTCGCCCGCCACGGCGGGCACGGCTGCGCACAACAGTGCGGCCAGGCAAAGTGAAACAGTGTGTGACATATATTAATGTTTTAGGTTTGTACTAAAGGATGCGGCCGGCGGCGGCAAGCGGGCGCCACGCCCATGGCCCGGCGCGCCAAGGGGGCGGGCAACGCCCCGTGGCGCTGCCGCAGCGGCTCACGCAGACAGGCGCCGGCAGCGGGCCTCAGAGGCTGTCGAGCCATGCCTCGAGCTCGCCCATGAGCTGGCGGCGGTAGGCAAACCGCCCGCCGAAGCCCCAGCCGTGGGCCCCCGTGGGATAGACGTGGAGCGCGGCCGGCACGCCGTTGGCCATCAGGGCGAGGTAATAGCTGATGGCGTTGCGGGCCGGAACCTTCACGTCGTCCTCGTTTGCCACGATGAAAGCGCGCGGCGACGTGGAGTCTACATTGAGCTCGTTGCTGTAGCGCCTGACGTCGGCCGCCGTGGCACGGGGCCCTATCAGGTTGTTGCGCGATGGCATGTGGGTGTACGACGAATCCATCGTTACGACGGGATAGAACAGGCACTGGAAGTCGGGACGGGCCTCACCGCGCGAGTTGGTGGCCACATACGAGGCCAGATGGCCGCCGGCCGAGAAGCCGAAGATGCCCACCGCGTCGGGCCTTATGCCCCACTCCGACGCATGGCGCCTTACCAACGCCACGGCCTCCTCGGCATCGCGCACTGGCTTCGACGGGTCGCCGGCGGGCATGGTGTAGCGCAACACTATGGCCGCGCAGCCCATCGAGTTGAGGTAACCCACCCAGTCGAAGCCCTCGCTCTGCAGTTCAAGGTAACCGTAACGCCCGCCCGGGCACAACACCACGGCACGACCGTCGGCCCGACCGGCCTCGGGCAGCGACACATAGATGCGGCCCGTGCCCGAGCTGAGCACAATCTCCTTGCCCACCGGCGCCGGCGCCTTGGCTTCCAAACGCAGGCCCGGCACCACGGCCAGGGCCAACAGCAATGACATTATATATTTCATGACTATATTGTTTTTGCCGCAAAATTAAGCCATAGCCCCACCATGGCGCGTTCAAAATCGTACGTTTGCGTATGTTTTTGTACCCCCCGGGGCTGCCACCATGCCCCCATGGCCACCCGGAGGCGGCGATAAGCCAATTTTACATGGCTAAAAACGGGATGCGGGGAAAATAAGTATGCACATGCAGCGTTATATCCTTAGGGCACGCTACGGCCCTGACCGAAAACAGCCAAAGGCTCGGGCGCGATGCCGACAGCCCCGTCACAAAAGCCCACGGCACCCATCGGGAGATGGCAGACGGCTGCCGCCGGAGGGCCTTACAGACAATTGCAAACCTAAACGACAACGATATGAAACAATCTATCACATCATTGCTCTTCGCCATGATGCTGGTTCCGTGCCATGCACAGGTGCACCCGGCATGGGGCGACCGTGGCGACGGTACATACGCCAACCCCATATTGAACGCCGACTACAGCGACCCCGACGTCATACGGGTGGGCGACAAGTATTACATGGTGGCCTCCGACTTCCATTACATAGGCATCCAGGTGCTTGAGTCTGCCGACATGGTGAACTGGAAAATAGTCAGCCAGGTGTACGACCGGTTCGACATGCCGGGATGGGACGCCAACAACCACTACGGCGGAGGGTCGTGGGCACCGAGCATAAGGTGGCACGACGGGCGCTTCTGGGTGTTTTTCTGCACGCCCGACGACGGCCTGTTCATGAGCACGGCCACCGACGCGCGAGGGCCGTGGAGCCCGTTGCACTGTGTTGAGAAGGTGGAACGATGGGAAGACCCGTGCCCTCTGTGGGACGACGACGGGCAGGCTTACCTTGGCCATAGCGTGCTTGGCGCAGGCCCGATAATAGTGCACAGGATGGCGCCCGACGGCTCGCGGTTGCTCGACAAGGGCCGAACGGTATACACGGGGCCTGTGGCCGAAGGCACCAAATGGCTCAAGAAAGACGGCTACTACTACCTCATAATACCAGAGGGAGGGGTGGAAAGCGGATGGCAGACGGTGCTGCGGTCGCGCAGCATCTACGGCCCCTATGAGCGGAAGGTGGTGCTCGAACAGGGCCCGACGCCCGTCAACGGGCCCCACCAGGGCGCCCTTGTCGACACGCCAAGCGGCGAATGGTGGTTCTTCCACTTCCAGTCGGTGAACCCCACGGGCAGGATTGTACACCTGCAACCGGCCGGATGGCGCGGCGGATGGCCCGAGATTGGCACCGACACCGACGGCAACGGCATAGGCGAACCCGTGGACAGCCACGGCAAACCTGCCACGACAGCGGCCGCCAAGCCCTGCCTGCCACAGGCAAGCGACTGGTTTGACGGCAACGAACTGTACTGGCGGGGGCAGCACTCATCGAGGCTCATGCCGCAATGGCAGTGGTGCCACAACCCCGACAACAGCAAATGGAGCCTCGACGAGCGCCCCGGGTGGCTCACACTGCACGCCGACAGGGCCGACAGCCTGCGCCCGTGCCGCAACATGCTTACGCAGAAGGCAATGGGATATGGGGGCACCGCCACCACCAAGGTGGAACTGACAGACAGCACCGGCAGCACCTTTGCCGGACTGCTATGCAACGGCAAGCAGTTCAGGGCCGTCGGACTGTGCCCCGAGGGGGTGTTCACCGAATGCGACGGACGGCGCACCATCGTTGCCAAAGGCCGCTTCAAGGGCGTCTGCCTAAGGGTCGTGACCGACCTGGAAGCCAACAGCCACTGCTTCTTCTACAGCCTCGACGGGGCCAGCTTCAGCCCCGCCGGCGAACCGTTTGCCATGAGCAGCGGCTACTGGAAGGGCATGCGGCTCGGCCTGTTCTGCTATTCTACGGCCGACAACGGCGGACATGCCGACTTCGACTGCTTTGTATACGACATCAGCGGGTGGCCCGCAGCCGGCAAAGGGTGGCGATGACGGCATTGCGCCGTGGCGCCGCAAACCGGCTGGCGCCACCCCTCAGCCGCACAACACAAAAGCCGACGACCGGCAATGCTGCACAGAACACAGCATTGCCGGCCGTCGGCCAAACATCGGGCAAAGGCCGGCGGCACAGCCGCGGCGCCCCCTTCGACATGCCGGCAGGCAGCCGGCGCGCGCCGACGCGCCCCACCCCGACAACCGGCCTATAGCCCGCCGGCCGGCAGGGTCTCGCCCTCGAGAGGCCAATTGGGCGACGGGTGGTGCATGGCCTTCATCTCGCGGTCAAACCGCTCGACCATGTCGGGATGCTCGGCGGCAAGGTTGTGGCGCTCGCCGGGGTCGTCCTTGAGGTTGTAAAGCTCCAAGGGCTTGTTCTTCTTCACCGTCACACACTTCCAGTCGCCACGCCTTGCGGCACGCTGCTTGCCCGGAAACTCCCAGTAGAGCAGCCTGTTGTCGGTGTCGACCTGCCTGCCGTAGAATAGCGGCAGTATGTTCATGCCGTCGATGCCTTGGGGCAACGAGGCCTCGCCACCGGCCAGGGCGGCCAGCGTGGGCATCACATCGGGGAAGTAGATTATGTTGTCCAGCTTCTGCACAGGCACCTTCCCGGGCTGGTTAACGATGAAAGGCACACGAATGCCGCCCTCGTAAAGCATGCCCTTGCGGCCGTTGAAGCCGGCGTTGCAGCCCAGTTCCTTGAGCGGGGCCTGCACCGCCGCGCCGTTGTCGGAGGCGAAGATGACCATCGTGTTCTCCCTCAGCCCGATGCTGTCGAGGTGAGACAGCAACCTGCCAATGGCCTTGTCCATGTGCGTTATGAGCGAGGCGTAGCGCTTGGTGTTCATCGTCCAGTCGCTGCGGTCGTCATACCACGACGTGTCATCGATGACATAAGGCTCGTGGGGCGCGTCGTATGCCAGGTAGAGGAAGAACGGGCGCTCCCTGTTGCGGTCGATGAAAGCCAGCGCGTCGTCGGTGCTTATGTCGGTGTTGTGGCGCACGTGGGCGTCGTGGGCGTTGGCGTCGATGTGTATGAGGCTGTCGCCGTGGAACCTGTAGTACGGGTAATAATATGGCGAATTAGACTCGACAGTGCTTATTGTCCACCCGTAGAACTCGTGGAACCCCCTGTGGTTGGGCGCAGCCATGGGGTCGTAGCCGTCGAGGTGCCACTTGTTGACAAGGCAGGTGCGGTAGCCCGCCGCCGAGAGAACGGTTGCGACGGTGGTGTCGGAGGGCAGGAGGTTGGCCCGGCGTATGTATGTGGTGTCGCCGGCGGGCGACACCTTCACGCCGCGTATGCCCCCGGCGGTGCACTGGTTGTCGCGTATGGTTGTCTTGCCGGTGTTCTTTCCGGTCATCAGAGCGCACCTTGAAGGCGACGATATGCCGCTCCCGGCGTAGCTCTGCGTAAACGACGTGCCCGTGCGGGCCAGGTTGTCGATGTTGGGAGTCTTCACAAAGCGGCTCCCGTAGCACGACAGGTCGCCGTAGCCAAGGTCGTCGGCAAGTATGAAGATGATGTTGGGGCGGTCGGGCGTGGCCTTGGCCTGCCCGTCGGCAGCCTGCGCCTCGGTTGCCGAAATGATGCCGATGGCGGCAAACGCGCCGCCTATGCGTGTCCATCTCTTTCTCATTGCGGTTGTTTTAGTCATTGTATGAATGCAAGCGCAGGCCCACACCCCACACCCATGGCTGCAGAGCCGCTGTGCGCCGAGGGGGCTTGCACCATGCAAAGGTAACTGAAAAAAGCGACACAAAAAAGCGAAATGCGAAAAAAATGAGCCTGTTTCTCCTGACGCCATGGGCCGTTCGGAGGCGCCAAAGGTAAAAGATGCACTATTTTCTGTAATACATGTAACCGCCATAAGAGATTTATTGGCTATCTTTGCCATGCAAATCAAAGAGAAAACGACATGGAGCAGACATTGATAATAGACTCGATTGAGAGTTACAACAATTACTTCGGGTTTGAGACACAGCACCCGCTCGTGGCCGTGGTCGACCTCAGGAAGGCCAAGCCCGAATCATTCCACATGGAGGCGGCATACGACTACAGGGTCTACGCCCTCTTCCTAAAGCAGACATACTGCGGCGACATCACCTACGGCAGGCAGCCCTACGACTACCAGGAGGGCACCGTCACCAGCTTCGCCCCGGGACAAGTGGTGCACGTAAAGCGCATGCCGCACTTCGAACCCAACGCCCGCGGGCTGCTGTTCCACCCCGACCTCATACGGGGCACGTCGCTCGGAAAGGGCATAGGGCAGTATTCGTTTTTCGACTACTCCTCGCGCGAGGCGCTGCACCTGTCTGACGACGAGAAAAAAATATTCACCGACTGCCTCAACAAGATTGAGATGGAACTCGGACGTCCCATCGACCAGCACAGCAAGCCGCTGATATGCCGCAACATAGAGCTGCTGCTCGACTATTGCATGAGGTTCTACGACAGGCAGTTCATCACCCGCCGCGAAGCCAACCACGACGTGCTCACGCGCTTTGAGAACGAGCTCAACACCTACTTCAGGGGCAACCGGGCCGAGCGCGAGGGGCTGCCGTCGGTGAAATACTTCGCCGAAAGGTGCTTCCTTTCGCCCAACTACTTCGGCGACCTCGTGAAAAAAGAAACCGGACGGTCGCCGCAAGAGTTCATACAAGGAAAGATAATAGACCTGGCCAAGGACTTCCTGGCCGGCACAGACAAGTCGGTCACCGAGATTGCATACAGCCTGGGATTCCAGTATCCGCAGCACTTCAACCGCTACTTCAAGCGCGGGGTGGGCATGACGCCCATGGAGTACAGGCGCACGGGGACCGAAGCATGAGGCAAACATCAATCCGAATGCCTATGAACGACACTGATACTTCGACCGTGTGCCGGTGCAACCGCATTTTCGGCGAGCGCACGCTGCACCCGCTGGCCAGCGTCATCGACCTGAGCCGGGCGGCCCCGCAGCAAGAGCTGAGCCTCGACTGCTATGCCGTGATGGTGGCCGGCAGGGTGCCGGGATGCCGCAACGGCACCCTGTGCAGCTGCGACTACGCCGACGCCACGGTGCTGTTTGCGCCGCCGGGCCACCACATAGAGGCCCAAGGCGAAGCCGACAGCCGGCTGCTGCTGTTCCACCCCGACCTGACAAGCCTCGACAGCCTGGGCATGAAGATGCCCGAATACACCTACTTCGGCTACAACAAGAGCGAGGCGCTGCGGCTGTCGCTGCGCGAAAAGAGGCAGGTGGAGCGATGCCTCGACTATATCGACGAAGAGCTGCACTGGGGCATCGACCGCTTCAGCCGCATACTGCTGTGCAACAAAATCGAACTGCTGCTCAACTACTGCCTCCGATTCTATGCCAGGCAGTTCATACTGCGCCACGACATCATCAGCGAAGACATAGCGAAGGTAACCGAAAAGATTGACATATACCTCAGGTCGGGACGCGCCGCGGCCACAGGACTGCCCGGGGCACAGCTGGTGGCGCAATGGGCGGGGCACTCGCAGGCATACACGTCGGACATGCTGCACGCCGAAACGGGCCACACCACCGAGGAATATGTGCAGAAAAGACGCTTCGAGATGGCCAAGCAGATGCTCATAGGCACAGAAAGCAAGGTGAGCGAGATAGCCGCCACACTGGGATTCCCGTCGACACCGGCATTCACCATGCTCTTTGAGAAATGCACCGGATGCACGCCCAACGAGTACCGAAACCACTGACAGGACGCCCCGGGGCGGTAAACAATACATACAAAACGGCCTGCGACGATATGTCGCAGGCCGTTTTGCCTGATGGCGGAGGCCGTATTGCACCGCCGAACGGCCTCCGCCGCATTGCAATACATGCCGTTTGGCATCGCTATACGGGCGTTGCCGCAAACCGCTATGGCAGAAGCACTTGCACCGGCGCGGGCGAATGGCTCCGCAATGCGAAAAATGCCGACACCGACTGGCATGTCAGACAGAACATCAAGACAATGGGCCACGACTCTGAACAAACAGCCTGCAGCCAAGCCGACGGGTGATATCACCCTGCGGCCCGGCCGTGCGAAAGCCTTATTCAGGCGGTAAGCACTATAGCTTTCGATAGCATGTTTTCATCAAAACAATAAATCCAAGTGTCAACAGAGCTTGCTTCTATCTAAAGCATCCGCCCAATCCATCACACACATTAATTAAGACAACCGGCAAAACCAACCGAACACAAGGCAAAACCAATCGAAGCGTTGCCACGTTTGCATAATGCCGACACCGACGCCGAGCGTCGGAAACAGAGCCAAAGAGCCCAAAGCGGCAGTCAAATACAATGGCAACGAGGCGGTCTGCAGGGGCAATCGGCCAAATGGATTGCACATTATATATAATAAGGCCAGCCATCCTCGGCCTCGCAACATCAACCAACATACATATTTCCGCCGCAATCACCGGCTCCGCCACAACCTTTTCAGATACAGTTGCGCTGCCGGCGCCACGCCATCGGCAGGGCCCGGCCGCGCCCATGATGCCCCCGGCGTACGGCAGCAATAGCGCCGCAGGCTGCCTTTGCAACCAAGTTGCACAGGCTTCGGCATACCTTTGCCTGTGAAAAAGCGCAGCCCACGGGCCCCTACACAATGGGAACGGCCTGCGCAACGACTTACACAGAGCAAACAAAAGCATAATAAGGATATGGAGGAAAACCACAACCACCACCACCATCATGCACATGTGCATGAGGTGAAATCGCTCAACGGCATTTTCATATTGTCGATTGCGCTCAACGCCGCCTTTGTCATTGTCGAGGCAGCGGTGGGCTTTTTGGAAAACTCGCTGTCGCTGCTGTCCGACGCCGGCCACAACCTGGGCGACGTGTTCTCGCTGCTCCTTGTGCTCGCCGCCTTCAAGCTGGCCGCCGTGCACCCCTCGAAGCGGTTTACCTACGGCCTGAAGAAGAGCACCGTGCTCATATCGCTGCTCAACGCCATCATACTGCTCGTGGCCGTAGGGGCCATCATCCTGGAGAGCATACACAAGTTCCGCGAGCCCGCCCAGGTAGACGGCATTGCCGTGTCGTGGACGGCCTTCGTGGGCATAATCATCAACGGGGCCACCGCCATGCTGCTCATGAGGGGCCAGAAGGGCGACATCAACGTGCGCGGGGCATTCCTGCACATGGCCGCCGACACGCTTGTGAGCGTGGGCGTGGTAATATCCGGCGTGGCCATCACCCTGACGGGATGCAACACCATCGACCCCATCGTGTCGCTCGTCATCGCCGCCGTGATACTGGTGTCTACCTGGAAGCTGCTCTCCGAGAGCCTGCGGCTGTCGCTCGACGGCACCCCCGAGGGCATCGACCCCGAGCACGTGATAGCCAAGATGGAGGGTTGCGCCCACGTGGTCAACGTGCACCACCTGCACATCTGGGCCATGAGCACCACGGCCAACGCCCTGACGGCCCACGTGGTGATAGACGACCTCGGGGCCATGGAGCAGGCCAAGGCCGGGATAAAGGCGGCGCTCATGGCCGAAGGCATTGCCCACAGCACTCTCGAGATGGAGACCGCCGACTGCCACTGCGCCGACCACGACACGCAATACGGAGGCTGAGCAACCGAAGATTCTGTAATTCGGGTATGCCATGTATTGCAGATAATCAGTATCTTTGCCCCATCAAAACCACAAAAACATGAAAAAGCTACTGACTATCGCCATCGCCATGATGGCTGCGGCTGGCGCCATGGCCCAGTCGAAGGTGTATTTCACCAAAGAGATTACCCCTGAGTCGCTTGTCAAGGTTTACAAGGCCCTGGGCGTGGAACCCACAGGCCGCGTGGCCGTGAAGATAAGCACTGGCGAGCCCGGAGGGCACAACTACCTGAAACCGACGCTCATACGCAACCTCGTCGACGAGGTAAAGGGCACCATTGTTGAGTGCAACACTGCCTACGGCGGGCGCCGCAACACGTCGGCCGAGCACCGCAAGGCCATACACGAGCACGGCTTCGACAGCATAGCGCGTGTGGACATCATGGACGAGGAGGGAAACATGAACATACCGGTGAAGGACACCACGCACATAAAGTATGACATAGTGGGCTCGCACCTGGCCAACTACGACTTCATGGTAAACCTCGCCCACTTCAAGGGCCACGCCATGGGCGGGTTCGGAGGAGTGCTCAAGAATGCCAGCATAGGCGTTGCGTCGGCCGACGGAAAGGCTTACATACACACGGCGGGCAAGGTGCAGAGCCCCAAGGAGCTGTGGCAGAACCTGCCGGCGCAAGACTATTTCCTCGAGTCGATGGCCGCTGCGGCGCAGGGAGTGCACGACTACATGAAGGGTCGCGTGGTTTACATCAACGTGATGAACAACATGAGCGTTGACTGCGACTGCGACTCCCACCCGGCCGACCCGAAGATGAAGGATGTGGGCATACTGGCCTCAACCGACCCCGTGGCGCTCGACAAGGCTTGCCTCGACATTGTGTTCAACCACAAGGCCACGCCGGGCGACGACAACAAGCCGCTCATCGAGCGCATCAACCGCCAGCACGGCACTTACATCGTTGACTATGCCGAGCGGATTGGGCTCGGCTCGAAGAAATACGAGATTGTAGAGCTAAAGTAAAGCTGCCACAAACGACAAAGCCGGGGAGCGGACTTCCGTTCCCCGGCTTTGTCGTTTGCAGCCTGCTGCACCCCGCAGGCCTGCCTTCCGACCACGCCCGGCCACGCCACGGCCCCGCTCCGGCCGCCGAGCCGCGGCCAGTGCCGCCCTCAGCAATACTCCGAGGGAGTCATGCCGGTGGCCTTCTTGAAGCACCTGCTGAAATATTTCGGGTCGGAGAAGCCACACTTGTAGGCCACCTCCGATATGTTGCCGCTGTGGGCGCGCAGCAGTTCCTTGGCGTAGGCTATGCGGGCCTCCTGCATGAAATTGTTGGGGGTAACGCCAAACACCCGCTTCATGTTCAGGTAGAACACCGACCGGCTCATGCCCATGTCTTGCGCAAAGCTGTCGACGGTGAGCTCGGCGTTGGCCATGTTGCGCTCCATGTAGGCCCACACCTTGGCCGACCATGCGTCGTCCCGCTCACGCTCCACGTCGGCCTCGGGCGCCCCCTGGCCCGGCACGTGCCTCTCGCCGTGCTTCAGCAAGGCGTATTCCACCTTCTCGCCGGTGGTCATCTTAATGTCGCTCAGCTCGCGCTGCAGCCGCCTGATGTATGCCGCCACCTTGAATATGGCGTAGAGCGCCACGAGTAGCAGCCCCCCGTAGAGCATCCATGCCATGGGCCTCTCGTTGAATGCGGGCGTGCGGTGTATCTCGATGGTGCGCTCGTTGTCGGTCCAGATGCCGTCGCCGTTGGTCGACTTTATGTGCAGCAGGTATTTCCCCGCCGGTATGTTGGCATAGCGAATGTGGCTGTCGGTGGTGTAGTTCCACGTCTCGTCCACCCCGTCGAGCTTGTAGGCATACTCTATCTGCTCGTTTTTGTTGTAGTCGAGTGCGGCCATCTCTATGCTCAGGCTCTTCTCGTTGGGGCCCAGCTCTACCCTGCTGCCGCAGTCAACGACTATTGGCGGCACGTAGCTGCTTTTCTTCAGCTCGGCCGGATTGAACTCCAGTATGCCCTGCGTGGTGCCCATCACGAGCCGCCCGTCGGCCATGCAGAGCGGGCGGGCCTCAGAGAAGACGAAGCCACCGCTGAACATGCTCCGCTTGAAGTTGGTGATGACGCCCGTGGACGGCACAAAGCAGCTCAGCGAGGCCCCCGACACGAGCCACAGCCGGCCCTGCTTGTCTTCGGTGACCGACATCACCACGTCGCTGGCCAGGCCGCTGTCGGTGGTGTAGGGCCTGAACGTTATGGTGTCGGAAAGCAGGTTGGTGCTCATTATTCGGCAAAGCCCGCCACCGTATGTAGACACGAAGATGTTGCCCGAGCGCGCCTGCACAATGTCGGTCACCCGGTTGTTGCTCAGCGAGGTGGCGTCGGCCGGGTCGCGCCGGTTGGCGTGAAACTTCATGGCAGCCGTGTTGCGCTCTATGCGCGCGGTGTAAAGGCCGGTGTTGGTGCCCACGAGCAGCACTCCGCCGGACGTGATGGCCAGCCGGTGAATCTCTACGTCGCCCTCGTGGACGGGCGGCAGCCCGTTGCCGCTGTTGGCAAAGGTGACCCGTCCGCCCGGCCCCACGGTGGCCACGTTGAGCCCGCCTCCGTAAGTGCCAATCCACATGCGGCCGTACGAGTCTTCCACTATAGAGTATATGTCGTTGTGGTTTAGGTCGCCGTCGATGGGGTTGTTGGCCACGTAACGGTCTACGGCGAACCCCTTGTCCGACGGCGTCAGGCGGAACAGCCCGCTGCCCTTGGCCCCCATCCACACTGTGCCGCGGCTGTCTTCGCGTATGCAGTAGACGCTGTGGCCGAAGAGCACGGGCGCCGGCCTCAGGCTGCCGGAGGCGTCGAGGTAGCCCGCCAGCCGTCCGTCGCGGCCCACTATGCGCACATAGCCGTTTTTGTCGGCCACCCAGAGGCGCCCCTTGCTGTCTTCCATGAGGCCGCGCACCTCTTCCTGCGGGGCGTCGGTGGCCTTGCGGTTGCTTATTGGCTTGCTAACAAACGATATGCGGTCGAGGCCCAGCATGGAGTACACCCATATCCCCCCCTGCCTGTCTTTGTAGAGAATGCGCACCGAAATGCCGGCATAGCGCGGCATGGCGGCCACCATGCGCTGCGTGGCCTCGTCGGGCATGTAGCGCACGTCGTGGGCCGAGCGCGGGCCAGTGTATGGCGTGAACTTGCGCGATGTGCGGTTGAATACGAAATAGTCGGAGCGCACCCGGCACAGGATGTTGCCGTCGGCGAGCTCGCGTATGTAGTCAATCCGGTTTGCCTCGAGGGGGCAGTTGTCGCCGGGCCGCGCCTTGTAGTTGCGCAGCCGGTAGCCGTCGTAGCGGTAAAGGCCGTCCCAGGTGGAAAACCATATTATCCCGGCGCGGTCTTGTATTATGCAGCTCACGCGGCTCTCGGCAAAGCCATCGCCCTCGTCGAAGGTCATTATCCGCACCTCGTCGGCAGCACGGAGGCCCATGCCCGAAAGCACGGCTATGAGTATGAAAGCCAACAGTCGTCTCATTCCTGTCTATTGATGCAGTGTTCTTGCCTGCAAAGTTAGCGAAAAAATGTCTAAAAACTTAAGTGTTAGGCCATTAAAATGCACGCCGGCAGGCAGATTGTCCGTACTCGGCCCCATGCCGCACCGGGGTCGGGGCAATGCGGCGCGGGCTGTGAAAAACATTTACAACTCCCCTTCCGCGCAGCCACTTGCGCCGAATGGCGCTGCCAAACGTGCCCCGCGGCCGCCCCGAACGGCCTGTTTCGCCATGCAATACGGCCTGTTTTGCAATGCCAAACGGCAGCCTGCCGCAGCCGCCTGTGTGCCAGCCACTTGCGCCGCGGGCCACGGCGCCGGTGCCTCGCGGCGCAAATTGTTACAAAAACCAGGCGGCCCGCAGGGCCATCAATGGCCGGAGCGGAGCACAGCCGCCCGCGCCCGCGGGGCACGCCACGCCGAGCCATCGGGCGACAACGGCGGCAAGGCCGCGCCCGGGGGCCGCCGACAGGCGAAAACGAAGGTGTGAAAATCGTCCGTAACTGCCGTTTTGCCACGTGTTTACACGAAAATGCACCATGCCAACACGATTTTCCACCACACCGGCCGCCGTTTTTCGTAATTTTGCCGTGGTCAAAAACAGAAAACAAATTACTTGACTATATAAACATATTACTTAACTATTTCGTCTTAACCAGTGAGACAGTTTATTACGGTTATTGCATCGGCAGCGCTCGCGCTGTCGGTGCAAGCCAACCCAAAAGCACAGAACCTGTGGTACGGCTCGCCCGCCACGACATGGAACGAGGCCCTTCCCATCGGCAACGGACGCCTGGCTGCCATGGTGTTCGGCAACCCCGTCTGCGAGCAATTCCAGATAAACGAAGAGACCATATCCAACGGTTCGCCATACAGCAACCACAATCCCGACACTCCGAAATATCTCGACAATCTGCGCCAACTGATATTCAGCGGACGCAGCGACTCGGCGCAAGTGCTGGCCGAAACGCAGCTAATGGGCCCGAGGATATACGGCAAGGGAGGCGCATACCAGACTGCAGGCAGCCTGATGGTGCGCTTTGCCGACCACGGGGGCTACACCGGCTACCGGCGGAGCCTAAGCCTTGACAGCGCCCTCTCGACAACCACCTACAGCGTAGGCGGCGTGAGCTACAGGCAGGAAGCCTTCACCTCGTTAGCCGACCAGCTGCTCGTGATACGCTACACGGCATCGGAGCGCGGCAGGCTCAACTTCTCGGCGTCGCTGACATACCCCGAAGGCAACCCCACCAGGCGCAGCGCCCGGGGCGCCACGCTCACCATGGAGGGCACCACGCAGGCCGCCGGCCGCGCCGTGCCCGGCAAGGTGAGGTTTGTTGTCGACGCCAAGGTAGACAACGAAGGCGGCACGGTGACGGCAGCGGGCGACAGCCTCGTAGTGAGCGGGGCCGACGCCGTGACCATCTATGTGGCCATGGCCACCAACTTCGTCAACTACAAGGACATATCGGCCGACCCACGGCAGCGCATCGACCAATACATGGCGGCAAGCAACCGCCCCTATGCCGAGGCCAAGGCAGCCCACGTAGCCCGCTACAAGGAGCAGTTCGACCGCGTGAGCCTCGACCTCGGGCCCGACAAATATCCCGACAAGCCCACCGACGAGCGCATACGCGACTTCAAGGACGCAGCCGACAACTACCTCGTGGCGCTCTATTTCCAGTTTGGCCGCTACCTGCTCATAAGCTCGTCGCAGCCCGGATGCCAGCCCGCCAACCTGCAGGGCAAGTGGAACGCCAAGCTCAACCCGGCGTGGAGGTGCCGCTATACAGTAAACATAAACACCGAGATGAACTACTGGCCGGCCGAACCCTGCAACCTGAGCGAGCTGCACGAGCCGCTGGTGCGCATGGTGGGCGAGCTGAGCCAGGCGGGAGCCGCCACGGCACGGCTGCAATACGGCTGCCGCGGATGGGTGGCCCACCACAACACCGACCTGTGGCGCATGACCGGACCGGTCGACGTTCCATACAGCGGAGCGTGGCCTATGTCGGGCGCATGGCTGTGCCAGCACCTCTGGCAACGCTATCTCTACAACGGCGACCGCGACTACCTGCGCTCTGTCTACCCCTACATGAAGGGGGCGGCCGAGTTCTTCGTCGACTTCATGGTCACCGACCCGCGCAACGGCCACCTCGTGGTGTGCCCCTCGGTGTCGCCCGAAAACGCGCCGAAGCGCAAGCCCAAAGCCAACCTCTATGCCGGCATCACCATGGACAACCAGCTCGTGGCCGACCTGTTCACCAACACGGCAGCCGCCGCGGCAGCGCTCGGCACCGACCGGCTCTTTGCCGACACGCTGCTCGGCATGCGCTCAAGGCTCATCCCGCTGCGCATAGGGAAGCACGGACAGCTGCAGGAGTGGGCCGACGACTGGGACAGCCCGACCGACCACCACCGCCATGTGTCGCACCTCTGGGCGCTGTATCCCGGCACCGAGATTTCGCCGTTGCGCAACCCCGAGGCCTTCGACGCCGCCAGGGTGTCGCTCACACAGCGCGGCGACCGCTCCACCGGATGGTCAATGGGGTGGAAAGTGTGCCTGTGGGCGCGCCTGCTCGACGGCGACCATGCCTACAAGCTCATCAAAGACCAGCTATCGCTCGTGCCTGCCAACGTTGAGAAAGGACAGGGCGGAGGCACTTACCCCAACATGTTCGACGCCCACCCGCCATTCCAGATAGACGGCAACTTCGGCTGCACGGCCGGCATTGCCGAGATGATGGTGCAGAGCCACGACGGCGCGGTGTTCCTGCTGCCGGCCATACCGGCCGAATGGGCCGACGGAGAGGTGAGTGGACTGCGCACGGTGGGAGGCTTCGTGATTGAGAAAATGAAGTGGCAACGAGGCAAGCTGGCCGAGGCCACCATACGCAGCACCATCGGAGGCAACCTCAGGCTGCGCTCGGCTGTGCCGGTGGCGTCGGAAAGCCACACGCTGAAGGCCGCTGACTACGCACAGCCCAACCCCAACCCGCTGTTCGCCACGTGGACAATGCCCGTGGAGCGAGTCAACCCTGAGGGCGGGTATGTGCCCGCCGGCAACCAGGCCACGGGCACGGCGGCACGCAAGACGCATCTATACGATGTGAAGACCCAACCAGGAGACATCATAACACTGAAAGGCATTTAACATAACTTTTACAAAAACTTTTTTCTTCATTAGTGAGGTGCGCCTGATGTGAATCATGCGCACCTTCTTTATATGGCACTTGCGGCGGGCCCGGGCGGCATATCCCAAAACGTACCCGCATGCGCAACAATAAATAACACCATTCGCTTTGATTATCAAGATTAATGAAGTATCTTTGCAAGCGTGACAATACAAACGACTACCATCAAGCTAAAAACTAACTAAAAAATGAACAAAGGCATCATCGTTTGGGCCGCCCTGGCATACTCCGTAGCCGCCGGGGCACAGAAGGTCGACTTCAACAACACGTCGACATGGGCCGAAGACAGGCTCACCGAACCCGGCTACACGCCATGGGCAATAGGACAAGGCACGTCGGCATCGGCCACCATCGACGGCATCGGCATCACCGTGGGCGTGGCCGACGCACAGCAGGGACGGGTGATAAAAGGCAACTGGTGGAAGCAAGGGGTGCAGGCGTACTCCAAGCTCGTGAGCGACGGCATCGGCGTCTACGGCCTCGACGCAGACGGAAACACGCCGCAGATACAGCAAGGCAGCGTGGCACTCACGCTGACCATAAGCGGCCTGGCAGCGGGAGAGCACTCGCTGCTGGCCTACCACAACAATACCGACGGCTACAGCGGCCCGCCAATCGACGTGTACGTGGGAGATGAGTGCGTGGCAAAGGGCATCAGGCAAACCAACAGGGCACAGACGCCGTCGGAAAGCGGACAGTCGTATGTCACGTTCACGGCCGAGGCAGGCACCGACGTGGCCATAACATACCGCACAACGCCCGAAGACGGGGTGGACTACACGGGGCAACAGATGACCACATCGCTCTTCCTCAACGCCATAGTGTTCGACCAGCCCAACCCGCTGACCACGGCCGCCGACCCGACACCGGCCAACGGCGACTGCCATGCAGCCACGACGGCCGGGCCGCAAGACGAGGCCGAGGGGGCCGTGGGAAGCATAGAGCTGAAGTGGACGGCCGCCACGGCGGCCACACGCCACCACATCTACATAGGCACCGACCCCGAGTCTATGTCTGAAGCGGCCGTGACAACACAGCCAAGCCATACCGTCGACGGCCTCAGCCCGTTCGAGACATACTATTGGAGGGTCGACGAAGAAGACGCCGAAGGCAACACCTACACCGGCGAAGTGTGGTCGTTCCGGCCAAGGCGCATAGCTTTCCCGGGGGCAGAGGGCTACGGACGCTTCGCAATAGGAGGGCGCGGAGGCACCGTCTACCACGTGACGTCGCTTGACGACAACCCTTCCGACCCGCAGCCGGGCACCCTCCGCTACGGCATCACCAAGGTGGAAGGGCCGCGCACGATTGTCTTCGACGTCGGAGGGGTGATAGATCTCAAGGAAAGGCTTACCGTACCCGACAAGTATGTCACCATCGCCGGACAGACAGCACCTGGCCGCGGCATCATGATGAAGGGCAAACCGTTTGGCATGCAGAGCGACGGCATCACCAGGTTCGTCAGGATGAGAGTGGGAGGGGCCGACGACTGGGACGGCACCTCGCCCAACCCGAACACCAGCGACGGCCTGGGCATGGCCGGCAACGACCATTCCATCATGGACCACTGCTCTGTCAGCTGGACCATCGACGAGGCATTCAGCTCACGCAACGCCAAGAACGTAACGCTGCAGCGCACGCTCATCTCCGAGGCACTGAACCAGGCAGGCCACAAAAACTATGACAGCTACACCAATCACGGCTATGCCGCCACCATCGGAGGCGACTACGGGTCGTACCACCACAACCTCATGGCACACTGCGAAGGCCGCAACTGGAGCATGGCGGGTGGCCTCGACGGCGACGGAGCCTACGCCGGGCACCACGATATGGTAAACAACGTGTGCTACAACTGGGGCGGACGGGCGTGCGACGGAGGCACCCACGAGGGCCAGTTTGTTGGCAACTACTACAAGATGGGGCCGTCGTCGACCCAGAAAACGCTGCTCAAGGCCGACCTGGAAGGCACCGGCACCGGCTCGCAAAGCTACTACGTGAGCGGCAACATACGCGAGAACACCGATGGAAGCAAGTCGTCTGACAAGCTGGGCGACACCTACCGTTACACCACTTCGGGCGGTCAGGTGGTCGACTGGGAGGTGTTCAGCAGCGTGCCTTTCTTCGAGTCGCACATCACCACGGAGCCCGCCGAGCAGGCATTGCGCTCGGTTCTCTCTGACGTAGGGTGCAACCTGCCGGCCATCGACAACCACGACGAGCGCATGATCAGCGAGACTCTCAACGGAACCACGTCGACCGTGGGCAGCCGAACGGGCAAGAAGGGCCTCATAGACAAGGAGAGCGACGCCGAGGGATTTGCCGGGCTGAACATCACCGAGGCCGCCCGCCCCGAGGGATTCGACACCGACGGCGACGGCGTTCCCGACTGGTTTGAGGATGCCGTGGGCACCGACAAGGCCTCGGCCGACAACAACGGCCTGAGCGAAGACCACCCCACATACACCAACCTTGAGCGTTACATAAACTGGATTGCGCAGCCCAACTTCATCATCAGGACCGGCGAACAGGCCGAAATAGACCTCAGCCCATACTTCGCCGGCTTCAACGGGGCGTCGTTCAGGCTCACCCAGGGCGACGCAACGGTCTCCGTCAGCTCCGGCGGTACCCTTACGGCAAGGTCTGACGAGCCTATGCTCACTACGGCCGGCGTCACCGTGACCGACGAAACCACCGGCAGCAGCATGACGCGGACGTTCAACTTCTGTTTCACCGACGAGATGCCGAACACCGAAGTGGGCACCTCTATCGACAAGACTTTTGCTGAAACCGCCACAGGCGATGCCCTTACGTACACTCTCTCGGGCATAGTGGCCGGCCGCAACGGGCGCGGGCTGTACATCAGCGGCGGCAAAAAATACGTCAGGAAATGACAAGCTGCGGCACGGCAACAGCCCCGCCGCAGCAACACTCCCCACATAAAGACATGCGGCAACTATGACAAAGGCCGTCAGGCAGCGATGCGCAGCAATGCACACCGGCGCCTGACGGCCTTTTTTCATGCCCGCGCAAAAGCGCAGTAAAGGCTCAACGCACCACCACCTTGCGGCCTCCCTTGATGTAAATCCCCTTTGACGGAGCGTCAACCCTCACGCCCTGCAAGGTGTACATGGGGCCTTCGGCAACGGGGCTTGGCCCTGCCGTCACGCCGTAGATGGCCGATGGGCCTTCTCCCGGGGCAAACTGCCAGCCCATGCCTGCGCCATGGAGCGGGCTCGAAGGACTGAGCCGGAGGAAGTCGGTGTCGGGCAACGAACCGTCGGCCTTGCGCGGTGCCATCAGCTCACGGTAGTCGGTAGAGACAAAGTCTGACGGTTGCACCACACAGGCCGTGGGCAGAAACGAGTTGTTCTCTATCGTGCAGCGGCTGCGGTCTATCTGAGTCCAGTCGCCGCAGTTGGCCTGGTAAGAGACGTTAGAGCGCAGCGTGTGCCCGTATCCGTCGACGTCGACAGCCTCATCCCACACCTTTTGGTTAACCATGCAGTAGTTGTACTTGTTTTTCCACGCCGTGTTGTTAAGCCAGTCGTTGCCCCCGAGGTGATGGTTGGCATAAAATCCGTTTGCCTTGTTTGAGTAAGCTATGCAGTTGTTTACGGTGTGGCGTGGCGCGTCGAAGGGCTCGTCCTGCACCTGCTTGCCATATCCTCCGGCCTTAAACCCGTTGCCGTCGCCCGGCGTCTTGCTGTCTTCGTCGCGGTATCCGCTGAACATGGCCCAGCAGTGGTCGAACGTCACGGGAGCTAAACAGTTGATGAGGTCGTAACCGTCGTCGCTGTTGCACCATGCCCGGCACCCACGGAACACGTTGCCCGTGTCCTGTCGCCGCACGTGGCACCCAAAGCCGTCGACGTTGCCGCCACGCCCTCCCTCGCTCACCGAGTCGTAGTTGCGGTACGCATCGCAGTTGAGCACAAGGTTGTCGGAGCCCTTTGTGATGTACACCCCTATGGCCATGCCGTCGTGTATGGCCACGTTCTCGATGACATTGTGGCTGTTGCCCCGGCGTATGGATATGGCCTCCGACTGCGTGTGGCCGGTGATGGTAACCTGCGTGCCCACAATGTCGAAGTTCTTCAGGTGCAGCCAGTTGGCATGTATGTAGAACACCGACACGCGCAACCCCTCGGGCTTCACCGCCGTGAGGTCGAACACAGGCCGCTCTCCGGGCATGCCGGCATACACTATGCGCGCGCCCTCGCGCCCGCTCTTGTTCAGGTTGAACACCGTGGCATATATTTTCTCCTCGACACCCATCACCTGGTCTTCGGTGATGTGGTAGGTGCCGCCGCGGAAGTAAGCCGTGTCGCCCGGTGCCAACAGCTGCTGTGCGGCCGCCAGAGTGGCCAGCGGACTGTCGATGGAGCCGCTGCCGGCGTCGTTGCCGTCGGGTGCCACATACACCACCTTGGCCTGCGCAGCAACGGAAAAGGCCAACACGGCCATGAAGTACAGTTTTCTCATACTTAAAGATTACTTTACGTAAGCGTTTGTTTTGTTTTAAATATATTGCAAACGGGGCACCATGCAATTCCTCCATCGCACCGCCGGGTGCCGGTTTGCGTTCTGCAAAGGTACACGTTTTTTCTAAACGAGAACAAAAAAACAAAGACAAAAATCTACCACGGCCACCGTCGCGGCAACAATCGGGCACAACAGCGCCATGCCGCCGCAAGCCCGCAGCGCGGCAGGCAGTGTAAAGGAAAACGCATCCACCCCCATCCCCGCATAACAACCTGAGCCACAACCACTTACAGCAGCGGTCGTTTTGCCTTGCAAAACCGGCCGAATGACGATGCCAAACGGCCCGTATGGCACCACGAAACAGGCCGTTCGGCAGTGCCATACGCAAGCCGCCCTGCCCCGATGAAGCCTTTTGTAAGCATTTGTCATGAATCCACGGCCGCCCCGAGGCCCAAAAACCACTCAATGGTGCCGCATTGTTTGGCCGGTAAAAATAAAATTGCTACCTTTGTTTGGCATTCCGCCCCGCATGCAGGCAGGGCCGCACCCAAACGCAAACAATACAGACATGACAGACCAAAGCATATCGCCCATACTCGAGCTGCAGCGCCAGCGCGCGCTGCTGCAGATTGAATACGATGCCAACAAAGAGGAATTCCGCCGCCAGACCGAGGCCGTGGGCATGCGGCGCAAGGTGAAGCGCGGCGACGCATGGTGGCCGCTGCGCATGGGCCGCACCTATTACAACTCGCTCAACCAGTTTTGCATCGAGGTGTACCGCACGGCCGACACCGAGATAGAGCACAACTTCGAGTTCGGCAGGCCCGTGGTGTTCTTCCGCGCCACGGCCGACGGCGACGGCACCCGGGGCTCAAGGCATACCGGGGCCGAGCCACAGGGCAAACTGAAATACTTCGGGTTTACGGCCACGGTGAGCTTTGTCGACGGCGACCGCATGGTGGTGGCACTGCCCGACGCCGCCGACGCCGTGGCGCTGCAGGCTGCCACCGACGCCGGCGTGCAGCTGTCGTTCGACGAGACGAGCTACCGCCTGATGTTCGACGCGCTCGACCGCACCATGCGGGCCAAGGGGCGGCTTGCCTACCTGCGCGACCTGTTCTACTCGCGCCGCGAGCCCGGCCGGCTCACCTTTGCCCCTATGCGCTTCCCCTACCTCAACGCCACGCAGCAAGACGCCGTCAACGAGGTGCTCAGGGCCAAGGACGTGGCCATAGTGCACGGCCCGCCGGGCACGGGCAAGACCACCACTCTGGTCGAGGCCATACACGAAACGCTGCTGCGCGAACCCCAGGTGATGGTGTGCGCGCAGAGCAACATGGCGGTAGACTGGATATCAGAGAAGCTCGTAGACCGCGGTGTGAGCGTGCTGCGCATAGGCAACCCCACGCGGGTGAACGACAAGATGCTGTCGTTCACCTACGAGCGCCGCTTCGAGTCGCACCCCGACTACCCGCAGCTGTGGGGCATACGGCGGGCCATACGCGAGCTGCGGGCCCACCGCCGCCGCGGCGACGACCGCTGGCACCAGCGCATGGAGAGCCTGAAGGGGCGGGCCGCCGAGATAGAGCTGCGCATCAACGCCGAGCTGTTTGGCGAGGCCCGCGTCATAGCCTCGACGCTGACGGGCTCGGCCAGCCGCCTGCTGGAGGGCATGAAGTTTGGCACGCTGTTCATCGACGAGGCCGCCCAGGCCCTCGAGGCGGCCTGCTGGATAGCCATAAGGCGGGCCGGGCGCGTGGTGCTGGCGGGCGACCACTGCCAGCTGCCGCCCACGGTGAAAAGCATCGGGGCCATGCGCGGCGGGCTGGGGCGCACGCTCATGGAGCGCATTGTTGAGCTGCACCCCTCGGCGGTGACGCTGCTGCGCATGCAATACCGCATGAACGACGACATAATGCGCTTCTCGAGCCGGTGGTTCTACGGCGGCCGGGTGGAGTCGGCACCCGAGGTACGCCACCGCGGGATACTCGACCTCGACATCCCAATGACGTGGATAGACACGTCGCAGATGGCCGCCGCCGCGCCCGGCGAGGCCGACAGCGAGGCCAACCCCTTCAGGGAGGAGTTTGTGGGCGAGAGCTTCGGCCGCATCAACAAGGCCGAGGCCGAGCTCACCCTGGCCACCCTCGACGACTACTTCAACCGCATCGGCCGGCAGAGGATTGTCGACGAGCGCATCGACGTGGGCATAATATCGCCCTACAGGGCTCAAGTGCAATACCTGCGCCACCTCATCAGCCGGCGCGACAGCCTCAAGCCCATGCGCCGGAGCATATCGGTGAACACCGTCGACGGCTTCCAGGGGCAGGAGCGCGACATCATCCTGATTTCGCTCGTGCGCTCCAACGACAGCGGCGAGATAGGTTTCCTGCGCGACCTGCGCCGAATGAACGTGGCCATCACGCGCGCCCGGATGAAGCTCATCATACTCGGCGACGTGCCAACCATGACGCGCCACCCTTTCTACCGCCAGCTGTGGGAGTACATCGAAGGGCTGAAGGCCGCCTGCCGCCAACAGTGAGGCAACGCCGCAGGCGCGCCACCGCGCCAGGGCGCGGCAGCCACGGCACACCTGCATGACCATTGCCGCACGGCCCGTGAGCCGCGGCCGAAAACAAAAGGCGGTGCCCCGCCGGGGCACCGCCTTATATATTGGCCGGCCAACAAGCCTAAAGGGCAAACTTGTAGCCTACGGTTATCGAGAGCACGCCGTTCTTGCCATAGTCGTAGTCTACTTCGTCAAACTCAACGGTGTTGTTCTTGAGTATGTCGGTGACGCCGATATTGTAGCGTGCATCGATAACGATGTTGCTGAACTCATACGAAAGTCCAACGGGAATAGAGAAGTCGAAGGTGTTGCATGCGTCCTTCACGTCAACGCTCATGTCGTCGTAATCCTCCTTGGCCTTGGTCATGAAGCCGGGCTGGATGCCCGCATTGATGGAGAGACCCTTCCAAACATAGATGTGGGCGAGGATGGGAATGTTGATGTATTCGGTCTTGAACTTGCCGTCACCTTTGTCGGCCTTGTCACCCTGCATAGAGTAAAGGAGGCCTGCCGAGAGCCCGAACAGCTGCGAGAAGCGGTATTCGGCCTCGACACCGGCCACAGCTCCGGCTTTCATCTTAGTGTCATCAAAACCTGACTTAGCCATGTTAAGACCCACCTTTGGCATAAGGGTGAATGTTCCCGGCTCCGTCTGGGCCTTTACACCCAGACTCGACAGCACGATGGCTGCCATCAGTAATATCTTCTTCATAACCGATATGTTGCGCGCCCCCTGCTGTTGCTCTTCATGCCCCATGCCGGTCGAGGGCGCCTTAACCCGGACAAGGCATGACTAAATTCACTTATTGTAACTTTTTCGTGACCCTAACTTTAACCTGAAACTATTTTTCCCTGTCTCTTTCCTTGTTTTAACGGCAATGCAAACCGCGCGCAAGCAAACCTTGAAGCAATGCCCGCCGACACAGATTGCGTTTTCCAAAGGTAAGACAAAATAATCATATTATAACGTTATTATACATATAATTAAGCTAAATTAACCCAAGGAAGCAACCGTTAACAGGGCTATTTGTTACTTTTGCACCACTCTTTGGCTCTGTCAACAGTCCCGGAGCGACAACAGGCAACACTGCAACATAGCATGGCAATAAGGTATACACGCACCGAAGAGCGACTCAACGTATGGTCGCACGCAGCCGGCATGGCCATCGTCATGGCGGCCAGCGCGGCTCTGCTGGCAGCCTACGGCCAGGCCGACAGCCCGTGGTCGGCTTTGGGCCTGGGGCTCTACGCCCTCGGGGCCACGGCGTCGTATGCCGCATCGACGGCCTACCATGCCACCCCTCGCCGCCATCCCATGCGCGAACGGCTGCGGCGCGTGGACCACGCCGCCATCTACTGGCACATAGCCGGGAGCTACTCGCCCATCACCCTGGTGGCCCTGCGCGAGGCGGGCGGCTGGGGCTGGGGGCTGTTTGCGTTTGTGTGGCTGTGCGCGGCGGCCGGCACGGCGGCCACGTTTGTCAACCTCCGCGAGCACAGCAACACCGAGACGCTGTGCTTCGTGGGCATGGGGCTGTCGGTGCTGACGGCCTTCGGCCCGCTGTCGGCATGCACGTGCGGCGCCACCATTGCGTGGATAGTGGCCGAGGGGGTGATGTATGTCAGCGGGGCGGCCTTCTACTCGCTCAACAAGCGGCGCTACATGCACAGCGTGTTCCACTTTTTCGTGCTCGCCGGAACGCTCTGCCACCTCATGGCCCTGGCCCAGATGTTCAGCCATCTGTAGCAATGGAAGCAGCCGGAGCGCCACTGGCCGGCGGCCTATTTCTGTAAGAAAGCGTTACCACCGCCATCCCGTAGCGCAACAACCTGGTTGGCAGAGCGTTGCAAAACAGCCCGAACAGAGTTGCAAAACGGCCCGAACGGCGAGGCGATACGGGCCGAACGGCAGGGCCAAACGGCCCGTTTGGCAGCGCATAGCCACACTGCCGCCGCCACAAAGGGCACAAGTGTAAACTTTATTCGCAGCCCCGGACAGGCGCTGCCGCTGGCATGCAGGCCCGCGGCCGGCATCTGCGCCGAGTGCAGGGCGGCGGTGCCAACAGCCGTCTTTTCGCACTAAGGCGGCCAATTGCCATCAAAGCGGACATATTTTCTTGGCCCTTTGTGCTTCTTTCTTGATTAAAATCCCTACCTTTGCGCCCATGAAACGCATTTTATTCGTGACCGCGCTCACCGTGCTGCTTGCCCTGCAGGCCATGGCACAGGTCGCATTTGTGTTCCCGAGTGAAGTGAAGCCGCTGCTGCACACGTCGTGGGGGCAGGAGCACCCCTACAACAAGCTGTGCCCGTGGGAGCAGGTTGACACCATAGTGCGCCACTCGCCCGCCGGATGCGGGCCCCTGGTGATGGCCCAGGTGATGCGCCGCTACTCCTACCCGCAGCGCAGCCGGCTGATAGGCACGGCCTACGACTGGGCCGACATGCCGGCCGCGGCAACCGACTCTACGCCTACCGGGCAGCAAGACGCCGTGGCGCAGCTCATCGTCGACTGCGGCACGGCGGCGGGCACCGTCTACACCCAGAGCGCCAGCGCCACCAAGATAAACGGCGTGGTGGCCGGGCTGAAAAAGTATTTCGGCTACAGCCGCTACATGCACATAACCGACAAGGCCGACTATGCCGGCGCCGAGGGGCTGCAGGAGTGGAAACGGCTGATGTTCGGCGAGCTCAAGGCCGGGCGCCCGGTGGTCATCAGGGCCGAGCGCAACAGCCACGACGCCCACGTGTTCATCATCGACGGATGCCGCGACTCTGCCGTCCACGTCAACTGGGGATGGGGCGGGAAGCTCAACGGATACTACGACCCCGACACGCTGGGGGGCTACCGGCTCAACCAGCGCATGGTGGTCGACGTGGCACCCGAGCCATACCGCCCGGCCACGCGCACCATCACGCTGCGCCGACCCGGCACGCTGGCCGCCCACATAGGCCCTGCCGACAGGCTCACACTGAGGCACCTGAGGGTGGCGGGGGCAATCAACGGGGCCGACATACGCCTGATGAGGACACTCGCCGGCGGTGGGCCGAAAGGCCGCAGGGGCGGCGTGCTGGCCACCATCGACCTGAGCCGGGCCGTGATACTGACCATGCCCGACTCGGCTTTCTGCGGCTGCGCCAACCTAACCTACGTTGCACTGCCGCTCACGCTGCCCGAGATAAGCCGCTACGCCTTCGCCTCGTGCCCCAACCTCAACCGTATTGACATACCGGCCATGGTGGGCGAGATAAAGCGGGGGGCGTTCTACGGCTGCTTCAACCTCATAGACGTGACACTGCCGGCATCGCTCAGGGCGATAGGGGCAAGCGCGTTCAACTCGTGCACAAGCCTCACCGAGCTCCACCTGCCCCGCTCGGTGACATCGGTTGGCCCCGGGGCGTTTGCATACTCAAAGAACCTGCACACGCTGACGGCCCCGAAGGCACTTCACAACATTGGCCGCGATGCCCTGAAAGGCACGGCCGTAACTAAAATCAACAGATTATGAACGGAATAACATTAGGTCTTCTCGTGCCATTCATGGGCACGGTGGTAGGTTCGGCGTTCGTGTTCTTCATGCGACACGAGATGAACGCCATAGTGCAAAAGGCACTGCTGGGATTCGCATCGGGGGTGATGGTGGCCGCATCGGTGTGGTCGCTGCTCATACCTGCGCTCGAATTCAACAGCGACACCAACTCCGCGCCGCAGATAGTGCCGGCCGTCGTCGGCTTCCTTTCGGGCATGGCGTTCCTGCTTCTCATCGACTACATCACGCCCCACCTGCACCTCGGCACGTCCAAACCCGAGGGGCCCCACTCACGGCTGTCGCGCACGGCAATGCTCATGCTTGCCGTCACCATCCACAACCTGCCCGAAGGCATGGCCGTCGGGGCAGTGCTGGCCGGGGCGGCCGAGGGCCATGTGGGCATAAGCACGGCCGGGGCGCTGGCCATGTCGGTGGGCATAGCCATACAAAACGTGCCCGAGGGAGCCATCATATCCATGCCCATGCGTGCCGCCGGCAACAGCCGCTGGCGCTCATTCGTCATAGGCAGCCTCAGCGGGGCGGTAGAACCGCTGGGCGGACTGGCCGTCATACTGCTCACGGCATGGCTCACCCCGGCCATGCCATACCTGCTGGCGTTTGCCGCCGGGGCCATGCTCTATGTGGTAATCGAGGAACTCATACCCGAGGCAAGCACCGGAGAGCACAGCAACATGAGCACGGTGGGGTTCGCGCTCGGCTTTGTGCTCATGATGACGCTCGACGTGGTATTGGGATAAACCATACGGCGCAAACAGCGGCAGGGCCGCCAAAGGCCCGACGCCCCGCGCCGAAAACACACCGACATGCGCTTTCACACACTACATACCGACATAGCTCCGCCACCAAGGTTCACCTATCCGATGTGCTATGAGCCCCACCCGCTGTGCCTGATGGCCGCCGACGAGGTGCAGAGGCACATTGCGCAGGCCGCCGAGTGGCGCGAAGAGGCCGGACGCGGAAAGATGTTCGGGGTGCTCGTGGCAGCCGCACCAGACGGCACGCTGGGCTACCTGGCTGCCTACTCAGGGCAGTTAGGCGGGCGCAACGACTGGCCTTTCTTCGTCCCGGCGGTGTTCGACATACTCTGCCCGGGCGGGCATTTCAAGACGCGCGAGGCCGAGATAACCGACATAAACCACAGGATAGCGCAACTGGAAGCCGGGGCCGACAGAGCAGGGACGGCCGAGCGGCTCGACCACCTGCGCCGCAAGTGCGAGGCCGAAGAGTCCGGCTACAGGCTCTGCATGGCCGAAGCGAAGCGCCGGCGCGACGAGCTCAGGGCCGGCGGGGCCGACGAGGAGAGCCTGCGGCGCCAGAGCCAGCACATGAAAGCCGAACTGCGGCGGATGAAAAAACGCCACGCCGCCCTCATGGCCGAGGCCGCCGGTGACGTGGCAGAGGCCTGCCGCGAGGCCGAGGAGCTAAAGGCCAGGCGGCGGCAGATGTCAGACGAGCTGCAGGCATGGATATTCTCGCAGTTCAAGATGCTCAACGCGCTCGGGCAGCAACGCGACCTCAACGACATTTTCGCTGCCGAGACGGGCGGCGCCCCGCCCTCGGGGGCCGGCGAGTGCTGCGCCCCCAAGCTGCTGCAATACGCCTACAGCCACGCGCTCAGGCCGCTATGCATGGCCGAGTTCTGGTGGGGCGAGTCGCCAAGGGCCGAGGTAAGGCGCCACCTCAACTACTACCCGGCGTGCCGGGGCAAGTGCCTGCCCATACTGAAACACATGCTGCAAGGCCTCGACGTAGACCCCGACCCGCTGGAAGGCGACGACGGCGGAAGGCTGCAGACGATATATGAAGACGGCCACATAGCCGTGGTCGACAAGCCGGCGGGCATGCTCTCGGTGCCGGGGCGCACGGGGCGACGCTCGGTGGCCGACGTGTTGCGGATGAAATGGGGCGACGGCGCAGAGCCGCTGGTGGCCCACCGCCTCGACATGGACACCTCGGGGCTGCTCGTGGTGGCCAAGAGCCCGGGCGACCTGAGGCTGCTGCAACGGCAGTTTGAGGGCCGGAGCGTAAAGAAACGCTACATCGCGCTGGTAGACGCGCCCCACATAAGCCCGCCTGAGGGCCGCATCAGCCTGCCGCTGCGGCCCGACCCGCTCGACCGACCGCGCCAGGTGGTCGACCGGCAGCAAGGGCGCGAGGCCGTGACATACTACAGGGTGATGGCCGAACGCGGCGGCAGGGTGCGCCTCGAGCTGCACCCCCTGACGGGCCGGACGCACCAGCTGAGGGTGCACTGCGCCCATCCCGACGGGCTCAACGCCCCAATCGTGGGCGACGCCCTGTACGGGCAGCGCGCCGAAAGGCTATGCCTGCACGCCGAAAGCATTGAGTTCTGCCACCCGGCCACAGGCCAGGCGATGAGCTTCAGGAGCGAAGCGCCCTTCTGAGGCTTACGCCAAGACACTCGCACAAACAACGGCCCGGGCTCCAATTGCAAGCCCGAGCCGACACCCCGACACCTTGGGCATAAAACAGTTTTTACTCAACACTCTCGCGGCGCAGCGGATAGTTGCCCCTCAGATGCTCGAAAAGGTCGGGCCTGCGCTTCAGCCTGTCGCTGTCGTCGAGCGGGTTGTAGAGCTGCAAGGGGTCGCCATCATACACAAAACCGGCCGGCAACCGCGGCGGATGGATGCGCCCTGGGTTGGGCAGGCCGAAGAAACGGCACAGCGCATCAATGGCCATGTTGTCGGCATTCACCTTACCGTCGGCCGAATACCCCGCAATGTGGGGCGTGCCTATGTACACCTGCGACAGCAGTTCCGGGTCGATGCCGGGCTCGTTCTCCCAAGTGTCGATGACAGCCTGGCGCACCCGGCCCTCCCTGAGCGCCTCTTTCAGCGCCGCGTTGTCTACCACCGCCCCGCGACTCGTGTTTACCAGGAACGGCCTGCGGGCCAGGCGGCCGAAGAAAGCGGCGTCGGCCAGGTGGCGCGTGGGGCACGGGCCTCCGTCGGTGAGCGGCACGTGGAACGTGATGACGTCGGCCTCACGCTCTATGACGTCCATGCCCACATATCCCGGGGCGCCCACCGGGGGGTCGCACACAAGCACCCGCATGCCCAGCTCGCGCCCGACGCCACACACCAGCCGCCCCACGTGGCCGCAACCCACCACGCCCAGGGTGGCACCTGAGGGCTCAAGGCCGCAGTCGCGGCGCAGCAGCAGCAACGAGGAACGCACATACTGGGCCACAGAAGAGGCGTTGCAACCGGGGCAGTTGGTCCAGCTGATGCCGGCGCGCCGCATGTATTCCGTGTCAATATGGTCGAAACCGATGGTGGCCGTGGCCACAAACCTCACCCGGCTGCCGGCGAGCAGCCGCTCGTCGCAGCGCGTGCGGGTGCGCACAATGAGCGCGTCGGCGTCTCTCACGTCGGCGGCGGTGATGTCGGCACCGCGCTTGTAAACAACACGAGTGGTGAGCTTGGCCACCGCTTCGCGTATGTAGGGAATCTTGTCGTCTATAACTATCTTTATGTCCATGGTGGCAAAAGTACACAAAAAAAGCCAACCGGCAAAACCTTCGCGGCACAATGGCTACGGCACGGCAACAGTGGCGGCCCGGCATACTGTAAAGATATAGTGCGGAAATTTAACATTTCAGCATGCCGTGTTCCAGGTGCGGCAAGACGAAAAGGGGCATGCGGAATCGCGAAAACACACGCGCCCCGACGCCAAACGGCCCCCGCCACAACACCAAACGGCCCGTTCGGCCTTGCAATAAAGGCCGTAATGCATCGTGGCGAGGCCCGCAAAAGTGACAGATAACCCACATTTATCACCCTTTTTACAACGAAAAAGCCAGGCAACCCCGCCCATGGCCAAGCACAGGATGCCAAAGGCAGGGGGCAAGCCACAGCAACTCAACGGTTTACGGCAGCAGCCTCGAAAATGGCGCATTTGCCGCAACAGGCAGCACGGCCGCCGGAAACACCATTCACACGCACACACTTGTAATGATATTTCTACATGTTTAACATTTCCGGAAAAACTCAACCGGCACAAGGGCAAGCCGCAGCCACAGCGAGAAACAACCGCCGCGCAAGGCCGGCAAACAACAAAAAAGATGGCAGAAAACACGCAAAATATATATAAAAAGATTGGAATGAAGTGAAAAACTCTTCAATATAGTTGGGCGATTAAAAAAGTTTGTTTAGATTTGCAAATAAATACGCCCGCCAAGGCAAGCCGAAGCGGGCACAAACAACAAAGATGAAAGAAATGTCATTCGCAGAACACTGCAACGCAATCTTCGACAAAGTCGTGGCCGACTACCACCTGACGGACAACGTAGATACGCCCATCCAGAACCCATACAAGCGTGACTCGATAGACCACAGCCTGTATACGAAGTGCTGGATAGACACGGTGCAATGGCACCTGGAGGACATAATACGCGACCCACACATCGATCCCACCGACGCGCTGTCGCTGAAACGCCGCATAGACCGCAGCAACCAAGACCGCACCGACCTGGTGGAGCAGATAGACAGCCACTTCCGCCACACCTACAGCGAGGTGAAGCCGCTGCCCGACGCCCGCCTCAACACCGAGAGCCCGGCGTGGGCCGTGGACAGGCTCTCGATACTGGCACTGAAGATTTACCACATGAGCGAGGAGTCGAAAAGGCCCGAGGCCACCGACGAACACCGCTCACGGTGCGCAGCCAAGCTGGCCGTGCTCGAGGAACAGCGCTCAGACCTCACCACCGCCATCGACCAACTGCTCGAAGACATTGAGGCCGGCAGGAAGTACATGAAGGTGTACCGCCAAATGAAGATGTACAACGACCCCACCACAAACCCCGTGCTATATGGCAACAAAGGCTGAGCAGGCAACCAAGGCGGCGCCAACGCGCCTGCCGATGGCCGCAGCCGGGGAAATGACGGGATGCAGAAAACAAGCTGAGGAATGAAGAAAGAGCATATCCTCATAATGAGGTTCTCATCGCTCGGCGACGTGGCCATGACCGTGCCCGTGGTCTACTCGCTGGCCAAGGCCTACCCCGACGTGCGCATAACAGTGCTCAGCAGAGGCTACGCCAGGGCTTTCTTTGAAGACCTGGCGCCCAACGTCAGCTTCATGGAGGCCGACGTGAAGCACGAGTACCACGGCATAAGGGGGCTCAATGCCCTGTACCGGCGCCTGACAGCGAAGAACTTCACGGTCATTGCCGACTTCCACGACGTGCTGCGCTCCGAATACCTGCGCATGAGATTCAACGTCGAAGGATACAGGGTGGCCCACATCGACAAGCACAGGAGGCTGCGCAAACTGCTCACCGCGCAGCACCACAAGCGCCTCGAGCAGCTGCCTACGCCGTTCAAGAACTACGCCGACACGCTGGCGCGGCTGGGCTACCCGGTCACGCTGGGCTTCCGGTCCATCTTCCCGGAAGAAGGCGGAAACCTGAACCTGCTGCCCGCCGTCATCGGACCGAAGAAAAACTACGAGCAGTGGATAGGCATCGCGCCGTTTGCAGCCCACCAAGGCAAGGTATACCCGGAGCGCCTGATGCGCCAGGTGATAGGCATGGTGGTCGGGCGGTTCCCTTCGGCAAGGCTGTTCCTGTTCGGCCGCGGCCAGGAAGAGGAGCGCACGTTCGACAAGTGGTGCGCCGAGGAGCCCCGGTGCGTCAACGTCAGCCGCCACCTCGAGGCCATGCAGCAGGAGCTTATACTAATGAGCCACCTCGACCTGATGCTTTCCATGGACAGCGCCAACATGCACCTGGCCTCAATAGTGGGCACACCGGTGGTCAGCGTATGGGGAGCCACACACCCGGCAGCGGGATTCATGGGCTGGAACCAGGCCGCCGACCGCGCCGTGCAGATAGACCTGCCATGCAGGCCGTGCAGCATCTACGGCAACAAGCCGTGCCTGCGGGGCGACTATGCCTGCATGAAGAACATACCACCAGAACAAATCGTGGAACGCATGGCTTTCGTACTGGCCAAGACAAGGGCCTCGGAGAAGGCTTTGCGGGAACGAGAATAAACAAAACCCAAATATCAATCAATTAAAAGAACAACAATTATGAAGAAGTACATTTGCGAGACCTGCGGTTATGTATATGACCCGGCAGAGGGCGATCCCGATAGCGGAATAGCCCCCGGAACAGCGTTTGAAGACCTGCCCGACGATTGGGTGTGCCCGCTCTGCGGTGTGGGCAAGGACGACTTCAAGCCCGAAGACTGACACAACGCTATAAGATGATGGCCGCGCACGATGCTGCGCGGCCATTATTGTAACGCCCGGCTGATAGGCGAAGGGGCGGCATGGGCAATAACCGCGGCCCACGGCATTTGGCGGGACGACGCCCACAGGGCGGCGGCCTCAGTCGGAAAGCATCAGCCCGCGGGCGAAGTGATAGATGATGATGCCCGCCGTGACCGACACATTCATAGAGTGCTTAGTGCCAAACTGCGGTATCTCAAGGCACCCGTCGCACAGGTCGACCACCTCCTGGTGCACACCTTTCACCTCATTGCCAAGCACAACGGCATAGCGGCGGCCCGCCTCGGGCGCGAAGTGATGCAGCTTCGTGCTGCCGACCACCTGCTCGACGGCATACACCTCGTAGCCCGCAGCGCGCAAATCGCCGACGGCCTCTGACGCCGAACGGTAATAACGCCATTCCACACTGTCTTCCGCGCCGAGGGCGGTCTTGTGTATCTCGGTGCTCGGAGGGGTGGCGCTGATGCCGCAAAGGCACACGGCCTCGATGCGGAAGGCGTCGCCCGTGCGGAAGACGCTGCCCACGTTGTACATCGAGCGCACGTCGTCGAGCACGACGACAAGCGGCATCTTTTCTGCATCCTTGAACTCGCTGACAGTCAGCCTGTCCATTTCTATAGTACGTAACTTTCTCATCACGGCTCCATTTTCGTCATACATTCGACCTTCCGCCAAGCGGCAGGCGGTGCAGCAGCGGCCGCGCCACAATCAGCGTGACGGCTACCAGTATCATAAGCGCGCCAAGTGCTATGCGCCCGGTGATGTGCTCGCCAAACACCGAAGCCCCTATTACCAGCGCCGTGACAGGCTCAAGCGCGCCGATGATGGCGCTGTATGTGGGTCCGACGTCTTTGATGGCAATGTTGATGAACAGTATCGGTATGATGGTAGGCACGAGGGCCACGCCCACAACGTTGCCAACCACGGCCGGGTCGGCGCCTATCGGGTGCAGGCGCGCGCCGAAGCCGGAGAGCGCGAAGAACACCGCGGCGCCCGAGGCGAGCACCCAGAACGTCATGCGGGCCGACGGGACGGTGCGCAACACGGAATGGTCGACACCCACGATATACAGGGCGTAGCACATCGAAGAGGCCACCACGAGCATCAGTCCCACGGTGCTCAGCGCGCCGGAGCCGTCGCCCTGGTACAGCATGGCTATGCCGGCGGTGGCCAGCGCTATGCACCCGTAGGTAAGCAGCGACGCCCTCTCGTGGAAGAACAGCGTCATGATGACCGCCACGAGTATGGGATATATGAACAGGATGGAGCAAGCCACGCCCGCATCCATGTAAAGGAAGCTCTGGTAGAGCGTCTGCGACGACATGGCGAACACCACCCCGGCCGGCACGAGGGCCATCAGCTGGCGGCGGCTCACGGCAAGGCTGTGGCGCGTGAGCAGCATGGCTGCGACCAAAACGAGCGCGGCGAAGGCGAAACGGTAGAAGAGCACCGACTCAACATCCATGCCGACGGCATACAGGTTGAGCGAGAAGAGCGGGTTGGTGCCATAGGCCACGGCGGCTATCACGCCGCAGGCAGCCCCCCTGACAGAGCTATTCATCGTCACCCCCTTCCCCCACGACAGTGGCCACGAGCGTGCGCGGGCCTCCGCAGTCGCGGTATTCGCAAAGGTATATGCCCTGCCACGTGCCCAGGTTGAGCCTGCCTCGGGTGACGGGCAGCGTGAGGCTCACGCCCGATATCACGGCCTTGGCGTGGCTGGGCATGTCGTCGGGGCCCTCGAGCGTATGGGTATACTCGGGCCGGTTCTCAGGCACAAGCCTGTCGAAGATGGCCCTCATGTCACGGCGCACGTCGGGGTCGGCGTTCTCATTGACGCAAAGCCCGCACGAGGTGTGCTTTACAAACAGGTGGAGCAGGCCTTGCCGCGGCAGCGGCGGCAGCTGTGCCACGACCTCGCGCGTGACGAGGTGAAAGCCCCTCGGACGGGGGCTGAGCTTGATTTCTGTCTGTCTTACAGTCATGGTCTCTTGTTTTGCGGCTGCAAAATTAGTCAAAAAAGCGTTACGGCGATGCTACGTTTGAATGATTTTTGGGCATTATGGGATAATGTTTGGCGCGTAACGCCTTTTTAACACAGAATACACGCACGGTTAACACATTCTCCGTAACTTTACGCCGACGCAACGGACAGCGGGCGCAACGTCGCCCGGCGGTGGCCCGGCACGCCTTGACATACATAATATATTGGCATTTTGAACGTTATAAGAATATGAGAGTGTTATTCATTGTGCAGGGCGAGGGCCGCGGACACCTTACGCAGGCCCTCACGATGGAAGCCCTGCTGCGCCGCGAAGGCCACGAGGTGGTGGGCGCCCTGGTGGGAAAGAGCAGCGCCAGGGAGCTGCCCGCATTCTTCACGAGGGGCATGAAAGCCCCGGTGAGCCGCTTCGACAGCCCCAACTTCCTGCCCACCCCGGCCAACAAGCGGAGCAGCCTGCCGCGCAGCGTGGCCTACAACGTGCTGAGGGTGGCTGAGTTTGCCCGCAGCGTATGGATGCTGCACAAGCGCATCGAGGCCGGCGACGTTGACCTGGTGGTCAATTTCTACGAGCTGCTGACAGGCATCACTTACTTCCTCTTCCGCCCCGCGGTGCCGCAGGTGAGCATCGGCCACCAATACCTGTTCCTGCACCGAGGCTTCAACTTCCCGCGGGCCGGGCGCACAAGCCTTGCCCTGCTGCGGCTGTTCACGCGCATGACGAGCCTCGGGGCGACAAAACGGTTGGCCCTGTCGTTCCGCCCCATGCCCGCCGACGAGGCGCAGCGCATAGCCGTGGTGCCGCCGCTGCTGCGCCGCGAGGTGACGGCCATGAAACCGAGGCGTGGCAACTACATCCATGGCTACATGGTAAACTCGGGCTTCGCGCGCAGCATTGAGGAGTGGCACAAGTCGCACCCGAGCGTGCCGCTGCGCTTCTTCTGGGACCGCAAGGGCGCCGGGCGCGTGACGCGGGTTGACTCCACTCTCGAGTTCCATGCCATCGACGACCACGACTTTCTCTGTTCGCTCGCCTCGTGCCGCGCCTACGCCACCACGGCGGGGTTTGAGTCGGTGTGCGAGGCCATGTACCTGGGCAAGCCGATAATGATGGTGCCGGCCCACATAGAGCAAGACTGCAACGCCTACGACGCATGCCGATGCGGGGCGGGCATAGTGGCCGACGACTTCGACCTTGGCCGGCTGGCCGACTTCGCCGCCACGTTCAAGCCCTCGGCAGGCTTCAAGGCATGGGCCGACAGCGCCGCGGGCCACATCGTGCCCAGCCTGGAGAAGGCTGCCGAGACGGTGCCTGTATACCCGCTTTCGATAAGCACCATGTTCAAGTGACGGCCCTCCGCCGGGCCATTCGCCATGGCATTGCCTTTCCACGACGGCCGCGGCTGATGGCGCCTGCGGCCGCACGGCATTGCCAAACGGCCCGTATGGCTACTCAATATGGGCCATACGGCCCGGCAAAACGGCCCGTTCTGCATTGCAAAACGGGCCGTTTTGCCAACCACCTGGCACACAACGAGTTACGCAAACAAAGGCCAACCCCGCGGCATTTTGCAAAAAATACCTCCAATAACCACCACCGATGCTGTCGTGCAGGCGCTGGAACAGGCCTGCGCCGAGGCCTGATGCATGGCGTGCCGCGCCGAGGCCGGGCGGAAAACAACATGCCGGAAAGGTGGGAAAAGCTGCCGGCAAGCATCAAGCAAGCGTAAGCCCCTACTGCCGGCAAGCCTTCATCCTGCTCCATCCATGCCTCTGCCCCACGGCATCCGTCCGCCGGCGACAGGCCGGGGCACGGGGGCACCATGGTCATAGGGCACAAAAAAGAGCGGCAGGCCGTGGTCGTCGCCACAGCCTGCCGCCATTTCCTACGCATGCCGGCCACCCCGCAGCCCAGCCAAAGGGCCACGGGCCATGCACCGGCCGTGCCATTGTCACTTCACATATTCGGCAAAGTCGGTAAGCCTCATGTCACCCTTGCGGGCCAGCGTGTCGTGCATGGCGAAGGCAGCCGTGAGGCAGTGGCGCGTATGGCCGCCGCACCCGAGCTTCAGGTAGTCGCGCAGCAGCGGGCGATAATCGGGATGCGCGCAGTTCTCGATGATGCAGTGGGCACGCTCCATGGGGCTCTTGCCGCGCAGGTCGGCCACACCCTGCTCCGTCACAATCACGTTGACGTCGTGCTCCGAGTGGTCGTGGTGGCTCACCATGGGCACAATCGAGCTAATCAGTCCGTCCTTGGCCACCGACGGGCATGTGAATATGCTTATGTAGGCGTTGCGCTCAAAGTCGCCGGAGCCGCCAATGCCGTTCATCATCTTGGTGCCGCTGATGTGCGTAGAGTTGGCGTTGCCGTAGATGTCACACTCCAATGCGGTGTTGATGGCTATCACCCCGAGGCGGCGTATTAGCTCGGGCGAGTTGGAAATCTCGCTCGGGCGCAGCGTAAGGTGCTGGCGGAAGTAGTCTATGTTGTCGTAAACGCGGGCCAGGCTCTCGTTGGTCACGGTGAGCGAGCAGGCCGAGGCGTCCTTCACCCTGCCCTCGAGCATCATCTCGACCACAGCGTCCTGCAACACCTCGGTGAAGATGTTGAAGTCGGGCACGCTCTTGTCGTGGCTCAGGGCGGCCAGTATGGCGTTGGCCGTAGTGCCCACCCCGCTCTGCAACGGCAGGAACGACTGCGGTATGATGCCCCTCTTCATGTCTTGCATCAGGAATGCGGCCACGTTGTGGCCTATCTGCGAGGTCACGGGGTCTTCGCCCTTGAAGGCCCTTGCCTCGTCGGGGATGTTGCACTCCACCACTCCCACAATCTTCCTGGCGTCAATCTCGACATACGGCTTGCCTATCCTGTCGCTCACCTTCGTCAGCGGTATCGGCTGGCGCAGGGGCGGGTCTTGCAGCTCATAGACGTCGTGCAGGTACTTGGCGCCCACGCTGTGGAACGTGTTATGCTCCAGGATGACGTGCTTTGCCAGCCTGGCCGCCGTCGGACTGATGCCCCCGGCCGAGGTGAGGTAGGCCTTGCAGGTGTCTGCCCCCTCCTCCATGTCGCACACTTCGAGTATGGCCCAGTCCACCTGACCCATGAACCCGTAGCGCAGCTCCTGCGCCATCTGGCTCAGGTGAATGTCGTTGTAGGCAATCTCTCCCGCGTTAACATGGCGGCGGAAGTCGGAGTTGGTGGTGTAGGGCGCACGGTAGCGTATGGCCATGGCGTTCGACAGGTCGCCGTCGGTGCTCTGACCGGTAGACGCCCCGGTGAATATGCCAACCTTGAACTCGCGCCCCGCCTCGTGCTCGGCTACGGCAATCTTTGCCAGTTCCTTTGTGACGGCCTTGGCGGCACCCGAAGGCGTAAACCCGCTGAGCGCAATGTTCTCTCCGTTTTTAATCAATGCTGCGGCCTCGGCAGCAGTCAGTCGTGTATATGCCATATCTTGATAGGTATTTGAGTTTGTGTATTTGTCAGTGCCTAAACGATGCAAATTTACTGAAAATCAATGGGAAGGCAAAATAAAAAAGCCACTATTTTGCTTTGGCCGGGCCTTTGCCGCCCGCCAGAAGGCCGCAAGCCGCCCCGCAGGCATGCCTGCGTCACGCCTCGGTTCATTTTGTTACGCCTTTTTTTGCTACCGTCGCCAATTTGCATTAACTTTGCAGTCCACATATAACAAACATGATAAACGTATGGAACAGAGACTTGTAATCTACAATACACTGACGCGCTCGAAGCAGCCGTTCGTGCCGCTCCACGCGCCAAACGTGGGAATGTACGTGTGCGGGCCTACCGTCTACGGCGACCCTCACCTGGGCCACGCACGCCCGGCAATAACGTTCGACATCGTGTTCAGGTACCTTAGGCACCTCGGATACAAAGTGCGCTACGTAAGAAACATCACCGACGTGGGCCACCTGGAGCACGACGCAGACGAGGGCGACGACAAGATTGAAAAGAAAGCGAGGCTCGAACAGCTTGAGCCCATGGAGGTGGCGCAACACTATACCAACCGTTACCACGACGCAATGCGCGCCCTAAACGTGCTGCCGCCAAGCATCGAGCCCCACGCCAGCGGCCACATCATAGAGCAGGAGGAGCTGGTAAGGCAAATAATGGACAACGGATATGCCTACGAAAGCAACGGAAGCATATACTTCGACGTGGAGAAATACAACCACGACCACCACTACGGAGTGCTCTCCGGGCGCAACATCGACGACGTGAAAGACGCCAGCCGTGAGCTCGACGGGGTGGGCGAAAAGCGCCACCAGGTGGACTTCGCGCTGTGGAAAAAGGCACAGCCCGAGCACATCATGCGCTGGCCGAGCCCCTGGAGCAACGGTTTCCCGGGCTGGCACTGCGAGTGCACGGCCATGGGCAGGAAGTATCTCGGGGCCGAGTTCGACATCCACGGCGGCGGCATGGACCTCGTTTTCCCGCACCACGAGTGCGAGATTGCACAGGCGGTGGCCGCACAAGGCAAGCCCATGGTGCGCTACTGGATGCACAACAACATGATTACCATCAACGGGCAGAAGATGGGCAAGAGCCTGGGAAACTTCATCACGCTCGAGCAATTCTTCACCGGCAGCCACCAAAGCCTTGAGAAGGCATACTCGCCGATGACCATCCGCTTCTTCATACTTAGCGCACACTACCGCGGGACGGTAGACTTCTCCAACGAAGCGCTGCTCGCCAGCGAAAAGGGACTGGAGCGGCTGATGAACGGAATAAGCGACATGGAGCGCATACAGCCATCCGGCAAGTGCGACGCCGAGACCGAAGCGTTTGTCAGCGGGTTGCGCCAGCGCTGCTACGACGCCATGAACGACGACTTCTCGACACCGCAGGTGATAAGCTACCTGTTTGAGGCGTGCAGCCACATCAACAAGATTCTCGACCACAAGGCGGCCATCTGCGCTGCCTGCCTCGAGGAGCTCAAGGCCACGATGCGCCTGTTCACCTTCGACCTTCTGGGCCTGAGCGAAGACAAGGGCGGCGCCGACAGCCACCGCGAGGAAGCCTTCGGCAAGGTGGTCGACATGGTTCTCGACCTCAGGGCCAAGGCCAAGGCCGCCAAAGACTGGGCCACAAGCGACCACATACGCGACGAACTGGCCGCCGCCGGCTTTGAAGTGAAAGACACCAAGGACGGTGTGACGTGGCGGCTTAACAAGTAGCTACTGATGGCTTGCGCCGCCCGTGGCAGCATTGGCAGGCTCAACGGCCGGCGCCCATGCCCCCTACGGCCGGCTGACAAACGCGCCCGACAACCTCGGGCACACATTTCCTAATCTCAACAGGCAGGCTGTCGACGAGCAAACTGTCTGCCGTGACAGTGAGTTTTGCCACCAGTCCGCGCCTGTTGAGCGGCCTGTCGAGGTCGAAGATGAAGTTGCCGAGACTGTAGAATATGGGGCGGTGTCGGTAGATTTCCACGTCCTGGGCCGTGTGCGAATGGTGCCCTATCACGGCATCGGCACCTGCATCCACCAGCATACGGCCTTCATGGCGCTGCATTAAGGTGGGGTGCAGCGTGTGCTCAACGCCCCAGTGCAGGCAGACCACTATGCAGGCCGACGGCACCCGGCGGCGTATGGCACGCACGGAGTCGCAAAGCCTGCCCACCGAAGCCTCGGCTACAGACGGCCTGTCGGGCATGTACACATAGTTCTCCGACATCACCCGCAGCGACGCAAGCACGAACACAGGGCGCGGGCCGCCGCCCACCATCACCGGACGGCATGCCTCGCTGTCGTTGCCGCCGTAGCCTATGGGCACCATCCCGGCGTTCAATATATTATTGTATGTGTCTTCCAGCCCTACTCGACCATGGTCGATGGTGTGGTTGTTGGCCATGTTCAGATGCGTGATGCCATGCTTCCGCAACACCGGGAGCACCGTGGTGTCGGCCCGGAACACAAAGCGCTTGTTGAGCGGCGACTCCTTCTGGGTGACAGGACACTCGATGTTGGCCACCACAACGTGGGCCGTGGCAAACAGAGAGTCGACCGATTGCGAGAAAAGACGGTCGGCACCGCCATGGCGTATCAGCCGCCCCACATCGCGGCCGAGCATTACGTCGCCCGTGAAAAGCATGACAAGCGAGTCTGCACCGGCCACGGCGGCACCGCCACCGCCACCGTTTCGAGGACTTACAGCATTCCCCTCGGCCCGGGCGAAGCCATGGTTGCGGCTTCGCTGCGCCGTTTTGCAACCGAGACACACGGCCATCAATGCGGCCACAAGCAGCCAAACACCCTTGATGCGCATGGCTTCAGCACCCCGAACTGTAGAAAATGAGCTCGTTGTCGGCAGGCACCGGGTCGGCAAGTATTATCCCGTCCATCCACGACGGCACCCCCTTGCGCGGCTCACGCTCCAGCATCTGCTGCCACTCGGCGTCGGTAAGGCGCGTTCCCAGCGGCATGGGGAACTCGCGATACGAGAACACCGCGCCCCTGGTAAGGTGCAGCATGCCGTTTATCTCGACCACAACGTATATGTCGTCAACGTATCCCGTGGCGGCATGGAGCACGCCCTTGTCGGGGTTGTTCGACCCGTTGGAAGTGTAAACGTCGGCCACCACGGCCACCGAACGGTCGGGGCCCTGCACGTCTTCCCACGACATGCCGTCCTGCCGGGCCTTGTCTTTCATTATGTCGAGCGTAAGCCACTCGTATGTACTCCCCAGTTTCTCAATGCTCTTGAACTCCTCGGCGGTGACGCTGCGGCCCTCTATCTCCTTCTGCGCAATGCGCAAGAGGAAGTCGGTCTGCTCTTCCACCTGGTCGGTAATGCTCTTTATGCGCGGCGTCATGAACCCGTAGTAGTCGACAACCGCCCGTATCCGGCGTATCAGTTCGAGCGCCTTGCCCCAGTAGGCCACGTTTGGCTCGACGTAGCCCACCACCACCGGGTCGGGTATAGCGCCTCCGCACTCGGCCGCCATGGGCTGCTTGGCATAGAGAGTGATGTCGTGGCGCGTCTCGGCCCAGGCCGCGAGAGCGGCGTTAAGGCCCTTCCTGGCCCACTGCGGCGTGCGCATGAAGTAAGGCAGGCGGTCGTCAGCCATGTCGGCCAGTGCCCCGAAGGCCTCCAGTCGCAAGTCGGAGAGAGTGGAGTCGCGCGTCAGCTCCGGCATCATGGCAGCCACAGAGTCGAGCCGCGCTGTGTATTCGGGCCATCTGTCGGCCACGCCTAGCTCGCCTGTCAGGATGCTGCGGGCCGCCTCTGAGCCGAGAGCGGCCATCACGTCGAGCCCCGAGGGGTAGGCGCGGAGCGTCTGCGGACTGGTCTCCACGTCGACAAGCTCCTGCAACACCTCGCTGTCGAACACATAGCGCTGCGGCAGGAAGCATATCTTCTCGGCGCACGAGAGCTGCTCCTTGGGCCTGATGCGGGCCGCGGCCCGGCTCTTTGCCAGCAGCGAACGCTGCAGACGGGCCAGCAGGGCGTCGTCGCTCATCAGCCGCCCGGTGTTATATTTGCCGCGCTTCAGCTCGTCGGCCAGCGCGAGCACCGACAGTCCGTCGGGCCGCCCCACCATGAACGTGAGCAGATTGTCGATGAACATCAGGCTGCCCCGGGCCCTCGTGCTGCCGTTGACGGCGTCGGCCAGCCTCACGGCGCGGCGCAGCTGCACCTTGTCGTCGATGCAGAAGGGCGTCGACTGCAGCCACATCATAGAGCGGAAATACTTCTGCTGCAGCTCGCTCGCCGTGTAGTAGCCGCGAGGACGGAACAGACTGTACATGAACTTGACGCCGGTCTGACCGAGAAACGGCGACTCGGCGTCGGCGGCCTGCATCACCCGCCCCACCTCGTCGGCCACGGCCTGCTCGTATCCCGCCGGGGCCTGCAACTGGTCGAGCCCCCACAAGCGGTCGTAGACAGCCAGCCAGGCCATGCACCAGCGCGCCGTCTCACGGCCGTTGTCGCTCGTCGACTGCGCCAGCGACTGCTCCAGCCGGGCGTATAGCTGCCTCGACAGCCCGCCGAGCCTAACCGCCAGCCCGCCGGTCTCTATCTCCTGCATGAGCTTTGAATAGTATATGTGCATCAGCTGCAGGTGCAAGTCGGTGGTGATGAAACTGGGAAAGTCGTGGTAATCGTTGTTTTCGTAACAGTGAAACAGCTGTATGTTCTGCCTCGGCACTATGGCGAAGCCGTCGCGTGCGAGCCTCCTGTATAGCGGTTCTGACACCTCTTCGAGCTGGAACCCGTTGACAATGTTGCCCACGTTGACCCTCTCGCCGGGGCCACACTTGTAGTTCTGCGCCTTCAGCTCGGCCTCGCGGGCCTTTATTCGGTCGATGAATGCCAGTTCGTCCTTGGTGTATGTGATGGGCTTCTCGCCAGCCTCGCCCACCACCCGCTCGTACATCAGGCTGTCATACCACGACGTATGGCCGAACACGGCGCGCAGGGCATAGTCGGTGAAGCAGTATCCCTGGCGCGCGGCGAAGGCGTTGCGCAGTATGCGCAGGTCTTGCAGGCTAAGCCCCGAGATGTCCATTGACGTGTCGATATGGCTGCCCAGGGCCTCGACGTCAATACGGCTGCCCACAGGCACAAACCCTTCGGTACCGCAGGCCGTGGCGGGCAGCACCATTGCCAAGGCCACAGCCAGGCCGTGAAAAAGTCTTGCAATCTTATTTGTCATAGGTTTCAAAATATTTGGCAGGCCCGAAAGGCACAGACCGGCGGCCGCCGTCTGAGCCCTGTCGGGCCAATGCGCCCTGCCAGCAAAGATAATTAAAATATGGCATACGGCAAAGCGTTGCCATCAAAACTTGCCTTTGCTCACAGCCATAACGAGCCACCATTGCCCGGCCTACTACCGCCGCATGCTGCAAAACGGCCCGTATTGCAGTCCAATACAGCCCGTATGGCATTGCGATACAAGCCGTTTGGCAATGCAAAACGGCACTAACGGCCAACCTGCTGACGGCCAACCATTTGGCCATCAACGCCCCCGGGCCGTGTCCAACCGCCCGCGCCGAGCAGCCGCCGGGCCTCGGCCTCGCTGCACTCGCGCGCCACGTAGCGCACAAAGTCCATGCCGAACGACCGCCAACGGTAGTCGGCCACAAGGTAAAGGCCGCTGCGCTCAACCTCCATCACGCGCAGCACGCCCTCCGGGACCACAAAGTGGAAGTCGGCGACGGGCTGCCCCAGCCGCGAGCCGAGCCACAGGGGGCGCACGTGGCCGCGGTAGTTTTTGTAGACAAACACCCGCCGGCGCACCTCAGGGTCGTAGCGGGTGGCTTTCACCACGCCCACGATGGCATCGGCAGAGCCGTCGCCGTTGACGTCGGCCACCTCGAAGCGGTAGACGGGGAAAGGCAGAAGCCAGCGGTCTTCGCCCAGAGTGAGCACACTGAGCGTGTCGGCCACGCGCTCCATGGCAAACGTGTCGGAGGCCTGGCCCTGCCCAGCCGACCCGCTGCCGCCGTCAACCGCCCCGGCAGGAGGAAAGGGGGCGGAGGCCGACAGGACCACGGCCGACAATACAGCCGCCCCGCCCAGGCATCGCCTTGCTACCGCATAGAGTGCCATGATACACATTATTATATATTAATACATGAATTATAACCAACCGGGGTAAATGCGGCCCGATGGCCGAAGCGGTTTTCCGCATTGCCGGAGCGGCCGGAAAGGCCGCGGCCCCGGGTGCATTTCCGGCCATGAAACAGCCCGTCAGAACTCGAAGTGCTGATAGTCTTTCACGCTGCGCCACGCCCCGCCCCAGCGGAACCCGGCAGCCGTGAACAGGCGGTAGGCCTCGTCGTTGCGATCAATCTTGTACGGAATGTCGCTGCGCCGGGCTCGGTCGAAGGCATAGGGCCGCCCCTCGGATGGCTCCACGTGGAACGTTCCGTCGCGCCTCCGCCTCACATACGGGTTGTAAAGCGGGTTGATGTCGATGGCCAACCCCATGCCGTGCTTCGATATCCGGGTTGTCGAGCCGGTCTGGAACCTGAAGTTGAAGCACGAAGTATTGTTGGCCCGCATGGCCGTCTCGTCGTCGGCGCCATACTCATCGATAAGCACCATGCGCTCGATGCGGTAGCCCAGCTCGTAAAGACGGCGGAAGATGGCCACCACCTTGGTGGCTATCGTGGCGTTAACCACCATCTCTCCCATCTGCGGACGGCCCTTGGCGTTGCGGTGCAGCAGCCTCAGGTAGCGCAGCCCACTGCGCTTCAGCGGGCAGTTGGCGGGCCACGAGCGGCCCTGCATGCGCGCAAACACGGCGTCGCTGACGGGTTCAGACACAAAGCAGCGGTCGAGCCCTGCAGCCGCCACGGCCTCGGCGCTCACCTCGCAGCCTGGCCGCCAGCCACCGGGAAAGCCGTCGCCGCAGCCGGCCTTGGCGCCGACAGCCGCCAGCAAGGCAACGGCCATGAGGCAAAACTTAAGTAGTTGCATATCGCTTTTTGGCCGTAAAGTTACGAAAAAAGCCTGTACCGGGTGACTAATAAGCCAAAAAAGCAGTATTTTTGCATGGCAAACAAATGTGAGAACCCACAAAGATGAACGAAATCCTTAACTGTATGGAGACACGCCGCAGTGTGCGTGGCTTCAAGCCGGACGCCATGCCGGCAGACGAACTGATAGAGCAAGTGGCAAAGGCAGGCACATACGCCCCCACAGGCATGGGCGCCCAGTCGCCAGTGATAGTGGCCGTGACCAACCGCGAGGTGCGCGACCGCCTGTCGAAGCTCAACGCCGGGGTGCTGGTCACGCAGTCCGACCCGTTCTACGGCGCCCCCGTGGTGCTCGTGGTGCTGGCCGACAGGAGCCGCCCCACATATCTTTACGACGGCAGCCTGGTGATGGGCAACCTCATGAACGCCGCCCACGCCGTGGGGCTGGGCAGCTGCTGGATTCACCGCGCGCGCGAGGTGTTCGCCTCAGACGAGGGCAAGGCCCTGCTCGCAGAGTGGGGCATAGAGGGCGACTACGAGGGCATTGGCCACTGCGTGGTGGGTTATCCCGCCGAGGGGCAGCCCAAGGCAGCCAAGCCCCGCAAGCCCGGCTACGTGAGATGGGTCAGGTGACACACGCCGGCACTGATGCACCAAGAGGCCCGGACGGCTGCCGGAACCATGCCAGCAGCCCCGTCCGGGCCTCCCGGTGCATATACACGCCACTGCAGGCGGGCTCAGAGTTTGCAGAAAAACGTAACGAAGAACGGCACGCTGCAGTCTATCAGCAGGCCGTGGATGAGCGCAAACGGCACCATGGCCTGGCCCGATGCGCGCATGATGGATGGCAGGGCCACGTCGGCCGAGGTAACCCCTGCGGCCGATATCGGCGCCATTCGCCCGCAGAAACGGCTCAGGGCCGGGGCCAGCAGCAGCGCCAGCAGCTCGCGCATGATGTTGGTGAGCAGCGCAATGGTGGCCAGCTCGGTGGCCAGCTGCGCCCCCAGCGTGGGCATCTTTAGCTGCATGATGAGCACCGACGAGAGCGAATAGTAGCCCATGCCGCTGCACACAGCAAGGTAGTCGGCCACGCTCCATCGGCTGAGCAGCAGGCCGGCAAGCGCCGAAAACGCCAGCGTGCCGGCAACACTGGCCGCCGGCAGCAGCAGCACCTTGGGCCCCACGGCCCGCAACACGGGCTTCAGGTTGTCGCGGCTGCCAAGGCCCAGCCCCACCTGGAGCATGAGGGCATAGAGAATGTAGACCGATATGCCGTGAACGTCGGGCACGTCGAACCCGGCCGCCACGGCCACTGCACCGGCCAGGCACCCCACGGCAAACATGCCTACCACGCCATAGCTGCCGCTCATAGCCCACCTCCTTTCTTGAAAAACAGCCTCCAGACGGCAGCCACAAACACTATGCTGCCCACCATGCCGGCAAGGCAGAGCAGCAGGGCCTGGCCTCCGAAGTTGCCGAGGTTGCCCATGACAAACGGGTCGGAACCTATCGACACGCCGAAGACGAAGAGCAACAGCCAAACCGTGACAGGCATGGTGCGGCCCAGCTCTTTCTGTATGGCGGTGTGGCGCAGCGCATAGCCGGCCATCACCCCCACGATTAGAAATGATATAAAGACAATCATCTGATGTTATTTTTTAGACAGCGTCATACTACTACGGCCCTGCCCGAGGCAGCGCCGCAACCTAATCTCTACAGAAAAGCATAACGGTCTATTGCAGATAGCCACTGAACCAATGGGCACGCTCGGCGTGGCTGAAGGTCCATCCGCCTTTAGCCACAATGAATCTGATATGCGTGCGCTCTGTGTACATAGTTGCCTTGCTATCCTGTTTTTGGGGCTGCAAAGGTAAACATTTATCCGGATATGGCCAAATTTTTATCCGCTTTTAATGTGTTTGCGCCCACAAAGCGCCTTCACGGGCTCGTGTCAGCGCGCCACGTCGGCCGGCATGACCACGGCAACGGTCTTTAGCCTGAGGTAGCTCTCGGCCATGTAGACCATGCCTCCGTAAGGGTTGCCCGTGCCCCACGAGTTTTTCATGATGTAGAAAAGCTCGCCACGGGCGTCGCGCGCCAGCCCCACCACGGCCATGCAATGGTCGTCGGTGGTAAGGAAGCGCTCGAAAGCCGCCTGCCGGTCGGCCTGCCCCGTGGCCTCGCCCTCGGGCAGTCGGGCCACCCCCCGGCCGAAAGAGAAGCCCGGCTCGGTGACGTCGCCCTCCCAGCACACGCCCCGCCCGGCCCTCACGGCGCGCTCCAGGCGCGTCATGAGCGTGTCGATGGGCACGTTGAAGAAAGGCTCGCGCCCGCTGTTGTCGGCCACCTCGAGGGCGAAGTCGGCATAAAACGGATGGTGGGTGAAGCTGGTCAGCGCCACATACTCGCCCGGGGCGCACACGCTGCGGGCAAACTCCTGCGGCGTATACTCGGCCCCGAGCATGAAGACACGGGCCGGCACGGGGCCCATGGTCTCGTCGAGCATGGCCCCGAGCTGCCTCTCGGCCGCAGCCAGCCCCGTGCGCCGCCTCACCGCCGAGGCCGCCATGCGCCCGGCCAGGCGTGCAGCCACGGCGGCCGCCTGTGCGTCGCCGCGTCCGTAGGCGTCGTAGGGCACGATGCCATGGGCCGCAATCGTGGATATGAGGGTCATGGCCGTGCCGCGCAGGGCCACCGTGTCGGCACCGCCGCCGAGGTAACTGCGGCGGAAGCCGTCGGCCACGGCCGAGCGCAGGGCGTAGGCCACGGACAGGTGTACGGAGTCGCCGCGCATGATGTGCTCGGTCTCGATGGCCGAGAGCATGGCATAGGCCCAGCAGCCGTCGCTGCGGCCCTGGTCTTTGACAGGGGTCGAGGCGTTCATCACCTCGACCGAGAAACGCTCGCCGGCGGGCCCGCGCCGGCTGCAGGCGGCAGCAAGCAGCAGCAGCGCCACGGCGGCGGCGGCAAACGGCAGGCACCTCATCGGGCCACCCTCTTGCACTTGCCCGAGGCCGACTCGATGGTGAAGCGCAGCACCTCGGTGCGGTGGAACGACGCTGCCGCATACTTCATGCCCACCTCTTCGTGGCCAGGCGAATACTTGCCCACTATCATTCGCAGCGCCTCCATGCGCTCGCCCTCGTCGAGCCCGCGGCTCACGGTGCCGCGCAACAGCACGCTCTCATACTCGGTGGTGAAGCCCCGGGGCACCACCCGCGTGGCCCCCACCACACAGAGCGTGGCTCCGGGGCTGGCGTCGAGGCAGCCCAGCTTGTGGCCCTCGGGCGCGCAGTGTATGTAGACCGAGGCCCCGCCGTCCCAGACGAAGCTCACGGGGATGCCGTAGCCGGCCGGGGTGCCGCCGCGGTTCTCGACCATCGAGAGCACGGCATACTCGCCCGTGCGCAGCAACTCGGCGGCGCGGCCAGCGTCGAGCAGGCGGTCGCGGCGGCGCACACCGTCGTTGCAGTAATTCTGTATATCCATAATTCGGTATAAGTTTGCCGCAAAATTATCAATAAAATCTGAGAAAACATGGCGGCGGCAACGCTTTTTTGGTCTGTGGCCGCCGCGCAGCGCCACCTCGGCAGCGGGCAGACGGCCATGGCGGCTCTATGGCTGCAGGCCATGGCGGTGTAAACATTATATGCTGAAAATTAACACTCCGGCAACATGCAAACCAGGAAACGAAGTGCCGAAAACGGCCGACGGCAGGGCGAAACGGCCCATACGCCATTGCAATACGGCACATACCGCACCGCGAAACGGCCCGTTTGGCATTGCAAAACGGCCCGTATGGCCGTGCAGAACATGGGGTTCGGGAGCTTGAAAAAACGCATTTTTGAGCCTTTCGGAAAAGAAATCGGGGCCCAAGGCCGCCGATGTTGCAGCAAAAAGCAGCCTCAACGAGAAGCAATTAACTGTAGGCCTGCATATTACGGAAACCGTTGCGAGAACGGCCCATTTGCCTTCGGCAAAGGCCACGGCGCTGAAAAAGCCGGCCACAAGGGGTTTGTTGTAATGACTTTTCAACGTGTTTCACATTTTCCAAAAGCCTCAACGGCCCGCTACGGCCACCCCCTCGCCACAGCCACAAGCCCGCAGAGGCCCGCTAACAGAAATAATCGCGCAACTGCGCGGCATACGAAGCCAGCTCCACCGGGTCGGCATTGCCATAGCGAGACCACACCTCGCGGCATGCGTCGAGCAGCGCCCCGGCCGGCGGGGCGGCATGGCGCAGGTAGGGATCCAGATGGCGGTAGGCAGCCATGGCGTCGACCACGAGGTCGGCCCCCACCCGCATCAGCCTGCCAAGCTCGGCCACCTCGGGCGTGCGGGCCACCATAGTGTGGGGCGTAAGGCGGAAATAGAGGTCGAGAATGAGCACGAGCATCACCGGCTTCACGCCCGGCAGGCCTCCTACAGGCAGGAAGTCGCGCTCAAAGGTCTGGCAGACGGCCACGCCACTGTAGAAGGCCTCGGCATTGCCGAAGCCCCTCATGCTGCGCAACAGGGCCGCCACGCGGGCCAGCCGGCGCGGGTTGGCGCCGTATTTCTGCCACATGCGCTCAAGCAAAGGCGTTTCGAGGTTGGCCACGGAGCACATCCTGGCAAACAGTTCGCCGGGGGGCACGTGCAACTCGAGGGCCAAGTCGACCACAGGGCGGCTGTAGGGCGGCTTCAGCCCCACGGGCTTGCGCAGGTAAAGCTGCAATAGCAGCAGCCAGTCTTCGTCTGTCCAGTTGTTTGTCCTTGTCATTAACAGTAGGCTTTATACATGTAGCAGACACCTCGGGGCGGCCAACCGCAAGTGGCCCTACGGGGCATCGGCAACGACAAAGATACGGAAATTCCGTTAAACAGCAAAATAATGGTACAATAAATGCAAGCTGACGGAATTATTGCTAACTTTGCATCGCGATAACAAATGGCAGGCAACAAAACACATTCTACATAAGATGGAACCATCACACAAAATCAACAAGGTGGAGCTGCGCAACCTGCGGATGGAAGACTACGCGCAGCTCTCCAAGTCGTTCAAGCGCATCTACGCCGACCACGACGTGTTCTGGACGCGCGAACAGATAAAGAAGCTCATCACTATCTTCCCCGAAGGACAGGTGGTAACGGTTGTCGACAACAAGATAGTGGGCTGCGCGCTTAGCATCATCGTAGACTACGACATGGTGAAGGGCGACCACACCTACGCCAAGGTGACGGGCAACGAGACCTTCAACACCCACAACCCCAACGGAAACATACTCTACGGCATCGAGGTCTTCATACATCCCGACTACCGCGGGCTGCGACTGGCGCGGCGCATGTACGAATACCGCAAGGAGCTTTGCGAGAAACTAAACCTCAAGGCCATCATGTTCGGGGGGCGCATACCCAACTACCACAAGTATGCCGACACCATGCGGCCCAAGGAATACATCGACAAGGTGCGCTCGAGGGAGATATACGACCCGGTGCTCACGTTCCAGCTGTCAAACGACTTCCACGTTCGACGCGTCATACGCAACTACCTTCCCAACGACGAAGAGTCGAAACACTGCGCCACGCTGCTGCAATGGGACAACATCTACTACCAGCCGCCCACCGACTCGTACGTCGACCGCAAGCCGATGGTGCGCATCGGGCTCGTGCAATGGCAGATGAGGGCCTACCACACCATCGACGACGTGTTCGAACAGGTAGAGTTTTTCGTAGACGCCGTGAGCGACTACAAGAGCGACTTCATCCTCTTCCCCGAATACTTCAACGCCCCGCTCATGGCCAAATACAACGACATGGGCGAAGCCCAGTCCATCCGCGCCCTGGCACAGTACACCGAACAGATGCGCGACAGGTTCGTCGAACTGGCCATAAGCTACAACATCAACATCATAACCGGCAGCATGCCGTATGTCAAGGCCGACGGGTCGCTATACAACGTGGGCTTCCTTTGCCGCCGCGACGGCTCATACGACATGTACGAAAAGATACACGTGACGCCCGACGAGGTGAAAAGCTGGGGACTGAGCGGCGGAAACCTCGTGCAGACTTTCGACACAGACTGCGCCAAGATAGGCATACTGATATGCTACGACGTCGAGTTCCCCGAGCTGTCGCGCCTCATGGCAGCCGAAGGAATGCAGATTCTCTTCGTGCCGTTCATGACCGACACGCAGAACGCTTACTCCCGGGTGAGGGTCTGCGCGCAGGCAAGGGCCATCGAAAACGAGTGCTTCGTGGCCATAGCGGGCAGCGTGGGCAACCTCCCCAGGGTGCACAACATGGACATACAGTACGCCCAGTCGGCCGTGTTCACGCCCTGCGACTTCGCCTTCCCCAACGACGGCAAGCGCGCAGAAGCCACGCCCAACACTGAGATGATACTCGTGTCCGACGTCGACCTCGACCTGCTCAACGAGCTGCACACATACGGCAGCGTGCGAAACCTGCGCGACAGGCGAACCGACCTCTACGAGGTGAAGATGAAACGGGCGGCCATCGAGGCACAAGACAAAACCGAAGAAAAAGACAACACGAAATGAACAGCAAACTCACAGCGCTGGCCGCCGCCATCATGGTGGCAGCCGTAACAGGGGCACAAACCCCGAAGCGCGACTTCAAGCGCGACATCAGGCTCTCGGCAAGCAACCTGCTTGCCTACCCGGGACCCGACAACAGCCGGAAGATGACGCCCGCCCCCGACAGCCTGAAGCCTTTCTACATAAGCCACTACGGCAGGCACGGCTCACGGTTCCTCATCGACCCGGAAGACTACGCCGAGCCGCTGGCAACGCTACACAGGGCCGACAGCATGGGCAAACTGACGCTGCGCGGCCGCGACCTGATGCGCCGCATTAGCTGGATGCAGGCCGAGGCCGACGGAAGACTGGGCGAACTGACCGAGATCGGGGCCAGGCAGCACCGCGGAATAGCCCGGAGGATGTATGAACGCTTCCCGGAAGTGTTTGCCCCGGGGGCGCACATAGACGCCCGGAGCACCGTGGTGATACGCTGCATACTGTCGATGGAGAACGAGCTCATGGAACTGGTGAGGCTCAACCCGGCCCTCAACGTGAGCCACGACGCAAGCCAGCACGACATGGTATACATGAACTTTGCCAACACCGCGCCCACGCCAAGCGCATGGACGCCCGAGGCCCGTGAGGCCATGAGGCAGCTCTACGACTCTATGGTAGACACGGTGAAGGTGATGCGGCGGCTGTTCAGCGACATGGACTACGCACGGGAGCACGTGGGCATGCGCCGCCTCAACGACCAGCTGTTCCGCCTTGCGTCGGCAACGCAGAACAGCGACGCCCGCTACAAGGTGACGCTGTACGACGTGTTCGACGACAATGACATCTACGCCAACTGGGTTTGCAACAACGCGGGGTGGTACTTGGGCTATGCCTGCTGCCCCATCAACGGCGGGCGGCAGCCTCTCACTCAGCGCAACCTGCTGAACAACATCATCAACGAGGCCGACAGCTGCATCAGGCTGGCCGGCACGGGGGCGTCGCTGCGCTTCGGCCACGAGACGGTGCTGCTGCCGCTGGTGTGCCTGATGGGCCTCGACGGCTACGGGATGAGCACCGACGACCTGAGACATCTTGACAGAAAGGGATGGATAGACTACAAGATTTTCCCCATGGGGAGCAACGTCCAGATAGTGTTCTACCGCAAAGACGCATCCGACACCGACCCCGTGGTGAAGGTGCTGCTCAACGAAAACGAGGCCAAGCTGCCCATAAAGGCTGTCAGCGGCCCGTATTACAGGTGGAGCGACGTGCGCGGCTACTGGCTGGAACGCATGGCGACCATGGGCAAGGCCACAACGGCCGACGCCGACTGACGCTGCCGCGGAACGGCTGCACGACGGCCGCAGACGCTCCGCCACAGCCATGCCTGCAGCCGGGGGCGCCGCACAAAAGAAACGGACTGCCACACCCGCCCCTGCAACACGCCGGGGAATAGGGCATGGCGGTCCGTTTCCTGTTACACAGGCAGGCCGGCGACAAGCACCGGCCACGCCTTCTTACATTGGGTATGCATGGTCAAACGGTGGCCGCCGACTGCGGGCGGCGCACACCCGGACAGCCGCAACAAGGGCATGGCCGGGCCTTGTCATTTGACCTCTTTGAGCGTATAGGTGGTTCCCTGCTCTATTGTGAAGCCGTCTTCTGTCTCCTTGAAACCCTCGGTGAGCTCGAGGTTGCCTTTCCTGAAGTAGGCGGTGGCCACGCCGTAGATGCCATCCGGGTCAAACGCATTGGGGTCCCAGGAATACTCGAGCAGCCCCTTCTCCTGGTTGCCCCAGCGCCATGTAGACACAGCAAGGTGGCTGTCGGCATAGGTAACCATGTATGTGCCCGACTTGGTGAACACAACCTGCTCGGGGCCGGTGGCGCTTGTGAAGTCGAGCAGGTAGTCGCCGTCGGTGTAGTCGGGGTCGTGCTCCCTGCCCCAAGCCTCGAGCTTGGCGTTGAGACCGTCGATGGTCGGGTCCGTGAAGTCAAACATGGTCACGCCATTATACCTCAGGAAGGCCCTCCACTGCACTATTTCCCACGTGCGGCACAGGTTGTCGGTCATCGTTCCCGACGAAGGCGTGCCGGCGCGGTTGCCTTTCAGCGAGTATGAATGGCCGCCCGAGAGCGTTATGTCGAGGCTGTACGACTGGTCGCCCGAGCCCGACACCACGAGCTTGCCGAAGCCCTCGAGCTCGTATTCGCCCTCGCCCGTCTTGGTGTATTTGCCAGACAGTATGTTAGAATAATGTATATAGCGCGTGTCAGGCCGCCCCGCGCCATCCGACATGACAGACATGCGCGTGGCAGGAGCGGCTGCCGCTGTGGCAGGAGCCTGCGATCCGCTGGTGAAGATGATGTAGTTGCCGCTGGCAGTGAGCTCCACCGAGGTATATGGACTGCCGGCGTCGGTGATGGTATACTTGGCTGCCGACGACTCAAACCGGGGCGCCTCCATCTCCGTACCGTCCGACCCACCACCTGAAGTGTCGTCGCCGCCATCACCATTGTTGCCGTCATCATCGCTGCACGACGCCATTGCGAACGCAGCAAACACGGCAAAAGCCATGTAAATGGCCCTGCCCATAACTGTTTTCAGCATTTCTCTTTTCATAAACAACTTGATTTTAATGTTACCAATTGTATGTAATTTAAACATATAACCGTTGAAAATGTACCGTCGGATAAATAGCCCGGCAAACGTCTCACGACGCCACTTAATCGTATTTCTGCCGCAAATATACTAAAAAAAGGTCAAAATGGGGTGTTTTAGACAAAAGTTATACGACGAAACAGCAATGTTTCGGGGCAATGGCACGCCACGTGCGGCAATGCCGCAACAGCCCCGGCAGCCGACGGCACGGCAGCGGCACGGAACCGCCTGACAGTCAACGGCTTTGCAAAACGGCCCGTATCGCAGCATGAAACGGGCCGTTTCGGAACGCAAAACGGCCCGAACGGCAACGCAAAACGGCCTCCGCCGCAAAGCCCCCACAAAGCAGCCTACGGCCGGGGCGCCCCAAACAGTCATGCGGCAGCAGCCACGCGGGCCTGCCGGCAACAGGCCGGCGACAAAGTGTAAATTAGGTTAATAAAGGACAAAAGACCATCCTTGCAGACAAATACGAAAGTCGGCATAAGAAATAATGTTGTAAATTTGCAGCCTGTTTTTAACGAAGACAATACAGAAATGAGACAAAACACTGCGGCAGCACTGCTGCTTGCCATTGCGCTGGCCATGCCGTCGAGAGGCGGGGCCGACGACCAAGTGGTGCCACTAAAGTATGGCAACATGGACCAATGGGTGGTTCGCCACATCAAAGAGTCGGGCATAATAGGCGGAAACACCAAGACACTGTATGAGATAGGGCCCAACAAGACCATCAACGGCAACATTCCTTACACCAACGCAGGGGGCTCGCCATGGGGCACTTCGAACGTCATGGCAAAGGTGATGGGCGTGGTCAAGACCAACAACTCGGTGTTCCGCGAGCGCCGCGGCAACGGCTACTGCGCCAAGATGACCACCCACCTGGAGAGCGTCAAGGTGCTCGGGCTGATGAACATCAAGGTGCTGGCAGCCGGCTCCATATTCCTGGGCGACATGAAAGAGCCCATCACCGGCACGAAAGAGGCGCAGAAGTGGCTCAACTTCGGCATCCCCTTCACCGGAAGGCCCAAAGCCGTGCGCTACGACTACCGCGTCTCGGTGCCGGGAACAAAGAACAGGGTGAGGCAAAACGGGTTCAGCCGCAAGCAGACCGTGGCCGGACCCGACTACGCCACGGCCATACTGCTGCTGCAGAAACGCACGGAAGACGCCAACGGGAACATCACGGCAAAGCGCGTGGGCACAATGGTGGTGAGGTACGGCAAGTCGACCAACGGGTGGGTAAACAACGCCACGTACACCATAATGTATGGCGACATAAGGCACAACCCGCAATACAACGCCTCGACCATGGGACTGAGGCAGGCCGACTACGCGCGCAACAGCCGCGGGGAAAGCGTGCCCATCAGGGAGACGGGATGGGCCGACGCCAACGAAAAGCCCACCCACATGGTGCTGCAATTCTCGTCGAGCCACGGTGGAGCATACGTGGGAACCATCGGGAACACTCTATGGATAGACAACGTGGAGCTCGTTTACTGAAAGAAACAACCAACCTGGCAACATGAAACGACTACTGCTGGCCCTGGCAGCCGCCGCATTGATAGGGGCCCACGGCACGGCTGGGGCGCAAGAAGCAACGGCCGCCGACACGACAGCAGCCGCAATGACAGCGGCCCGCGACTCAGCGCAGAAAAAGAAAAGCCTGGGCAAGAAGCTGCTCGACTACTTCAGCAACGCCAACAAGGGCAAAAGCGACAAGAAATTTGACTTCAGCATACTCGGCGGACCGCACTTCAACACCAACACAAAGCTCGGACTGGGACTCGTGGCAGCCGGACTGTACAGCACGGACAGGGCCGACACGCTGCTGACGCCGTCGAACGTGTCGCTCTTCGGCGACGTCTCTACCGTGGGGTTCTACATGCTCGGGGTCAGGGGGCTGCACGTGGCAAGGCACGACCGCTACCGCATAGACTACACGGTATACTTCTACTCGTTCCCAACCAAGTTCTGGGGAATAGGCTACGACATGGGCAACGACGGCGGAAACGAGTCGGACATGATGCGGTGGCAGGCGCAGGCCAAGGCCAGCTTCCTGTTCAGGATAGCGCCGAAACTGTATCTCGGCCCGACGGCATCGTTCGACTTCGTGCGCGGATACGACTTCGACAGGCCCGAACTCATCGAGGGCATGGACCAAAAGACGCTCAACTTCGGCCTCGGGCTGTCGCTCGTATACGACTCGCGCGACGTCACCACCAACCCGCACCGCGGCTTCTACGTCAACCTGTCGCAGTGCTTCCGGCCCCGTTTCCTCGGCAACGACTACGCATTCAGCACCACCGAGATGATAGCCGACGCATATGCAAAGGCCTGGAAGGGGGCCACCGTGGCGGCAGACCTGCGCGGCACGCTCAACTTCGGCAACCCCTCGTGGGGCATGATGGCCCAACTGGGAGGCCCATACTCCATGCGCGGCTACTACCAAGGCCGATACCGCGACAAGCACAAGGTGGAGGCGCAGGTCGAACTGCGCCAGCACGTGTGGAAACGGCACGGTGTGGTGGCGTGGGTTGGCGCCGGCACCGTGTTCGACAAGTTCAGCTCGATGCGCTTCGACCACATTTTGCCCAACTTCGGGGTGGGATATCGCTGGGAGTTCAAGAAGAACGTGAACGTCAGGCTCGACTATGGCTTCGGCAAAAGCGGGCAGTCGGGGTTCATGTTCAACATCAACGAGGCATTCTGAACCCAGCCCGCAACACAGCACAAAGGCTGCGCACGCCACATGGCATGCGCAGCCTTTGCCGCACAAGGGGGCCCAGCGGGCCTGCTACTGCTTCTTCTTCGCGGCCCGCTCTATGCCGAAGTCGAGCTGCTTCTTCTCAAGGTTGGCCTTCGCAACCCTGATGGTTATCGGGTCGCCGAGCTGATACTTGTGGTGATGACGGCGCCCGACGAGGCAGTAGTTGCGCTCGTCGAAGTCGTAATAGTCGTCGTCCAGGTCGCGCATAGGCACCATTCCCTCGCAGTGGTTGTCGTCTATCTCGCAATAGATGCCGTACGATGTGATGCCGCTGATGTGCGCATCATAGACGTTCCCCACCTTGTCGGCCATGAACTCCACCATCTTGTACTTGATGGAGTCGCGCTCGGCGTTCTGCGCTATCAGCTCCATGTCGCTGCAATGGTCGCACAACTCCTCGTAATGCTCCTTGTTGGCAGAGCGCCCTCCCTGCTGGTATCGGGTGAGAAGCCGGTGCACCATGGTGTCGGGATAGCGCCTGATGGGCGACGTGAAGTGTGTGTAGTAATCGAAGGCGAGGCCATAGTGCCCTATGTTGTGCACGCTGTAGCGCGCCTTCATCATGGCTCTCAGGGCCACGGTCTCTATCAGTTTCTGCTCCTTCCGGCCCGCGCAACTGTCCATGAGCGAGTTGATGCTCTTCGAAACGGCGCCCCGCGTGCCGGCAGTCTTGAGCTTGTAGCCAAACTTGACGACAAAGGTACGCAGCGCCTCGAGCTTGGTCGGGTCGGGCTGGTCGTGTATTCGGTATGGCAGCGTCTTTGGTTTCTGGCCCTTCTTCACGCGGCCCACGCTCTCGGCCACGGTGCGGTTGGCCAGCAGCATGAACTCCTCGATGAGCTTGTTGGCGTCTTTCGACTTCTTGAAATAGCACCGGGTGGGGTGCCCTTTGTCGTCGACGTCGAAGTGAAGTTCCTCGCGGTCGAACTTGACGGCGCCGTTCTTGAACCTCGCCTCGCGCAGTTTCTTGGCCAGGGCGTCGAGCTTCACGAGCTCGGCGGCATGCTCGCCGGCATACCCCTCGGGCCCCGGTGCGGGCGCAGGCAGGCCCGTCCCGTCCTTCACACCGTTCTGCTCGAGTATGGCCTGCACCTCTTCGTAGGCAAACCGGCGGTCGCTGCGTATGACGGTATGCACGATTCGCGATCCCTTGACGTCGGCGGCGTCGTCCATGTCGAAGATAACGCTGAACGTCAGCTTGTCTTCGTCGGGCCGGAGCGAGCAGATGTAGTTGCACAGACGCTCGGGGAGCATCGGTATGGTGCGGTCTACGAGGTAGACGCTCGTGGCCCGTTTCACTGCCTCCTTGTCGATGACGGAGCCTTCGGTGACGTAGTGCGACACGTCGGCGATGTGCACTCCCACCTCCCAGAGGCCGTTGTTGAGCCGGCGTATCGACAGGGCGTCGTCGAAGTCCTTGGCGTCGTGCGGGTCGATGGTGCACGTGAAGACCTGCCTGAAGTCCTCCCTGCCCTCGAGGTCTTTGTCGGTTATCTCGGCCGGAATCTTCTCGGCGGCGTCCTCCACGGCCTTGGGGTACTTGTAGGGCAGCCCGTATTGTGCGAGGATAGAGTTCATCTCGACGTCGTTGTCGCCCTGCTCGCCGAGCACGTCGACCACTTCGCCCACGGGGTACTTATGCTCCGCGTCGGGCCATTGCTTTATCCTGACCACGGCTTTCTGCCCCGTCTTCCCCCCCTTCAGCTTCCTTTTGGGTATGAGAATGTCGGTAACGAAGATGGCTTCGGGCGTGATGAGGAACGCCACGTCTTTCTCCACCCTCAGGCGGCCCACAAACGTGTCGCGCGCCCGCTCCAGAATGGCCGTCACCATGGCCTCGCGCATGTGGTGCTGGCGGCGCGCCAGGAATGTGGCCTGCACGCGGTCGCCGTCGAGGGCGCACATGGAGTTGCGCTCGGCCACGAAGACCGGCTGCGAGCCGTCGTCGGGAACGAAGCTGTTTTTGCCGTTGGCCTTGCGCCTGAACCTTCCCTCCTGCACCTGCGTCTTGGTGTTGAGCCGGTAAGAGTTGTCGCTTACCTTGGCCAGATAGTCATCCCATGCCATCTCGTCGAGCGTGTCGACGGCCAGCATCTTCAGCGGATGCGTGTTGAAACCAAGCTGCTTGAATATATACTTTAAGGTGAATGTGTCGCCCGGATGCGCCGAGAACAGTCCCTGCAGTGCCTCGGCCACTTGCTTCTTCGACATCCGCTTTCCGCCTTTTTTCTTTCCCATAGTCGTTCGTTTATAGTTAGGTGTGTGTGCGGCGGCAACTCGCTCCGGGTGTGTCGGGCCCCGCTCTTGCCGCCCGAATGCAAAGTAACTAAATAAAATCCGTATTTCCTCGCCATTTGAGTTATAATTTATTTAAAAGTAGTAACTTTGCAACCAAAATGCAACAAGATGAATACTAACGGCAGAGAGAGAGCCATACGCAACGTCACGCTGGCCGGCAGTGCCATCAACGTGGGCCTGGTGGTGTTCAAGTTTGTGAGCGGCATAGTGGGGTGCTCGGCCGCGATGATAGCCGACGCCGTCCATTCGCTCTCCGACCTGCTCACTGACGCCGTGGTGCTGGTGTTCGTCCACATCAGCGAGAAGCCGCAAGACAAAGACCACGACTACGGCCACGGCAAGTACGAGACCATGGCCTCGTCGATCATTGGCATAGCCCTGCTGCTCGTGGGGGCGGCCATCTGCTACGACGGTGTGCGCAGGATAGCCTCCGTGGTGCACGGCCACGCCCTCGAGCAACCCGGGTTCATTGCCCTCGTGGCGGCCCTGCTGAGCATAGCGCTCAAGGAGTGGGCCTACAGGTTTACCGCCCGCGTGGGCCGGAGGCTGGGCTCACCGGCCGTCATTGCCAACGCGTGGCACCACCGCAGCGACGCCCTCTCGTCGGTGGGCACGGCCGTCGGCATCGGCGGGGCCATCGTCCTGGGCAGCCACTGGGCCGTGCTCGACCCCATTGCAGCCGTGGTGGTGAGCCTGCTCATCATGCAGCAGGCGCTCAAGCAGATAAGGGCGTCGTCCGACGAGCTGCTCGAGAAGAGCCTGCCCGACGACACCGAGAAGCTCATAACAGACATAGTGATGCAGGAGCCGGGCGTGAGCGACATCCACAACCTGTGCACGAGGCGCATCGGAAGCGCCGTGGCAATGGAGATGCACATAAGGATGCCGGGGCAGATGACGCTCGCCGACTCGCACGCCCATGCCTCGGCGATAGAGCGGAGGCTGCGAAGCGAGTTCGGGCCGCGCACGCACATCAGCCTGCACGTGGAGCCGGCGAAAGGCAATGGGGCCGACGGCGGCGGGGCGCAGCGGGCGTAAGAAAACGTTACAACGGCCCCGGCATGGCGGCACGCCCCCCGGACAGGCCCGCCAAACGGCCCATACGGGGGCGCAAAACAGCCCGTTCGGGAGCGCCATACGGGCCGTTTGGCAAGGCAATGCGGCCCGTTTTGCAACCGGCTGTGGCCCAAGCACTTGGGCAACGCACCCACTGTTGCGAACAAACTTTACAGACACCGGCTTGCAAGGGAACGGGGCACGGGCCGCCGCCACGCCCTTGAAGCACACCGACCAACGACAACCAAAAGACAAATGAACATACTCGTAACCGGAGCAACGGGCTTCATCGGAAGCTTCATCGTCGAAGAAGCCATCAAAAGGGGCATGAACGTGTGGGCTGCCGTGCGCCCCACAAGCAGCCGGAAATACATCTCCGACCCGCGCATCAACACCATTGAGCTCGACCTTGGCGACAAGCAGAGGCTGAAAGGGCAGCTCGGCGGCCACACGTTCGACTATGTGGTGCATGCCGCCGGGGCCACGAAGTGCCTGCACAAGGCCGACTTCTACAGGGTGAACACCGACGGCACGCGCCACCTGGCCGACGCGCTCTTAGAGCTGCGCATGCCGCTCAGGCGCTTTGTATTCCTGAGCAGCCTCAGCGTGATGGGCCCCGTGCGCGAGCAAAGGCCGTATGCCGACATTTCAGTCAACGACGAGCCGAGGCCCGACACGGCCTACGGGATGAGCAAGCTCAAGGCCGAGAGATACCTCGACAGCCTCGACGGCCTTCCCGTGGTGACGCTGCGGCCCACAGGGGTGTACGGGCCGCGCGAGCACGACTACTTCATGATGGCGCAAAGCATAAAGAAGCACACCGACTTCGCGGCCGGGCTGAAGCCCCAAGACCTGACGTTTGTCTACGTGGCCGACGTGGTGCAGGCTGTGTTCCTGGCCCTGGAGCGCGGGCGCAACGGCGCAAAGTACTTCCTGAGCGACGGCTGTGTCTACGCCTCGCGCACGTTCAGCGACCTCATCATCGGCCAGCTGGGCCACCCGTGGGTGGTCAGGCTCAAGGCGCCGCTGTGGCTCCTGAGGGCCATAACCTTCTGCGGAGAGTATGCCGGCAGGCTTACAGGGCGGCCGACGGCACTGAACAACGACAAATACCGCATCATGAGGCAGCGCAACTGGAGGTGCGACATTGCCCCGGCCAGGGCCGAACTGGGCTACGAACCGCAATACCGGCTGGAGCGCGGGGTCGCGGAGACCATCAGGTGGTACAAGGACAACGGGTGGATTTGAGGTATTAAGAATCAAGGATTAATAGTTAAGAAAACATGCTTTGGATGGCATAACACAACACCATTGCCCTTTTTAGTACAAAAAACGGACGGTATGAAACACGCACTTTGCCCGTTTTCGTACAAAAGCCCAATAGCATGAAACTATCACCGCGAATGTTTAATCACCAAATACCAAATGGATGAAACAACCACTGTGTCTGTTTTATTACCAAATAACAAAGGGTTGAAACCATGTCTTGTGGCAGGCTGTCACCGCCTTAGGCCCTGTTTCGCAGCCGACATTGCGGATTATGAATTATGAATTGTGAATTATGAATTATAAAACGTTTGATTTTCTCAGCATTTTCAAGCTCGAAAAGAAACCCAAGAAAGGCTTGCTTGCAGCCGAGTGGGTCATGGTTGGCTACATGGCATTCACCCTGTTGCTCATGCTCTTCACATATACCAAGCTCGAAAACCCCGAGTCGATGCTCTGGGGGAGGCTGCGCATAGCAGTCATGACGGCCGCGCTGTGGGCCGTCTACCGCATGCTGCCGTGCCCCCTGACGCGTTTCGCGCGCGTGGCGGCCCAGATGGCGCTGCTCTCATGGTGGTACCCGGACACCTACGAGTTCAACCGCATGTTCCCAAACCTCGACCACCACTTCGCCACATGGGAGCAACAGCTCTTCGGATGCCAACCGGCGCTGCTCTTCTGCCGCGCCCTGCCCGGCCCCGTGTTCAGCGAACTGATGGACCTGGGCTACGCTTCCTACTTCCCGATGATACTCGTCGTGACGCTGTTCTTCTTCATCTGGCGGTACAAAGACTTCCACCGCGCGGCCTTTGTCATACTCGCATCGTTCTTCATATACTACGTGATATACATCATACTACCCGTGGCCGGGCCGCAGTATTACTATAAAGCCATAGGCATGGACGCCGCCGCACAGGGCCACTTCGCCGATGTGGGCAACTACTTCGCCACCCACCGCGAGGCACTGACAAGCCCGGGATACCGCGACGGGGTGTTCTACAAGATGGTGGCCGACGCCCACGAGGCAGGCGAACGCCCCACGGCAGCCTTCCCCAGCAGCCACGTGGGCATAAGCACCATACTGCTGCTGCTCGTGTGGAGGGCCCGCTCGCGCCGCCTGCTGCTCGCGCTGCTGCCGCTGTACGTGCTGCTCTGCCTGTCGACGGTGTACATCTACGCCCACTATGCCATCGACGTCTTTGCCGGATGGGCCTCGGCCGTGGTGCTGTTTGTGGCGCTCAACGCCGCCTACTCGCGCATAAGGGAGTGACACGCCCACGCCACGAATGCAAGAGGGAGCCGGGCTCGTGCCCGGCTCCCTCTTGTTGTTGCCCGCAATGGCAGCCATGTCAAAACTCCCAGTCGGCGCCGGCCATGACCGTTGCGCGCGGCATCGGGTAGCCATAGTTTATCTCGTAGCCCTGGGCGAGCAGGTTTTCGCCGCGGGCAAACAGCCTGAAGTCCTTCGCAACGCGGCACGACGCGGTGAGATTCCACAGCCAGAAGTTCTCTGTGCGGTCTTCGCCGCCAACCGCCACGGTCGAGGTGTAAAGCCCGTCGACGTATTGCAGGCCCGTGGCAAAGGCAAAGCGGCCCACAGAATAGTTGGCCCCGACGTACAGCTTGTGCTCGGGCGCACCGGTGACAGGGTGGTTCATGTCAAGGAAACTGTAGTTGGCATTGAGCTTCAGGGCCCGGGTCACGTCGTAGGCGGCCTCAAGCTCGACGCCCCAATTCTCCATTTCGCCCGTGTTTATGTTGCTCGGGCGGCCGCCGGAGCGCACCGTCTCAATCAAGTTGTCGGCCTTGAGGTAGAACACGTTGGCCCCCAGCCGCAGCCGGTCGTGCATCAGCCGCTGCGTGAAAGCCAGCTCATAGTTCATCATCCGCTCAGGCTTGAGCTGGTCGTTGGCAGGCGGAAACATGTACATCTCGCGTATGGTGGGGTTGCGGAAGCCCTTGCTCACCATGGCCTTCAGGTCGGCCTGCGGCGACAGTCGGAACGTGAGGCCTCCCTGCGGCACCAGTTCGGTGCCCGCCTGCGAGTGGTTGTCTACCCTGAGACCGGCGTCGACAGTGAGCCACGACCACAAATCCTGCCTCAGCTCGACATATCCTGCAAACTCATCCTGCTCTTTGTCGCCCAGCACAGACTCCTCCTTGGTGGTCATGACCTCGTTCCAGGCGCGGCCGCCGAAGTGATGGTAGTCGAAGCCGAGCGTCAGCCTGTTGCCTCGGAAGAGCGACATGCTCTGGTAGACCGACACGCCGCCCATCATGTCGTCGTGCATGTAGAGCGCCTCTTGCGGCTGCTCCCCGGGCCCGTATCCGTCGTTTATCTCGTGGTGGCCCCAGTTGTAGAACACCCGTATGGCCCCCTCGGTGCGCCCGTAGGTGTTGGCCAGCGCCACCGAAGCCATGCCGCGGGTTATCCGCAAGTCGTTGTCTATGAGCGGACTGGCCACCTCTCCGGGGTTCTCGGCCTCGAAGTGGGTCAGGCTGATGTCGCCCGTGGCGCGCCAATGTGCGCTGATGTCGTAGCCCAGCTTGGCGAAACCGGAGTACTGGCTGAACTTCGAGTCGGGCCGGTGGCCGTCGGTATGGCTGTAATTGAAGCCCACGATGCTCTCCACCCTGCCTTTCCTCGTGGTGTTGGTGATGCCTCCCTCGATGGTGCCATAGGAGCCGCCTTGCAGCGTCACGTTGGTCCGTGAGCCGTCAGACAGCAGTTGCCGCGTTACTATATTGACCACTCCGCCCATGGCATTGCTGCCGTAGAGCAGCGAGGCAGGGCCCCTGAGCACCTCGACACGGTCGGCCAGCATGGTCTGGTAGGCGTCGGGGATGGGGTGGCCCATCAGTCCGGCGTATTGCGGAACGCCGTCTATGAGCACGAGCATCGACGCCCCGCTGCCCACTCCGCGCACCTTTATGCCCCCGGCCGAACCTGTCGACACGCCGTAGCCAAGCACCCCGCGTGATGTCACAAACAGTCCGGGCACCTGCTCGTTGACAGTTGGCAGCAGCGCGGTGCGGTAGTTCTCGGTCAGTTTCTGCCTCCCCACCACAGAGATTGTCATTGGCAGGTGCCTGATGTCGGTGGCCCCGCGCGTCCCGGTCACCACTACCTCGCCGAGCCCGACACTGTCTGCTGCCTCTGTTGTTATACCGGCAGCGCGTGCCTGCAAGCCTGTGGCAGCCAGCAATGCCGCCATAAGTATGTCCTTCTTCATCCTTTTAAAGTGTGTATGGTTATTTTCCAGTTTGTATCACGCTGCAAAATTACTCATAAAAGCGCACAAACCGTTAGCCGTTTTACGGATAAATCTACCACAATTACACTAATTTGTGGAGTATTTTCCAGGCATATTGCCACGTCCGGGCAACGCCCCGCCAATCCGAAAAGAGCAAAGGAGCCAAGACGCCAATGCCATACGGAGCCCCCAAACAGGCCACAAGGCATACGTCTTAACTCCTTTACTCCCTTAACTCCTTAACTCCTGGAATATAACTCCTTAACTCCCGGAACACAAGCCACAGGCCGCGGCCCTCCGCAACGGCTAAAGGGCCAGTTCGTAAATCTCGCGCGTGGCCTTCCGGTCAAGGCGAATGTAGTTGCCAACGAGCTCACCCTTGTCCTCATGGAGCTTGTCGACAAGCAGCGATATGTCGGGATTGGCGATGCCCAGCTCGCCAAACGTCACGGGCATGCCTATGGAATGGAGGAAACGCTTGAAGCATGCCACGCCCTCAAGGGCCACCGACATGGCGTCGGCACCGGCCACCACGCCCCACACGCGGCGCGCCCACTGCTCCACCTTGCGCACGTTGTGCCCGGCCATGTAGGTGAGCCAGGCGGGGAAGATTACCGCCAGCCCGGCGCCGTGGGTAACTCCGTAGACGGCGCTCACCTCGTGTTCCATGAAGTGCGACGCCCAGTCTTCCTCGCATCCCACGCCGCACGTGCCGTTGTGGGCCACGGTGCCGGCCCACATCAGGTTGGCCCTTGCGCCATAGTCGTCGGGGTTGTGCAGGGCCTTGGGCGTCTCTTCTATTATTGAAAGCATCACTCCCTCACACATGCGGTCGGCCACCGAGGTGGCTTCGGTGTTGGTGAAGTACCGCTCCATGATATGCGCCATCATGTCGGTAGCGCCACATGCCGTCTGCCATGCGGGCAGAGTGAACGTCAGCGCGGGGTCCATCACGGCAAAGGCCGGGCGCAACACCTTCGGCGTGCGCAGGCTAAGCTTGTGCAACCCGTCCAGCTTGGTTATCACGCTGTTGCCCGACCCCTCGCTGCCGGCGGCCGGGATGGTGAGCACCACGCCCACGGGAAGGGCCTCGCCCGGCACGGCCCGCCCGGAGAAGAAATCCCAGAAGTCGCCACTGTAGGGCACTCCCGCCGCCATGGCCTTGGCTGTGTCGATGACCGAACCGCCGCCCACGGCAAGCAGGAAGTCGGCCTTGGCGCGGCGGCACAGGTCGATGCCCTCATACACCTTGGCGTCGGTGGGGTTGGGTTGCACCCCGCCAAGCTCGCAGTATTCCACGCCTGCCTCGGCCAGCGACTCCTCAACGCGGCCCAGCAAGCCGCTGCGCACGGCCGAGCCTCCACCATACACCACGATGGCTCGTGTGCCACCGTAAGCCCTGACAAGAGAACCTGTCTGATGCTCTGTGCCCCGTCCGAACACAAACTCGGTGGGGCTGTAAAATGTGAAATCCTTCATAAACCGAAAGTTGTCTATGAATGTTGAACCGACGCAAGCCATCCCGCGACGGGCATCCTGCTGCCTCTGGCCGGGCCGCGGCGCACACTGCCCTGCCAGCGCATGCCAACGATGCGCCACGAAGCGACAAACACACATCCAACACTCGCATTCCTAAATCACTATATAATAAACCGACGGCGGCCACGGCAGCACGGCCGTGAGGCCACGGCGCCAAAAACTCACAAAAACAAACTCAATCATGCCATCGCTGCCGCCATGTGATGGCCGATGCAACGGGCCACGGCGGCAAGCCACACAGCCAAGAGCCGGCGGCCACGTCAGCACGGGCACGCAACCACCTGACTCTCAATGCGTTGCAAAACGGGCCGTATTGTGCTGCAAAACGGGTCGTTTCACATTGCAAAACAGGCCGTTTTACACTCCCAAACGGCACATATCGCTGCCCGGGCCGCTACCGGCGGCCCGACAGCCACACCACCGCCAAGGCCAAATGCGGCCCGCCCGGGCATACCACAGGCTGCCCATGGCAACGGCCCGCGGCCCATTGCAACGTGCCCCGTCACTTGTTGCGGGGCTTGCTCCACGTGTCGTCCATCTTCAGCGCCTGCAGCGCGAGCGCATCGGGGGCAATGCCCAGGAACTTGAGCGTGGCCTTCTCGCCGCCGCCAAGGGGCATGGGCGTGTAGTAATCAATCTTCTCCCTGGCCAGGCGAACGCTCTTCCAAGGGTCGTCGGGACTGCCCGTGGAGAGCTGCACCCTCACCTCCGGCTTGTCTTTCTCTACCGGAAGGAAGATATACCGCTTCGGACTCGTTATCTCAACAATGGTAGTGTCGCCGCTCGTGCGCACGAAGATGGCTTGCGGCGAAAGCTCGGCAATGACCGTGTCGCCGCTGTGGTGCACGTTGTAGTCCTGCGCTGCGGCAGCCTGTGCGGCCACCACCGTGACAGCAAAGGCTATTGCTCTTGTAATGAAAGTCTTGTTCATAGGTCTTTTGATTATTGGTTTGTTGGTATCGTCGTCTGCCTGCGGGCCGTTTCCGGCGCCCGTCACTCACATAGACTGCTTCGTCTTGAAGGCCAGGGCGTACATGCGCATCTGCTTGATCATGGCCAGCAGGCCGTTGCTGCGCGTTGGGCTGAGGTGCTCCCTGAGCCCTATCTTCTCTATGAAATATAGGTCGGCATCGATTATCTCGTCGGGTGTGTGGCCGCTGAGCACCCTTATCAGCAGCGCTATGATGCCCTTTACGATGAGCGCGTCGCTCTCGGCGCTGAAGTCAATCACGCCGTCGTGATAGTCGGCCTGCAGCCATACGCGGCTCTGGCAGCCGTCGATGAGGTTGCTTTCCACCTTGTATCGCTCGTCGAGCGGCTGCTGCTCGTTGCCCAGGTCTATCAGCAGCTGGTACTTGTCCATCCAGTCGGTGAAGTCGGAAAACTCCTCTATCACCTCGTCTTGTGCTTCGTTGATTGTCATATCTGTTTGTTTTTAATTGCTATTGTCGTCGTCCGCCCTGCCCCGGGCGCCCCCTGCCTTCAGCCACGGCCCCACGGCAGCATGGCTCCGACGGTCAGCCGGCAGCGCTGTCGATGCGGAAGAGCTTGTCGCTGGGGCGCACCTTGGCCGGCACCCGTATGGCCACGCGTGTGCCCTGGCGCGCTGTCTGCACGGCCTGCACGTCGTCGTGAATCTCGTCGGGGGTCACATAGATGACTCCCGTGGTAGGCCCGGTGATGAGCAACTTGTCGCCCACGCTGAACTCGGCGGCGTCGACGCTGAACTCAGCCACCCCTATCTTGGCGAAATACTTTACCCCCCGGCCCACGTAAACCTTGCGCTCGGTGGCGTTGGAGCCGTAGTTGGTGTTCCACTCGCCGAGGGTCTGGCCCTGGTAGTAGCCGTCCCAGAAGCCGCGGTTGAACACAGTGGCGAGCCTGCGGTCCCATTCGTCCTTGCGCTCTTCGGTGAACGTGCCGTCGAGCACGGCTGCAATGGCCTCCTTGTAGCATCTCACCACATTGTATACATACTCAGGCCCGCGTGCGCGGCCCTCTATCTTGAACACCCTGACGCCGCTTTCCATCATGCGGTCGATGAAGCGCACGGTCTTCAAGTCCTTGGGGCTCATGATGTATTTGTTGTCTATCTCGAGCTGGTTGCCCGTCTCCGTGTCGGTAACGGTGTACGAGCGGCGGCATATCTGCACGCATTCGCCGCGGTTGGCCGAGCGCCCCGCGGTGTCGAGACTCATGTAGCACTTGCCGCTGATGGCCATGCACAGCGCCCCGTGGCAGAACATCTCGATGCGCACGGGCTGCCCCGACGGCCCGCAGATGGGCCCTTCGGCTATGCGCCTGTGTATCTCGGCCACCTGTTCGAGCCTCAGTTCGCGGGCCAGCACCACCACGTCGGCATAGCGGGCGTAGAAGCGCAGGGCCTCGGTGTTGCTGATGTTGAGCTGTGTGGAGAGGTGAACCTCCATGCCCACACGGCGGCAATACTCCATCACGGCCACGTCGCTGGCTATGACGGCGCTTATGCCGGCCTCAAGGGCGGCGTCGACGGTCTGGCGCATGGCGTCCATGTCTTCGTCGTAAATGATGGTGTTGACCGTCAGGTATGTCTTTATCCCGTGAGCGGAGCACTCCGAGGCTATGTCGCGCAGGTCGTCGGCAGTGAACGCGCTGGCCGAGTGGGCCCTCATGTTGAGCCTCCCTATGCCGAAGTAAACAGAGTCGGCGCCGGCCTGTATGGCTGCGGCCAGGCTCTCGCGCGACCCCACCGGGGCCATTATCTCAAAGTCTCTCAGTGTCTCTTCCATTCTATTCATTTCCGGTTGTGCGGTTTGCATGTTATGAAAATGCCCACCGTTAAGGACGATGGGCCTGCATATTGTCGTTCACAACGGAACAATCCGTATTGCGACTTGCTTTTTATCCGATTGCAAATATAATTAAATTAATCCGAACGGCCATCGCTCCGGCCCAATTTTTTTGCCTTCCGGCGCAAAAAACAAACCGCGTTGCAGGCACTCGCCCGGGCCACTGCATCTTGCGCTACGGGGCGCCCGGCACACCTACCCGGGGCGCATGGCAATGCCGTCGGGGCCGTATTGCATCGCCAAACGGCCCAAACGGCAACGCAAAACGTGCCGTTTGGCAATCCCAAACGGCACGTTTCACAACCCACTGGGCCACAGGCTGTTGCCCTGTCAGGCCCGCGATGGCTTGGTGGCGCGTATGAAGTAGGCTATGAGCAACACATAAGCCACCAATGCGCACACCTGCGACAGCGGGTTGGCCCACCATGCCGAGTAGTCGAAGCTGACGCCGCAGAAGCGCAGCAACGCGCTTACCACGCCCATGAGCGCGCCTCCGGCTATGAAGCCCGAGGCCAGCAGGTTGCCCTTCTCGCCGCGCTCGGCATTGGCCTTTGCATCCTTTGTGCGCGAGGTGACATACCAGTTGACGGCCCCTCCGACCAGCAGCGGTATGTTGAGCTCCATCGGTATGAACATGCCGAGGGCGAAAGCCAGTGCCGGAACGTTGCAAAGCGTGAGCACGATGGCTATCAGCGCGCCTATGCCATAGAGCACCCAGGGAGCCCCGACGCCGCTCATGAGCGGGTCGATCACGGCGGCCATGGCGTTGGCCTGGGGCGCGGCGAGCTGCCCGCTGGCAAACCCGTAGGTCTCGTTGAGCAGCATCATCACGCCGCCCACGGTGGCGGCAGACACCAGTGTGCCCAGGAATTTCCACGTTTCCTGCTTCTTTGGCGTGGTGCCGAGCCAGTAGCCTATCTTCAGGTCGGTGATGAACGAGCCCGACATCGACAGGGCCGTGCACACCACTCCGCCCATTATCAGCGCGGCGAGCATGCCGCCGGTGCCCTTGAGCCCCACGCCCACCATGACCACCGAGGCCAGGATGAGCGTCATGAGCGTCATGCCCGACACGGGGTTGGAGCCCACTATGGCTATGGCGTTGGCCGCCACGGTGGTGAAGAGGAAGGCGATGAGGGCCACAAGCACTATGCCGACGAGGGCAAAGAGCAGGTTGCCGTCCATCACGCCGAACCAGAAGAAGAGGAATATGGCCACTATGGTCACTATCGAGCCTATGGCTATGATCTTGAACGACAGGTCGCGCTGCGTGCGCAGCTGCTCCTTGCCGGCCGGCGTGCCTCCCTTCATCTCGCGTGCGGCCAGACTCACGGCACCCTTTATTATGCCCCACGACTTGATGATGCCTATTATGCCGGCCATGGCAATGCCGCCGATGCCTATGCTCTTGCCGTATGACGAGAATATCTGCTCGGGGCTCATGTCGCCCACGGCCGTGGCTATCGACGGATCCCACTGGTTGAGCACGCTGTCGCCGAACAACAGCGCCATGCCGGGCACGATGATCCACCACACCGAGAGCGAGCCGAGGCAGATGATGAGGGCGTATTTCAGGCCCACTATGTAGCCCAGGCCGAGCACGGCGGCCCCGGTGTTTACCTTGAACACGAGCTTTGCCTTGTCGGCCAGCATCTCGCCGGCACCGATGACGCGCGTGGTGAAGTTCTCGTTCCACAGGCCGAAGGTGGCCACCACGAAGTCGTAGAGACCTCCCACGAGCCCCGCCAGCAGCAGGGGCTTGGCCTGGTTGCCGCCACGGGCGCCGCTGACGAGCACCTGTGTGGTGGCCGTGGCCTCGGGGAACGGGTATTTCCCGTGCATGTCGCTCACGAAATACTTGCGGAACGGTATGAGGAACAGTATGCCGATGATGCCTCCGAGCAGCGAGGCCATGAATATCTTGATGAACGACGCGCTCAGCTCGGGATACTTGGCCTGCAGGATGTAGATGGCCGGCAGGGTGAAGATGGCCCCTGCGACGACAGCCCCCGAGCAGGCTCCGATGCTCTGTATGATGACGTTCTCGCCCAGGGCCTTGCTCCGCTTGGCCGCCGTGGACACGCCCACGGCAATGATTGCTATGGGGATGGCGGCCTCGAACACCTGCCCTACCTTCAGTCCGAGGTATGCGGCAGCGGCAGAGAAGAGCATGGCCATGAGCACTCCCCACGTCACCGACCAGCCGTTGACCTCGGGATAGCTTTCCCGCGGGTTCATCACCGGCTCATACTTCTCGCCTTCTTTCAGCTCCCGGAAAGCGTTCTCGGGCAGCTGCAGTCTTTCGTTTTCGTGATTTTCCATTAGTCGTATGTTTTGTTGTTGTCGTTAATGAGAAGCCCCTCCCCACCCCTCCCCCGTGGGGAGGGAGCTGCTGCGCCGCCACTCTTTGCAGGCAAACACATATATTGATGCCGCCGGGACGCCCGCTTAGGCAACTTTCCGTGAGCGAAGGACACCGCCGGGCCATCCGTTCCGACAGCCCGCCATGCAGAGGCCAAGCCGCCTACCCCACGCTTTCGGGAGCCTCACCCACAGGGGGAGGTATGGAGGGGGCCCCGTCCAAATACTCCGCATATATCCTTGCGGCCGATATTATCTGCTTCACGCAAGGGCGCGTGCGGTAGTATTCGGCCGTGCGCTCAGAGGCTTCATAGTCGAGCGGCGCCCCCTTCTTGAGCCTGAGCAGCTCGGAGCAGACGATGGAACCGTGCTCGCGACTGAACTCGGCAGCCAGTTGCTGCACCACCTTGTAGCAGGCCGACTTGCCCTGGCGGTCGCCCGGCGTGGCCGAGCCGCAGTCCATGCCGGCCAGCACGGCCATGCCGCAAACGGCGCCGCACGTGAGCCTCATGCGCCCAATGCCTGCGCCGAGGCCCGCACTGAGCCGCAACGCCTGCTCGGGGGTGTAACCATATATGTCGGCAAAGGCCGCAACGACAGCCTGCGAGCAGTTGAACCCCTGCATGAACAGCTCTTCGGCGCGGCGCATACGCTCTTTCTTGTCAATATGCATCGTAGTTGGTTTTAGGTTGGGGGCCTGTTTGCAACGCTGCCGGGCTACAGCCTCAGCGCTACATTGAGCCATCACAGCCGCCTGCGCGCCCTTGATGCGGCCCTGCTGCGGGCATTGCAGCTTATCTTATGCAAAGACAATGCAAGCGAGGGCAATGCAAGTTTGCTTGCCGAGTGCCGAGTGCAGCTTGTCTTATGCAAAGATAATGCAAGCGAGGGCAATGCAAGTTTACTTGCCGATTGCCGAGTGCAGCTTATCTTATGCAAAGATAAGGCAAAATGACTTTAACTCAAAATAAATGCAAAGTTTTTTAACGGCAGTGGCAAACAAAGGCCACGGCTGCGGCAGGAGCAAGCAACGGGAACGGCGGGAACGGCAAAAAAAGATGACAAACACCTCTCTGAGAATGGCGAAACGGCAACCGAGGGGCCGGCAGACGGCAAATGCGCCAGTTTCGGGCGGCAAACGCCAACCCGCTGTACCACAACGCATTGACATCAGAAAAGGGCAATACAGCAAGGCAAAAAACCAAGACAAACGGTAGAACAGATGGATTAAAGTGGTGAAAACGCCACAAAACAATGTGCCGGACGGCTCATATCGCAATGCAATACGTGCCGTCCGGCAGCGCAAAACAGGCCGTTCGGCCTCGCCGTCGGGGCCGTTTGGGGCGGCGGCAGGGCCACGGCGACGCAAAGAAGCGGCCGCGGCGGCAAGGCAAAACCCAGTTGGCGGGGCGGCAAAGCGAAAAAAACAGGCACTTTTTGTTTACAAGCCCACAGCACCGCCGTGTGCTCACGGCCCGGCCGGATGCAGCCCGCCGACAGCGGAAGGCATCATTCTCCGCCGAGCACCTCCTTGATGTTGTACAGCGGGCGGCGCTTCACCTCCTTGTAAATCTTGCCGATGTAAGCCCCCACCACGCCCACTGAGAGCAGCACCACGCCGCCCACGAACCACACGCTGAGTATGAGCGACGACCATCCGGGCACGGCCGTGCCGGCCATGATGGCGTGAACCACATATACGGCAATGCCAAGGCTCACCAGTATGAAGGCCAGACCGAGCCACAGTATGCAGTAGATGGGCTTGACGGAAAACGACGTTATGCCGTCGAGAGCCAGCGAAAGCATCTTGGCCAGCGTATACTTCGAGTGGCCGGCGCGACGCTCGCTGATGACGTCGGGCACGGTGGTGGAGTCGAGACCGATAAGGGGTATGAGGCCGCGCAGGTAAAGGTTGGTCTCCTTGTAGCCCGAGAGCATCTGCAGGGCGCGGCGGCTCATCAGGCGGAAGTCGGCGTGGTTGTAAACGCTCTCAACGCCCATGCGCGCCTGTAGCTTGTAGAAGGCCACGGCCGAGAGCCGTTTGAGCAGCGGGTCGGCCGTGCGCTGCACCTTCACCCCGTAGACAATGTCGTATCCCCGGGCAAACTCGTCGACCATCTTCGGTATGGCCTTCAGGTCGTCCTGCAGGTCGGCGTCGATGGTTATCACCGCGTCGGCCCAGTCTTTTGCCGTCATCATGCCGGCCATGATAGCCGCCTGGTGGCCCACGTTGCGCGCCAGGTTGAGCCCGCGCACACGCTTGTCGGCCGCGTGCAGGGCCGCAATGATGTCCCAGGTGGCGTCGCGGCTGCCGTCGTTGACAAAGAGCATGAAGCTGTCGGGGCTTATCCGGCCGTCGGCCTCCATCTGCCCGAAGAGCCCGGCGAGCCGGCGGGCCGACTCGCGCAGCACCTCCTCCTCGTTGTAACAAGGCAATACAATGGCTAACTTTATCATATACCGCGTCGTTTATTGTTGTGTTTCAGACAGCTTTATGTCCACAAACTCATTGAAAGTGATGAAGTGGTGGCCCCTGCCCTTGAGCATCTTGATGAGCCTGTCGAGCCGGGCCACCATGGCGGCCCCGCTGTTGTTGCGTATGATGAAGGGCATGCGGAACTCCGGGTGCTCCCTGAGCTCGTAGAACTCCCACGGGTGGAAGTAGGTGACGAAGTAGCCGTCGTGGCGCAGCACGCGGCGCACAAGGGCATGGTATAGCCCCTCGGGCAGGTTGTGCAGGGCGAGCCAGAACAGCGGGAAGCGCACCCACGGCGTCACCGACGCCGGTATCTGCATCACGCTTCCGCGCATGAACCACGTGCGCGGGGCCGACAGGTGCATGTAGCGGCCGGGAATGAAGGCCGGGTTGAGCGACGAGTTGTAGCGGTAGCCCATGCGTTCTATCTCCTCGTCGCTCACGGGGAACATCCTCGGCTGGCGGTAGCCGCTGACGGTGCGGCCCGTGACGCGCTCCACAATCTGCTTCGAGCGCTCCACGTCGGTGGCCTGGGGGCGCCAGTGGTCAACCCCGTGGCAGGCTACCTCGTGCCCCTCGGCCATGATGCGGCGCATCACCTCGGGGGCGCGCTCGGCAAAGTTGCCTGTGCAGAAGAACGTGGCCCTGACCCCGTTCATGGCCAGGCAGTCGAGAATGCGGTTGGTGCCGGCCACCGACACGTCCATCCCGCGCTCCAGAGAGAAGTCGACGCCGTGCTCGCGCGGCACGTCAAACTCCTCGGTATCAAAACTTAGTAGTATCATATTGCTACGAACATTATTCCTTTAACGATATAGTGACAGTCAGAACTCGTCTTCGCCACGGCGCAGGCGGCGCATCACCTCGGTGTAGTCGCGCCCGGTGTCGAAGTGCACATCGCCGTGCACGGTGGGCTCCCGGCGCGGTGTCATGTAGTCGCCGTAAAGCGCCGTGAGCAACTCGTGGTAGCCGGCAGGCGCCGGAACCATCGTATCTTCAAACCGGAGCATCACGGTCTCGTCGTACCAATGGGCCATGATGGCCCCCCGGGTCTCCATCTTGTCGAGGCAACATCCCCAGTTGTATATCCTGGGATGCGTGGCCAGGTCGAACTGCCTGTAGCTCTGCTCATACCAGTCGAAGCACTTCTCGAACGACTTGAGCCTGTAGAAGCACTTCCGTATGAACGGCCCCACCTGGCGTACGGGGCGGTATTCGGTAAACACGCGCAGCTTCTTCATGCGCCGCTGCGTCTCGGCCACGGCGGCCAGGCGCTCCTCGCGTGTGGCCGGCACGCCGTCGAAGACGAAGATATCGATGAAAATGCCCTGGTGGTAAGCCGCGTGCGAGTTGACGTCGGTGCGCAATATGGCCGCCGTGCCGTCCATCCTAAGCTGCGCATGGCCTCTGGCGTAACCCTTGTCGGTGTGGGCGCACTGCAGGAAATAGGGCCGCCTGAACTCGCCAGCCAGCGCCACGAGGCGGTCGTAGTCGGGGCGCATCATTATCATGTCGATGTCGTCGTCCCACGGTATGTAGCCTTTCTCGCGCACAGCGCCCAGCAGGCTGCCGCCGTCAATCCACACCTTGAGGCCGTGGCGGGCGCACACCTCGAGCAACTTGCGCATGAGCTGCATCTGCACCTCCCACACTTTCTTCATCCCAACAGTAACCACGTAACCTCCGCGTGACTCTTCATGCAAATCCATAGGGCAAATTCTTTATCTCAGACTTGTTGCTTAAACTGAATGCAAAGATACGCCTTTTTTCCCATTATCTATTTATCGGAGGCAAAAAATGCCACCGGCCGCCGCTTGGGTATGCACATATTTTAGTATATTTGCAAGTGAAATATATCACTACACAACACAACTTATCTGATGAATAATATGGAAAAATACGATTACCTCGTGGTGGGCGCAGGGCTCTTCGGGGCTGTTTTCGCTTACAGGGCACGCATGGCAGGCAGGCGTTGCCTCATCATCGACAAGCGCCCGCACACCGGCGGCAACCTGTACTGCGAGCAAGTGGAGGGCATCAACGTGCATAAGTACGGCGCGCACATATTCCACACGTCCGACAAAGGGGTGTGGCAGTTTGTCAACTCCATCGTGGACTTCAACCGATACACCAACTCTCCCGTGGCCAACTACAAGGGAACGCTCTACAACCTGCCGTTCAACATGAACACGTTCAACCGCATGTGGGGCGTAAACACGCCAGCCGAGGCCGCCGCCATGATTGAAAGCCAGCGCAGCGAGGCCCTCGAGGCCATGCGCCGGGCCGGCATAAGCGAGCCGCGCAACGTGGAGGAGCAGGCCCTGGCGCTCGTGGGGCGCGACATATACGAGCGGCTTGTCAAGGGATACACGGAGAAACAGTGGGGCCGGAAGTGCACCGAGCTGCCGGCGTTCATCATAAAGCGGCTGCCCGTGAGGATGGTTTTCGACAACAATTACTTCAACGACAAGTACCAGGGCATACCCATCGGGGGCTACAACAGACTCATCGACGGGCTGATAGGCCCCACGCCGGTGCTCACCTCGACCGACTTCTTTGCCGACAGGGCCCGATGGGAGGCCGCGGCGGAGCGGATTGTGTTCACGGGAAAGATAGACGAGTACTACGGCTACCGCTTCGGCAGGCTGGAATACCGCACGGTGAGCTTCGAGCAAGAGGTGGTTGACACGCCCAACTACCAGGGAAACGCCGTGGTGAACTACACGGAGCGCAGCGTGCCCTACACCAGGGTGATAGAGCACAAGCATTTCGAGATGTTCGGCGACGAGGTGTACCGCTGCCCAAAGACGGTAATCTCGCGGGAGTACTCCACCGAATGGAACGACGGGATGGAGCCATACTACCCCATCAACGACGAGCGCAACAACGCCCTCTACCGCCAATACAAGGCGCTGGCCGACGCGGAGCAGCGCGTGATATTCGGCGGACGGCTGGCCGAATACAGGTATTACGACATGGCGCCGATAGTGGAGCGCGTGCTGAAGATGGATGTATGAGGCTGCATTGGCCGGGGAACAGGGCTGCAACATGCCCTTCCACCGGCTGCCGTATGGCTTACGGTGCTCGCCATCACAGGCCATTGCGCCGGCCACTGCGGCGGAGCGACGCAACCGGCATCAAGCCACCGATGCATCAAATTATATTACACATGCTACAGCAGGGGCCGTTTCATGCAGCCATACAGGCCGGATGGCAGCATGAAACGGGCCATTCGGGCCTGCGATACAGCCGGTTTTGCAAGGCGAAACGGCCCAAACGCGCAAAGCATTGACACACAGCAAAATAGCAGACAAGACCATATCTCGCCCCAACGGTAAATATTTACTACAAAAACCACCACAAAACCAACAGCCAAAAACATTTGTCCTCTAACTCCATCTAACTCCCTATACCTCCCTATAACTCCAAACCTCAAAAACAAAATCCATCGTCTTAACTCCTTGACTACATAACTCCCTAACTCCTTACCACCGCCCCCGTTTAACTTCTTTTACTTCTCCACTTTCCCAGATATAGCATTTTATTCATAATTTTGCATCGTTTTTTAAAGAGACGATACCGTTATGAAACAACGTTTTGCATGGCTCATTAAACTATATCTTGCGCTGCTGGCCATATTAGTCACCCAAAAGGCGGTGTTCATGTGGATAGACAAGCCCGCCGGGGCCCACTATTCCGTGGCCGACAGCATCAGCGTGATGGCCCACGGACTGCTGCTCGACATCCCCGTGACGGGCTACCTCATTGCCCTGCCGCTGCTCGCGGCCATCGCGTCGGTGTGGATTGCGCGCCGCATAAGGCTGCGCTCGGTGGCCACGGCCTACTATGTGGTGGTGGCCCTGTGCGCCTCTGTCATGTTCGTGGCCGACCTTTCGCTCTACCCTTTCTGGAAGTTTAAGCTCGACGCCACCATATTCTATTACACCGACTCGCCGAAAGACGCCCTGGCCAGCGTCTCGGCAGGCTACGTGGCCCTGCGCCTGGCGGTGATAGCAGCCTACGGCGCGCTGCTGCTATGGGTGCTGCGGGCCGTCACCCCGCGGCAGCTCGAACCCATGGCGGGACTGAAAGGCAAGGCGGCTGCCACGCTGCTGATGATAGGCGCGGCGGCTCCGCTGGCCGTTTCGATAAGGGGCGGACTGGGAGAGTCGACGGCCAACATAGGCAAGGTGTACTTCTCGGAAGACGAATACCTGAACCACGCCGCCATAAACCCATGCTTCAGCATGCTGGCCTCGATAGGCAAGGCCGAAGACTACGCCGCCGAGTTCGACTACTTCGGCGAGAGCGAGCGCGCAAGGCTGTTCGACGGACTGTATGCACCCACCGAGACCGACACCGTGAGGCTGCTCAACACCGAGCGGCCCAACGTAGTGGTGATACTCATGGAGAGCTTCGGGGGGCAGTTTGTCGAGGCCGTCAGCGGTCGGAAAGACATTGCCCCCAACTACAACAGGCTGGCCCGCGAGGGCGTGATATTCACCAACTGCTACTCAAACAGCTTCCGTACCGACCGCGGCACGGTGTCGGCGCTGAGCGGCTACCCCAGCTTCCCTACGCAGTCGGTGATGAAACTGCCCATGAAGAGCCGCACGCTGCCGTGCCTGGCGGCGTCGCTCAACGCACGGGGCTACCGCAGCAGCTTCATCTACGGTGGCGACATCAACTTCACCAACATGCAGAGCTACCTGCGCACGGGCGGCTACGGCTCGATAACGAGCGACGTAGACTTCAGCGCCGACGAGCGCAAGGACAACCCGTGGGGCGCCAACGACGACGTGACCTTTGCCCGGCTGGAGCAGATGATAGCCTCGCAGGGCCGCGGCCCGTGGCACATCTGCTTCCTGACGCTGAGCAGCCACGAGCCGTTTGAGGTGCCCTACAAGCGGCTGGACGAGAAGATACCAAACGCATTCGCCTACACCGACCACTGCCTGGGGCAGTTTGTGGAGCGCCTCAGGAAGTCGCCCGCATGGCGCAACCTGCTCATAGTGTGCCTGCCCGACCACGGATTCCAGTACCCTTCGGACATCACCCACGAGCAGCACCACCACAACTCTATGCTCTGGATAGGCGGGGCGGTGAGGCAGCACCGCGTGGTGAGCACGCTGATGAACCAAAGCGACATGCCCGCCACGCTGCTCGGGCAGCTGCGCATACCGCACAAGGAGTATACGTTCAGCCGCGATGTGTTCAGCACCGACTACAAATACCCCTTCGCCTTCTTCACGTTCAAAGAGGGATTCGGCTTTGCCGACAGCACCGGCCACACCGTCTACGGCATCATAAGCGACAAGATAAACGAAGACTCGGCACGCAACGGCAAGCCATCGGAGGCCGAAACGGCCGTCAGGGTGAACCGCGGCAAGGCCATACTGCAGTCTATCTACGACGACCTGGGGCGCCGCTGACCCCGTCAGACGCCCATAAGCAAACACCCGCAAGCAGCCTGCAGTAAGCCGCTTGCGGGTGTTTCATTTTCATCATTACCAAGCGCCGCACTCCAGCATGGCGCGCGCAACAGGCCGTTTGCCGCTGCGCCATGGCACAAACCCACGGCCGTGGCAACACCGTGGCACAGAAAACGCATACCGACCGCGCCGGAGCGAAGCACCCACTACAGCACACCGGCCCATCAAACGCGGCCGCCCTGCGGCGCAAGGCACAAAGAAGCCCGCCCGGCACAAGGCCGGACGGGCTTGAAATATGGTTGGTGTGTAGAATCCTTACAGATGCCTACGCCACAATACTAAGCTGCATTAGAGCTTCGGTCCGGCAGCCACGAGAGCCTTGCCTGCCTCGTTGCCTTCGTACTTGGCGAAGTTCTTGATGAAGCGTCCGGCCAGATCCTTGGCCTTCTCTTCCCACTGTGCAGCGTCGGCATAGGTGTCGCGCGGGTCGAGGATGTTGGGGTCAACGCCCTCAAGCTGTGTGGGAACCACGAAGTCGAAGTAAGGAATGGTCTTCGTGGGAGCCTTGTCGATAGAGTGGTCGAGTATGGCGTCGATGATGCCACGGGTGTCGCGGATGGATATACGCTTGCCTGTTCCGTTCCAACCTGTGTTCACCAGGTAAGCCTTGGCACCGTTCTTCTCCATCTTCTTTACCAGCTCCTCAGCATATTTTGTAGGATGCAGCTCGAGGAAAGCCTGTCCGAAGCAAGCCGAGAAGGTAGGAGTGGGCTCGGTGATGCCGCGCTCTGTACCGGCCAACTTGGCTGTGAAGCCAGAGAGGAAGTAGTACTTCGTCTGCTCGGGAGTAAGTATCGACACTGGAGGAAGCACTCCGAAGGCGTCGGCCGACAGGAAGATTACCTGCTTGGCAGCCGGTGCGTGAGATATCGGGCGAACGATGTTCTTGATGTGATAGATAGGATATGACACGCGGGTGTTCTCGGTTACGCTCTTGTCGGCGAAGTCAATCTTGCCGTTTTCGTCCACTGTGACGTTCTCAAGCAGGGCGTCGCGCGTGATGGCATTGTAGATGTCGGGCTCGCTTTCCTTGTCGAGGTTGATCACCTTTGCGTAGCATCCGCCCTCAAAGTTGAACACTCCGTTGTCGTCCCAGCCGTGCTCGTCGTCGCCGATGAGCAGACGCTTCGGGTCGGTAGACAGAGTTGTCTTGCCCGTACCGGACAGACCGAAGAATATAGCGGTGTTCTCGCCGTTCTTGTCGCAGTTTGCCGAGCAGTGCATAGAGGCGATGCCCTTCAGCGGGAGGAAGTAGTTCATCATAGAGAACATGCCCTTCTTCATCTCGCCACCATACCAGGTGTTGAGTATAACCTGCTCCTTTGATGTCACGTTGAACACCACTGCAGTCTCTGAATGCAGGCCAAGCTCCTTCCAGTTCTCCACCTTTGCCTTAGAGGCATTGTAAACGATGAAGTCCGGCTCCTGCTCGAAGTCAGCCTCGCTCTGCGGGCGGATGAACATGTTGGTCACGAAGTGAGCCTGCCATGCCACCTCTACGATGAAGCGAACCTTCATGCGTGTGTCCTTGTTGGCGCCGCAGAAACCGTCTACAACGTACAGTTTCTTGTTTGAGAGCTCCTTCAATGCGAGGTCCTTGACGGTGGCCCAAGCCTCCTTGGTGGCACGGTGGTTGTCGTTGTGATACTCATCGCTGTCCCACCAAACGGTGTCGTGAGATGTCTCATCATCTACAATGAACTTATCTTTAGGTGAACGTCCGGTATAGACGCCGGTCATAACGTTTACAGCACCCAGCTCGGTCTCCTGGCCTTTGTCGAAACCTGTGAGCCCGTCTTTTGTCTCTTCGTTGAACAACACTTCGTAGGAAGGATTGTAAAGAACCTCAGTTGTACCTGTGATTCCATACTTTGTCAAAACTGACTTGTCAAACTTTGCCATTTTATAACTGTATTTTAGTTTGTTAGTTACACTTTCGTTGCCTTGTTCCTGAATCGACCGCAAAGTTAGTAAAAAAACGTATGAGAGCAAAGTTTGGGCGCGCAAAAAAGGCGACATATAAATCTTTTTAGGTTAAAGTATTAAAAAATAAGATGCCTTGTTGTGCATTTGCCATTCGCATGTTACAAAAAAAGCCGGATATTCCTTACCTTTGCATGATGGCTTCCGGGCAAGGGGGCTTTGCGGGCTGCTCCGTGCGGCGACAACATCCGGGTGAAACTTAAAATCAAGACAAGATATGAAGATCATAAACCTTAGCGAAACAGACTCAATTGTAAACCAATACGTGGCCGAGCTGCGCGACGTTGGCTACCAAGGCAACCGCCTTTTGTTCCGCAACAACATCTCGCGCGTTGGCGAGATGGAGGCCTACGAGATCAGCAAGACGCTGTGTTACGAGGAGCGTGAGGTGACCACCCCGCTGGGCACGTCGCGCGTGAGGGTGCCTGCCGACGGCATTGTGCTGGCCACAATATTCCGCGCCGGCCTGCCGTTCCACAACGGATTCCTCAATGTGTTCGACCATGCGGCCTGCGCGTTCGTCAGCGCTTACCGCGAGTACACCAACAAAGAGCACACCGAGGTAGGCATCCACGTGGAGTACCTGGCCACGCCCAGCATCGAGGGGAAGACGCTCGTGATAGCCGACCCCATGCTGGCAACGGGCTGTTCGATGGAGATGGCCTACAAGGCCTTCCTAACCCGCGGCGAGCCTCGCCACATCCACGTGGCCTGTGTGCTTGCCACGCCCGACGGCATTGAGCACGTCAGGCGCACGCTGCCGGCCGAGAAGACCACCGTTTGGTGTGCCGCCATCGACCCGGTGCTCAACGAGCACAAGTACATAGTGCCCGGACTGGGCGACGCCGGCGACCTTTGCTACGGCGACAAGGTGTGAGCCGACGGCGCGGCGGCCGCTGCTGCAGGGGGCTTTATTCATTAAAAAGTTTAGCAACGCGCGCGCAAAGGCGTAACCGCCTGTGCGACAACTGTTTGCAAGACGGCCTGTTTCACCGTGCCAAACGGCGCATATTGCAAAGCCAAACGGCCCGTTCCGCAATGCGGAACGGGCCGTTTGGCGTTTTAACACCGGCCGTCGGGCAGCGCAATATGTGCCGTCGGGCATCTAAAGACGTGCCGTCGGGCGGCGCTGCCAGCTCACTTCATCAGTGGCAGGCCGGCCAGCATGGCCTGCAGCCGCATGGCCGTTCGGGGCATGGGCTCGGCCACCGTGAGCGCCACCAAGTCTTTCTCGCGGGCTATGTCGTTGATTAAGCGCACCACGCCGGCCATCTTCATTCCTCCCGGAACCACGCCCACGGCGGCTATTATCTCCGAAGGGTCGAGCACATCCATGTCGAAATGCACCACCACCTTCGACGCTCCGCAACGGCGAAGCCAGACTGTGAGCGCGTCGCTGCCGTCGACCACGTCTTCCGGGGCAAGGTGGGCAATGCCCAATTGCTGCTGCCTGAGCCGTATGTCGTCGCGCTCCCAGTCGCGCAACCCCACTATCATGATGCGCTCTGCGGGTATGGCGGCGGGCAGCGCCGACGTAATCTTCTTGTCGCCCATGCCCATGCAGGCCGTCACGGCCATGGCGTGATAGCCCGCATAGGGGTCGCCCGGCAGTGTTATGTCGGGGTGGGCGTCTATCCATACCATGGCCACGTCGCCGCCATACCTGTGGGCCATGTAAGTGAAAGGCACCACGCTGGTAGAGCATTCGCCCCCGAGCGTCACCACTCGGTCGGGGTTTGCCGCCCTCAGAATGGCCAGCGCGGCCTCTGTCTGTCGCACTATGGCGTCGCGGTCGAGCACCCCGTCGGTGACAACACGCTCGCCCGGGGCCACGTCGACAGGCACCGTATAAGTCTCCTGGCCGCTCTGCGGGGCAAGGAATTGCAGCAGATGCGCCCCGAGCACATAGCCGCGGGCAGCCACGGCGGGGTCGCTCACCTCTGGTATCCACCGTGCGATGTCGCCACCCTGCCATTGCGGGTAAACAAGTCTTATCGTCTTCATTTCTCAATATTTATATAAAGCCACAAAAACACGCAGGGCCGGCATGGCGACAACACCCGCCGGCCCTGCGTGCCGTTGTCGGATGGTTCACTCGGCTGGCACACCGTCGATGTAGGTGTGGCGCTTGTCGCGCGCCACCCCGCGCCCAACGTACTTGAACGACTGCACGTGTGCGCCCTCCATACGCCGCCCGTTGTAATACACGGCGTCGGCATCCTTGGCGTAGCCTCCGCCCACCGGCTTGAAGGTGGCGGCGTCGGCGCCGCTCACCGGGCAGCCGTTGAAGCAGGCATGGCGGCTGTCACAGTAATAGCCCCGGCAGGCACCGTGGCCGTAGGTGCAGCCAGGCGCTGCCTGCACGCAGTCGGTGCGCCAGCGGCCGTGGCAGCAACCGCGCTGCGCCCGGTAGTAGTGTCCGTGACCGTTGGGGGCATACTCCTGCCCGCCTTGTCCCGTCTCGTGGCATTGGCTGCATGCCAGCGCGTATGCGCCGGTGGCCGCCGTGAGCGTCATCAGTGCGGCCATGCAGACCGTGATCAGTCTTCTTGTCCTCATAGTCTTATTTTTTTTGTGGTTCGGTTCCTAACTTCTGCATCCACTTGCCGCCCGCCATGCACATCACCCCGACAATTATGAACGGTATGCTGAGCAGCTGTCCCATGTCGAGAGGCAGGCTGGCCTCGAATGCTTCCTGTATCTCCTTGGTGTATTCTATGAAGAATCGCGCGGTGAAAATAAACGTCAGGCACAGCCCGAAGAAGAATCCTGTGCCCACCTTCTGCGGGTGCTTGCGGTAGAGGGCCCACCCAATGAAGAACAGCACGGCGTAGGCCAGCGCCTCGTAGAGCTGGCCCGGGTGGCGCGGCATGGGGTCGACGCGCTCGAAGATGAACGCCCAGGGCACGTCGGTCACCTTGCCTATTATCTCAGAGTTCATCAGGTTGCCCAGCCGTATGAAGCACGCCGTGGTCGGGGTGGCTATGGCTATGTTGTCGAGAACGCGCCAGATGTTGAGCCGCGTCTTGCGAACGTATATCCAGAGAGCTATCATCAGTCCGAGCGTGCCGCCGTGGCTGGCCAGCCCTTCGTAGCCCGTGAACTTGACGGAGCCGTCGGCCATGAAGCGTATGGGCACTATCATCTCGACCACATGCTGCCATGACGATAGGAAATAGTCGGGCTGGTAGAACAGGCAATGGCCCAGGCGCGAGCCTATGAGTATGCCCACGAAGCAGTAGACAAACAGCGGGTCGAACAGCTCGGGGCTTATTTTCTGCTCCTTGTAGAGCCGCTTCACTATGAGGTAAGCCAGCAGCAGGCCCACAAGCCAGCACAGCGAATACCACCTCATGCCCATGAAGGCGGTGAGGTCGGGGTTCCACACGATGTATGCAAGCGTATCCATGACGTTGGGTTTTATGGTTGTAGACTTGGCGTACAGGCTATACGTTGAATCGGAAGTGCATGATGTCGCCGTCCTGCACAACGTAGTCCTTGCCCTCTATGCCCAGTTTGCCGGCCTCGCGCACGGCAGCCTCAGAGCCATACTTTATGTAGTCGTCGTACTTTATCACCTCGGCGCGTATGAAACCCTTCTCGAAGTCGGTGTGGATGACGCCCGCGCACTGCGGCGCTTTCCACCCTTTGTGGTACGTCCAGGCCTTCACTTCCATCTCGCCGGCGGTGATGAAGGTCTCGAGGTTGAGCAGGGCGTAGGCCTTCTTTATCAGCCGGTTGACGCCACTCTCGGCCAATCCGAGCTCCTCGAGGAACATCTGTTTGTCGTCGTACGACTCGAACGATGCAATGTCTTCCTCTGTCTTGGCGGCTATGACCATTGCCTCGGCCCCCTCCTCGGCGGCAATCCGCTCTATGCGCGCGCTGTAGTCGTTGCCGGTCTTGGCCGCCGCCTCGTCGACGTTGCACACGTAAAGCACCGGCTTGGCCGTGAGCAGGAACAGGTTGCGGGCCGCGTCTTGCTCCTCCTTGGTGTCAAACTGCACCGTGCGGGCGTTCTTTCCCTGCTCCAGCGCAGCCTTGTAGGCCTCGAGCACGGCCACCTCGGTCTTGGCCTCCTTGTTGCCCGCGGCCGCCACCTTCTGCTGCTTGGCCAGCCGCGCCTCTATTGTCTCAAGGTCCTTGAGCTGCAGTTCGGTGTCGATAATCTCCTTGTCGCGCACGGGGTCGATGGTTCCGTCGACGTGGGTGATGTTGTCATCGTCGAAACAACGCAGCACATGTATTATGGCATCGGTCTCGCGGATGTTGCCAAGAAACTTGTTGCCGAGCCCCTCGCCCTTGCTTGCCCCCTTGACCAGGCCGGCTATGTCTACAATCTCGCACGTGGCGGGCACGATACGGCCCGGGTGCACTATCTCGGCCAGGCGGGTAAGGCGCTCGTCGGGCACGGTTATCACGCCCACATTGGGCTCGATGGTACAGAAAGGAAAGTTGGCTGCCTGCGCCTTGGCGCTCGACAGGCAGTTGAAAAGCGTCGACTTGCCCACGTTGGGCAGGCCCACTATACCGCATTTTAATGACATCTATTATATTGTTTAAATGGTTTCAGTGTGCGAAGTTACAACTTTTATCCGACATAAGCCCACTTGCCGGCGCCATAAATGGCCGTGCGGGCTGTTTTATCACTATATTATGGTATTGCGGCCAACGGCACGGAGCGACGTAATGCCGCCGGCCGCGTCTGCCGCCACCGGCCGTGGCGTGCGGCGCCGATGCCTTTGCATGCTCCAGGGGCCACGCCCGCGCCAACGCCCGGCTACAGCTGCGGCAGCGGGGCCGGGTGGGCGCGGGCGTGGCCCTCAGCTCAGGCTGAGCATGCGCTCAATGGGCTTCACTGCCTCGCGGGCCACTTCCTGGTCGACGTCGACCACGGGCCACTCATGCTTCAAGGCATTGTACAGCTTGAGCATGGTGTTCATCTTCATGTAGTCGCACTCGTTGCAGGAGCATCCCAGCGACCCTTCGCTTATCTCGGGCGGCACGGGCAGGAAAGTCTTGTCGGGGCATGAGCGCTTCATCTCGTGCAGTATGCCGGCCTCGGTGGCCACTATGAACTCTTTGTCGGCCGACTTCTTGACATACTCCAGCATCACGGCCGTCGACCCAACCACGTCGGCCAGCGCCAGCACGGGGCCCTTGCACTCGAGGTGGGCCAGCACCTTGGCACCGGGATGGGCCTGGCGCAGCTTCACCACCTCGGCCACCGAGAATCGCTCATGCACGTGGCAGCCGCCCTCCCAGAGCAGCATCTGCCGCCCCGTGACGCTGTTGATGTAGGCCCCGAGGTTGCGGTCGGGCCCGAAGATGAGCTTCTCGTCCTTTGGGAAAGAGTCGACAATCTTCTTTGCGTTGCCGCTCGTCACCACCACGTCGGTGAGCGCCTTCACGGCAGCCGTGGTGTTGACATAGCTCACCACCTTGTATCCCGGGTGCTCGTCCTTGAACTTGCGCAGGTCGTCGGCGCGGCAAGAGTCGGCCAGCGAGCACCCCGCGTTGAGGTCGGGGGCCAGCACCTTCTTGTCGGGACTTAGTATCTTGCACGTCTCGGCCATGAAATGCACGCCGCACATCACTATGATGCGCGCGTCGGTCTCGGCGGCCTTGCGCGCCAGCGCCAGCGAGTCGCCTATGAAGTCGGCCACGTCTTGTATCTCTCCGCGCGTGTAGTAGTGGGCCAGTATTACGGCCTTCTTCTGCTCGCACATCTTGCGTATCTCGGCACTAAGGTCGGTGCCGGCCGGTGCCGGCTCGTCGATGTAACCTTGGGTTGTCCATTCCTTTTTCACCATTGCATAAAAATTATTATACGTTTTTTCTTTCCTTTAAAGACTGAAATGTTCTGTATGATATGCTGTTGATATGTTGAAAACTTTCCGTCGGTTTTCTTGCGTATTCCAATGTCAACGTCTGTGCAGCGGTTGCCAACATCAGTTGTTGATTGTTTTTTGCTGATTATTAGCGCCATCGTAGGTTTATCAACAATCCAGCATTACGGTGCAAAATTAATAAGTTTATATCTTTTTCTGCCAGAAAAGCGTTGAAAACTTAATCAAAAGCCTTTGATAAGTGTGTTGATATGCCCATGTCCGGGGCCTTGGTGTGTTTGTTGTTGATAAGTCGGTGTGGTTTCAACACACTTATCAACGGGGTTTTCAACATAGTTATCAACATAGTTTTCCACAGGCGCAGGCCTTGTTGCAAGTCTTTGCGGGCGGCGTTGCGGCAAGGCGTGTGGTCGTTTGCCGGGCCATACGGCGCCGGCGTGAGAGGGGCCTGCGGCGACAGCGTTCCCGAATGGGCCGTATTGCGGTGCGAAACGGGCCGTATTGAGATGCCAAACGGCCCGTTCCACAATGCGGAACGGGCCGTTCTGTGTTCAGCCGTTGCTGCCGTAGCTTTCCATGTTGTGCGTGCAGCCTGGCAGCCTGGCTCACCTGGTGGCCTTACGTGTGGTTACTGTGCCGTCGGCAAAGGTTGTCTTCACTATGTACATGCCCTTGTGCGGCACGTTGTCGAGCCTCATTCCCTGCATGTTGTAATACTCGGTGGCGGTGGGTTTGCCGCGGCCGCCGTCGTTGCCTGTGCCCTTTATGGCCGACGCTATGTCGAGCTCGTCGACCACCCAGCGCAGCCTGGTCCTGTCGGCCGGCCATGCAAAGGCTATCGACCCTCCCTTGCCGTCGGCGTCGGGCGTGCCCACGTTCAGGCATCGGTTGTTGTCGGGCGATGTCTCGATGTAGAAAGCATGCTTCCCGTTGTCGTCCTTGGCGTAATAAGGGTATACCGTCACGGGCTCGGCCGACAGCGTGCCGGCTATGCGCAGGTATGTGCCCGTCTTGGTGTTGCTGATGTATGCGCAGCCGCCGTCGCCCGGTTCGATGTTCCACTGTGCCTCGGGCATGGCGCTCACGGGGTCGGCCTGGCCTGCGGCTATCTGCTCTTCGCTCAGCCCTACGATGAACACGAGCGAGTCGGTGATGCCGTCTTCTTTCTTTACCGTGGCCAGGTAGCGACGCTCCACCTGCGCCGTGGCGTCGACGGTGCTTGAGTTGCTTATCGTGCCATAGCTGTAGATGTTGTGCACTTTCTTGCTGTCGTAGCCCGCAAGTGTCATTATGCGTGCCCCGTCGAAAGCTTTCCGGGCTGCGGCCATGGCCTCGGCTGCAGCGTCTACTTCGGCCTGCGTGGCGTTGCCCGCGGCTGCCTTGCCGGCCGTGGCCTTGGCTTCGGCTATGGCGGAGGTGAAGTCTGAGTATGCCTCTTCGGGGTAGCCGAGCGTCACGTTGCCCACGGTGGCCTCGGCGGCGGCCAGCTCCGCTGCGGCTATGGCGTCGTCGAGGGCGCTTGTGTAGAGCCCGAGCAGCGAGGCGTCTAGCGAAGAGAAGGTGAAGGCCATGTCGGCCCTGGCTATCGTTCCGTTGCCCCATATCCAGTTGTCTTCAAAGGTCACGGGCCTTAACTGCTGCCCTTTGTTCTGCGGACTGTTTATCCTGAACATGGCAACTTGCCCCTGCAGGCCCGACTGGGCCACGGTCTCATTGGTTGAGAACACTATTTCGAACGGCGCGGCCTGGGCCACCGCCGTCACGCGGGCGCCGTCGCCTACGGTCTCTGTCGACGGGTTCAGGTATTCTCTCGTGGCGTAGTTGCGTATGTATACCTGCCCTTCGCCCTCGCTTGCCGGCGTTATCTCCCACAGCAGGGCCGGGTTGTTCCACTCGAAGTCGGTGGTAGAGCCAAGCGTTCCGTCGGCGTTGAAGGTGAGGTACTTGGGCGCCCCGGCATAAGTGGTGCCCGAGTTGTAGGGCACAGTGCCGTAGTTTATTATCCTGTAGAGCCTGCCCTCCTGCGGCACGAAGGCCTCGGTGCCGGCCGGTACGCCCCCCGCCGGCCTCATGTGCTCGTCGTTTACCGACACGGCGGCCGAGTAAAGCGATTGCTCATCGCCCTTGACAGCCTTCAGCCTGAAGTAGTACACCTGCCCTTCCTTCAGTCCCTGTATGGTGGCGGTGGTGGCGTTGCCCTCCACTTCGGCTGCGGTGGTGTAGTCGACGCCGTTCTCCGACATCTCCACCACAATCTTGTCGGCCCCCTCTTCGGCGTTTTTCCAAGTCAGCACCACCGTGGTGGGGTCTTTCAATGTGGCGGTCACGGCCTGCGGATACATGATGTAGTCGCTCTTGTGGGCCAGGCTGTTCACGTAGTCCTCTATATTTGTATACCCGTTGCCGTCGGCATCGCCGTTGGCGTCGGCCTTGTCCGGGTCGGTGCCGTTGGCCTTTTCCCATTCGTCGGGCATGCCGTCGCCGTCAGAGTCGGCCGGGGCGTCGGCTTCGGCCAGCGTGCCTATTCCCCCAACGTCCTGCTCGTTGGCGATGAACGCGCCCTTGGTGCCGAGCGAGGCGAGCTGTTCTATTATGCGCAGGTCGTGGCTGTCTCTCACCCTCGACGCCCCGGCGTGCTCCATCACGGCATAGAATGCGTCTTCGGCCGGCTCGAGGTTCATCGGCGCCTGGCACTTCAGGTTGGGCTGCTGCATGGGCGTTGCCCCGTTGTAGTCGGTTATCAGTCTGCCGTTGAGCTTGCCGTCGCGGTTGTCGTCGGTATAGTTGCCGGTGCTGTACAGGTGGTCAGTCTCTGTCCATTGGTCGAAATACTTGTTCGACGAGCCGCTGCTCGGGCCCGTGATGAAGTAGTTGTTCATCACGTCCTGGTAGTTGTCGGCCGCCGAGTGGCCTCCCACGATGCCGATGCCATAGTTGTACACCACGTTGTTATAGTACTGCAGGTAGCACTTCATCTTCGGGTTTCGGCTCTTGTTGTTGGTCCACAGGCAGTGCGATATGGTCCAGTTGCGCGTTCCGTCGGTAATGGCCCCAAACCGTTGCGGCTCTATTCCCTCGCTGATGATGCAGTTTTGGTAAGTTATGTTGTTCGCGTCCTTGATGTGAACGTTGTCCCACCGTCCCCACGAAATGGAGCAGTGGTCGAGTATTACGTTGTCGCAGTAGTCCATGGTCAGCGTGCATTTGTCTTCAGGCATGCTTATGCTGCCCCTCATTCTGATGTACCTCATTATCACGTTAGAGCTGTTAGACATTATCACGCGTCCGCCGTAGATGGTTATCCCCTCTCCCGGCGCGGTCTGCCCGGCTATGGTCAGGTTGCTGGCAATGGTCAGGTTCTGCCCTGTGATGTCTATCACTCCGCCGACATCGAACACAACCGTGCGGTTGGGTTGGCTCACGGCGTCGGCCAGCGAGCCAGGCCCCGATGCGTTGAGGTTGGTCACGTGTACCACTGTTCCTCCTCTTCCGCCTGTGGCATAGGCCCCGAATCCTTCGGCGCCGGGGAATGCCAGCTGTTGCGAATTGGCCTGGGCACACATCATGAGTGCAGGCAACATTAATAGACTTTTCTTCATTTTACTGGTTGTTTTTGTAGTTTTGTGATATTGTGAATGTTGTTTTGGTTGTGGTTACGTTCGTTTCAGGTTTGCCTTTTTAAAGCCAGCCGCTGCTTGTTGTTTTTGTTCGCCAACCCAAACAGGCCGTAGTCCGGCTTGGTGTTCGTTTTTTCAGTTGCGCCGGTCGGGCATGTCGCATTGCCCGTGTCGGCTGCGCCCCGGTTGGCCCTTTGCCTCGCCGTGGCCCGCCGAGCCTTTGGCGGGGGCTGCGCTGGGGCGCCATGCCATCGGCATGCAGCTGTTTCCGCCACTGCATCACTGTTTGGATTGGATGGTGCAAAGATAGTTATTAATCGTGTAAAATGCCCACTTTTTACGCATGAAAATTCTTTTTGTAGTATAATATGTTCAATAATCCCATTCCGACATGGCTTTGTCAAACGGTGGCGAGGGTTGCCCGTAGCGTCGGGATGTATTGAAAAAAACATCGGGAAAAACCCCGTTGATTGCCGTTGCATACGTGGTGTGACCCTACTATGGCGGTAAATGCTTTTTACAAAATGCCCCATTGCCTGCTGCCTCCGCCGAAGGTGTCTTGCAAAACGGCCGTTTTCGGGTTGCCATTCGGCCCGTTTTGCAGCGTGAAATGGGCCGAATTGAAATGCCATACGGGCCGTTTTGTATTTTCACGGCACACAGGCCCGGATGCCGGGGCAAGCAGAGGAGGACCGGGCCGCGGCCATGCGGTAGGCTTGGCGGCCCTCAGTCTATCAGTGCTCCGTGTTCGGTGGATTGTCAAACCTTTCTTTCCAGTCATTTTGTTTGTGTGTGTTGGGCTTTCTTTATAATTTTGCATGGTATTTAGGATTGTAGATATAAAAAAGTGAGGTTATGGACAAAGAAAACACAAAAGCAGGGTCTGACGGCCAGGGCAGGCTGCGCATAGAGGGCAACCTCGAATGGGACGGTTTGCACCGCCCACGCATCTACTACGCCATGGCGGCCACGTTCTGCGGCCTTTTCCTTGCCGTGCTCGACGGTACGATATGCAACGTGGCCCTGCCGAGCATGGCCTCGCAGCTCGGGGTGGCTTCGGAAGACTCCATCTGGATAGTCAATGCCTTCCAGCTGGCGGTGATGATGCTCCTGCTTCCGTTTGCCTCGATGGGCGAGCTGTGGGGTAACAAGCAGGTTTACGAGCGCGGCATAGTGGTGTTCACGTTCGGTTCGCTGCTGTGCGCGCTCTCGCCGTCGTTCGCCATGCTTGTCATTGCCCGCGTGGTGCAGGGAGTCGGGGCAGCGATGATGATGAGCGTGAACACGTCGATGGTCAAGCTCATCTACCCCAAGCGCCGCCTGGGCGAGGGGGTTGGGCTCAACGCCACCGTCGTGGCCATAGCCTCGGTGGCCGGGCCTACGCTCTCGGCCGCCATCTTGGCCGTGGCGCCATGGCCGTGGCTGTTTGCCATCAACGTGCCGGTGGGCATACTTACGTTTGTCATGGCCCGCAAGCATCTGCCCGACAACCCCGTGCGCGTGGTCGGCAGGACGTTCAACTGGCGCGAGGCCGTGCTCAACGCCGCCACGTTCGGACTGTTCATAGGCTGCGTCGAGGCTTACTCTCACGATGTCGAGCCGCTCATTGTGCTGCTGGGGGCAGTGGCCATGGTGGCCGTGGGCTTTGTCTACGTGCACATGCAGGTAGGCAAGAAGTACCCCATGCTGCCGCTCGACCTGCTCAAGATACCCATCTTCACCACCTCGGTGGCCACGAGCGTCATCTCGTTCACCGCCCAGATGCTCGTCATGGTGGGCATGCCGTTCATGCTTGTCACCACTTTCGGCTACAATGCCGTGGGCACCGGACTGCTCATGACGTCGTGGCCGCTGGCCATCATCTTCGTGGCGCCGCTGGCGGGATGGCTCGTGGGCCGCGTACATCCGGGCATACTCGGCGGCATCGGCCTGTCTATGCTCAGCTTGGGGTGCTTCCTGCTGTCGTTCATACCGGCCGACACCGACCACTTCGGGCTTGTTTGGAGGCTCATGTTGTGCGGTGCCGGCTTCGGGTTCTTCCAGTCGCCAAACAACCATCTGCTGCTAAGCTCGGCCCCGCCGCAGCGCGCCGGCAGCGCCAGCGGCATGCTGGCCACGGCTCGCCTGACCGGCCAGACGCTTGGCGCGGCCCTCGTGGCTATGCTCTTCCATCTGTTCGGCCCCATGGCGCCCCACGACGCCATGCTCCTGGCGGGCTGCCTTACGGTGTGCGGGGCGGTGTGCTCGTGCCTGAGGCTGAAGGAACGGATGGCCGGGTAAGTGGCAGTCAGGGGCCCGACCGTTGACTACCGCTAACTTCTTATAACTTCTTATAACTCCCGGCAAGGGGTTTTTCTCGCATATTTTTAGTAAGTTTGCCGTGCTTAACGCAAAGACATAAAGACAATGGAAAAGTATATTGCAGACGAAAAGAGATATGCCGGCGGCATGGAATACAACCGTTGCGGACGCAGCGGGGTGCTGCTGCCCAAGGTGAGCCTTGGCTTCTGGCATAATTTCGGGGGCATCGACTATTACGGGCGCAGCCGCGCAATTGCCCGATACGCTTTCGACCACGGAATAACACACTTCGACCTGGCCAACAACTATGGCCCTCCCTACGGCTCGGCAGAGCTTACCATGGGCCGGATGATGGACGAAGACTTCCGTCCTTACCGCGATGAGCTGTTCATAAGCACCAAGGCCGGCTACGACATGTGGCCCGGGCCGTATGGCAACTGGGGCTCGCGCAAGTATCTGATGGCAAGCCTCGACCAGAGCCTCAGGCGCATGAAGATAGACTATGTTGACCTTTTCTACAGTCACCGCTACGACCCTGAGACGCCGCTCGAGGAGACCCTGCAGGCCCTTGTCGACATTGTGCGGGCCGGCAAGGCGCTCTATGTGGGCATATCGCGCTGGCCGCTGGAGGCGCTCAAGGTGGCCGTGAAGTACCTGCGCGAGCGCGACACGCCTCTGCTCATATACCAGGGGCGGCTCAACCTGCTCGACCGTGCGCCGCAGGATGAGGGCATCACCGACCTGTGCGAGAAGGAAGGCGTGGGCTTCATCTCCTTTTCGCCGCTGGCACAGGGCCTGCTCACCGACAGGTATCTCAACGGAATACCCGACGACAGCCGCATGATGCGCGACCACTTCCTGAAACGCGACGTGCTCACGCCCGAGCTTCTTGAGCGCCTTCGCCACCTCAACGCCGTGGCCGAGAGCCGCGGCGAGACGCTGGCCGAGATGGCCCTGGCGTGGATATTGCACCAGAAGGGCGTGACGTCGGTGCTTGTAGGTGCAAGCAGCGAGGAGCAGTTGCAGAAAAACCTGAAGTGCATCGCTGCCGAGCCCTTTGCCGACGGGCAGATTGTTTGACGCCTGTAGGCAGGCGGCATCAAGGCCGCGGGCCCTGTGTGCGGCCGTGTGCTTGCGCCTGCGAGGCTGGAAATATGTTTTACACCTGCATGCCTTTCATGGCCGCAGAGGCCATTTCATTATTCAAAACAGGCCGTCCGGCATTCCAGGACGGCCTGTTTTGCATGGCAATGCGGCCCGTTTTGCACGGCCGTTTTGCCCTTGTTGCCAAGTTGCTGTGTGTCAGTGGGTTGGCCGTTTGCCGACGATGGTGTCGCAATAGCGAAATCATTTTACACAAATATCTATTGTATTAGCCCGGCGTCACTGCTGTTGCCTGTTCCGGCACAGCGCCCTCATCACCTCGGCAATGGTGGCGGCATGTTGCAACCCGTTGCCCATGCGCATGACGTATCCCCCTTCGGACACCTCGACCTCAGGCGTTGCGCCGCAGGGGTCGGCCGGTTCGATGCCGTTGCGCCGCAGGGCCTTGCACAGCATGTCGTAGCGCCTGTCGCGCAGTCCGCCCACGGTGGTGGCCGTGGTAGTGGCGTGGTTCATCACAAACAGGCCCGTGGCCGTGTCAAACACTGTGTCGCCATGGCCGAAGAAAGCCTCCAGCCGCCCGTCGAGGGCCAGGTCTTCGGGTGCCCCCGTGGCCAGTTTGCCGCCGTTGTCCATGAGCCACAGCGTGTCGGCCGCCTGCAGGGCGAGGTCGAGGTCGTGCGTCGACATAAACACAATCTTGCCCGTCTCGTGGCTTATTTGGCGCAGCAGCCGCATCACCTCGGCCTTGCTCGTGAAGTCGAGGAAGGCCGTTGGCTCGTCGAGCAGCATCACCGGAGTCTGTTGCGCCAGCGCCTTGGCAATCATGGCCTTCTGCCTTTCGCCGTCGCTCAGGCTGGCCACCCTGCGCCGCGCCAGCTCCACTATGCCCACGGTGGCCATGGCCCGGTAGGCCACGCGGCGGTCGTCGTCGGAGCACCGCCCCCAGAAGCCGGTGTAAGGCGAGCGTCCCAGTGCCACGAGCTCGGCCACGGTCATGTTTCCCGTGTCGGGTTTTTCGGTGAGGACTATGCTCACCGTGCGCGCCATCTTGGCCGCAGAGTATTCAGACATGTCCTTGCCGTCGATGCTCACCGCCCCCGACAGCTTGGGCAGAAACCCCGCCATGGTGCGCAGCAGCGTCGACTTGCCGGCCCCGTTGCGGCCCAGCAGGCATGTCAGTTCGCCTCCGCGCACGGTGGCGCTCATCCTGTGGCCTATTGTCTTTGCCCCGTTGCGGGTCTTGTATCCTATGCTCAGGTCGGCTATCTCTATGGTGTGCACTGTTGTTGTCATGCCTGCAAAGGTAAGCAATGTTGGTTTCAGGCGGGCCACAAGTCCGGTTAAAAGGAGTTAACACACCTGTGCGGGACCTTTGCCGCGCCAAGGCCTCCGGCTGGGGTGGTTGCCCTGGTTGCGTGGCAGGCCTGCCCCGGGCCTCATTGTTGGGGGCTGCTGCCGGGTTGGCATACAAACGTGGTAACCGACCGCGGCGCAAGTTCCGTGCTGCCCTGGGTGGTGCCTATGGGCGCGAGGCTCTCGGCCGAGATGTCCGACGTGCGGTACATGTCCCACGATGCAGCCTTCCGGCCGCCCAGGGCTATGCCGAACGGCCTGGCGGTGTCGGCGTAGTTGATGGCCACCACCACCCAGCTGCCGTCGGTGTTGCGGTATGCCGAGCACATCACCCCGTAGGCGTCGGTGTCGCCCCCGGCCACCACCGAGCCGTCGGCAGCCGTGGCGCAGATGTCGTGGCGCACAGCCCCGGGGCGCACAAAGCGGCTGAAGTTGCCGATGGCCCACATCAGCTTGGAGTCGGCCGCCCATCCCGTGGCCATGCCGTCGCTGCCGTACAGGCGTATCAGTCCGTCGCGGTAGTCGCCTCCTGCGGCCCTCCACCACGACCAGCTGCAGGCGTTGCCGTAAACCATGTCGTGGTGGATGACGCGCGCCACGTAAAGGGCCGTCTTCATGCTGAAGTCATATCCGCCACCGCCGCCTATCTCAACGTCGTTCGACATGATGCACAGCTCCGTCTGCCAGTAGTCAACCCCGAGCCTGCGGGCGGCGTCGCGCAGCCGCATCCTTATGTTGCGCATGGTGTCTGTGGGCGTGTTTGTCCAATAGCTGTGGCCTGCTATCACCGGCAGCACGCTGCGGCAGCGGCCCACGTAAGTGTCGGTGCTGTCCTTGGAGAACAGCGCCCGCAACTCATTGGCCCTCTGCCAGTCGGTCATGTGGGTGCCCAGCAGGCACCGCAGGTCGCTGCTTTCGTTGACAAGTATCTTGGTCTGCAGCCCGGCCTTGCCCAGGCGGTTGTCAAGGCAGCGCACCACCCGGGCCACCTCGCGGTTGGTTGCCGGCGTGCCTTCCTGCTTGGGGCCGAGCCAGTTCCAGTGTCCGTCGGGCTCGTTCAGCGGCGATATGTAGTCGACGGTCACGCTGTCGTATCGCTCAAGGCCCTCGATGGCCGTGGTGACGAACGCGGCAAAGTCGTCGTAACGGTCGCTGCCGAGGTTCAGTGTGCCGCCCCTGCCGGTGTTGGTGGCCAGCTTGTTCTGCGTGAGATACACCGGCGGCGAGTTGAGGAAGGCCAGAATATGCGGCACGCCGCGCTCGCGTGCCAGCCTCAGGAAGTGGCGTTCGGCCTGTTGCTTGGCCGGGTTGAACTTGCCGTCGGGCCCTACCATGCACTCGGTGCGCGTCGACGGCTGTATCATCGAGGCCTCGCCCTGCTCTTCGCTGCCCGCCCCTATGTTGAATCTCCACAGGCTCAGCCCTATGCCCTTGGGCTTTCCGGCCTCGTCGCAGTCGGTCGAGAAGAGCCAGTCGGCCACCTTCCTCTGCTCCGCCTCGGGCCACCGGCCCACATACTTCATGCTCCATGCGTCGGAAGCGCCGAAGTGCAGCACCGTCTGCCGGGGCTTGTCGGTTTGTATTGTGTAGGTGGCCACGCTGCCGCCGGCAGCGCTTGGCATGGCGGCAAGCAAGGCAAGTGCCGCCGCTGTGATGGTTTTTGTTGTCATTTATGGTTTGTTTTAAGTTTTGTCGTCGGTGGCAGGGCATGGCCGTGCTTGCACGTCGGCAGCAGGCATCGGTATTCGTCTGCCGCCGCCACGTCCCCTCCGGCTGTGGCGCGGGGCGTCGTTAGGCCGGTCCATTCATCCATTCAAGGCCGCTTTTCCGGCTGCGCAAAGGTAAGTATTGTTGTCGTTAGTGCGGGGAGACGGGTGGTTAAAAGGAGTTAACCCGGGAGATTCGTTGCACTATCGCTCCCATGCGGGCCAACGGCCATTGGCCGATGGTTCCGTTGCAGCTTAGTTTTAAGGTGAAAGCGACGTGTTTGCGGCGGATACATACAGCATATTTTTCGTAACTTTGCCGATGGTATATAACAATGTTTTATCATGGGTGGATTGACAAGCCGAGTGGCGGCGGCGGTGGTTGCGCTGCTTTTGGCCCAGCCGTTGCAGGCCGGCGGCGGTGGCGGTTGGGAAGAGTGGCTCGACGACATAGCGGCGTTTGACGACTGGTCGGCCGGCGACAGGGAGCAGGCCTACGACATGCTGTGCGACCTTGAGGCCCATCCCCTTAACATCAACGCCGCCACCCGCGACGAGCTGGGGCGCTTGCCGTTTCTCACCGAGGCCCAGGTGAGCGACATTCAGGAGCACATCTACCGCCACGGAGCCATCAGGACGATGGGCGAGCTGCAGCTCATAGAGAGTCTGGACTATGCCCGCCGGCGACTGCTGCAGTGCTTTGCCTACGCCGGCGAGCCCCTGCGGCCGCCCCGGCCCACGGCCGAGTCGCTGCTCAGGGGCGCCCACGGCGACGTGACGGCCATGGTGAGCGTGCCCATGTACGACCGCCGCGGCGACCGCAACGGCTACCTCGGCTATAAGTACAGGCACTGGCTGCGCTTCGGCGTCAGTTCGGCGGGCAGGCTGAGGGCCGGCTTTGCGGCGTCGCAGGATGCGGGCGAGCCCTTCTTCTCGGGCAGCAACAGCATGGGCTACGACTTCTATTCATTTTTCATAGAGGCCCGTCGGCTGGGGCCCGTGGAGCGTATCGTGGTGGGCCGCTATACGGTTTCGTTCGGCATGGGACTGGTGGCCAACACCGGTTTCAGCCTCGGCAAGCTCTCGGCGCTGGCCACCATGGGGCGCGCCCCGGCCGGAATACGGGCCACGGCGTCGCGTTCGGAGGCCTCATACCTGCAGGGGGCGGCCGTGACGCTGAGGCTGTCGGACGCCGTGAGCATGAGTGTGTTTGCCTCATACCGCGCCCACGACGCCACGCTCAACGCCGACGACGGCACCGTGGCCACCATCGTTATGTCGGGATACCACCGCACCAAGGCAGAGATGGAGAAGAAAAACAACACCCACTCGGCAGCGGCGGGCATAGACGCGCGCTTTGCCAAGGCCGGTTTCCACGCCGGGCTGACTGCCGTCTACACCCGCTACGACCGCGACCTGCGCCCCGACACGTCCACGCTCTACCGCCGCCACTATGCCTCGGGCAACGACTTTGCCAACATCGGGGCCAACTACGGCTATGAGTCTCGCGCGTTCAGCGTGGGCGGCGAGACGGCTGTCGACCGGCGTGGGCGCGTGGCCGCCATCCACCGGCTTGGCGCCCGGCTGTCGGAGGCAGTGAGCCTGGTGGCAGTCCACAGGTTTTATTCATATCGATACACGTCGGTCTATGCCAACAGCTTCAGCGAAGGGGGGCGCGTGCAGAACGAGAGTGGCATATACGCCGGAGCTGAATGGCGGCCGGTAGCGCGGCTCAGGCTCGCGGCATACGCCGACCATGCCCGCTTTGCGTGGCCCCGCTACCGCGTGTCGTGGCCGTCGGCCGCCACCGACGCCATGCTGTCGGCTGCATACGACGCCGGCAGCTGGACCCTCGGCGCGCGCTACCGGCTGCGCCTGCGCAAGCAAGACAACAGCCAAAAGACGGGCCTTGAGAGCCGGGCGGTGCACACGGCGCGCGTGGCCCTGGACATTGGCGTTGACGGAAAGTGGTCGGGGCGCACGCAGGCCGACATGTCGCTGGCGGGCCACGGCAGCCTTGACCGCGGACTGATGGTGAGCCAGGGCGTGGGCTTGAGGCACGGGTGGCTGCAGGCCGACGCCTTTGTGGCCTACTTCAACACCGACAGTTACGACAGCCGGCTGTATGTCTACGAGCGCGGCATGGCTTACAGCTTCTACATGCCGGCCTACTATGGCCACGGCATGCGTGGCTCGCTGATGGCCCGTGCCGACGTGGGCAAGAGGCTGATGGTGGCGGCCAAGGTGGGCATGACGGCCTATTTCGACCGCGACACCATAGGCAGCGGCTACAGGCAGGTGGACGGCAGCACGATGGTAGACATCGACCTGCAGGCCCGGTGGAGCTTCTGAGCGTTGTGGCCCGTGCCGTTTCTTTTTATTACAAAATGGTGGATGAATTTGCCATCGTCACGTTTCGCCCGGCAATGCGGGCCGTTTCATGCGGCCGTATGGCCCGTTCGGCATTGCCGTTCGGCCCGTTTGGCGCGGCGAAATGGCCGTTGGCGCAACGTGCTGTCAGCCAAATGGTTGGCGGAAATGGCAACCGCGGTAGCATATCTTTACAAAAACGAGGCCGTTTGACGGCAGTAAATGCAATCGTGGCTGTGCCGTATTCCAACGGCACAGCCACGATTCAACATATAGTCCGGGCCCACGTGTGGGCCGTGCCTCTACAGGCTCTGCATGTCGTTGAGCTTCTTGTAGTATCCTCCGGCGGCGAGAAGCTCTTCGTGGGTGCCCCGTTCCACAATCTCGCCCTCGTGAATCACGTATATCTCGTCGGCGCTCTTGATGGTCGACAGGCGGTGGGCAATGGCCACGGTTGTGCGCGTCTTCATGAGCTTCTCGAGCGCATCCTGCACCAGCCGCTCGCTTTCGGTGTCGAGGGCCGACGTGGCCTCGTCGAGTATCAGTATGGGCGGGTTCTTCAGTATGGCCCTCGCTATGCTCACGCGCTGCCGCTGCCCGCCCGACAGCCGGCTGCCACGGTCGCCGATGTTGGTGTCGAAGCCATGCTCCGATTCCGTTATGAAGTCGTAGGCATTGGCTATCCGGGCCGCCTCGTCAATCTGCTGCTGCGTCGCCCCGGCCACCCCGAAGGCTATGTTGTTGCGGAACGTGTCGTTGAAGAGTATGGCCTCCTGGTTCACGTTGCCTATGAGCTGCCTCAGGTCGTGTATGCCCAGGTCTTTGACATTGACCCCGTCTATGAGCACCTCGCCCTCCTGCACGTCGTAGTAGCGCGGTATGAGGTCGACAAGAGTAGACTTCCCGCCGCCGCTCTGGCCCACCAGGGCTATCGTCTTGCCCTTCTCTATGGTGAGGTTGATGTGTCGCAGCACCCACTTGGTGTCGTATTTGAACGACACATCGCGGAATTCTATCTTGTGGCGGAACTCGCTGATGCGCACCGGGTGGTCGCTTTCGCGTATCGGGTTCTCGGCCTTGAGTATCTTGTTGATGCGCTCCATCGATGCCAGGCCCTTCGGAATGTTGTACCCCGCCTTTGAGAACTCCTTCAAAGGGTTGATGATGCTGTACAGTATAACGAGGTAATAGATGAACGTCGGGCCCGACAGCGTTGAGTTGTTGAGCACGAGAATGCCCCCGAACCACAGCACTATCACAATCATGACCGTGCCCAGGAACTCGCTCATGGGGTGGGCCAGCTGCTGCCGTTTGTTCACTCTCATCACGCTGTTGCGCTGCCGGTCGTTGACGTCGGCAAAGCGCTCGTTCATCTTTTCCTCCGCGCAGAAGGCCTTGATGATGCGCAGTCCGCCCAGTGTTTCCTCCACCTGGCTCATCGTGTCGCTCCATAGTGCCTGCGCCTCCTTGGAGTTCTGCTTCAGCTTGCGGCCCACGTTGCCCATCACCCAGCCCATGAGCGGCACGATGGCGAGCGTGAACAGCGTCAGCTGCCAGCTTATGAAGATGAGCGTCGAGAAGTATGCTATGATGAGGATTGGGTTTTTGAAGAGCATGTCGAGCGACGACATGATGGAGCTTTCCACCTCGTTGACGTCGCCGGTCATGCGGGCTATGATGTCGCCCTTGCGCTCGCCTGAGAAGAATCCGAGCGGCAGCGACGTTATCTTTCTGTAGAGCAGGTTGCGTATGTCGCGCACAACGCCCGTGCGCATGGGTATGATGGCGGCCGACGAGAGGAAGTAGCACCCCGTCTTGAGGAAGGTGGCGAAGGCCAGGAACAGCCCTATGCATAGCAGGGTGGTGCTCGGCCCGATGTCGGCAATCATCCGGTTGACGTAGAAGTTCATGTTGTTCATCAGCACATCCTTCACGTTGGCGTCGCCGAATGCCATGAGCGACGTTGCGCTCTTGGCCTCGCCGGTCTTGAACAGAATCTGCAATATGGGTATGAGTGCCGCAAACGAGAAGATGTTGAGCACCGCCGAGAGAATGTTGAACACTATCGACTGCACCAGGTACTTCTTGTATGGCGGTATGAAGCGGCGCATTATCAGCAGGAATTCCTTCATGATTTGCTTATGGTTGGGGTTGTCCGGACGTGTCCGGGGTTATGTCTTGTAGTTGCTTTTGCAGGCGGCGGCCCGTTGGGTCGGGCCGCCGCAAGTGTTGTTCAGCCCTCGGCCTCTTCGCCGAAGAGCGTGGCGCTGGTGCTGCCGGTGATGCGCACGCGCACCGTCTGGCCCACGTGGTGGTTGCCCTTTGGCAGCACCACCACCTTGTTTTGCTCCGTACGGCCGAACAGTTGCTCGCGCGAGCGCTTGCTGAAGCCCTCGATGAGCACGTCGAACTCGCGCCCCTCGTCGCGCCGGTTGGCCTCGGCCGACATCTCGGTCTGCAGTTCGATGAGCTCGTTGAGGCGCCGTATCTTCACCTCTTCGGGCACGTCGTCGGGCAGGTGCTTCGATGCGTAGGTGCCGGGGCGCTCGCTGTACTTGAACATGAAGGCCGAGTCGTAGCCCACTAGGCGCATCAGGTCGAGCGACATGCGGTGGTCTTCTTCGGTCTCGCTGTGGTATCCCACGAAGATATCGGTCGAGAGGCCGCAGTCGGGGACTATGCGGCGTATCGCCTCCACCCGGTCGAGGTACCATTCGCGGGTGTACTTGCGGTTCATCAGCTTCAGTATGCGGTTGCTTCCGCTCTGCACGGGCAGGTGGATGTGGCGGCACACGTTGGGCATCTCGGCTATCACGCGCAGCGTCTCGTCGCTCATGTCCTTGGGATGCGACGTGGTGAAGCGCACCCTCATGCCCGGGGCGGCCTCGGCCACGGCCCTGAGCAGGTCGGGGAAGGCCACCGTTTGCCCTGCCGCCGCGCCGTCGGTGCCGTCGGATTCATACCTGTACGAGTTGACGTTCTGGCCGAGCAGCGTCACCTCTTTGTATCCTCGGGCCTGCAGGTCGTACACCTCGCCTATGATGCTCCTCAGGTCTCGGCTTCTCTCGCGGCCCCTGGTGTATGGCACTATGCAGTAGTGGCAGAAGTTGTTGCAGCCCCTCATGATGCTCACGAAGCCCCCCACGCGCGCCGTGTGCAGCCTTTGGGGCACCACGTCGCGGTAAGTCTCGGTGGTGGAGAGGTCTATGTTGATGGCCTTGTGGCCTGTCTCGGCCTGTGCTATGAGGTCGGGCAGCGACATGTAGGCGTCGGGGCCGGCCACGAGGTCGGCGTGGTGGTTTTGCAGCAGGTCTTCCCTGACGCGCTCGGCCATGCAGCCCAGCACGCCTATTATCATCTTGTGGCCCTTGCGCCGCTCGGCGTTGAGCGTGTCGAGGCGGCCGTATATCTTCTGCTCGGCGTTGTCGCGTACGGAGCAAGTGTTGAGGAACACGGCGTCAGCGTCGTCAATCCGCTCGCAGACTTCGTAGCCGGCCATCTGCATGACGGCGGCCACCACCTCCGAGTCGGCCACGTTCATCTGGCAACCGTAGGTCTCTATAAACAGTTTTTTCATCGTTTCTTTATCGTTACGGCGGCAAAGTTACAGTAAAATAAGTAGCTATCAAAATAAAAGGCGCATAAAAAAAGCGATGCGGGTTGCACCATCCGTAAATGCGATACGCGCTGTTTGGCAGAAAATGACTAACTTTGCAAAGGCCAAGCGGCGCGATGGCGGGGCATGGCCGGCGGCCCCCGCGGCTGTCGCCCCGGGCCCGGCAGTGGGCGACGGGCGCGCTCGGTGGCGGGCGGAGAGGCTCCCTCCGCACGGCGGCAAGGCATAACTTAACCAACAGACAGCATATATGGACTACAATTTTGACGAGCTTATCCCCCGCAGGGGAACCAATTCTTACAAGTGGGACTCGGCACCCGGCGACGACGTGATACCGATGTGGGTGGCCGACATGGACTTCCGCACGGCTCCGCCCGTGGTCGACGCGCTGCGGCGCAGGGTGGAGCACGGTGTGTTTGGCTACGTGAAAGTGCCCGAGGCTTACTACGACGCCGTGGCCGGATGGTTCGGGCGGCGCCATGGCTGGCGCATTGAGCGCGAATGGATACTGTACACCTCGGGCGTGGTGCCTGCCGTGTCGGTGGTGGTCAAGGCCCTGTGCGAGCCGGGCGACAAGGTGATTTTGCAGACGCCGGTGTACAACTGCTTCTTCTCTTCGGTGCGCAACAACGGGTGCGAGGTGCTGGAAAACCCGCTCATGAACAACGGAGGGCGGTACACCATGGACTACGACGACCTGGAGCGCAAGGCTGCCGACCCAAAGGCCCGGCTGCTGGTGCTCTGCAACCCCCACAACCCCGTGGGCCGGGTGTGGACGGCCGAAGAGCTGGAACGCCTGAACGACATCTGCCTGCGCCACGGGGTGAGGGTGCTGTCGGACGAGATTCACTGTGAGCTGGTGTACCAAGGCCATCGCTACACGTCGTTTGCAGCCGTATCCGACGCCTGCCTCGGCAATGCCATAGTGGCCAACTCGCCGTCGAAGTCGTTCAACACGGCCGGGCTGCAGATAGCCAACATAATATCCAACGATGCCGAGACGCGGGCCAGGATAGACCGGGCCATCAACATCAACGAGGTTTGCGACGTCAACCCCTTCGGTGTCGAGGGCCTCATGGCGGCCTACAACGAGGGCGAGGGGTGGCTCGACGCCCTGTGCGACTACCTTTGGGGCAACTACACCGAGCTGTGCCGGTTTTTCGCCGACAGGCTGCCGCGGCTGCGCGTGACCCCGCTCGAGGGCACATACCTGGTGTGGGTAGACTGCCGCAGCCTTGGCATGACGTCCGACGAACTGACCGACAGGCTGGCCGCCGAGGCCCGCGTGATGGTGAACAGCGGCACCATGTACGGCTCGCCGGGCGAAGGCTTCATACGCATCAACATAGCCTGCCCGCGCAGCCGAATGATGGATGGCCTCGGCCGCATCGCCTCTGTGCTGGGCTGACGCACGCAAGTGGAGGCCGATGTTGCATGATGGCATAACGCTCTGTAAGGCAGGGCTTTGCAGAACGTGCCGTTTGGCTTTGCAAAACGGCCCATGCGGCATCCCCGTATGGGCCGTTTGTCAATGGCGCGCCACAGGTGGCGGCCCCCGCCATGGGCACGGCCGGCCCGCCACGGGCCCCGCGCCAATCAAATAAATATCACGTTTTCTTTTGCTCTTTAAGCTAATTGCACTAACTTTGCACGAGATTAGGCACGGCCGGAAATATGACAGCAGGTTAAAATTGCCGCCGCTTGCGCAATCTTTGCATACGACTACACATACTCATACTACAGACAAGATTATGGCTCAAGGTCAGGTTCAGGTTCAGAAACAGGAACAGGCGCTAAAGCAGACGCAGGCCATCACGCAGCAGCAGATGCTGCAGTCGCACCTCGTCGAGCTGCCGATAAACCAGCTGCTGGAGCGCATCAACACCGAAATGGATGACAACCCTGCGCTCGAAGCCGAGCCGCAGCCCGACGCCGACGCTGCCATCGACGGGCGCGCCGACGACGGGGGCGACACCGACGCTGCCGACGACGACTACGCGGCGCAGCACGAGAGAGAGGAAAGGCAGTCGGCCCTCGACGAGGCGCTGGCCGGGATAGGCCGCGACGACGAAGACCTGCCCGTGTACCACGGCGGGGCGTCGACGGCCGAAGAGCGCGAGGAGATGGTATACGGCGACACCGTGTCGTTCTACGACGAGCTGAAGGAGCAGATGGGCGAGACAGACCTCACCGACCGTCAGCGCACAATCATGGAGTACCTGATAGGCTCGCTCGACGACGACGGGCTGCTGCGGAAGTCGACAGACAGCATCGTCGACGAGCTGGCCATATACCACGGCACCGAGACCACGCCCGCCGAGGTGGACAGCGTGCTGGCCCGGCTGCAGGAGTTCGACCCCCCCGGCATAGGCGCCCGCAACCTGCAGGAGTGCCTCATGCTGCAGATAGAGCGGCGCGACGACTCGCGGCTCAAGAGCCTCATGCGCGAAGTGGTGAGCCGCCACTTCGACGAGTTCACCAAGAAACACTGGGACAAGATACAGTCGTCGCTCTCGCTGACCGACCTGCAGGCCGAGACGCTCATCCGCGAGCTGCGCAAGCTCAACCCCAAGCCGGGGGCGTCGATGGGCGAGACCATTGGCCGCAGCGTGCAGCAGATTACCCCCGACTTCATCGTCGACACGCAAGACGACGGCACGGTGACATTCACGCTCAACACGGGCGACGTGCCCGAGCTGCGCGTGTCGCAGTCGTTTGTCGACACCATGCGCCAATACCAAGACAACAAGGGCTCGATGAGCCGGCAGATGAAGGAGGCGCTGCTGTACACAAAGAAGAAGGTAGACGCCGCACAGGGATTCATCGAGGCCGTGAAGGTGCGCCGGCGCACGCTCACGCTGACCATGCAGGCCATCATCAACTGGCAGCACCGCTTCTTTGAAGACGGCGACGAGGCATCGCTCCGCCCCATGATACTCAAGGACATTGCCGAGAAGACAGGGCTGGACATATCCACCGTGTCGCGCGTCACGGGCAGCAAGTATGCCCAGACGCGCTGGGGAACGTTCCCGCTGCGCCATTTCTTCAGCGACAGCTTTGTCACCGAGAGCGGCGAGGAACTGTCGACGAGGCGCATAAAGGCCGCCCTGCGCGACATCGTCGATGCCGAAGACAAGCGCCGCCCGCTCAGCGACGACGCTCTGAAAGACGAGCTGGCAAGCCGCGGATACCCCATAGCGCGCCGCACAGTGGCCAAATACCGCGAGCAGCTCGGCATACCCATAGCACGACTACGCAAATGAAACACCGCAACCTGATTATTGCCGCAAGGGTGATAAGCCTTGTCTTCACACCTTTCTACCTGCCGGTGGTGGGCCTCACGGCCCTCTTCGTGTTCAGCTACCTGAGCCTGCTGCCATTCAGATACAAGGCGGCGGTGGTGGGGCTGGCCTATCTCTTCACCGTGCTCGCCCCTACCCTGCTCATCCACGCATACAGGCGGTACAACGGCTGGACGCCCGTGGAGCTCGGGCGCAAGGAGCGCCGCATGGTGCCATACGTCATTTCGATAGCCTGTTACTTCGCCTGCGTCTACCTGATGGAGCGTATGCACATACCAAGGTTCATGGGCGGCATACTCATAGCGGCCCTGCTGATACAGATAACGTGCGCCGTCATCAACGCATGGTGGAAGATAAGCACTCACACGGCGGCCATAGGGGGCGTGGCGGGGGCGCTCTTCGCCTTTGCCGACATATTCGGCTTCAACCCCGTGGGCTGGCTCTGCGGCGTGTTCATGCTCGCCGGGCTGCTCGGCACGAGCCGGATGATACTCAGGCAGCACACGCTCGCACAGGTGGTGGCGGGCTTCTGGGTGGGCTTTGCCTGCGCCGTGGTGGGCATACTCTTTGTATAACGAACTTAAACAACATAGCATGGAACCATTAGTAAGCATCATCATGGGCAGCACGAGCGACCTGCCCGTAATGGAGAAAGCCTGCAAGCTGCTCGACGAGATGCAGGTGCCGTTTGAGGTCAACGCCCTTTCGGCCCACCGCACTCCCGACGCCGTGGAGGCATTTGCGCGCGGAGCGAAAGGCCGCGGCATCAAAGTGATAATAGCAGGGGCAGGCATGGCCGCCGCGCTGCCGGGCGTAATAGCCGCCTCGACCACGCTGCCGGTCATCGGGGTGCCCATCAAGGGCATGCTCGACGGGCTCGACGCAATGCTCAGCATCATCCAGATGCCACCGGGAATACCCGTTGCCACCGTAGGCGTAAACGGCGCGCAGAACGCCGCAATACTGGCCGTCGAGATGCTGTCGCTGGCCGATGCCGCACTTGCCGGGCGCCTCGAGGCATACAAGAGCGGCCTGAAGGCCAAGATTGAGAAGGCCAACAAGGAACTGGCCGAGGTGAAATACCAATACAAGGTGAACTGAAGCACCGTGGGCCAAGCAAGCCCTGCTGACGTGGCAAGGGGCTCGCTTGGCTTTGTCGCGGGGCAAACCTCATTTTAAAATGCACACAATGACAGACTTGTTCAACTACCGCAGGCGGCAGACCACCGCCGTGAGCATAGGCAACACGCCCCTGGGCGGCGAATGGCCCATACGCATTCAGTCGATGACCACCACACCGACGACAGACACCGAGGCCTCGGTGGCACAGGCCAAGCGCATAGCCGACGCCGGGGGCGAGTACGTCAGGCTGACCACACAGGGCGTGAAGGAGGCCGAGAACCTGCGCAACATCAACGCCGCGCTGAGGGCCGAAGGATACGCCGTGCCCCTCGTGGCCGACGTGCACTTCAACCCCAAGGTGGCCGAGGTGGCCGCGCTGTATGCCGAGAAGGTGCGCATCAACCCCGGAAACTACGTAGACCCGGCCCGCACGTTCAAGAAACTGGAGTACACCGACGCCGAGTATGCCGCCGAGTTGCGCAAGATTGAAGAGCGGTTTGTGCCCCTTCTCGATATATGCAGGCAGAACCACACCGCCCTGCGCATAGGGGTGAACCACGGTTCGCTGTCCGACCGCATCATGTCGCGCTACGGCGACACGCCCGAAGGCATAGTTGAGAGCTGCATGGAGTTTCTGCGCATCTGCCGGCGCGAGCGCTTCGACGACGTTGTAATATCCATCAAGGCCAGCAACACGGTGGTGATGGTGCGCTCGGTGCGCCTGCTCGTGGGCGCGATGGAGGCCGAGGGCATGGCCTATCCGCTGCACCTGGGCGTCACCGAGGCCGGCGAGGGCGAGGACGGCCGCATAAAGAGCGCCGTGGGAATAGGCGCGCTGCTGGCCGACGGCATTGGCGACACCGTGCGCGTGTCGCTCAGCGAGGAGCCCGAAGCCGAGATACCTGTGGCCCGCCACCTTGTTGACTATGTGACGGCCCGCGCCGGCCACGCCCCCATACCGGCCGAAGAGGCCCCCGGCTTCAACTGGGTGAGCCCCGCCCGGCGGCATACGCGGCGCGTGGGGCGCGTGGGCGGCGACGCCGTCCCGGTGGTTGTCGGCAGCCTTATCGGCGGCAAGGCACCGTCGGACGCCGACTTTGTTTACATAGGCGACGGCTCGGCATGGGCCGGCGAGGCCGACTGGACTGTGGCCGGGCGCACCGGCGGCGGTGCCGATGCCTCATTGCCGGGCGCTGCCCCCGCAGTGGCTGCAAGGCGTAAGGGCCCGGCCCTGCTTGCCGACTTCAACGTTTGGGCCGACCTCAGCGCCGCCCATCCCGAGGCAGAGATATACCCCGTGTTCCCGCATACGGCCCTGCCGTTTGTGGGCATGGCCGACGCTGCGGTGAAGTTCATCGTGTTGCAGTATGGCGTTGCGGCCGACGAATACCTGGCATGCCTCAAAGCCCACCCCGAGGCGGTGGTGGTGTGCGTGGCAAACAACGCCAACAGGCTCGGTTCGCAGCGTGCGCTGGTGCACGAGATGATGGCTGCCGGGGTGGAAAACCCCGTGGTATTCTGCCAGATGTACCGCCACGGGGCCGACGGCAAGGGCGACTTCCAGATAGAGGCTGCCGCCGACATGGGAGCACTCATGATGGATGGGCTGTGCGACGGCATCTGGCTGATGAACGACGGCAGCCTGCCCCAGGCCGACATCGAGGCCACGGCGTTCGGCATACTGCAGGCCGCGCGCCTGCGGATGACCAAGACCGAGTACATCAGCTGCCCCGGATGTGGCCGCACGCTCTACGACCTGCGCTCTACGATAGCGCGCATAAAGGAGGCCACGGCGTCGATGACGGGGCTTAAGATAGGCATCATGGGGTGCATAGTCAACGGTCCCGGCGAGATGGCCGATGCCGACTATGGTTACGTTGGCGCCGGGCGCGGCAAGATATCGCTATACCGCCGCAAGGAGTGCGTGGCCAAGAACATACCCGAGGAGGAGGCCGTCGAGAGGCTGCTTGCCCTCATCGAGGCCGACCGCCGGGCCTCGGCGCAGTGACGGCCACGGCCCGTGGCTCTGCCATGCCGGTGGCATGGCGGGCGCCTGTGGCTGCAACTATTGTTTACAACGGGCGGCCTCGCCGTATTGAAGCGGTGCCGCCATCATGCCAAACGGCCCGTTCCACATTGCGGAACGGGCCGTTTGCCTGCATGCCATGGTTTCATTGGCATGTGGCCCGGGCCACCGTTTCATTTTATTTTCATATCCGGTATGAGCGGGTTTGTGTCAATCAGCTGCAGGTCTTTCACCATGTCGAGCGTTCCCTGCTTGTATTTTATGAAGTGGGGGGTCTTCAGGTGGCTCTCGTAAGCGTTGCGGTCGGCATATATCTCAAGTATGGCAATCTTGTTGGGGGCATCCTTTTCGGCCATGGCATAGAGCGTGAGCACACCCGGTTCGACGGCCACCGACGTCTCTATTTCCTCTTTCAGCATGGCGTTGTACTCGTCTATGCGTGCCGGGTCGACCACAATCTTCGACAGTCTCACCAGTTTGCCCCCTGCTGCGGCAGTCTTTGTGTATTCCTGCCTTATGGTTTTCAGTGCCTTGATGGCCGCCGGAAACCCTATGTAGGGCAGGCATTGCACTATGGCCGCGGCTACTGTTTCGGGCGAGTTGCCGGCCTTTATGTTTCCGTGGTAGTGTGATTGCAGCTGGCTGTCGGCCCCAATGGCAGCGAGTATGCAGTAGCCGAGCAGTTCGCGGGTGCCTATGTCGAGCGCCCCACGGGTGTAGATGTCGCCGAAGAAATAGTCGGTGAGCATCCGTGCCACGTCGTCGCCCAAGCCGGCCGGCACTCCCTCCATCACGGCCGATATGCCTCCGCTGTACAGACTGTCCTGTATGGCCGCTCCGCGAGCGTGGCGTGTGCCTTCGGTCACGCTGGCCAGGTTTTTCAGCGGCAGGCTTATGCCTCTCTTTGCGAACACCTCGTTGACCGTGGCCACGGCGTTGAGCGTCTTTGGGAAGCCGATGAACGGTGCCGTCAGGTAGATGGCTTCGCGCAGTTCCTCGGGCGTTGCCCCGACGTTGAGCGCCGCTCCTGCGTGTGCCGTGAGCTGCGGCAGGGTTTGCATTGAGGCCAGCGTGACGCATGTTATCAGTTCGCGCTGCTTCACGGTAAGGTTGCCGGTGGCAAACACATCGCCGAAGATGAACTTCTGAAGTATGTCCATCATCTCCGGGTCGGTGCCCTTGCCGGTCAGCGCTTCGCCACCGAACAGCATGCGGTAGTTGTGGCGGCACAGTTCGGTGCGGTCGGTTTTGTTTTCATCCACATGGTCGTTTGTTGCCTGCGCATGGCCATTCGCGCCTGCCGCGAGCGCGATGGTGATGGAAAGTATTGTTTTTTTCATAATTAAAATGGTTGTTTTTTTGGAGTTCATTTTTTAGGAGTCAAGGAGTTAAGTTTTAGGAGTTAAGGAGTTAATGGGAGTCAAGGAGTTAAGACAATAGCTTTTGTGTATGGCAGCTTAGCATGTTTCAATGCATTTGTTTTTATTCCATATCATTTCCTTTATAGCATTTTAATTTATTGTTCTTCATCTCTTTTCATTTCCTTTAGAGCATCTTTATCCATTGTTCTCTATTCCTTTTCATTGTTTTTAGCACATTGCAAGACATTTGTCTTAACTCCTTAGCGGAACGAAGTGAAGCGATAACTCCCTTTAACTCCTTAACTCCTAAAACTTAACTCCTTTGTTTTAAAATATAGTTTTAATTTCATTCACACCCTCTTTCCCAGTTCATAGGCCTGGGCGGCATACTTGGTGTTCTTCACCGAGCCCGCCGTCCAGACGCCGGCAGCCACCACTTCGCCCACGTTTTGCCATCCGAGGTAGTCGGCCAGCGTGCGGAAGTGGGTGAGCATAGGCTCGGCCTCCTTTTCCGAAGTGTCGGCGTAGGTCATCATGAAAGCCGTTTTCTTGGGGTGGCCCTTTATCTTTCCGTTGATGGCATAGAAGCGGTCGACCACCCGTTTTATCTGTGCCGACATGCCGAAGTAATACATCGGCGTGGCAAACACCACCATGTCGGCGTCGACGATGCGCTGCCTCACCGTCTCAAAGTCGTCGTCAATCACGCATGGGCCGTCCATGCCGCATGCGTTGCAGGCCCTGCACGGCTGCACGTTGTGCATGGCACAGTCAAAGCGGAACACGTTGTGCCCCTTCTCCCTTGCCCCCTTGATAAACTGTTCGGCCAGGTAGGCCGAGTTGCCGTTGCGCCTGGGGCTACCTGTAAGTACTACAATGTCCATAGCTTTGTTGTTTTTTGTGTTTTCGTTGCTCTCGCCGTTGCCTATTGCCCCGGCCAGCCCTCCGCCCAGGGCCACGCTTCCGGCCGCCATGAGCGCCTTTTTCAAGAAATCGCGTCGTTCCATGTCAATCAGTCGTTTCATTGTCGTGAAGTCTTCCTGTAGCCTCGTCCAAGGCCGGCGTCAGTCGACGGCCACCTTCACCGTGGTGGCGTTGTCGCCCAGCACCATCCTCACGGCATACACCCCCGGTGCCAGCCGGCTTATGTCGGCCGTCGTTGCGTCGGTTGACAGCACAAGCCTTCCGGAGGCGTCGTAGATGCTCAGCCTGTCGACAGGGCCGCCAACGCTCATGGTGGTGCCGTCGACCGTCAGCGAGGGCTCTGCCGCTGCCCCGGCCACAGATATGCCCGAGGTGCTGCCTATGCCCGTCTGCGCTATCCATTCGGCGTTGAGGGCGTGGCAGTTGGCTGTCTGCGACGACCTTATCCACAGGCTGGGGCTTACGAACACACCGTCGGGCACAAGCCTTCGGGCGTCGGCCTCCACCCCGCTTATGCCGCTGCTGGCGCTCGACACCACCAGCGCCATTCGCTTGCCTGCCATCCGGCTGCCGTTGGCGAAGAGGAAAGTCTGCATCGGCGCGGCCATGTTGCTCCACCACAGCGGCGTGGCCACCACAATGTCGTCGTAGGCGCTGAAGTCTACGCTGACCGGGTCGATGGCCGGATACGAGTCGGGGTCGTCGGGATTGGCCCTGATGGCAGATATCAGGGCGCTGCCTATGGCATATCCGTTGGCGGCGTAGTCGAGCCCCTTCTCGGCCGGTTCAATCCTCAGCAGGTCGGCGTCAGGCAGCTGCGACTGCATGTCGGTGGCTATGGCATGTGTGTTGTTGGTGAAGCTGTAGTAAACGATGAGCGTCTTGGCTTCGGCTGCCGCCATCAGCAAGAGCATGGCGGCAAGAGTCATTGCAATCCTTTTCATGTTGTATGCGTTTACGTTGTGTTATGTTTCAGTTGTCGCCATCTGTTTCGCGGGCATACTCCCTGCCCGGAAGCGTACACCTGCATATCACGTCGCCCGTGCGCAGGTAAGAGTATCCTGGCATGTTGAAGAGCACCGGTTTCAGCCTGTTGTAGTCGGGTTTCCCCTTGTCGTCGGTCACATTTTCGTCGGCAATGGTGTGCGTCACCCTGCAGATGAAGTTGTCGAACGTGTCGGTTTCATAATTGTCGGTCACCTCGCACTCCATCACCAGCGGGCTCTCGTCGATCACGGGCGTGCCCCCCGGCCCGGTGTGGTGGGCAAACACCCCCTGCTTGTCGGTCTTCGCCCCGCTCACACACCCCACGTAGTCGGCCCTGCGGAGCATGCCCTCGTCGACCATGTTTACCGACAGCCTTCGGCTGTCTTTCACCATTTGGTTGGTGTGGTGGGCCTTGTGCATGCTCACCATCAGCCTGTCGTGGCCTATGATGCCCACGTGGGCCACCATGAGCCAGTTGACCTTGCCATTCGATTCGGCCCCCACCACAGTTGCCGGCATGGGGCATAGCGCCAGCAGCGGTCCCAAGTCTTTCTTCATATCCGTATTGTTTTTTAGTAGGTTGCTTTACGGTTGCAAAGTTATAACAATCCGGCCTTGGTGCTTGTACCCAAGTTACTGCGATTATGAACATTTTGACTGATTGTGCGCATGGCTCTCCCTGACTGCCGTTCAGGTCAACATGCCGTACAGGCTGTGCTGCGGGGCGTTTGCAATACGGCCCGTATGGCAATCCCATACGGGCCGTATCGGGCGCTGGAACAGGCCGTTTCGCAATGCAAGACGATAGCTCTTGCAGATGGCTGCCTGCCGCCGCCTGCCGCTGCGCTGCCGCCGGCGGCCTCAGTGGCAGGGCTCGCGCCTGCGGTATTCTTTCGGCGTGATGCCCTCGGTGCGCTTGAAGAGCCTGGAAAAGTAAGGCACATCGTTGAATCCGCTGAGGAAGCACACCTGCTGTATGGGCAGGTCTTTGCGCCTGAGCAGGTTTTTTGCCACGCTGATGCGCCGTGCGTTGACAGCCTCGATGAGCGTCTTTCCGGTGTGGCGGCGGAAGAAGGTGCACACGGCCGAGCGGTTCATGCCCGCGTGTGCGGCAATGTCGCCTATGGTGATGTTGCGGTTGTAAGTAGCTGTTCAAAATTAACCGAGACGACAGACCTTGCAGGTGTACTCCATATCTTTGCCACCATCTTGTGTGCTCTTTCGGGCTGCACATGGCTGCCCGGCAACTTGCGGGCATTCATTTAAACAACATGCGAGAAAGGCCGCGGGCGGCACGGCGCCCGGCCCACGACGGGCAAGGGCCGGGGGCAGGCTGCGCAAGGGCCTGACAGGCAGCGAGTTGCAAAACGGGCCATACGGCGAGCCGAAACGGCTTTTTCGGCCGGGCCAAACGGCCCGTATGGCAAGCCAAAACGGCCCCGCCCCACGGCTGGAGGGCCGGGCGCGCACAGGCAGCGGGGGTGCCTACTGCCGCAGGGCCGCCCGGCGAGTGGCGCCGACGGGCCGCACCCGCCGGAAAAAGGCGACGCCGCGAGGCCGTAATTGGAAAATGATTATTAACTTTGCACCATGAAAACACAGCCACTGCGGGCTGCAACGCCACGCCCCGGAAGCCACCACGCCCCGGCCAGCGGCGCAGCGGCAGGCGGCACCGGGGCCGGGGCGTGACAGCGTGACGGCAAACCTAAAACCACTGACTGCACAAGTGACACAATCAATTAATATAATGTAAAGACAAATGGCAAGCATCAACTTAAGACAGAAACTGGCGTGCGCGCTGATGTGCGCACTGATGATGGTGCCCACGGCGGCACAGACGGTGATGACACACCCGTGGCAGGGCAAGCGCGTGGCTTACTTCGGCGACTCGATAACCGACCCGCGCAACAAGGCGTCGAAAAAGAAGTACTGGGGATTCCTGGAAGACTGGCTGGGCATAACGCCCTATGTGTATGCCGTGAGCGGCAGGCAGTGGAACGACATTCCGCGACAGGCAGGGCAGCTGCACACCGAGCACGGCGACAGCGTGGACGCAATACTGATATTCATCGGCACCAACGACTACAACGCCGGGGTGCCCATAGGCGAGTGGTTTACGGAGACCGACGAGAAGGTGATGGCGGGAATACACGAGCCCAAGCACCTGGTGAGCCGCAAGCAGCAGCACCTGTGCATGGACAACAGCACCTACCGCGGACGCATCAACATTGCGCTGAGCACGGTGAAGAAGATGTATCCCACGAAGCAGATTGTGCTGCTCACACCCATACACCGCGCCGGCTTCTATGCCAACGACAAGAACTGGCAACCCACCGAAGACTACCGCAACCTGTGCGGCGAATATCTTGCGAGCTATGTCGACGCTGTGAAGGAGGCCGGCAACATCTGGGCGGTGCCGGTGATTGACCTCAACGCGCTGTCGGGCCTGTACCCCATGATTGACGAGCACGCGCAATACTTCAACCGGGCGGACACCGACAGGCTGCACCCCAACGACGCCGGACATGAGAGGCTGGCCAAGACGCTGATGCAACAGCTGCTGGCGCTGCCGGTGTTTTGATTTTTAAGGAGATTCTTAAGGAGTTCAGGAGTACAGGAGTACAGGAGTTCAGACAATAGTTTGGGAGGCGGAAGGCTGGAGACAGGAGTACAGACAATAGCTTGGGAGGCGGAAGGCTGGAGGCTTTGGGGAGTCCAAGAGATTCTTAAGGAGTACAGGAGGATTTTTAGGAGTTCAGGAGTTGCAGGAGTACAGGAGTTCAGACAATAGTTTGGGAGGCGGAAGGCTGGAGGCTTTGGGGAGTACAGGGGATTTTGGGGGAGTTCAGGAGGTCTTTTGGGAGTTCAGGAGTTGCAGGAGTACAGGAGTTCAGACAATAGCTTGGGAGACGGGGGAGCTTTATGCTAACCAAGAAGTGTGAGACGCTTAAGAGCACAAGAGGGCAAACAATGCATTAACATGCCAAAGCTCCGAGCTATTGTCTGTACTCCTGTCTCCTGCATTCCGTCTCCCAAACTATTGTCTGTCCTCCTGCATTCCGTCTCCCAAACTATTGTCTGTCCTCCTGCATTCCGCCTCCCAAACTATTGTCTGAACTCCTGCATTCCGCCTCCCAAACTATTGTCTGTACTCCTGTCTCCTGCATTCCGTCTCCCTAACTATTGTCTGAACTCCTGTACTCCTGCAACTCCTGAACTCCCAAAAATCCTCCTGAACTCCAAAAGCCTCCTGCCTTCCGAACACTCAAACTATCGGCAGCGCCATGCCCATCATCTTCTGATAGACATCGAGGGCATATATGTCGGTCATGCCACTGATGTAGTCGATGACAGCCATCAGGCGCGTCTCGAGGTCGGGCGAGGCAATGTCGTACTGGCTGCTCACCCGACCGATGAGCTGGCGCGAGTAATAGCGGTCGGGATGGAGCACGGCGTCGACCATCTGCTCCATGAGCGTGGCCATGATCTTGTATCCCGACAGTTCGACGTCGAGCACCGGCTTGCTGCGGTAGATGCGCTTGCGCGACACCTCGGCGCAACGGCGGTAGGCATAGCGCACGGCAGGCGAAACCGCCTCGACAAGGCTCCCCTCGAAGTCGCCGGCAAGTATGCTCCCCTCGTTGTCAACGAAGGCGCGCACGCACTCGCCCTCAAGCCGCCCTATGGCACTGGCCCTCATGTAGACCACACGCTCGTTGAGGTCGTCGAGCTGCTCCTCGACCATGCGCTGGCGAATGTGCTCCTGCTCCTCGGCGGCAAAGAAGCCGAGCAGCAGCCGCTCTGTCTCCTCGTACGACAGCAGCCTCAGCTTGTGTGCGTCTTCAATGTCCATTATCTCGTAACAGATGTCGTCGGCGGCTTCAACCAGGTATACCAGCGGGTGGCGGGCGCAGCGCAACGGCTCGCCCGGTGCCGAGAGCCTGCGCAGCCCGAGGTCGTCGGCAATGCGCTCGTACACCTCGCGCTCGGTGGCGAAGAAGCCAAACTTGCCCTTCTTGCCCGCCAGCATCGACGAGTACGGATACTTCACGATTGATGCCAGCGTGGGGTAAGTCATGACAAAGCCGCCCGGCCGGCGGCCGCAGAAGCGGTGGGTGAGCAGCCTGAAGGCGTTGGCGTTGCCCTCGAAATGTGTGATGTCGCTCCAAAACTCCGGGCTCACGCTGTCGCGGAGCGTGCTGCCGGGCCCTTCGGTGAAGAAAGTCTGTATGGCCTTCTCGCCCGAATGGCCGAACGGCGGGTTGCCCATGTCGTGGGCAAGGCAGGCCGCCGCCACTATCTGGCCGATGTCGCCGACGCCTGCCTCGAGCAGCGAGGGGTCGCGCCGGCACAGCTGTCGGGCCACGTCGGAGCCGAGCGACATGCCCACGCTGGCCACCTCGAGGCTGTGGGTGAGGCGGTTGTGCACAAAGACACTGCCCGGCAGGGGGAACACCTGCGTCTTGTTCTGCAGGCGGCGGAAGGGTGCCGAGAAGATAAGGCGGTCGTAGTCGCGCTTGAACTCAGAGCGGTCGTCGTGGCGCAGGCAGTGGCGATGCTCCTGGCCGAGGCGCTTGTTGGTGATAAGTCGTTGCCAATCCATAATGAAAAACACTGGGGGAGCAGGCGCGGCCAAAACCTGACGGCGGCGGCACGGCGCAACGGCAGGCGGGCGGCAACGCCCGGGGCACACACCGGCACCGGCACGGCGGCCGCCAGCGGGCAGCCGGCACACCACTCCACAATCTAAACATTTCCATGCAAAATTAGTGCTTTTTTCCGTTAAAACAGCACTTTTAAAAGCAAAAGCATTGCATTTTCGGATATTATTGGCTAATTTTGCGCCTTAGCAAAAAGGCTGCCACAACAGATGATAGAAATAAAGGTAATAAACAAAGGGCACCACCCGCTGCCCGCCTACGCCACCGGAGAAAGCGCCGGCATGGACCTCAGGGCCAACACCGACGGGCCCGTGACGCTGCGCCCCATGGAGCGCCGCCTGATAGGCACAGGCCTGCACATAGCCCTGCCCAAGGGGTTTGAGGCACAGATAAGGCCGCGCAGCGGACTGGCCCTGCGCAACGGGATAACCGTGCTCAACTCGCCCGGCACGGTGGACGCCGACTACAGGGGCGAGATAAAGGTGCTGCTGGTGAACCTGTCGGCCGAAGACTTCACGCTCAACGACGGGGAACGCATAGCACAGATGGTCATAGCACGGCACGAACAGGCGGAGTTTGCCGTGGTCGACGCACTCGACGACACCGAACGGGGGGAGGGAGGCTACGGCCACACAGGCGTGAAGTGAGCCCCACACGAACAAACCACAGCCATTATGACAAGACTGACACATGCCCTGACAGCCATGGCCGCAAGCGCAATGCTGGCCGTGGCATGCCCGGCCGCAGCGCAGACAGGCAACAACGACGCCGGACGCTACGACCGGTTCTTCATCGATGCCATGCTGCAAAGGCAAAAAGGCAACAACGACGCGGCCTTCGACCTGCTGAAGCACTGTGTGCACATCAGGCCCGAAGCACCCGAGGCCTACTTCTTCCTGGCGCAGTACTACATGAGCCTGAAGCAAAACGACAAGGCCATAGAGTGCTTCAAGAAAGCCGCCGACCTGGAACCCGACAACTCAACCTACCTCGAGACGCTGGCAAAGGCTTACGTAACCAACGACAACGACTCGCTGGCAATAGGCACACTCGAGAAAATCGTAGAGAAGGAAACGGGCAGGATAGACATTCTGGAGATGCTCGTGCAGCTGTACCAGAAGAGGGCCGACTACGACAACACCATCAAGACGCTCGACAGGCTCGAGACCCTTGAAGGCAAAAACGAAAGGCTCACCTACGCCAAAAGCGAGATATACTCGCTCACCGGCGACAAGAAGGCCGCGATAAACGAAATGAAAAAGCTGGCCGACCAATACCCCAACGACCTCAACTACCGCGGGATGTATGGCGACGCGCTGCTCATGAACGGACGGGAAAAGGAGGCCTTCGACATCTACACCGGCATACTCAAGGCCGAACCCGACAACTACAGGGCGCAACTGTCGATGAGGGCGTACTACAAGCAGAAGGACATGGCGGCCGACGCCGACTCGATGACCATGCAGCTGCTGCTGAACAAAAACACCGGCGACGACGCACGGGTGTACATCATGAGGCAAGAAATAGCCGAAAGCGAGAACGGCGGGGGCGACAGCACCAAGATTCTGAGGCTCTTCGACCGAATGATGGCACAGCCGCAGGCAAGCACCGACATCGCCATACTGTACGCCACGTACATGAGCCTTAAGAAAATGCCGCAAGAGAAGATTGAGGCCGTGCTGGAAAAGGTGCTCGCACAGACGCCCGACAACGCCGCGGCAAGGCTGCAGCTCGTGGCCTACGCATGGCAGCGCGACGACCTCGACAGGGTGATAGAGCTGTGCAAGGCGGCCAGGCAGTACAATCCCGACGAGATGGCGTTCTACTATTACGAGGGCATGGCACACTTCCGCAAGGACGACAACGACAGCGCCCTCAACGCATTCCAGAACGGAATAAGCGTCATCGGCGAGCATAGCGACCCCGACATCGTGTCGGACTTCTACGCCGTCATGGGCGACCTGCTCTACGAAAAGGGGCGCGCGGCGGAGGCATACGCCGCCTACGACTCGTGCCTGCAGTGGAAAGACGACAACATCGGGTGCCTGAACAATTACGCATACTACCTGAGCGTCAACGGCGACAGCCTCGACAAGGCCGAGAAAATGAGCTACCGCACGGTGAAAGCCGAGCCGAAGAACGCCACGTACCTTGACACTTACGCCTGGATTCTGTTCATGCAGGGAAGGTATGCCGAGGCGAAGATTTACATAGACCAGGCCGTGCAGAACGACTCGGACAGCAGCGCCGTGATACTGGAGCACGCCGGCGACATACACGCCAAGGCCGGCGACATTGACGGGGCGGTGGAGCTGTGGGCCAGGGCGGCCGCGAAAGACCCCGCCAACAAGCTGCTCGCAAGGAAGATTAGACAACGAAAATACATCAAAGAATGAAACTCCTGGACATCATAAAGATAGCCCTGCCGGCACTGCTGCTGGCGTTCACGTCGTGCCGATCGACGAAAACGGCCGAGAAGACCACTGTCACCACCAAGGCCGAAGACACCGGCAAGCAGGAGATGCTGCGCAAGGTGGCTGCCGTGAGCCATGCCGACACGCGCTTTGTCACGTCGAAGATAAAGCTCAACTTGAGCGTAGGGGGACAGGACCTGTCGCTGTCGGGCAACCTGAAGATGAAGCGCGACGAGGTGATAAGGCTGCAACTGGTGGCCCTGGGCCTCATCGAGGCGGGGCGCATAGAGCTGACTCCCGACTACATGCTTGTGATGGACCGCATCAACAAGCAATATATCAAGGTGGCATACAGCGACGTCGACTTCCTCAGAGAGAGCGGCCTGAACTTCCACTCGCTGCAGTCGCTGTTCTGGGACGAGCTGTTTGAACCCGGCACCACGACCGTAACAACCAAGGCGCTGGACGCATTCAACGCCTATGAGGCCGGTACCGACTTGGCGGTGATGCTCGAAAGGGGGCCGCTGACGTACAGGTGGATGGCCGACAAGGACAAGTGGCTGATAAAGACGGCCAACGTGACTTACAAGGACGCCGCCCGGGGCAACACGCAACTGACGTGGCACTACGGCAACTTCAAGCCCATGGGTGCCCAAGGCTTCCCGATGCAGAACGACATTACACTGACCACGCCCAAGCATACGCTGAAGATGAGCTACTCGCTCAACGGCATCGACCACGACAGCGGGTGGGAAACGCGCACCAGTGTGTCCGACAGATACAAGCAGGTGAAACTCGACGACATCCTGCGCAAGCTGGGGTCGATGTGAGAAAGGCCAAGAGTTAAGAATTAAAAATCACCGATTAGAAAGGGCTGCGCGGCGTAAGAGGAAGGCACGGAAAAGGCAAACGTCTGCAATACCGCTCTCCGGCACTCCCGCATTCAGATGCAAACGTCTGCACTCCTGTACTCCGGCACTCCCGCATTCAGATGCAAATGTCTGCAATACCGCACTCCGGCACTCCCGAACTCCGGGATTTGAGGTTCGCAAACAGAATGAGGTAAGAGTTGGGATGCAAGAGGTTTGACTCGGATAAGGAAGCAAGTGGGATATAGGCCGGATGCTGTGATTATGAATAATGAACTGTAAATTATGAATTATGTAAGTGTTTTGCTGTTGACGCTGGCCCTGGCCATTGCCCCATGTGGCGCACAGACTAAGAAGGGCACGGCCGGAAAGAAGGCACAGACAACACGCACCACAAAGAAAAGCGCCGCCAAGAAGCAGACCACATCGATATCCGGGCTGCGCAACCAGCGCGCGCAAATAAAGAAACAGATAAAAACGCAGCAACAGAAGCTGCGCAACAACGAGCGCGACGTGAAGCAACGGTTGCAGAACCTGATGGTAATCAACTCTGAGATTGCCGACAAGCGCAAGAGCATCGACACCATTCGCCGCGACATAGGCAAGCTGAACACAAGCATAAGCAACATGGGCAAGCAGCTGAACACGCTGCAGGCAGAGCTCGACGACCGCAAGGAGAAGTTTGTGAAGTCGATGCGGTACATGCACCGCAACCGCTCGATACAGAACCAACTGATGTTTATCTTCAGCGCCAAGAACCTGACACAGATGTACCGCAGGCTGCGCTTCACCCGCGAATATGCCACGTTCCAGCGGGCTCAGGGCGAGGCCGTGAAGACCAAGCAGGCGCAGATAGAGCAGAAGCAGGCACAGCTGAAGGCCGCACGCAACGACAAAGACAGGCTGCTATACAAGGGAGTGAAGGAGCAGGAAGCCCTGGAAAGCAAGCAGACCGAGCAGGAGCAGGTGGTGGCCACGCTCAAGAAACAGCAGAAGACCATACAGAACATCATAGCCCAACAGCAAAAGAAAGACGCCGCCCTCAACGCCGAGATAGACCGCCTGGTGGCCATCGAGGTGGAGAAGGCCCGCCAGAGGGCCATAGCCGAGGCCAAGCGCAAGGCCGCCGAGGAGGAGGCGCGCAAGCGGGCTGCCGAGCTTGCCCGCAAGAAAGCTGCCGCCGAGGCTGCCGCAAGGGCCAACGCGCAACGCATAGCCGAGGCCAAGAAGCGCGAGGAAGAGCTGAAGGAGGCGGCCCGCAAGGCATCGGCCGAGAGGCGCAAGGAGGCTGAGCGTGCGGCCCGCGAGGCCGAGCGCGACCGCAAGGAAGCCGAGCGCGCAGCCAAGAAAGAGGCCAAGGAGAGGGCCCGCGAACTGGCCAAGGCCAAGGAGACCGACGAGGCGGCCTTCAGCCTGAACAACGAAGACCGCCGCATCAGCGGCAACTTCGAGAGCAACCGCGGCCGGCTGCCCATGCCCATCACCGGGCCCTACCGCATAGTGAGCCACTTCGGGCAGTACAACGTGGAAGGACTGAAGAACGTGAGGCTCGACAACAAGGGCATCAACATACTCGGGCAACCGGGCGCACAGGCCCGCAGCATATTCGACGGCGAGGTGAGCGCGGTGTTCAGCCTGGGCGGAACGACGGGCGTGATGGTTCGCCACGGCAGCTACATATCGGTATACTGCAACCTGTCGTCGGTAAGCGTACACCGCGGTCAGCGCGTGAGCGCACGCCAGGCCCTGGGCACCGTGGCCTCCGACAACATACTGCAATTCCAGCTGAGGCGCGAGACGGCCAAGCTCAACCCCGAGTCGTGGCTCGGCAGGTGACCCACACCAAGGCGCAGCCCGCCCCTGCAACGGCAACGGCAGAAACCATCACCCGCTGCGACAGCATGCAAAGGCTTGGGGCGCAAACCGCCGCCGAGGGCACTACAAGACACACTCTTCACCACAAAACGATGGCGCGGGCCAGGGCACAAAGCCCTGGCCCGCGCCATTTTTCAATCTCCGCCCCGCCACTCAGGCCTCAGCCGCGGCCGGACCACAGGCGCACGGTGCCGTCGGCAAGCACCTCGCCATAGCTCCTGCCCCCGAAACGGTCGGTCACTACCACCGTCACCCGGCCGCCACCGGGCCTCGGGCGGCAGCGGAACAGGTGAGACGTGGGCACGGCAGCGGCCCCCGCCCCACGCGGCGACGGCCCGCGGTCAACGCCCACAAAGCGCTCCATGCCGCCCATGGGCCTGCCGCCCTGCATCCACTCCACGCGGCAGCGCGAGTCGTAATCCCACACATTGGCCACCACAAAGCCTTCGTGGCCGGCAAAGGTGCCAGGGGCCCACACCCTCATGCGGCTGTCGGCCGACCTGTCGGAGGCCACATAGCGCCACGAAATGCTGTCGCCGTCGACGGCGGCCACCATATATCCGTTTGGCGCGCCGCACCTGTTGACGTCGCCCGACCACCACGCCCCCGACGCCGCGCCGATGTTGTGCTGGTAAAGGCTGTCGCCGACCTCCACATTCTGGAAGAAATGGGTGTGGCCGCAGAACACATGCACCCTGTATCCGCTGAGCGCACGCTCCAGCCGCGGCGCATTGTCGATGTTGGCCGCGGCGCCCTCGCGGTTCCACCCGGGCGCGTGCATGTTGAGAATGACGAGCGAACCGCGCGGCACATAGCTCAGGTCGCGCTCAAGCCAGCTCAACTGGCTGTCAGACAGCAGCTCGGCGTAGCGCCCCCCGCCACGGTAATCGATGTTGCACATGGTGACGATGTGCACCCGGCCGATGTTAAACGAATAGTCGGTGGGGCCAAACCGGCGGTGGTAGGCCATCTCGGCATAGGCCGGCGCCCCCTCGGGCGCATGGCGGAGAGCCGGCAGCCGGCGGTCGAAGTCGTGGTTGCCTATGCACTGGAACATGGTCATGGGCATGCCCGCGACCGACCCCGCATAGTCGTCGAACAGCCCCATGTCGTCGAACACCAGGTCGCCGAGGGCCACGCCCACCACCTCGCGGCTACGGCTGAGCGCGGCCACCGTGCGCCTCAGGCTGGCCACGGCCTCGCCGCGCCAACGGGCCATGTCGGAGGCATTGCGCACCTGCGGGTCGGATACGGCCACATAATAAAAGCTGTCGGCCGCCACCGGGCGGCGCTCGAGCACGAAACGCCAGCCGCCGCCGGCCACCGCCCGGCCCACGGGCACGAAAAAGCCGGCAGCCAGGCCGCTATCCTGCGGGAGCCTGAAGCCTGCCGGCGTCGAGATACTCACAAACTTACTCCTGAACGTATCGGTGACCAGGGCCCATCGCCCGTCGGCGCCGGTGAGCGCAAACCCCACCCCGTCGTTTACCACTACGCCGCCGATGCCGCGCCCCTCGGTGTCGACCACCATCCCCGACAACCTGAAAACATTCTGCCGCGGCATGCCTCCGCCCATCAGGGCCAGGCATGCAAGCAGCAACAACAATCCCCTTGCCTTCATATTCATCCCTTTCATCATCACAACGCCCAAGGGCCACCACCGGCCTTAGGTCACGGCAAAGGTAGCACAACGCCTTTACGCAGGCGTTGCAAGGGGTTAATGTTTGCTTTAAGAGAGCGTTGCAACGGGGTTACAGCCCGCGGGGCGGCCCCGTCAGCCGAACAGGGAGCGCAGCACCGCGAGCGAGCGCAGCTCGGGAAACGAGGCCATGTGTATGCGGTAGTAGCCCACAATGACGTCGACCATGCGGTTGCGCTCGCCGCGCGACAGTCGGAAGAGGTGCATCGTGGCATAGTCCATGCGCATCATCAGCCCCACCAGCGCAGCCTCGCCCGGCGCCAGGTAGTCGGAGTGAACGGGGGCGCTGTCGCAGAAGCAGCCCGAGCGCAGGTCGAAGCAACGGCCCGGGGCATAGCCCTCAAGGTTGGGGTAGAAGCCCAGGAAACGCGTGAGCCTCATCAAGAACACGAGGTGGAAGTTGGCATATCCGCCGGTGGCGCTGTCGAGCCACTGCAGGCTGTCGGCCAGATAGTCGAAGAGCGGGCCTCCCTGCTGCTCGTCGCGCAAGGCGTGGCACAGGAACTCGGCCACGAACATGGCCACGGCCAGCTTGCCGCTGTCGGCCGTGAGCGTGGCGTAGGCATAGGCCATCGATGCGTCGCCCAGCCGCTGCAGCTGCAGGCGGGGCCTCACGTCGCAGGCCACAGACAACTGCGTGAGCGGCTGGAAATACTGCTTCTTGATTCGCCCGCGGCCCGAGCGGGGCACGCTGACGATGAACGACAGCCTGCCACACTGGCGCGTAAACATGTCGACCACGAGCTTGCTGTCGCCATACTTCACCGCACGCAGCACTATTGCATCGGTATTTACAATCATAGCAGGCGCAAAGTTACAAAATAAAGGCGGAAAGGCTGTGCGGCGCCAAGGAAAAAAGCTGCAGGCCGCCGAAGCGGCAGCCCAAAACGGCCCCGCGGCCGGCAGTTTGGCAAAGGGGCCGTATTGCATTGCGGAACGGCCCGTTTGAGCCCGCCGAACGGCCCGTATCGCAAGGCCGTACGGCCCATTTGGCGCAGCCGCCCCGCCCCCACCCCGCAAGGCCTATGCCACCGAGGGCGCCCCAAGGCCAGGCCCCGGCCGGAAGTGAGGGGCAAAACGGCCGCAAGGGAGTGCCGCCGGAAGCACCCGCGACAGGCGCCGCCACGCAACGGCCTGCAGCGGGGCACAGACCGGCCCGGCAGCCCCAAAACAGCCATAAGCACCTGACTTTTAGTCAAAAATGAGGCCGCGATTCAATTTTTCGACTAAAATATTTTGCAGATTAAAACAAAAGCAGTACCTTTGCACCCGCAAATCCAACATCAAGGTCCCTTCGTCTATCGGTTAGGACGAGAGATTTTCATTCTCTAAAGAGGAGTTCGACTCTCCTAGGGACTACAAAATAAAAACAGTTTAGCGAAGTAAATTAAAAGATGGCAAATCACAAATCAGCATTGAAGAGAATCCGCCAGAACAAGAAGCGGGCTCTGCACAACAAATATTATGCAAAGACAATGCGCAATGCAGTGCGCAAGTTCCGCGCCCTGACAGACAAGGACGAGGCAATAAAGCTCTATCCGACCATGCAGAAGATGCTGGACAAGTTGGCCAAGGTTCACATCATACACAAGAACAAGGCAGCCAACCTGAAGTCGAGCTTGGCCCTGCACATGAACAGGCTATAAGAAAACAAGTGGCACACACACAATAGTCAAGGCCGCAGCCCAGCGATGGGTTGCGGCCGTTTATGTTGACGGGGCCCGTGGCGCGGCCCGGCGGAGAGTTTGCACGCCCCGCGCCGCAGCCTGCTTTTTGGGCTGAAATATTTCTGCAACTCGCATTTTTTTAGTATCTTTGCGGCTGATAACAGCGAAATCTACTTATGGCAGAAGACATAACCAAGGAAAGCAATTATTCCGCGAGTAACATCCAAGTGCTCGAGGGACTGGAAGCCGTGCGCAAGCGCCCGGCCATGTACATCGGCGACACGGGCGAGAAAGGCCTCCACCACCTTGTCAACGAGACGGTGGACAACTCCATCGACGAGGCCATGGCCGGCTACTGCACGCACATCGAAGTGACGATAAACGAAGACAACTCCGTCACCGTGCAGGACAACGGCCGAGGCATCCCCGTCGACGAGCACAAGAAGCTGCACAAGTCGGCCCTGGAGGTGGTGATGACCGTGCTCCACGCCGGCGGCAAGTTCGACAAAGGCTCATACAAAGTGAGCGGCGGACTGCACGGAGTGGGCGTGAGCTGCGTCAACGCCCTGTCGGTGAAGATGCTCTCGCAGGTGTTCCGCGACGGCAAGATATACCAGCAGGAGTATGAGAAGGGCAAGCCCCTCTACCCTGTCAAGATAGTGGGCGAGACCGAGCAGAGGGGCACGCGCCAGCAGTTCTGGCCCGACCCTGCCATCTTCACCGCCACCACCGAATTCAAATACGACATCATTGCCAAGCGCATGCGCGAGCTGGCATACCTCAACGCCGGCATAACCATCACCCTGACCGACCTGCGCCCCGACGAGGAAGGCAAGACACGGCAGGAGGTCTTCCACGCCAAGGACGGGCTGAAGGAGTTTGTGAGGTACATCGACAGGCACCGCACCCACCTCTTCGACGACGTGATTTACCTCAAGACCGAGAAGCAGGGCATACCCATCGAGGTGGCCGTGATGTACAACACCGACTACAACGAGAACATACACTCTTACGTCAACAACATCAACACCATAGAAGGCGGCACCCACCTGACCGGGTTCCGCATCGCCCTCACCCGCACGCTCAAGGCATACGCCGACAACGAGCCTACCATAGCCAAGCAAATAGAGAAGGCCAAGATAGAGATTGCCGGCGAGGACTTCCGCGAGGGGCTCACGGCCGTGATATCAATAAAAGTGGCCGAGCCGCAGTTTGAGGGCCAGACCAAGACCAAGCTCGGCAACACCGAGGTGACCGGGGCCGTGCAGCAGGCCGTGGGCGAGGCGCTCAACTACTACCTCGAGGAGCACCCGAAGGAGGCCAAGCTCATCTGCGACAAGGTGATACTGGCCGCAACGGCGCGCATTGCCGCACGCAAAGCCCGCGAGAGCGTGCAGCGCAAGAACCCCATGACGGGCGGCGGGCTGCCCGGCAAGCTGGCCGACTGCTCAAACAAAGACCCCAAAGACTGCGAGATATTCCTCGTCGAGGGCGACTCGGCCGGCGGTTCGGCCAAGCAGGGGCGCGACCGCTACACCCAGGCCATACTGCCGCTGCGCGGAAAGATTCTCAACGTAGAGAAGGTGATGTGGCACAAGGTGTTCGAGAGCGAGTCGGTGATGAACATAATACAAAGCATTGGCGTGCGCTTCGGGGTAGACGGCGAAGACGACAAGGAGGCCAACATCGACAAGCTGCGCTACGACAAGATAATAATCATGACCGACGCCGACGTCGATGGCTCACACATCGACACCCTCATCATGACGCTCTTCTACCGCTTCATGCCGAAAGTGATACAGGAAGGACACCTATACATAGCAACACCGCCACTCTACCTGTGCACCTACAAGAACCAGGCCAGGGAATACTGCTACACCGAACAGCAGCGCCAGGCCTTCATCGACAAGTGGGGAGGAGGCGTAGACGACGGGAAGAACATACACACACAGCGCTACAAGGGTCTCGGCGAGATGAACCCCGAGCAGCTGTGGGAGACAACCATGAACCCCGCCACGAGGCTACTGAAGCAGGTGACGATAGAAAACGCCGCCGAAGCCGACGACATCTTCTCGATGCTTATGGGCGACGACGTTGAGCCGCGACGCGAGTTCATAGAGAAAAACGCCACCTATGCAAACATCGACGCATAGGCACACCACACACTGACCAATACAGACGAGCCGGAGAACCAGCCATGACGCAACCACGCAATGACTGCTTCGCCGGCTCGCCGCTTGAACACGGCAACGCCCCGCAACGCCAAGGGCACGGCCGCACGACAATAGCCTGACAACATCAACCTACTGAAATGACAACCAAAAACCTGATAACGGCTGCCGCAATGGCAGCCCTGGCCGCAACGCAGGCCACCGCACAGCAACCGCCACTGCTGCTTTGGTATGACACCCCGGCACGCCACTTCGAAGAGGCCCTGCCCATTGGCAACGGCAAGATGGGGGCGCTGATATACGGCGGCACCGACAGCAACACCATATTCCTTAACGACATCACCCTGTGGACAGGCAAACCCGTAGACCGCAACGAAGACGCCGGGGCCTCGCGGTGGATTCCCGAGATACGCAAGGCGCTCTTCAACGAAGACTACAGGGCGGCCGACTCGCTGCAACTCAACGTACAGGGGCACAACTCGGAGTACTACCAGCCGCTGGGAACGCTGACCATAACCGACAACAACAGCGGCCCGGCAACGGAATACAGGAGGGAACTGTGCCTCGACAGCGCCCTGTGCAAGGACAGCTACACACGCAACGCAACCACATTCAGCCGCGAATACTTCGCATCGCACCCCGACAGGCTCATCGCCGTGCGCCTGAGGGCATCGAAACCGGGCGCCATCAACTGCTCGGTCTCGCTCTCGTCGCTCGTGCCACACACCGTCAAGGCGTTCGGCGGCGGCCAGCTCACCATGACAGGCCACGCCCTCGGCGACCCGAACAACTCGATACACTTCTGCACCATACTCCGCGCAACGGCAAAAGGGGGCACCACCCACGCCACCGACTCGACCATAACGATAAGCGGGGCCACCGAGGCCACGGTCTACATAGTAAACTCCACGAGCTTCAACGGCTTCGACAAGCACCCCGTCAGCCAAGGGGCACCCTACCTTGAGAACGCTGCCGACGACGCATGGCACACCGTCAACCTGACCTACGACGAGATGAAGAGACGCCATGTGGCCGACTTCAGCTCGCTGTTCGGCAGGTTCAGGCTCACGCTGGCAGGCGCCACAGCCGACGACAGCCGCACCACGGAACAGCAACTGAAGGACTACACGGCCAAAAACGAAAGCAACCCATACCTCGAAACACTGTACGCGCAGTACGGGCGCTACCTGCTGATAAGCTGCTCGCGCACACCCGGGGTGCCCGCCAACCTGCAAGGGCTGTGGGCCAACAAGCTGCGCTCGCCATGGCGGGGCAACTACACGGTCAACATAAACCTCGAAGAAAACTACTGGCCGGCCGAGGTGGCCAACCTGCCAGAGATGGCCATGCCGCTCGAAGGGTTCATATCGGCGCTGGCCGCCAACGGACGGCACACCGCACGCAACTACTACGGGGTGGAACGGGGATGGTGCTCGAGCCACAACAGCGACATCTGGGCCATGACAAACCCCGTGGGCGAAAAGCGCGAGAAGCCCGAATGGGCCAACTGGAACATGGGAGGGGCATGGCTGGTGAACGCCCTCTACGAGCATTTCCGCTTCGGGCGCGACACCACCTACCTCTGCCAGACGGCCTACCCGCTCATGAAGGGGGCGGCGGAGTTCTGCCTCGGGTGGCTGACAGACAACCCGCTGAAGCCGGGAGAGCTGATAACGGCCCCCAGCACATCGCCCGAGAACGAGTACGTAACCGACAAAGGATACCACGGAATGACCTGCTACGGGGGCACTGCCGACCTCGCCATCATACGGGAGCTGCTGGCCAACACCGCCGAGGCGGCGCGCACCATCGGCACCGACGCCGCCTTTGCCGACTCGCTCGACGCTGCCGTGGCACGGCTGCACCCGTATGCCATTGGCAAGAGGGGCAACCTGCAGGAGTGGTACTACGACTGGAGCGACTACGACCCGCACCACCGCCACCAGTCGCACCTCATAGGACTGTTTCCCGGGGGCCACATCACCGACCCGGCCCTGCTGCAAGCCTGCGCCAAGACGCTCGAGCTGAAGGGCGACAAGACCACCGGCTGGAGCACAGGGTGGCGCATCAACCTTTGGGCAAGGCTGCGCAACGGCGAGAAGGCTTACCAGACCTACCGCAAGCTGCTCAACTATGTCAGGCCCGGGGCCGGCTCACGGCAGGGCGGAGGCACCTACCCCAACCTGTTCGACGCCCACCCGCCGTTCCAGATCGACGGCAACTTCGGGGGCACGGCGGGCGTGTGCGAGCTGCTGGTGCAAAGCCACGGCGGGGCCATCGAGCTGCTGCCCGCGCTGCCTGCGGCGTGGAGCGAGGGCCGGGTTGAAGGCATCAGGGCGCGCGGCGGCTTCGAGATAAGCATGGAATGGGCCGGGGGGCGCGTGGCCCGGGCCACCATCAAGTCGGAGAAAGGCGGCCACGCCACCGTGGCCTTCAACGGACAGAGCCACGACGTAAGCCTTGGCGCCGGCGAATCAATAGTGTTGGAGTGAGACGCCTGGCACTATACATCATGGCTGCGTGCGCCATCGGCGCCACGGCGCAAGACTGGGGGCTGCGCTGGATAGCCTGCCCCACAGCCGGCGAGGCCGACCAGGTGTGGTTCCGCCGCACGTTCACCATAGCCGGGCGGCCGCCGTCGGCAAGGCTCACAATAGCCAGCGCCGGCAGGTTTGAGCTGTATGTCAACGGCTACAACGCCACCACCGACGTGATTGCGCCCGGCGCCGCACCGCAATGCGACACGATAAGGGTGATGACATTCGAGGTGGGGCGCTTCCTCAGGGCCGACACCAACGTGGTGGCCGTTTGGTACTCGCCAGCCGGACGGAGCCGCAAGCAGCTCGCCATGACCCTGAGCGGGGGCAGCGGCGACAGCGACAGGGTGGCCCTGAGCACCGACGGGCAATGGCTGTGCCGCCCCGCCAACGCCACGACCACGCCCGACGGCGACGAGACCATAGACGACCGCCACTACATCGACGACTGGAACACCGACGGGGGGCCCACCGTAGGGTGGGTGCCGGCCGAGGAACAGGAAGGGCTGGCGCCCTCGCCCATAGCCCTGGTGCCGCTGATACACAAGGCGATGCGCATCAGGCGGATAAGCCGCTACACCTATCTCGACGACCTTGGCAGCACCGTCGTCTACCACTTTGCACGCCGCTTCGACGGCTGGGTGCGCGTAACGCTCAGGGGCATGGGCCGGGGCGACACGCTGACGGTGAACGGACTGACCTACGTATGCTCCGGAAGGAGCGACGAGCAGGCCTGCCGCCGCTTTACCACGTCGGCCTCGTCGATGGCCGTGGTAAGCGGGCCGGAAGGGTTTTCGCGCGAGAACGTGACCGACATAGAAGCCATCGACATAGAAGAATACACCCACACGAGCTACCTCTACTGAACATACGGCCCGCCGTCGGGCCCGGTGCCCCGGGCTCAGAACAGCTGGAACTTGAGGCCGAGCGACAGGCCGAAGATGTCGCACAGGCTCACGCTGCCGTCCTGCACGAGCGCACGCAGGTAGAGGTCGCACGTGCTCAGCTCATAGAAAGCCGTTATGCTCTTCACAAACTTGCGCCTGTTGCTGGGCAGCACCAGTTCGACCCGTTGCCCGGCAAACACGTTGACACGCACCTTTGTCGACAGGAACGGATAATAGCTGTCGGGATAACGCGCCGGCTGGCTGCGCCAGAACTCCGGCCCGAACACCGTGTTGAAGTACAGGCCCACCGACAGCGGCTCGACAGCCCAGCCCCGCTTGAGGTATATGCTCCACGGTATGAAATTTTCCTTCAGGGTCATTGTCACCTTCGCACGGTCGCTCCCATAGCGCGGCAGGAAGCCGAAGAGCATGTGGGTCTCCCATTGCTTGTGGCGGCCGTACTCCCACCCGACGCCAAACGAGAGCAGTCCCATGTTGCCGGCAAACTGAACCACGGTCTGCGTGGGTATGAGGCTCTGCCACTGCAGGCGGTAGCGGTGCACCCTGCGGTCGTAGCGCGTGAGCAGCGAGCCTCGGGCAGAGGTGTCTGCAGCGGCAGCCCCAACCACAGCATGCGCCCCCTCGCGGCCGGCGGCCGCCCCGGCGCCGCACACAGCGCACGTGTCGGCATCCCAGCCTGCAGCGCCCGCCGCCGTGGCAGCGCCCATGAGCAGGCTAAAAGCTAACGACCTCATATTCATATCCGTCGGGAGTGAAGGTGAACAAAAGGTAAGAACGGTTGGCGGCGCAGTCAACACCATAGTACATCAGCCCGTCGCCAAAGATGTCGCCGGCCGAAAGACGGTGGTCGTGGCCGTAGACACAGCACATTATCCCGGGAAACTTTCTGACGTAATACTCAAAGGGCTTGGCCACGTTGTTGTTGAACTGGTCGCTATACGGGGCGGCGTGCATGCACACCACCGTGCGGTCGAACAGCGCCGAGTCGGCCGTCCACTGCCCCTCCATGTAGTTGAAGTCGGGGTTGGCAGCCACATAGTCGTACTCGGTGGCGTTGGTATTGAGGCACACAAACTTGATTCGGGCCACTATGAAGCTGAAGTTTCCCTCTCCATACATGCGGCTGTAGGTCTCCTCGCCGGTGCCCAGGCAGTCGTGGTTGCCCAGTAGCGCCACATACGGCACGCCGAGGCCGGCAAGCACGTCGCGCTGCCATACAAACTCCTTGGTGGTGCCGCAGTCGGTCAGGTCGCCCAGGTGAACCACGAAGTCGGCCCGGCCCCGGCGGTTGATGTCGTCAACCATGTCGCCGGTCTCCGTATACCACCCGTGGCTGTCGGAGACAAAAGCCACCCGCAGCGTGTCCTTGCCGCCGCAAAGGGCCCCGATGCGCCCGATTGCCGTGGCGTTGATGCCCGTCTGGCCGCCAAACCGCACGTCGTAAGGATGGTAGTCGAAAACGCCGTCACACCCCCCCGGCAACAAAGGCAAGGGCAACAGCTGCCGCCATGGCAAATTCATGCTTTAGTATCATAGTCGCAAAGTATTGTGCAAAGTTACGCACAAAGAGACCTAAAACGGAGGTCGACAACAGGCTTTTTGTGTCCGAAATGTCGTTTTAAACACCCAATATGGAAAATTATTCGTATATTTGCCATTGAAATAAGTCTCAGACGGCAATCCGTGGGCACGCCCCCCAGCCCCCATCTGCCCACCCCCATTGCGGGCTAAAAGCAATGCAAGTCCGGGAGGACATTCCGACGGCCCCCGCCTGTGGCACATCAAACAACAAATAAAAATGCCAACGATGGATAAACGACAAATCATCGACACCAACTTCGACACAGCAAAGGCCGATATGAAAACAACCGACTTCATCGACAACGACATAGCGCTCTACGATGACGCCAGTAAGATTCAACTGCCCAAGGAGCCGCGCCGCACAACCTTCATCTTCGTGGGTCTGTGCACAGCGGGCACCGCGAGCTATACAATCGACACCGAGGAAATCACAGTGAAGAAAAACGACATAGTGATAATATCAGAGCGAAGGGTGACCGAGAACTACACGGCCAGCCCCGACCTGGAATGCATCGGCATGTTCATGTCGATGAACTTTTACTACGAGACCATACGCAACGTGAGCGACATATCGGCAATGCTCATCTTCTCGCGCACAAACCCCGTGGTGAACGTCAGCGAGAATAACGCCAAGATGTTCACCAACTACTTCAGGATACTGCAGAGCAAGACTGCCGACACATCCAACCCCTTCCGCCGCAAAGTGGTGCAGGTGCTCGTGCTGGCCATGTTCTACGACCTCAACGCCATCATCCACCACATGGAGACCAGGGGCATCAGCAAGCGACCAAGGGCCGACATCATCTTCACCGAGTTCATCAGGCTCGTGGAGGCCAACTTCAAGAGCGAGAGGCGCGTGTCGTGGTACGCCGAGCAAATGTGCATAACGCCCAAATACCTGGCCGAGACGGTGAAGCAGGTAAGCCGCCGCACGCCCAACGAATGGATAGACAACTACGTGACGCTCGAGCTAAGGCTAAAGCTCAAAAACTCGTCGAAGAGCATCAAGGAGATTGCCACCGACATGCACTTCCCCAACCAGTCGTTCCTGGGCAAGTACTTCAAGGAGCACGTCGGACTCTCGCCCTCGTCGTACAGGAAAGAGCAGTCGCGCCACAGGAGGAACTGAACGGCAGGCAAGGCCGGCTCGGAAAAATCACGACACCACACCGCACGCGCCGTCAAAGCGGCGGCGAAGCAACGCAAAACGGGGCATCCGACACAACCAAACAGCACGTTTGGCCATGCCGGACGCCCCGTTTTGCATCATGAAACGGCCGCCGGAGCCAACCCACTGGGCCACAGCGGCTTGGCGCGGCCGGGGCTTCGGCGCGGCAAGATGAAACAAATGCTTACAAAAAGCAGCCCGACGAACCGGGCCGACAGGCCGCCGGGAAACGCCGGGGGCAGCCCCCACACAGGGCCGGGCAACGCCGGGAGCGCGCCGCCCCCGATGAACAACACTCACATTTCACAGGCAATTACAAGCCTGCAAGCGGCATTCTGCAACACAACCAGAAATATTCGGGGGCATCGACGGCGCAATATTGAAACATAAATCGGGCAAATATTCCTAAACAAGTGCCCCTCCCAACTTTTTTGGTCAAATGCTTGCTGAGAGTGAGTGAATTTATTAACTTTGCAATCAGATACACGACCAGGCCACACAACGGCCGGCGCGATTAAGAGTAATCAATATGGACAGCACAACAAACAAGCAAAACGAGTTTGTGCGGCAGGTGGCGGAGCAGAAATACGAATACGGCTTCACCACCGACGTACACACCGAAATAATAGAAAAAGGCCTGAACGAGGACGTTGTCCGACTAATATCGCAGAAAAAAGGCGAACCTCAGTGGATGCTCGACTTCCGCCTGAAAGCCTTCAAGCGATGGCAGGGCATGACCCAGCCGGCGTGGGCGCACGTCCACCTGCCGGAGATAGACTACCAGGCCATATCCTACTACGCCGACCCCATGGCCGGCAGGAAGAGTGACAAGAAAGAAATAGACCCGGAACTGATGAAGACCTTCGACAAGCTGGGCATACCGCTCGAAGAGCGACTGGCGCTGAGCGGGGTGGCCGTCGACGCCATCATGGACTCGGTGTCGGTGAAGACGACGTTCAAAGAGGAGCTGGCCAAAAAGGGAATCATATTCTGCTCCATCGGCGACGCCATCAAGATGCACCCCGAACTGGTAAGGGAATACCTCGGGACGGTGGTCCCCAGCTCCGACAACTTCTTCGCAGCGCTCAACAGCGCCGTGTTCAGCGACGGGTCGTTCGTCTACATCCCCAAGGGCGTGAGGTGCCCCATGGAGCTCAGCTCCTACTTCCGCATCAACGCACGCAACACGGGCCAGTTTGAGCGCACGCTGATAGTGGCCGACGACGACTCGTATGTGTCATACCTGGAGGGCTGCACCGCCCCCATGCGCGACGAAAACCAGCTGCACGCCGCCATCGTCGAGATTGTGGTGAAAGAGAGGGCCGAGGTGAAATACTCGACCGTGCAGAACTGGTATCCCGGCGACGAGCAGGGCCGGGGCGGAGTGCTCAACCTGGTGACCAAGCGCGGCGACCTGCGCGGCGAAGGCAGCAAGCTGTCGTGGACACAGGTGGAAACGGGCTCCGCCGTGACGTGGAAGTACCCCTCGTGCATACTCCGCGGCGACAACTCGGTGGCCGAATTCTATTCGGTGGCGGTCACAAACAACTACCAGGAAGCCGACACCGGCACCAAGATGATACACCTCGGGCGCAACACCAAGAGCACCATAATAAGCAAAGGCATATCTGCCGGCAAGAGCCAGAACTCCTACCGCGGACTGGTCAGGGTGGCACCCGCGGCCGAGGGAGCGCGCAACTACTCGTCGTGCGACTCGCTGCTGCTGGGCAGCGACTGCGGAGCCCACACCTTCCCCTACATGGACATACACAACGACACGGCAGTAATAGAGCACGAAGCCACGACAAGCAAGATAAGCGAAGACCAGCTGTTCTACTGCAACCAGCGGGGCATACCTACGGAACAGGCCGTGGGGCTCATCGTGAACGGCTATGCCAAGGAGGTGCTCAACAAGCTGCCCATGGAGTTTGCGGTTGAAGCGCAGAAGCTATTGAGCGTATCGCTCGAGGGAACGGTGGGCTGACGGCATGCCACAGCACGACGGAGCCTGCACGCCAAGCACAATAACAGAATCAAAGAACACCAATCACAACAAGCATATATGTTAGAAGTAAAAGACCTGCACGCCAAGATTGGCGACAAAGAGATACTGAGAGGCATCAACCTCACCATAAAAGACGGCGAGACCCACGCCATCATGGGCCCCAACGGTTCGGGAAAATCAACACTGAGCGCTGTGCTTGTGGGCAACCCGCTCTACGAGGTGACAAGCGGCTCGGCCACGTTCAACGGCAAAGACCTGCTGGAGATGAACCCCGAAGACAGGGCGCACGAGGGCCTGTTCCTGTCGTTCCAGTACCCCGTGGAGATTCCCGGGGTGTCGATGACCAACTTCATGCGCACGGCAATCAACGAAAAGCGCAAGTATGAAGGCAAGGAGCCGCTGAGCGCAGCCGACTTCCTGAAGCTCTCAAGAGAGAAGAGGAAGATAGTGGAGCTTGACAGCAAGCTCGCCAACCGCTCGGTGAACGAGGGCTTCAGCGGCGGCGAGAAGAAGCGCAACGAGATATTCCAGATGGCCATGCTGGAGCCGAAGCTGTCGATTCTCGACGAGACCGACTCCGGGCTCGACGTCGACGCGCTGCGCATAGTGGCCGAAGGCGTCAACAAGCTCAAGACGCCCGACACCAGCTGCATCGTCATCACGCACTACCAAAGGCTGCTCGACATACTGAAACCCGACGTGGTGCACGTGCTCTACAAAGGAAGGATAGTGAAGACAGGAGGGCCCGAGCTGGCACACGAGATTGAAGAGCGGGGCTTCGACTGGATTAAAGCAGAAGCAGGGGAGGACTGACATGGCTGGCAACGACAAACCCAAGACAACAGGCAGCGACGCAGCAAGGCAGTACATGGACATCTACGCGCAATGCCGCGACATGATACACAGCCACAGCTGCGACGTGATGAACGCCCCGCGGGACGCCGCCTACGACGACTTCTGCCGGCAAGGGCTGCCAACAAGGAAGGTGGAACGGTACAAGTACACCGACATGGCGCCGCTCTTCGCCCCCGACTACGGCCTCAACCTTAACAGGCTGGAAATACCGGTCAATCCTTACGAGGCCTTCAGGTGCGACGTGCCCAACCTGAGCACATCGCTTTACTTCGTGGTCAACGACGCTTTCTATACCAAACTGCAACCCAAAGGCCACCTGCCCGAAGGCGTAATAATTGGCTCTTTGGCCGAAGAAGCCGCCAAAAAGCCCCATCTCATCGGGAAATACTACTCGCGCATAGCCAAGACCGACGGCGATGCGATAACCGCCCTCAACACAATGATGGCGCAAGACGGACTGCTTGTGTATGTGCCCAAGGGCACAAAGGTTGACCGCACGGTGCAGGTGATAAACATACTGCGCTCCGACGTCGACCTGATGGCCAACCGCCGCGTGCTCATCATAGTGGAACCGGAAGCCGAGATAAAGCTGCTGTTCTGCGACCACGCCGTCGACGACCGCAAGTTCCTCACCACACAGGTCATCGAGGCATACGTGGGAGACAACGCCGGGCTCGACCTTTACTGCCTGGAGGAAACCCACGCCAAGAACACAAGGGTGAGCAACCTCTACATAGAGCAGCAAGCCAACAGCCGGGTGAACCACAACATCATCACGCTGCACAACGGGGTGACACGCAACAAGACCGACCTGGCATTCTGCGGCGAGGGCGCCGAGTGCAACCTTTGCGGCTGCGTGATTGCCGACAAGCAGCAACACGTTGACAACAACACGCTCATAGACCACCGCGTGCCGCACTGCACAAGCAACGAACTGTACAAGTATGTGCTCGACGGACACGCCACCGGCGCTTTTGCCGGGAGGGTGCTGGTGCGCCACGGGGCACAGAAGACTGTCTCGCAGGAAACCAACCAGAACCTGTGCGCAACCAAAGAGGCACGCATGTACACCCAGCCCATGCTGGAGATATATGCCGACGACGTGAAATGCGCACACGGGTCTACCGTCGGGCAGCTCAACGACGCCGCCATGTTCTACATGCAGCAGCGCGGGATACCGGTCAAGGAAGCCAAGCTTCTGCTTGAGTTTGCCTTCATCAACGAGGTGATCGACCAGATGCAACTGGCACCGCTGCGCGACCGGCTGCACTACCTAGTGGAGAAAAGGTTCAGGGGAGAGCTCAACAAATGCGAAGGATGCAACCTGTGCAAATAAACAACACCGACACCCAACAGCCAACATGAGCAAGATGAATTACGACGTTAACGCCATAAGAAAGGACTTCCCGATACTGTCGAGGACGGTTTACGACAAGCCGCTCGTCTATCTCGACAACGCCGCCACTACGCAAAAGCCATTGTGCGTGCTCGACGCCATGCGCGACGAATACCTCAATGCCAATGCCAACGTGCACCGGGGAGTGCATTATCTGTCACAGCAGGCAACCGACTTGCATGAAGCTGCGCGCGAAACCGTGCGCAGCTTTATCAATGCCGGAAGCACAACCGAAATCATATTCACGCGCGGCACCACCGAGAGCATCAACCTCGTGGCCTCGTCTTTCGCCGAGGCGTTCATGCAACCGGGCGACGAGGTGATTGTCTCCGTAATGGAACACCACTCCAACATAGTGCCATGGCAGCTGCAGGCAGCCAAGCGCGGCATCACGATAAAGGTGATTCCGATGGACGACCGCGGCAACCTCGTCACCGATGGAATCGACGATTTGTTCACCGAAAGGACTAAAATTGTGAGCATAGCCCACGTGAGCAACGTGCTCGGAACGGTCAACCCGGTGGAAGAAATCATACGCATCGCCCACTCGCACAACGTGCCCGTGATGGTTGACGGGGCGCAGAGCGCCCCTCACTTCAAGGTCGACGTGCGCTCGATGGACTGCGACTTCTTCGTGTTCAGCGGCCACAAGATGTACGGGCCCACCGGCATCGGCGTGCTCTACGGCAAGGAGGAGTGGCTCGACCGGCTGCCGCCATACCAGGGTGGCGGCGAGATGATAGAGAGCGTGAGCTTCGAGAAGACGGTGTTTGAGCACCTGCCGTTCAAGTTTGAGGCCGGCACGCCCGACTACATCGCCACACACGGACTGGCAAAGGCCATCGAATACATCGGGCGGATTGGCCTCGACAACATCGCGGCCCACGAGCACGAGCTCACCACTTACTGCATGGAGCAACTCGGCGGCATCGATGGAATCAGGCTTTTCGGCCAATCCGACCATAAGGACGCCGTCGTTTCGTTCCTCGTGGGCGACATCCACCACCTCGACATGGGCACCCTGCTCGACCGGCTGGGCATTGCCGTGCGCACGGGCCACCACTGCGCACAGCCCCTGATGGACCGTCTGGGCATACTCGGAACGGTGCGTGCGTCGTTCGCCCTGTACAACACGAAAGACGAAGTGGACGCCCTCGTCGACGGAGTGCGCCGCGTTAGCCGCATGTTCTGACCGCCGGCGGCAGTCCGCATGTGCCGCCCCGCCCTACACGACGCCTGCCTACGACAGGCCACAAGCCCTTGCATGTATACCATGGCGGGCATTGGCGCAAGCAGGTTGGGGCAAACAGGCAAACCGCCACTGCGCCCGTGAATGGCTGCAAAACAGCAAAGAAAGTGCAGAAAAAGCCCCATTCCATCGGCAAAGGGCCAACAACGGCGGCAAGGCGCAGCCAAATGTGCCGCCCGACGGAAGGCAAACGAATGCCAGGAAAAAGCCCGGCAACGGGAAAAACACATGCCCCGGCCTGCAAACCAACACAAGGCTTGCAGGCCGGGGCATAACTTTATTCTGTCTGCCTGGCAATTTCAGCGTTGCCAACCACACCATTTCAATGGGCCGAATGCCGCAACCGGCCGGTGAAAGACACCGTGGCCGAGACCGCCGATGCCGCTCATTCCTCCACCTTCAGCCCCAGACGGCGACATCCGCCCAGCGCCGCCACGAGCCACGCAAGGCAGGCCGCGCGTAGCGCCAAGGGGCAGTCGACAGGAAAAACCGTCAGGAAAAACGCCGCTTGGGCGTTCAACAGCTTCAACGTCTGCCTGATGCCAAGCTCCACACCGAGCACACCAGAGTAATACTTTGCCAAAGGCGAGAGCACTCTCCGTGCCGCCTTTGCCACCATGACGGATGCCGTGGCTGTGCCGTCTGCCACCCTCACACCGGTTGTCAATGTCATTTCCTCTTTCATTTCCATATATGTTATTGTCTTGTTTGTTTAATTGTACGATGCAAAGTAACCTATCTTTTGCGCACAATATGTTCATTCTGCAAGTTTGTTGGTTAACAATTACTAAGCATTAACAACCGTTCACAATCACGGCCAAACAAGAACCACCATCAGCCAATGGCCACGCAGCCATCTCCGCCGACAGCCCCGGAAGCCGTGCCGAGGGCCGGCAGCCGCCGAGAGACGGCATGCCGGCAGCACAGAAAAGGCCCCCGCCGGCACCAACCGGCGAGGGCCATGACCCTGCTGAAGCCTCAACAGGCTTCAACCAACACTACTTTACAACCACCTTACGGCACTTTCCGGCCGACTTAACTATGTATATGCCACTGCGAAGGCTGCCCTCCGCCACCCTGTCGCCCGACAGAGTGTAGTATGCAACGGCTTCGGTCGCATCGGCCTCTGCAGCCGTTATGCCGTCGGCAACGGCGTTTTCAAAGTCGGCATACCTTATTCCACCGGCATTGGCAACCTCACATGCCGTGGCATCCTCGTCGTCGTAATTATATATGAAGGCCACAGCCTGCAGGTTGTCGCGCACCCACTGGGAGCTCAACACAAACTCGCAAGAGTAGACATAGTCGTCGCCAGTCCACTCTATGGCGTCGCCCCACGTGCTGTTGCAGGCCCTCACCACATGGTTGTGGGTGAAACTGCCCGACGCCCCGGCCTGACTCCTCGCGCTTATTGCGTCTTCGAGCAGGTAGACCGTGATGCGCGGATTGTCGCAAATGGCGTCGATTGACTTCGCCCCGCTCACCGTCACCCTGACCTTGTTGTTGTCTGCCTCGTCGACAGCGGCCTCAACCTCCATCGAAACGTAGGCCGGCTCGGCCAGCCGGGCGCTCCAGTAAGCCTCCATCTCGCCCTGCGACGTGGGGCACATCACCGGCGTGCTACCGCTGAAGTTGTAGCGGTCTATCATCATGGCAGGCGCATAGGTGCTTCCCCCGGCGTTGTAGAACCACAGATAGTCGGTTGCAAACGAGGCCGTAAGCCAGTCGGTGTAATACCCCGAATGGTGGCAGGCAACGAACACACGGCCGTCATACTGGCCCGACTCGATGGCATCATTGATGTAGGCGGCCACGCGCGGACAGTTGGGGCATTGCTCCGTTGTGAATTCCTCGACGATGATGTTGCGCGTGAAATCGTGCGTCACCACCTCAAACGACCCGGAAAGCATGTTGTCAGAAGGGTCTTCGTCGGCCCCCTCGGCAATGTTGCCTATCGTCACGGTGGCTTCGCTCACTCCGTCGCCCTCGTCCGTTATGCCCAGCTCAACCGTAACGCTGAAGTCCATCGTCTCGTTGTATGCCAGGTTTGCGTCTACATGTGCCGCGCAAGGGCCTGTCCCGCCCTCGGCATCGACAATGACGTCAAAGCCGCTGACGGTCACCGTGGCCAGGTTCTTGACGCTTCCCGACACCGTGAGAGTGCCTTTCTGTATTGCGTAACGCTTTTGCAGGCTCACATCTGTGAGCGCAAGGTTTACCGAAGGCAGCCTGTCGCCATACACAAGCCCCTCAACACACAGCGTCCCCTCGCTGCCCCTGTCGGTCCACTCTTCGCCCGGCATCTTGACATAGAGGCCGCCCGGAGTAGGCACCGACAGCGTGGAGAGCCCGAACGAAGCCCCCTTCTGATGGAACGAGTAGCCAATGTAAAGGCCGCCGGAGCCATCCTCGGGTATGTCGTAAGGCGTCTCGAGCCCCACCACGTTCCATCCTTTCGCAATCTTAACCTCAGAGTCGGTGGTGATACGGCCCTCGGCGATGTTGTCGCCGTCGAGTTCGCTGCGCACCCACACCGTCAGCGTGTCCACATTGAGCTTAGATGCCAGTCCTGCCCTTATGGAGTCGATGCTGTTGCCGCCGTATGTCGCAATGGTGCCGGCGGGAATATAGATTGCTGCGCTTATCCAAACGTCTTTCTCAGACGAGGCAATGTTGCCGCTCGTGCTCACTTCCCCGTTGCAATACCCCACGTTGATGCCCGACACATCTGCATATCCCTGCAGCCCGAGCGAGAGCATTGCCATGATAGATAAAATGGTCTTCTTCATCATTTCCTCAATATTTTGTTAGTCCTTACGGTACCGTCGTCATAATAAACCTTCACTATGTTCAGTCCGCGTGCCAGCGTCGCGACGCGCACTCCGGCCGCGTTGTAAATCTCCTGGGCCACAGGCTTGGCCGTGGGAGACGCCGCAGGCTTGATGCCCGAGGCCCATCCGTCGCGTGTGAACACGAATATGTCGTCGAGCTTGAGCACATACTGGCCCATGCAGTCGTGGTGGCGGAAGCAGATGTTGACCGTCTGCCCGGCGTAGTCGCCCAGGTCTACCACGTTCTCGCGCCACACGCTGGCATCGAGGGTGTCGAGCGTCTGGGTGAGCAACGGCGTGAGCGAGCCAAGGCTGCCGGCATCGGCCACCTGCTCGGGCGTTGCCACGTAGACGCTGTATGTCTCGCTCGGCCTGTGCGAACTGTGCGACCCGGCATACCAACGCATCACCGCGCCGTCGGCAGGGATGGTTATGGCAGGCGAGAACAGCCAGTTGTCGGGCTCAATGTCGCCGTTGTAGAAACTGTATGACGCCGAGCCTATGCAGTCGTTGCCTCCGTGGCACCACTCGGGATAGTAGCCAGCGAAGAGGTTGTAGCCCAGGTTCCAGCACTCCCCGTCGAGGTCGGCATCGTAATAGCTCCATCCGTAGGCCTGGTCTTCAATGTCGCCGATGAGCAGCAAGCCGTCAGAGCTGCGCGCCACTCCCTTGCAGTCTACCACGAAGTCGCCGGCGTTGGTCTTTATTGTCAGCTGTCCCTCGAAGTCGCCCGGCTCCGACGGGTAGAACCACAGCTCCACTTCGAGCTCCTTGTCGAACGCCGCGGCAGACGTTGGCGTTATTCCGTAGAACGGGGCGTTGCCCTCTATCGAGTTGACCACGAGGTCAAGGCTGCCCGTGTTGTGCAGCCTCACCCTGGCCACGGTGTACCGCTGGTTGCCCACATAGGTGGAGTCGAACACCACCTCGGTGTCGAGCAGCTCGGCCGAGTGCTCCTCGAAGTCGATGACGTGCAGCCTGAGGTTGCTCAGCTCGAGGCGGTCTTTGCCGTGGAACACCGTGTCGCCACACTGGTAGAACGAGAACTTGATGTAATGGTCGCCGGGGATGCAGGTCAGGAACGACCTCCACGTATCACTGCTGCCGAACACTGCCTCCGAGCCGGCGTCGGTATCGCCGAAGGCGTTGGTAGTGCCGCTGTTCATCGGGTGGGATATCTCAAACATGGAGTAGTCGCCCGAGTAGCTTGTGCCCGGCGTGCCATACGAGTGTCCGTCCCACGAGAGGTAGCCGACCTTGCCCGAAGGCACCGAGAAGTTTACCTGCAGCCACGCCGTGTTGGCCGTGTAGTCGGGCTGCTGCGAGCTTGCGTTGTAGGCCATGTCGCCCTCTACGATGAACGGGCTCTGCGAGTTGGTCGTGAACGTCATGCTCTCTGTGCCCTCGGCCACTATCTTGCTGAAGTCGGGCATATCCCTCACAAGCGCCTTCAGCGTCACCTCGAAGTTGCCGGCGCTGGTCTCCAGCGTGGCCTTTCCCTCGTAGGTGCCGGCCTTGTCGGCCCTGAACGCCACCTGCACAGCCAGCTGCTTAAGTATCTCGGCAGAGCCCGAGGGCCTCAGCACCGTAAAGGCCTCGTTGTCACACCCCACGGCATTGACCGTGAGCGGGGCGAGCCCCTTGTTGAGGAGCGTTATCTCGGCCTGTCCCTCAACGGTGTTTCCCTCAACGATGAAGTTGCCGAAGTCTACCGTCGGCGTCACCAGCTCGGCCGCATTGGCGTCGGCCTGACTGCTCTCCAGGCACAGGTCGTAGACATACAGGTGGTTGTCGTCGATGCCGGAGTAATAGTAGCTGTCATACTGAAACTTCACATTGTGCTCGCCCGGGGCCAGTTCCACCTCGCCGTCGATGGTCGCCTCGGCGTCGGTATAGCTGGCATAGGCCGTGTTCATGTCGTCGACGAACATCCCGCCGGCGTTTGAGTACCAGTAGCCGGTGTTGAAGCTCTTGCCTTTCCACGAGAAGCGGCCCACCTGCCCGTCGGGCACAGTGAACTTGACGTTGAGCCACGACGAGGCGTTGCCGTCGCCGTGGGTCATCGACTGCGCCACGGCGGTGCCGTCGTCGAGGGTCTGCATGGCGAAAGGATAGTCCACTCCGGTGGAGAACTCGAAGTCGCCGCCCTTCACGATACCGCTGTAGTCGGGAAAGGGCTCAACCACCCCACCGAGCTGCATCAGTATGGGCTCGGCGCTGCCGGCCGCGTTCTCATATTCAATCATGGCTATGCCCTCATACTCGCCGGGCTCGGCGGCCGAGAACCTGAACGTGACGCTCGCCGTGTCTTGGCCGCCAACGGAGCCCATGCCGTCGGCCGACGTGAACGACTCGCCGTCAGACTCTACCGTCGTGACGAAGTCGGCGGCGTCGGCCCCCATGTTTATCAGCGTCACGCTGCGGTCGATAGGCGTGTTGGGGAATGTAGTGCCGAAGTCGAAGCTGCTGTTGAAGGGCACCAGCTGCGAGCCGGCCTTGGGCAGCACGGCCCTGAAACTGCGGTAAGTGACATACTGCCCGTACGACTGCGACCCGTTGGCCGTGTATTGCGCCACGCCGAAGCTCTGGTCGGTGGTGATGGCCTCGAAGTCGCCTTCAACGTTGAACACCAGCTCCGTCTGGGGGCTTAGCGTGCCCTCTTCGTCAACGGTGCCGCAAATGAGCGTGCCCACATAGGCCCCGCCAAGTATGCCCACAACCGTTGCGTTGGCAAAGTTGGTAGACGCGGGTATGGTGATTGTCTTCTGCTGCGGGTCGTAAACGCCCTCTACGGGATACTCCGTGTTGACGTAATACGTGTTGTCGGGGTCGTAGAGGTTGAACAGGTTCTTAAACGTTACCTTCGTCCCGTCGACGGCAATGCCTATGTCGTATATCTTGATGTCGCCGCCGTCGTAGGTGAACGAATAGTTTTTCATGTATGTCTGGGCTGCGGTGAAATAAGCCACGGTGTCCACCGACTGGCCGTCGGCGCGCTTCAGGCCCGTAGGCTTGGGCCTTGCCACAGGATGACTCGACAGCACCTGCCTGTGCTTCGCTGCCTGTTCCATTAGTAGTTTGCCGTCATACTGGCGTTGCAAATTCAGTGGGTTGAATGTCTTTGGCAGTATGTCCGCCGGCTTTCCGGGCAACTGCTGAGCGTACGTTGCAATGCTCAAGCCAAAGGCAATGATTAAAGCTGGTAAAGTTTCCATACGCATCAATTGTTGGTTAATGTTAATGATTATTCGCCGGAAAATATAACACAATCTTTTAAAAACACAAAATAAATACATAAAAATATTCTTTATGAGATATAAAACTTTCGATTTATCAGATTTAAGCTATGTATTTCTTAAGATTGTAAGATAAACAATAAACCGCCATATTACATATTATTTAATAAAACAAGGGTCAAATGCAACAGAAACTTAAAACCGCCACGCCCGCCAAACGCCCGGCGGAGCGGCGCGGCACATACAGGCCTGTGGCACGGATTGCGGCGCAGAGGCAAACAAGTGAAGGCGCGACACAATAAAACCGCGGCCACGGCGGTTATCAATATTGTGGCGACAAACCGCCCGGCGGCGCGACGCCAACACAGACAACAACCGCAAAACAAACCTGGAAATGACAAAACTGAAGCCTGCCGCGCTCGAGAGCCATTACTACGACGGGCTCGTCGAGGCCGGATGCGACGAGGCCGGGCGCGGGTGCCTGGCCGGAAGCGTTTATGCCGCCGCCGTGATTCTGCCGCCCGACTACCGCAACGACGCCCTCAACGACTCCAAACAGCTGTCGGCCAAGAGCCGCAACCGCCTGCGCGAAGAGATTGAGCGCGACGCCGTGGCATGGGCCGTGGGCATTGTGACGCCCGAAGAGATTGACCGCATCAACATTCTCAACGCCAGCATTCTGGCCATGCACCGCGCCCTCGACGCCCTCAAGGTGCGACCGGAAGCCGTGATTGTCGACGGCAACCGGTTTAAGCCTTACGCCGGCCTGCCCTATTCCACCATAGTGAAAGGCGACGGAAAGTATCTTGCCATAGCCGCCGCGAGCATTCTGGCCAAGACTTATCGCGACGACTACATGGACAAACTGGCCGAACAATACCCCCAATACGACTGGCAGAGCAACAAAGGCTACCCCACGAAAAAGCACCGAAATGCAATAAAAACATTCGGAATCACCCCATTCCATCGGCGGACGTTCAACCTGCTGGGCAACACGCAGCTGACGCTCTGGCCCGACGACGGACAGTGAGCGCAACGCCGAAGGGGCGCCAAGGCCCGGGGGCGGCCACGCCGACGGGGCACTGAAATGAGCCGGCCGGGCTGCAAGCGCAACCGCCTGGCAGCCAGCCTGTTGGCAAAACGGGCCGTATGGCAGTGCAAAACGGGCCGTTTCAGAGTGCAAAACGGCCCATACCGGCAGGCAAAACGGCACATCCGGCAGAACCGTATAGCCAATTGGCGGTTAATAAACATTAAAAGCATAGCGCCCGGACGTTTTTATATGTATATTTGCATCATGGTTCCGCACATGACGCAATGGCCCTGCGGAATACACAGAGAAACCTAATCAAAACCGACTAACCACCCAACAGCCATGACGACAAGACCATTCTGCATAGCCCTGGCACTCGCCGCATGCCTCACCTGCCGCGCCCAACTGACCATTGAGCAGTGCTACGAAAAGGCAAGGGCCAACTACCCGCTCATAAAACGATACTCGCTGATAGACAAGACCGAGGGCATCGACCTGGCACGCGCAGCCAAGGGCTACCTGCCGCAGCTGGCCCTGTCGGCCCAGGCGTCGGTGCAGAGCGACGTGACCGACATACCCATCGACCTGGGCAGCATAGGCGCGGACGGCATAGAGATACCCACCATGAGCCGCGACCAGTACAAGGCCACCATAGACCTGAGCCAGTCGATATGGGACGGGGGCAACATCAGCTCGCGGCGAAAGGCGGTGCGCGCACAGGCAGAGGCCGACAGGCGGCAGACCGACGTGAGCCTCTACGCGGTGAACGCACGGGTGAACAGGGTGTTCTTCGGCCTGCTGCTCGTCGACGCGCAACTGGGGCAGAACCGCCTGCTGCAAGACGAGCTGGCCAGCAACTGCCGGAGGGTTGAAGCCTGCATGGCCGGCGGACTGGCCAACCAGTCGGACGCCGACGCGCTGCACGTAGACCTGGCCAGGGCCAGGCAGGCCGAGGCGCAGCTGAAGGCCACCAGGGCCGGGCTCGGGGCCATGCTCTCGCTGCTCATAGGCGAGCCCGTGGACAGCACAACGCAACTGGCCCGGCCCACAGGCGCGACGCCGCCGACGGCCGCCGCCAACCGCCGCCCCGAACTGTCGCTCTACGACGCGCAGGCCGCGGCGCTGCGCACACAGGGCTCGGCCATAACCGCCGGTCTCATGCCGCGCCTCAGCCTGTTTGCCACAGGGGGCTACGGCAAGCCCGGGCTCGACATGTTCGACGACCGCTTCAGGCTGTTCGGCATAGCCGGCGTGAGGCTGCAGTGGAACATAGGGGCCCTGTATACGGCCAAGGCCGACCGGCGCCGCATAGAGACGGGCATCGACGAGGTGGCAAACAGGCGCGAGGCATTTGTCTTCGACACCGCCCTCGACACGGCGCAACGCTCGGCCGAGATAAGGAAATACGACGAGATGATAGGCTACGACGACGAGATAATACGCCTCAGGCGAAGCGTCAAGCAGGCATCGGTGGCAAAGATGGAGCGGGGAACGATATCGGGCACCGACCTGGCCACCGACATCAACGCCGAGCACGCTGCCGTGCAAGACAAGATTCTGCACGAGACGCAGCGGCTCGAAGCCATCTACAACCTGAAGTTTGCAACCAACAACTAACGCACAACGACTATGAGACCATCAGCGTTTTTGGCACTTGCGGCGGCCCTGGCCGCGGCATCGTGCAGCAACGGCGGCGACGGCCACGACGCCTCGGGCGTGTTCGAGACCACCGAAGTGACAGTGTCGGCCCGGGGGGCCGGCGAGATTATGCGCCTCGACGCCGAAGAGGGGCAGACACTGAGCGCCGGGCAGACCGTGGGCCAGATTGACACCGTGCAGCTGTCGCTCAAGAGAGCCGAGCTCGAAGCGTCGCTCCAGGCTGCCGACAGCCGCCGCTACAACGTGGCAAGGCAGGTGGCGGCACTGCGCAGCGAGATAGCCACGGCCGAGCGGGAGAGTCGGCGCTTCGAGGCGCTCGTGGCCCAAAAGGCGGCCAACGCCAAGCAACTCGACGACATCAACGCCCGGCTCGACGCGCTAAGGGCGCAACTCAAGGCGCAGCAAGAGACGCTCGAAAAGGGCAACAGCGGCGCCGGAGCGCAGGCCAGGGCCATCGAGGCGCAGATAGCCCAGGTGGAAGACCGCATGGCCAAGTGTGCCATTGTGTGCCCTACGGGCGGCACCGTGCTGGCCAAGTATGCCGAGCGGGGCGAGCTGGCGGCCGAGGGGCGCAGCCTGTTCACCGTGGGCGACATCTCGCGGATGCGCCTGCGGGCCTATGTGACGGCCCCGCAGCTCACCCGCATCAAGATTGGCCAGAAGGTAAAGGTGTATGCCGACGACGGCGAGAGCGGCAGCCGCGAATACAGGGGCGTGGTGGAATGGATATCCGACAAGGCCGAATTTACGCCCAAGACCATACAGACGCGCGACGAGCGGGCCAACCTTGTGTATGCCATCAAGGTGGCAGTGAAAAACGACGGATACATAAAGAGGGGCATGTACGGCGAGGTTGACTTCTGAACGGAGGCCCCCGCGGGATGCGCCACAGGCCGCGACGCGCCACCAAACACGCAACAGACAATGAGCAGACACAGTGTAGTGGTTGACCACATAGCCAAGAGCTACGGCCGGGTGAAGGCCGTCGGCAACCTGAGCCTCGACGTTGGCCGGGGCGAACTCTTCGGTATCATCGGCCCCGACGGGGCCGGCAAGACAACGCTGTTCAGGATATTGGCCACGCTGATGCTGCCCGACAGCGGGCGGGCAACCGTGGGCGGGCTCGACGTGGTGGCCGACTACCGGGCCGTCAGGGGCATCATCGGCTACATGCCGGGGCGGTTTTCGCTATACCCCGACCTGACAGTAGAGGAAAACCTCGAGTTCTTCGCAACGGTGTTCGGCACCACCGTCGAGGCCAACCGCCACCTGGTGGACGACATCTACCGCCAGATAGAGCCGTTCAGGAAGCGCCCCGCCGGCAAGCTGTCGGGCGGCATGAAGCAGAAACTGGCCCTGAGCTGCGCGCTGATACACAAGCCCGAGGTGCTGCTGCTCGACGAACCGACCACCGGCGTCGACCCCGTCTCGCGCAAGGAGTTCTGGGCCATGCTGCTGAAACTGCGCAACGAGGGCATAACGATACTCGTGTCGACACCCTACATGGACGAGGCCACGCTCTGCGACCGCATCGCGCTGGTCAAAGACGGCTCGCTGCTGGGCACCGACACGCCCGGGGGCATTGTAGGCCGATACCCCACGGCGCTCTACGCCGTGCGCTCCGCCGACATGCACAGGCTCATGGCCGACCTGGCCGGCTACCCCGGGGCGGCATCGGCCTTCTCGTTCGGCGACGCGTTCCACGTGACGCTGGCACCGGGCACGGCCCCCGCCGACCTGCAAAGCCACCTTGCCGCGCTGGGGCACAAGGCCGTATGCATAGAGCAGACGGCCCCCACGGTGGAGGACTGCTTCATGCTTTTGAGCCAAAAAGAGGAATGACACGGATGAGAGAGACAGTGATTCACACAGACAGGCTGACCAAGAGGTTCGGCAACTTCACCGCCGTCGACCACATATCGTTCGACGTCGGGCGCGGCGAGATATTCGGATTCCTCGGCGCCAACGGCGCCGGCAAGACCACGGCCATGCGGATGCTCTGCGGACTGAGCCGCCCGACGGAGGGCAGCGGCAGCGTGGCGGGATACGACATAGCCACGCAACCGGAGATGGTAAAGCGCAACATAGGCTACATGAGCCAGCGTTTCTCGCTCTACGAAGACCTGAAGGTGTGGGAGAACCTGAGGCTGTTCGGGGGCATCTACGGCCTCGGCGCACGCCAAACGGCCACAAAGACCGACGAGATGCTATGCAGGCTGGGCCTCGAAGGCGAGCGCGACACGCTCGTAAAGGCCCTGCCGCTGGGCTGGAAACAGAAGCTGGCGTTCTCTGTTGCCATATTCCACAAGCCTCGGGTGGTGTTTCTCGACGAGCCCACGGGGGGCGTCGACCCGGCCGCCCGACGCCGTTTTTGGGAACTGATATACAGCGCCGCCGACAGCGGGATAACCGTATTCGTGACCACCCACTACATGGACGAGGCCGAATACTGCGACCGCGTGAGCATAATGGTGGACGGACGGATAGAGGCCCTCGACAGGCCCGCCGCCCTGAAACGGCAATTCGAGGCGCCCACCATGGACGAGGTGTTCCGCCGACTGGCCCGCAAGGCCACACGGCAGTCTGACTGACAACCATCAAAACCTACAAGATGAGACAGTTCAAGTCATTCGTCAAGAAAGAGTTTCTGCAGATATTCCGCGACAGGCGCACGCTGCTCATACTGCTGGCCATGCCGCTCGTGCTGGTGATGGCCCTGGGATACGCCATCAAGACCGAGCTTAACAACGCGCGCATGGCTGTGTTCGATGCATCGAAAGACGCCCGGACGCTGCGCATAAAGGAGGCTTTCAGGGCCAGCAAGTGGTTTACCATAGTCGAGGAAGCGCCGACAATGGCACGCATCGACGAGCTTTTCAGCCGCGGCGAGATAAGCATGGCGCTCGTGTTCGGCCCCGACTTTGCCGCCACCATGGGCAAGCCAGCAGGAGAAACGGCCATACAGGTGATTGCCGACGGCACCGACCCCAACCAGGCGGCCATGCTCACGGCCTACGCACAGGGCGTGATGGCCACGGCCACTGGGGCCGGCGGGGGCATAGGCATACACACGCGGATGCTCTACAACCCACAGCAGAAAAGCTCATACAACTTCGTACCGGGCGTGATGGGCCTCGTGCTGATGCTCATCTGCGCCATGATGACATCGGTGGCCATAGTGCGCGAGAAGGAGACGGGCACCATGGAGGTGCTCCTGGCCTCGCCCATGAAGCCGCTGCACATCATACTCTCGAAGATGGCGCCATACTTCACGCTCTCGGTGGTCAACATCGTCACGGTGCTCTTGCTGGCGGTCTTCGTCATGGGCGTGCCCATACGCGGCAGCATAGCGTGGCTTTCGGTGGCCTCGGTGCTGTTCATCGTGGTGGCGCTGGCGCTCGGGCTGCTCATCTCGACGCTCGTAGACAGGCAGATGTCGGCCCTGCTCGTGTCGGGCATTGGGCTGATGATGCCCACGCTGGTGTTCTCGGGGCTCATCTTCCCGATAGAGAACATGCCGGCGGCGCTGCGCTGGATATCCGACATAATACCCGCACGGTGGTACATCTCGGCCGTGCGCAAGATAATGATCGAGGGCACCGGGCCCGAGTCGTTTGCCAAGGAACTGTGCATCATTGCGCTCATGGCGGTGGTGCTCATGGCTGCCGCCATGAAGAAATTCAAGGTGAGGCTGTGCTGAACGGCACCCGGGCCGCACTGACGGGCCGCAAGCCGCCAAGCCGCAGCGGCAAGGCTGCAGCGCAGGGCGGCAACAACTAACCACAACAATAGCCAACTATGCTCAAGTATCTACTGGAAAAAGAGTTCAAGCAGATTGTCCGCAACACCTTCCTGTCGAAGATGATGGTCATCCTTCCCATCATGACCATAGTGGTGTTCCCCTATGTCACCAGCCAGGAAGTGACCGACATGAAGGTCTGCATCGTCGACAACGACCACAGCCAGGCCTCGCAAAGGCTCGCGCAGAAGGTGGAGGCGTCGGGCTGCTTCAGCGTCGCGGGCTACGAGCCCACCTACGGCAAGGCCATGAAGGGCATCGAGGAGGGCTCGGCCGACATCGTGCTCGAGATACCGCGGGGCTTCGCCAAGAGCCGCGGCCGGGGCGAGGAGCCGCAGGTGACGGTGGCGGCCAACTCGGTGAACGGTGTGCGCGGCGGCCTCGGGTCGCAATACCTGTCGGCCGTCATTGCCGCCTTTGCCGCCGAAGAGGGCGGCAGCGAAGCCCGGGCGGCGCAAGGGATGGCGGCCGGGGCCGGCCCGGCCACGCTCTACCGATACAACCCCACGCTCGACTACAAGGTGTTCATGGTGCCCGGACTGATTGCCGTGCTCATCACGCTGCTGTGCTGCGCCCTGACGGCACTCAACATTGTGGGCGAGAAAGAGGCCGGGACGATTGAGCAAATCAACGTGACGCCGGTGCCGAAGAGCCTGTTCATACTGGCCAAGCTGATGCCAAACTGGGCCATAGGGCTGCTCTCGCTCTCGTTCGGCGTTGCCTTTGCGTGGGCCGTCCACGGCATCTCGCCGCTGCAGGGGCTGCCGTCGATAGTGCTCTTCTCGGCCGTCTACATACTCGTGGCGTCGGCCATGGGCATGGTGATATCCAACTATTCAGACACCATGCAGCAGGCCATGTTCCTCATGTTCTTCTTCCTGATACTGATGATGCTAACGTGCGGACTGTTCACTCCCATCGAGAGCATGCCCGAATGGGCGCAGAAGATAACCACGCTAAACCCCATGAGATACTTCACGAGGGCAATGAGGCTGGCCTACCTGCGCGGAAGCTCGCCGGCGGAGCTGGCCCGCGAACTGATGTGGCTGGGCGGATTTGCCGTAGTGCTGAACGCCTGGGCCGTGGCAAGCTACAAGAAGAGCAACTGACGCGCGGCCACGCCGGCCTTGGCGGCGAACGCCAAAAAGTGGGCGCGCGGCCCTTGCACATCGGCGGAAAATGAGTAACTTTGCCGCCCGAAAGCCGGAGGCGGCAACAGGCCGCGGCGGCAAGCCTACGCAACCAACCACAGACAAGCAACAATGAACATACCACCTATCATCCAAGTGGGCGACGTGCTCGTGTCGCCCGACGTATTCACAGAATGCTTCTGCTGCGACCTCGACGCATGCCACGGCGCATGCTGCGTGGAAGGCGACGCCGGGGCGCCCGTGACGCTCGACGAGATTGCGGCCATGGAAGACTCGCTCGACACGGTGTGGGGCAGCCTGTCGGCCGGGGCGCAGGCTGTGATCGACCGGCAGGGGGTGGCCTGCACCGACCCCGAAGGCGAGCTCGTGACGAGCATTGTGGGCGGGCGCGACTGCGTGTTCACCTGCCACGAGGACGGCTGCTGCCTGTGCGCGCTCGAACGGGCCTGCCGGGCGGGGCTGACAGACTTCTGCAAACCCATAAGCTGCGCGCTCTACCCGCTGCGCGAAAAAAAGTTTTCAGATGGATTGGTGGGGCTGAACTACAACCGTTGGGATATATGCCGGCCGGCCGTGGTGAAAGGGCGCGAGCTCCGTCTGCCGCTCTACAGGTTTCTGGAGGGGCCGCTCAAGAGGCGGTTTGGCGAGCAGTGGTATGCCGAGTTGGTGGCCACGGCCGACGAGCTGCACCGCCAGGGCATGCTCTGAACATGGACGCGGAAGCACGGCGGCAGCCACACAGCCAGCCTGCCGGGCCGTGACTATTTTCAGACAAAACAATGATGATGGGCCCACAGCGGCCCGGACGCCCGCCCAAACGGGCCGTATGAGAGCGCCAAACAGGCCGTTTTACAATGCGCCGGCGCCCGTTTTGCAATGCGAAACGGGCGCCGGCGCAACTGCTTGTGGGCCAGGCGCATCGGGGTGGCGGCTCACTGGATAAACCCAGGGGCATTTTTAGGAGTCAAGGAGTTAGGAAGTAAAGGAGTTAAGACAATAGTCCTTCTTGCGGGATTTATGGAATTTTGAGGAGTTATATGGAGTTAGAGGACAAATGCCTGCACTCCTGTCTTCTGCCTTCTGTCGCCAAAATATCCACTAAACTATTGTCTTAACTCCTTTACTTCCTAACTCCTTAACTCCTAAAACAATTCCTTGAATAATGCCATTGTACTCTAACTCCATCACTCCCTGTACGTTTAAGCCCCCTATGTTTATCGGGTGTCACAAACAAGCCGACAAAAGTCAGCGCGCGCCTGACTGGCGGCGCAGGGCCGCAACAATGCTGTCCATGGCCGCGAAGCGGCGAAGGTATGTGGCGCGCAGGTTGCTGGCCGACGCGCGGAAGGTGGTGCAGGTGTCGAAGCGGGCCGGGTCTTGGCCGCGCCACAGGGCCTCGTCGGCCAGAGCCGACGGCTCTATCTCGCGCCGCCAAATCACAAGGCTGTCGGCCAGGGCGGCCCAACGGGGCCTGAGCGCTGTCCACCGCGAGGCCACGAGGGCCACAAACGACGAGTCGGAAAGCAGGCGGTCGTACCACAGCGCGCGGCGGTTGTAAACGCTGTCTGTAGTGAGCCTCACGGCATCGGGGCGGTTGAGGCGGGCCGGCCGCAGGTCGCCGCCGCCGTCGAGGCCCACGGTGATGAACGCAAGGTCGAAGTCCCACACTGGCCCGGCGGCAAGCAAGCCGCCTGCATCGCGATACATATAGCAGCTGCGTGGGCCGTTGGGCTCGGCATTCTGGGCCATCTCGTTCACCAGCCACCAGTCGGCAAAGGTGTCGAGACGCATGTGGCGCCATGGCTCAAAACGCCCGTTTTGGGGCGAAGAGTACAGATTTTGCTCGATTTCATCGAGAAACAGGCGTATGGAGTCTACCATGGCGGCCGACGGTTTCGACGGCGACTTAACGTTGACCGGCAACCGTCGCACGGCTGTGACAAAGCGAGGGTCGCCGTCGTCGTAGGCGTCGACCTCGAGCAACACGCCCCTGCGCTCGTCAATGTCAACGCGGCCGCGGGCCACCCTCACCTGCTCGGCCAGCAGGTAGCAGCCCTGTGGCCTCCAGTTGAGCACCACGTCGACATGGCGGCAGGCCGGCGTCCAGTCCATGCAGGTGGCCCGGGCCATGGCCAGGGCGAGCCTGTTGCGCAGCCGACTGTGGTCCATGAAGTCGGCCAGCAGCACCCAACGCTTCCCTCCGGCCATGCCGAGCAGTGGCGTCCGCTTGCCAAGCCGTATGGCCATCGGCTTCTTTGGCTTGGCCAACGTGGAGTGGCCGCGACCCTTTATTTCGGCGCTTTTGGTCTCAAAAAGCACGATTCCATCGGGCGAGACCACCCTAAGGCGGCAGTCGGCCACCCATTTGTCACGGCTGTCTGCCGGCTTCGAGCCCGGCGTATCTATAAAAACTGTAGGCAGGTTGCCTTCGGCAACGGCCGAAGACGCCACGGCCATGACGGCCGCAAGCAAGGCTATGAAACGCATATACATATAAGTAGGTGTTCAAAATTAACCGATACAATAGACCTTGCAGGTGTCCTCTATA
>ENA-OVGE01000011-OVGE01000011.1-human-gut-metagenome-genome-assembly--contig:-NODE-11-length-199205-cov-14.965619_pt1 | contig 199205 bp, 172 predicted proteins | sample MGYA00237769_ERZ505417 | MGnify/ENA primary metagenome ERZ505417 (study PRJEB26158, sample SAMN06016403) | human gut metagenome | biome: human gut; feature: ankylosing spondylitis patient; material... | reverse complement strand
AATTAAAGGATTTCTCTTTGCCGTACGACACAGAGAAATCCTAATGACCGATTTGGGTTTAACAATAAACATTATGACTAAACTTTTACGCTTATCACTTTTGTTATTAGCAGTTTGCGCATGTGGCATAGCTAATGCAGCAAACGTAACAGACAAGTTCACAGCCTCGGCTTTAGGTATCACGGGGACTTCGTATGCCGACTTGACTGATTTCCAATTATCCTCTACAGCAAAGTATTCGCTTAACGCAGCAACAAATAAAGCGACCTGCGTTCAGCTTCGTTCAAAGAATAGTAATTCTGGAATTGTTACAACGACATCTGGTGGTACTGTAAAAAAAATTACAGTTGTATGGAATGAAGCCACCAAGGCTGGTCAAAAGTTGGATGTATATGGAAGTACTTCTGCATATGGCAGCCCTAAGGACTTATATGATGCAAAAACTCAGGGTACGAAAATCGGCACAATAGAAAATGGTAAGAGTACTGAACTTTCTGTTGAAGGAACCTATACTCATGTAGGATTGCGTTCCAATAATGGTGCGGTTTATGCAACTGAGATATCAATTGAATGGGAGCCTGCTGCTCCGGGTACAGTTGCCATGCCAACAATTACCGGTAACGCCACTTTTGAAACCTCTACCACTGTAACTATTACAGGCCCAGAGGGAGCTGACATATATTATACTACTGACGAAAGCACTCCCACAACAAGTTCGCAGAAGTACACTGCACCTTTCTCTTTGACAGAGAGCACCATCGTAAATGCTATCGCCGTTAAGGGTGGCAAGTCGAGCACTGTTGCCAGCAAGGACTTTAGCAAGATTACTTGCACAGACGCTACCTTAGAGGAAGTAGTTGGATGGACTGCCGACAAGACTTATGTGAAGCTCGCCCTCAACAACGCCAAGGTGATATACGCTGATGGCAACACAGTCCATCTGCGCGAAAACGGCAAGTGCCTTATGCTTTACAATGTAGGCATCCTCGCCCTCACCCTCAACTCAACGGTAAGCGGAAGCATCAAGATGAACTTCAAATCCTACAATGGCATCCCCGAAATGATGAAAAATGAGTTCACCAATGCCGGTGACCTTTCCATTACTGCTGGCTCTTCTCTGGAATTGGACGCTACTGTAACTACCGTAGAAGACCTCCTCGCCAAGAAGAACCTCTGCGACTTGGTACTTCTTAAGAATGTCACCGTAACCGCAGAAGGCACAGGCAAGGATGCCAAGTATTTCATCGTGAGTGGTGCCAAAAAGATTCAACTCTGGGGTAACCAGAATCTTAGCGCTGCAGGTGTAGGCAAGTCTTTGGATATTTATGCTCTTTGCAATAGTATCTATTCTAACAATGTCCAGATTAAGCCTGTAAAGGTTGGCGACATCACCCTGGGTATCAACAACACTATCGTGGTTGAGAGCAAGAAGCAGGGCATCTACAACAGCAATGGTGTTAAGATGAGCGAGGGTCAGACCCTTCCCGCTGGCTTGTATATCAAGAACGGCAAGAAAGTAATTGTTAAATAACACATATTTTTTCCTAACTCACACCTTACCAGCTGTCTCTACCCTTGTAGAGGCAGCCATTTTTTTCATTATTGTCACGGCCGATAGCAATTATCGAGTTTTTTTCTATTCTTGTGTTCGTGAGATTTCATAAATATAAAGCCGCCAATACGCCAAATCTCCGTACCTTCGCAGCCAAAATGGGACAACTTTCCATTATAGGTTTCCATCTGCAATAGATAGCAAATAATAAACATAATAAAAATGGAACTACTTCACAACCTTTTCATGGGCTTCCCCAATCTTTGGGGCGGCGGTGTAGCTCACTCAGTAATGATTCTTTCGCTTGTAATATCCTTGGGATTATTATTGGGCAAGATCAAGGTCGCCAACATTTCTTTGGGACTGACCTGGGTATTGTTTGTCGGAATTACCTTTGGTTATTTCTGTTTTAATCTTGATGAGCATCTGCTCCACTTCCTCAAGGAGTTTGGCTTGATTCTCTTCGTCTATTCTCTCGGCCTCCAGGTAGGTCCAAGTTTCTTCTCCTCGTTTGGCAAAGGTGGTCTCAGGCTCAATATGCTTGCCATATCGACCATCGCGATAAGCATTGTTGTAACCATCATTCTATTCTATACCACAGGCACTCCTATCACCACCATGGCAGGTATCTTGTCTGGTGCCGTGACCAATACGCCTGGACTGGGAGCTGCCCAGCAAGCCAATAGCGACCTCAATGGAATAGACGACCCCAGCATTGCCGCCAGCTATGCCGCTGCTTATCCTATCGGTGTTATCGGCGCCATACTTATCTTCCTTCTCTTGAAGTATATCCTTTGCATCCATACCGGTAAGGAAGAAGAGGCAGCTAAGCGAGGTCTCGGCGCTACTGAAGAACTGACTGTCCGTCCCTTCTCCGTATGCGTGAAGAATGAGCAGATTGTCGGTAGAACCGTGCGCCAGATAGCTGAAATCTCGCAACGAGATTTTGTCATCTCTCGTATGCTTGTAGATGGAGCCGCCTCCCCCACCGATGTCATTAACGGCTCGACTGTGCTGAATCTCAATGACAAACTGCTCATTACAGCTGCCCCACGTGACATTGAAGCTATCATCGCCTGCCTTGGCGAGCCCACTACTGTAGACTGGGAGAAGTGTGACAAAGGCCACATCTCACGCCGTATTCTTATCACGCGTCCCGAAATCAATGGAAAGACATTGGCCCAACTCCGCATACGCTCTCTCTTTGGAGCCAACATCACCCATGTTTACCGTTCTGGTGTAGAACTTGTTGCCGCACCCCACCTCCAGCTTCAGATGGGCGACAAGGTCACCGTCGTAGGTAGCGAACTGGCCATCAGCCATACCGAGAAGCGTTTGGGCAATTCCATCAAGCGTCTCAACATCCCCAACCTCATTCCTATCTTCCTGGGTATTGCGCTCGGCTGTTTTGTTGCCAACATTCCCTTCTATCTCCCCGGAATCCAGGCTCCACTTAAGCTCGGACTGACCGGTGGCCCGTTGGTTGTAGCCATCCTTATCGGTTTCTTGGGTCCCAAATTCCACCTGATTACTTACAATACCATCTCTTCCAATCTGATGATACGAGAGATAGGATTGTGTATCTTCCTTGCCTGCGTAGGTTTGGGAACCGGCAAAGAGTTTATAGATACCGTCTTCAATGGCAACGGATTGGCCATGGTGGGTTATGGAGCCATCATCACGATGCTTCCACTCCTTATTGGCGGACTCATCGGCCGTTATGCCTTCCACCTCAACTACTACACCCTCATCGGAGTTCTGGCAGGCGCCAACACCAACCCCCCAGCCCTGCGTTATGCCAACGACCTCACCGCAAGTGATTCTCCTGCTGTAGCCTACTCCACGGTATATCCCTTTGCGATGTTCCTCCGCATTATCACCATTCAGATATTAATATTGACTTTAGGATAAAACTATATGCTGAAAATTATTGCCGTCGATGTGGCGCTATTGCTGATTATCGTTTATGGCGTCATTCAGTTTAGAAAAAATAAGAAAAACGACAGACATGGTTGAAACATCTTCACTTATCACCCATCCCGTAACGGATGACGAGCGTTTGGTTCACCACAAATTGGATTTGCTGTTACGTACCGGCTGTATTCTCGTTGAAAATGCAGCCGACACCAGCCGCATCATCCGCACGATGAAGCGAGTGGCTATGTATCTCTGCATCCCCATCGAGAATCTGCATATTTACGTCAATTACAATATGCTGATGGTCAACCTTAGTGATGTCGAAAAGTCTTACACCAAGTTCCAGCGAGTAGACAAGCATGGCGTCAATCTGGATGCCATCCGAGAGGTTAGCCATCTCTCCTGGGACTCTATTCGTAAGAACCTGACTTTGGAGGAATACGAGCGACAGCTTACAGAGATACACCAGCGCAAGCGCAATTACACCCCTTGGCAGGTAGCCATCGGAGGAGGACTGGCGTGCGGCGGCTTCTGCATCCAGTTTGGTTGCGACTGGACGGCATTCTTCTATGCCTCCATTGCAGCCATATTGGGCTTGCGTCTGCGTATGTTCCTCAATTCCAAGGGCTCCAATGGATATTTCAACATCGGCTTGGCAGCTTTTGTATCCACGCTGTTGGCATGGCTCTTCGCCTTGATTTCCACCCGGTCTGGCATTTCCTTCTTGGAGTCCTCCACCCCATGGCATCCGCTTTTGGCCTGCGCCTTGTTCATCGTTCCCGGCGTACCGCTCATCAATTTCGTAAGCGACATGCTTTCAGGCTTTACCCAGGTGGGTATCACCCGAGCCACCAACACGCTGCTTATGCTTTTTGCCATGGCTTTCGGCATAGCCTTTGCCATCCAGTTTTGTGGCATCGACAATTTTGTCCACGACTTGTCCATGATTCCCCATCACACCTATGATGAATACATGCTGGCTGCTGCTATCTCGGCTATCGGTTTCTCCATGATATTCAATGTACCTCGCCACATGATGCTCTTTGTAGCCCTTGGTGGCATAGTGGCTGTCTGCACCCGCAATTTTGTCAATCTTGGAGCCAGTTCAGGCAACGTCGGATTGGATATGGGCCTCATCGTAGGCTCCTTTGTCGGGTCGGCAGTGATTAGTATCATCTGCTGCTTCATGGTACGTCGCCTGCACACTCCCCACCAGTGCCTGAGCATACCCAGTGTCATACCTATGATTCCTGGAGTGCTGATGTACAGAGCCCTGTTTGCCTTCATCAATATGCATGGAGTTATAGGCGAAGTCACCGTGGCGATGAACAATGCCATCCACGCATCGCTAATTATCCTGTTTATCGCTATTGGTGTGGCCATACCCAATATATTCTTCAGACGGATGATTAATCCCAAGCGGGAGCAGAAGCTGATGGAGCTGCTGCTCATCCGCAAAAATCAGATGGCTGACAAATAAAAATGTCGGCCACCTGTGACAGGACGCCGACATTAATTCACTCCATATTATATCATTTGAGGGTGTATCAATTACATATTGATGCACCCTTTTTATCTATCCGGTATTTTTATAAACCAATGCTTTTCAGCAATTCGCCATTGAGATGGTGTATTTCGACCACTCCATCTTCGTAGATGGCGAATGTTGGCACGTTGCCTCCTTTGGGGAATGTGATAGAACCGGTATTGCAGAATACAGTGCCTTCTTCATTCTCTAAAGTCCACAGATGCGTATGCCCACTGAACACGACGTCGTATTTGCCAGGCAACATGTTCTCCTTATTATATTTATGGCCATGGGTGAGCAGCAGCCTGCGCCCATTGTCGACCACCAGAGCATAATCTGCCATGATGGGGAAATCGAGCAGCATCTGGTCTACCTCCGAGTCACAGTTTCCACGTATGGCTACTATCTTGTCTGCCATTGCGTTCAGCGTCTCGGCTATCAGTTTTGGGTTCAACCCTTCGGGCAAACCATTGCGAGGACCGTAATTGAGGATATCGCCCAAGATGAGCAACATATCGCAACTTGCGGAATCATAATAAGACAAAACTTGTTGTAAAGTGGGAAAACAACCGTGGATATCGGAAACAATCAAATATTTCATTCTAATAAATATTTGGTAAAAGATGTGGGTGGTGATGGATTCGAACCACCGAAGGCGAAAGCCAGCAGATTTACAGTCTGCCCCATTTGGCCACTCTGGTAACCACCCTTGCTCAATTGCGAGTGCAAAGGTATACATTTTTGCCGACACTGCCAAAGGTTTGACCAACTTTTTTGCCACAAATATTGTCTGCGCGGTGGCTGGGATGATTAATCGGGTATGGCTCAAACTTTTTATTCCCCTTTATTTTGATATTACGGAAAAAACGCTTATCTTTGCAATCGCAATTGCCGATATGGCTCAGTTGGTAGAGCAACGCATTCGTAATGCGTGGGTCCCGGGTTCGAGTCCCGGTATCGGCTCCATTTCAGGAGTAAGTATAAGCGGAATTAGCACATCGGTAGTGCACGGGCTTCCCAAGCCTGGGAGGCGGGTTCGATTCCCGTATTCCGCTCAAATATGTAGAGATGTTCTGTAATCATGATGATGCAGAGCATTTTTTGTTTATTTACACATCGTTTCATAGCATACAGCGACACATTTATGACAGATTCGTGGCAAAAGATGGTGAGCGGAGAGGTATATGACGCTCTCGCCCCTGAACTCATCAACGAATTGAACAGGGTCAAGGACTTGGTATGGCAGTATAACCAAATCAGACCTTCCGATTATACAAACAAGGAAAAAGCCATCAGAGCCCTGCTCGGCAAGTGTGGTGTCAGGCCCATCGTCAACCAGCCCTTCTATTGCGATTATGGCCGCAATATCGAGGTGGGCGACTTCTTCTTTTCCAACTTCAACCTTACCATTCTCGACGAAGCCCCTGTCAAGATAGGCGACCATGTCTTCATCGGCCCCAATGTGAGCCTATACACGGCTTGCCACCCCACCAATCCCGAAGAGCGAAACAAAGGAGTGGAATGGGCGCGCCCCATCACCATCGGCAACTCGGTCTGGATAGGCGGTAGCGTGACTATTCTGCCTGGCGTCACCATTGGCGACAACTGCACCATAGGAGCCGGCTCGGTGGTTACCCATGACATTCCAGCCAACAGTATTGCCGTAGGCAACCCCTGCAAAGTCATCAAACATATAGACCGCACCTGACCATGCCTACTCTGCATATCGCCATCGTCGGCGGAGGCGCAGCCGGATTGTTTGCTGCCATTACCGCCAAGCACTATTATCCTGACACAGATGTCTGCATCTTTGAGAAGAACAACAAGCTGCTGGCCAAGGTGGCAATTACCGGTGGCGGAAGATGCAATCTTACCAATTCGTTTGCAGATATTGCCGACTTGAGCAATGCCTATCCACGCGGGCATAAGCTTATAAAGCGTTTGTTCAACACTTTCGATTACGATGATGTCTATCAGTGGTTTGAAGACCATGGCGTGCCCCTTGTAACACAAGAGGACAACTGCGTTTTTCCGCAGTCGCAAGACTCGCAGTCCATCATAGACTGCCTCATCTCTACCGCTCGACAGTTGGGAGTGAAGTTCAGACTCGGATGCACCATCACGAGCATAGAGCAAACGCCCGACGGGAAGCTGTGCATTACCTCTACATGCGGGCAGGCAGGCGCTACGCAGAAGCAACATTATGACCGCGTGGCTGTAACGACTGGCGGCTCACCTCAAATGAAGGGCTTGGAGTTTTTGTCACCGGTGGTACGTAAACTGGAATCGCCAGTAGCCTCGCTTTTCACGCTGACCATCAATGACCGCAGACTGCAGAGCATGATGGGAACCGTGGTCAATCCTGTCACAGTCTCTATTCCTTCCACCAAGTTCAAGGCCGAAGGACCGTTGCTTATCACCCATTGGGGCGTGAGCGGACCTGCCGTGCTGAAACTGTCATCCTATGCCGCCCGCTTTCTTCACGATGCCGATTATCACTCCACTTTGGCGGTCAACTGGATTAACCGCACGCATCATCATGAGGTTGAGCAGGAGTTCTATATGTTTATAGCCAGCAACGCGAATAAGATGGCGGGCAATTTACACCCGTTCAACCTTACATCTCGGCTGTGGACATACATTCTGGAGAAGTGTGGATGCCCCGCCGACCGGCGTATGGGAGAACTGGGCAAGAAGATGATTAACAAGTTGATAGACACGCTTACCAATGACCAGTATGCCATCGCCGGCAAGGGCAAATTCAAGGACGAGTTTGTCACCTGTGGCGGCGTAGCCTTGGGCGAACTCAACCTCAATACCTTGGAGAGCAAGCACTGCACACACCTGTTTTTCGCAGGCGAAGTGACCGATGTCGATGGCATCACCGGAGGTTTTAACCTCCAGGCGGCATGGACCATGGGCTATGTTGTGGGCATGAATATCGGTAAGGCCTAAAACGAAACAGGGGATGCAGCTGTGAGCTGCATCCCCCATCTTTTTTTGTTTCAGATTATCCGATTTTGATTTGACGTTCTACCTTGACATCTTCCTTGTTGAACTTGGGCAGAACTATTGTCAGAATGCCGTCTTCGACCTTGGCTGAAATCTTCTCTCGGTCTACATCTTCAGGCAGGATGTAGGCTTGCTCGTAGTTGCCGTAAGAGAACTCGCGACGCAGGTAGTGCTCATTACGCTCTTCCTGCTTGTGCTCCATCTTGTTCTCGATGTTTACAACAAGATTGTTATCCTTGTTAAGGCTTATCCGGCAATATTCCTTCTTGATGCCCGGTGCGGCAATCTCCATAGTATATTCCAATGCATTGACCTTTACGTTTACAGCAGGCGCTGTAGTGTTGGTGCGCAGCATACCATTGTTGTCAAAGAACTCATCAAAAGCAGAGTCTAACCAGTTGTTACGTGTTGGGTACATCATAATATTTTCCTCCATTATTAGTTTATATTCATTTATAGTCATCCAGACGATTACCGTCTGTCACTATCATTTTTGCAAAAAACATTCCCACAGCGCTGCGACTGACAAAATGACGCATAATGCTGCCAAATCGGTCATTCAAAACCTAAAATGGCACATTTTGTCATGAAAAATATGGGAAATTATATGGATATTAGAAAATTAATGCGTACCTTTGCAGTCGCAAAAATGAGAATCAGATAAAGCGGGGTGTAGCGCAGCCCGGTAGCGTTCCTGGTTTGGGACCAGGTGGTCGCAGGTTCGAATCCTGTCGCCCCGACTATTATCTTCACTCATTTCCTTGTGCGGGGTGTAGCGCAGCCCGGTAGCGCTCCTGGTTTGGGACCAGGTGGTCGCAGGTTCGAATCCTGTCGCCCCGACCACAGCAAGCATCATACGAATACCGATGGGTTCAGTATGATGCTTTTTTCATGTCTATATCTCTCGGCTCTATCGCCACGCCTATCACCACCACTCCCCCAACCTGCCCCGATATCCGTTGCCCCATCAGTCCAATTGATAACCAGCCCATATCCAAACCGTCCGCCATCATCTTTTTTCTGATTTCTGGGTTTGAAACAGTGGTTTCGTACTTTGCAATTATGATTTCAAAGTTTGAATTATCCATTTCGCGCTTTGCATCCATTTTATAGTTGGACTCGATGTATAAGGACTACAATGGCGCGAAACATGTGCCATGTCTCAAGATTATAGTGATGACTTAATCAGCGGAAAACGGTATGGAAAAACGTGTGACTCGTGTCGGGCTGCTGCCCACGATTAAGGTTATGGCTATGAAAAAAGCCCCAAGTTGATACTTGGAGCCTTTATCATTTCCATTGCTTTGCGGAAGATGAGGGATTCAAACCCCCGATACCCGGAAAAGGGTATACCGGATTTCGAGTCCAGCGCATTCGGTCACTCTGCCAATCTTCCTTAACCGCTGCAAAAGTAATATTAATTTCGAATATAACCAAGGAATTGCTGGTATTTTTTTCATCTTTTGCAGAGATTGCTATATATGCAATTGGCACATCTTTTCTGGTCTTTTGTGGGTTCAAAGGGGATGTCGGCATCATAGATTTCACGCAGAGTCTGTCTGAGTCCGTCCATAAACTCATCCTCGTAATCTGTAGCCCTGACCATAAGTGAGTCACCCAGCTTGAGCGTGGGGTCATACTGCTCGTCGCTCATGTTCTGGATGAACATAAGTGCCGGGCTGACAGCAAGTCCGCTTTGGTTGAGCTCCTGGCTGTGGCTCACAATCAACGCGTAGAGCAGAGCCTGAAGATAATAATTGGTGTGTTTGGCGTGGATGTCGGCATCGCTGAACAACTCGGCTATCTCCTCTACCTTCTTCCGGGCTGGCATTCCCGTCTTGTAATCGATAACGCGAATGCGCTGCTGCTGGTCATCATCTGTAATCTCGTCCAGACGGTCGATGAAGCCGAGTACCTTGATTTCGCGTTCGCCATCGGTAGAGTCGAATTTGACAGTTGTCTCGACCTTGTTCTCCAATCCCAAGATGCGGAACGGCGTAAGACGGCTGTCGATGTCGAGCATCTTGCGCAGATAGCTGATGACCACACCTCGGTTGATGAGTTGCAATCCGTTGTACTCGGGAGTATAAGAATTGTCTTTGACCTTGAAGAGTTCTTCCTTGAACGCCTGGTCTACAATCATCTCGATGACCTCCCGGTGATTGAGCAAGTCGTCGATGTCAGCCTGCTTTATCACCTCGCTCTTCTGCATGAGTCGCTGATAGATGAGTTCGGCACTGCGGTGGAAGATAAGACCGAAGACGCGGCTGTCCTTCATCTCTTCATCCGTCTCATCGGGTTCTTTCAACCCCTCGACTACATTGTAATAAAAGGTAAGCGGGCAATAAAAGTAACGGTTGATGGCTGTCGGCGAGAGCTGGGTCAACTGGTGGAGCTTGTTCATCAAATCGGGCGTCTTGATGACACTGCCAGACAGCGCCTGCTTGACCGACTGGTCTGGGGTGAGTATGCCGTGGTGTATGTCGTGGCCACTTTCGACCATCATCTGCAACATAAATCTGCTCATCTCTCCCGTCTGGCCGTCCTCCGTAGCCTTGTTGTAGGTCAAAGTGATATCCTGCGACCGCTGCAGAAGCCGGTAAAAGTAGTAGGCATAGATGGCAACCTTGTGGTCGATAGTAGTAAGCCCGTAGGCCTTGCGTATAGAATAGGGAATGAATGAAGAGTCGTTGACACCCTTAGGCATATTGTTGTCGGAGGCTGACAGCACGAGCAGGTGGTCGAAGTCCAGGTTTCTGGTTTCCAGCACGCCCATAATCTGAATGCCCTCTATCGGCTCGCCTCTGAACGGAATCGTCGTGCTCTGTATCAGTTGGGCTATCAGGCGTTCAAAGGTAATCTTGTCGACCTGCAGGTCGCCCGAGGCAATGAGTCCTTCGAGACGATTGATGATGGTGTACATGCGGAAGATGGACTCCTGGGTAAGCGGGTCGTTGACCTGGCTTGCCTTGCGGCCCACGTACTGAAGCATGGCTGTCAGCCATTGGGCAATGTTCTGGTTATGGCAGTCGCCCAGCGTGTCGATGTCGGTAAACAAAAGCTGCAATCCCTGATCGAGAGCCAGCTGGGAGCGCGTGGGGTAATAGCGGTTGAATTTCTGCAAATCCTTGTACAGGTCAAGACAACTGTCGGAAATGTATCGGCCATAAGGGTGCTTGAGTATCTTGGCTACATCGCGCAGACGATACTTGTCTGTGTTCTTGAGGTGCCCATAGGTCTGCAGGCGCAGCAGTATCTGGACAAACGAAGCCACCGGCGACTGTGACAGGGGATATCCGGTTGTGATGTTGATGCTCTTGACCTCTTCGGGCAGACAGTGCAGCACGGTCTGGAGCAGCGACTCGTCGCACAACACGATGGCGGTCTTGGCGCCGGCTTCGATACGATGGTTTTCCCTTATCCACTGACTGATATAGTGAGCCTGCGCACTCTCGGTCATGGATGAGATGTAGGTGATGTCCTTGGGCTTGCTGAAGTTGTTGTAATATGTGTCGTCATCTATCCTCAGCTCGTTGGGGAACTGAGTCAGATAGCCGTTGATGTAATGCCCCGCCTCGTTGTTGGCGAGATAATAGTGGTCGAAATCCCAATAGAAGCATGCCTTACCCTGCGCTTTAAGCGTGAGGAAGAGCCGCTGCTCGACCTGTTGCAACATATTGAATCCCACAAACACATATTTGTCGAACTCATAGTCGGCCTGGGCTTCCACCACACTGCGATACAGCGCGCCCTCGTAAGCCAGCCCCTGCGCGGCGAGACGCTGATTGAAGTCACGGTAAATTTCTTCGAGATTGCACCAAAGAGAAAGGAACCTCTCTTTGAGCTTGGAGAGATGGTCGTCGGCGAAATTGTGGAAGAAAGACTTGAGTATATTCTTCTGCTCGGGTGAGAGGTAGTCTATGTCATCCAATTCGTGGATGTCTCTAAGGTTGGCAAAAACCTTATGGGCATCGGCCATGTTCTTGTCGATATCATCAAAGTCGGCAAGCAGCAATTGGCCCCATCCGTAGAAACGGTCGAGCGTCTCATCCTTACCGGTGATTTCCGTATAGGAACGATAGAGGTCGCAGACCAGCTTGATAGGGTCGGCAACCATCAACTCTGACTTCTCTCTGAACAAATCGCTGATGGTGGTATAGCATGGACTCCACAACGGACCATCTGACAGCCGTGCCAGATATTCGTTCATAAAGAGCGAAGCACGCTTGTTAGGAAACACAACGGCTATTCGTGACAGGTTACTGCCATATTTCTGTAACAGGTCTTTGGCTACTGCTTCTAAAAAAGTGCTATTCATTTTACCTCTTCTATCTTATTACTGTACACAAACCACAAGTAGCCTTTCACACGGCTATGCCCCATCTCGCTGAGCAGATGCATATACTCTCTGACTTGGGTGTGGTATTCTTCTTTGGGGGTTCCGAATTTGAAGTCGATGACGATATATTCTTCGCCGTCGGTTATCACTCGGTCGGGACGCAACAGGCGCGATTTCTGCTGCTCTCTGTCGTAGAACAGCAGCGAACACTCGTTGAGCACGGTCCAACGGGGAGAGAACCATTCGCTCACCCGGTCGTCATCAAGTCGCTTGCGCAACATGCCGACGAGCTGTTCCCGCTTGACCTCGTTATCGTAGAGGATGCCATCATTTTCCAGCTGCTGCAGGGCCTTGTCTATATCGGCCGACGTACGTATCGACGAGAAGACCTTGTGCAGCACATTGCCCAACTTGATGTACTGATTATGATTGTCGCCCTCATTGTCGTGAGTGAATTCGATGCTCTGGTTGCTCTGGCGGAAAGTCGCCACAGACTTGTAGGCCTTGATGACTGGCATATCCATAGGGGCGGAAGTCTTGCGGAATACATTGCGCTCCTCGGTAGATTGCTGTGTACGAGCGGGCTTGCTTTGGGCTGCTGGCAATGAGCCGAACTCCAGATGGAGGGTATCGGTCTTGTCGTCAAGGTTGCCCGTATAAGTCGTGTTGAGGGCTTGGGCAAGGTCATCCCAAATACCTTCAAGTAGGCCCGAACGCATAGCCTGCGTGCCGCGTTTGCCCAATATGTAGAGGCTGCTCTTGGCACGGGTGAAGGCAACATAGAGCAGGTTGAGATTGTCCACTACATTCTGTAGATGCTCATAATAATAGTCGTCTTCGTAAATAGAATTTACCATTCCTTTCTTGGAGAAATCTATAGGTACAAGCGGCATTCGGCTGAAGGGGTCTACCTTGGGCGTACACCATAAGGTAGAGTTGCTCTGTTCAAGTTTCCAATCACAGGCAGGAATGATAATATGGTCGTACTCCAATCCCTTGCTCTTATGGATGGTCAACAGTCTGATGCCATTGTCCATACTGCTCTGGATGGCTTTCTCGTGGAGCGTGTTGTCCCATTCGTTGAGGAAGTCGTCAATGTCGGACATGTTGTCTTTGAGATACTTGGCCAGCTGGTCGAAGAAGGCGAAGATATATGCACTCTGGTTGCAACAGATGTCTTCATCGAGCATGGCATAGATGGTCTGCACCATGTCGTAAAGCGGCATGGTAAGCAACTGTTCGCGTGTGCGTTCTACGGGAGCAAGTATTCCCACCTGCTTAAGATAAGCTCGGTCGATGCAACTCTCTGGATTGGAAACATAACGCAAAGCACTGATTAAGGTATTGACGGCAACGGAGGCGTCAAGGCGGAACGCTTCATCGGATATAAGCGGTACCGAGGGATAGTTCTCCTCGAAAAAGCGGGCTATCTCTTGTATGGTTGACTTGCTTCGACACAAGATAGCGATGCTACTGGGTGCATGACCTTGTTCCAAGATGGTCGTAATCATGCTATGGATTTTCTCCATGATTTGTTCTCCATACTCGGTGCTTGGTATCAGGGTCATCTCTACCCTACCTCTTTTCAGGGTGTTGTGAGGCTTCTGCTCGACATCTGCATAGGCTTGTATCAGTTGGTCTACCTCATTGCTCCCATCCAATGACCTGGCTTCGTACTGTGTGGCCAATGAGAAAAAGACATTGTTGAAAGTAATGATATTGTAGTCAGAACGGTAGTTGGTGACCAGATATTTGACTGTGACGGACTGACTCTGGTCTGGAAATTCGCTTTCGATATTGTTGAGGAGCTTCCAGTCACCCGAGCGCCAGCGATAGATGCTTTGCTTGACGTCGCCGACAATGAGATTTTGTGTATCTTCATTGCTCATGCAGTCCATGAGCAGGATTTTGAAGTTCTTCCATTGTATGGTGCTCGTATCCTGGAACTCGTCTATCATGATATGCTTCAGTCTGGTGCCAATCTTTTCAAAGATAAATGGCGAATCGCTGTCCTGAATCATACCGTTGAGCAGATGCTGCGTGTCGCTCAGCAGAAATCTGTTGGCATCACTGTTCATCTCACGAATGGTCTTCTCGATATTCTCCAACAGCCTTAACTGGTTAAGGTGGCGCAATGTAAGATTGGCAGAAACATACAGGCACGACTGAACCTGACGCATACGCTCGGTCTCCTGAAGATAAGGCAGCAGCGTCTCGCACACCAGCTTGTACTTGGGATTGTCTGGAGTCCGCTCGGCTTTCTTTACCCATTTATCTGCATCTTCCATCGCGGCCTTGACGGTGTTGGTGAGGACATCAGCATCGCCATACTTGCCATTGCCCATCTTGATGAAATAGCTACACACTCCCTTGTTGCCATTGCTGAAGTCGGTGGTTTGGAGGCCGTTCTCTTCAAGCATGTCCATGAATGTGGCGGCATAGTGCTTGAAGTGGTCTTCTGCATGGTCACGCATTTCCTTCAGTATTCGCGTATAATCATCAAAGAAGTTATCCGTGGCGAGTGCTTCATTGAGTTTCTTGCTGTTGTCTCTATAGATATCGCGGAAAATATTCCTTCCAAAGCGTTTGATGAGATTGATGACATTCCAGCCCTTGTCCTCGGATATGTTCTCTTTGACGTATTGCATAATCCAGCCAAAGACCTTGTCGTGGACATTAAGCCCGTCTATCAGTTCGTCAACTGCCTGCTCTTCCACCTGCACGTCATTGAGTCCTATGTGCAGATTGGCTGTGAGGTCGAGTTCACTTGCCATATTGCGTAAGACGCTTTGGAAGAACTTGTCTATCGTCTCGACTCTGAAATAGTTGTAATTATGGAGCAGGAGTCTAAGCGCCTCTCCTGCCTGGGTAGCCACCATGACTGGGGCGAAGCCTGTAGACTGGACAATGTTGTCCATATAACTCTGGGCTTCAGGCAACTGCCTGGAAAGGCCATAAAGCATGCTAAGAATGCGCATCTTCATCTCTTCGGTGGCCTTGTTGGTAAATGTAACGGCAAGGATATTGTGAAAAGAAGATGGATCCTGGATGAGTAGCTTTATGTATTCTACGGTGAGAGTAAATGTTTTTCCCGAACCGGCGCTTGCTTTATAGACCGTAAGTGGGTTGATTGAGTTTACCATTGTCTGAATAATTCTAATCCGATTTTAATGCCAACACCATCAAAACGCCCATTGCGATGAGCCATGAAGACTCCGGTGGATACCCAACGGGTGGTAAATCCGTAGCCCACTTCCGTATAAGGATGCAGATGGGTCACAAAGAGCATGTTGGTATATATGCGTTCCTTCTCAATATATCTTCCAATCAAGGGAATGTGGCTCAAGGCGAGCAGCGGTGTCTCGTAAGTGGCGTTGGTACGAACATAATAGCGCGAAAGGTTATACCAGTGACTGGGAAGGAGCGTAAATTCACCGGTCCACTCATCATACCATCCGTCAGGGATATTGTTGTCTCTGAAATTGGAGTAGTCCAAGAAGTTCCTGGTACCATCGATGAGTGTATAGAAACCACAACCTGCGCGGAAAGACAGGAACTTCAATCTATTGAAGGCCACTATCTGCTGTATGTCAAACTCCACACGCTCATAGGCAAGGTCTGCGTCCATCAAGCCGCGGATGCTGCGTTCGTATGCCACATTGACAGCTGGGCCTCTCCACCCTGTTGGCCTCCAGATAATCTCGGCCTTGGGCGCAACAGACGTGTAAGACGTAGGGACATGCGCCTGCTGATAGGTGTGACGCTCTACCGCCGTACGTTTATGCCCCACCATTCCCACCTGCAATGTAATGTGACGCGACCAGTCATAGCTGCTCTCCAGGGTAAGGTGGAAGTCTCGAAAGTAATCAATACGCTCACCATTATAAGGTGTATTGCTTGGCAATGAGGCCAGCATCTCATCTTTCAGCATGCCGTTGCTTATCCAGTTGCCATTGCCCAACTGCAACTTTACATAGCCGTTATGCCGCTTGTCAAAATGGTATTCTATTGGTAATGTAAAATACAGCTGGCGCTGCTTGAAAGAATAGCCGGCCTTAAGTCTGGTGTAGAGATAGTGGTTCGTGGAGAAATTGTATAGGTTGCGGACGTCAAATTTATAATAATAACCCTTGCGGTCACTATATCCCATGTACAGCGGGTTGAACAGCGGGTTGATGTTTACCTGTCCCTGGTTGCCGTTTCCATAGTTGGAACTTATTTTGTTCAAGAGATTATCCCCCAGTACATCCCAGAAGAAACGCTTGGCCCAACTACGCTTGACGTTTTTTGCCTCAGTAGAGTCCTGAGCCAAGGCAGCATAATACTTTGTATAGATGGCATTCTCTTCGGTTGTAAGCGTGTCATGTCTGATGCTATCCATTAACTGGCGCTTGGTAAGTGAGCCAAGCGAATCCTTATTGAGGGCAGGCATACCATAGATTGCAGTATTCTGCGCTTTAACGATATTGCCCATAAACTTAAACTTGGCATTGAGCTCACAGCTTTGGGGAATGACAGGTGACAGTTTGTCATCAGACATGACGAAATTGAGGGTGAAGTTAATCATGTCAAACTCTCCCGCGATTTTTCCCCATCTGATGCGACCTGTCTTTGATTCGACAATGACGCCTCCCGTAACCAGCTGAGTATTCTTTACCTTTGGATAGAACGTGATTTCGACTTGATTATCATGGAGTATCTTGAACTGGAACCTATAGTAAGCCCTGTTGTTGCGGTGAAAGGGCGAGAGCATGCTGTTGCCAAAGATAGTTTCTTCATAGAACTTGGGAGTCAAAAACTTCTGTAGGCGCGTCATGGTCTCCTTCTGTTGCGGTATAGTCGATGTATGCGCCAACCGTTCTATCGTATAGTCCTTGGTATTGTATAGATGACACACAGAATAGTTCTCCTCAATGTAGTCGCGAGCCTTGCTATGAGCGATGCGATACATGGTGGGAATAGGGAAAAGGATGAGATTGCGGCGCACCACATTGATTTTGAGCTTGCGATAAGTATAAATATCCAGCCCATGAAAGACAGTCGTGTCAACACTATTAGGAAAGTCATATATACGGTTGAGCAGGCTGACATCAAATCTGCCCTCATCTTGTGCAATCGTATTCATTGACAGCAATACGAAGATCATGGTAATTGTCCACCTGGCTCTCTGCATCATAATGCAAATCTACACAAAAAACTTGGAATGAAGGAGATGCCTGAACAAAAAAACGCACCTTGTATCAAACTTTAACAGTCGCGCAGAAAAAATCCCCATCTTTGGAAGATGGGGATAGAGGTCGTATATATATGTATATATAATAAAGGTGTATCAACCGAGATATTTCATCAAGATTTTGGCATTACCGCTGTCTCTTAGCTTGGTAATACTCTTCTCTCGAATCTGACGCACACGCTCACGGGTGAGCTTGAGTTCATCGCCAATTTCCTCGAGTCCCTTCTCGTGACATCCGATACCGAAGCAATATCTGATAATCTTGATTTCGCGTTCCTTGAGTACCTTGCTCAGCACCTGATTCAGCTCCTGAGCCATACTTTCATGGTCTACAACCTTGTCAGTACGGCTGTCATCACCAGAGGCCATGACATCAAGCATACAGTTGTCCTCGCCGTCCTGGAATGGGGCGTCGATACTCAGGTGGTGACCATCTGCCATCATGCTTTGAGCAATCTTTTCGGGTTCGATATTAGTTGCATCAGCAAGCTCGGCTACCGAAGGCTGACGTTGGAACTCTTGCTCAAACTTGTTGATTTCATGGTTGATTTTATTGAGTGAACCAACCTGGTTGAGGGGAAGGCGCACAATGCGGCTCTGCTCGGCAATAGCCTGGAGAATGCTTTGGCGAATCCACCACACAGCATAAGATATGAACTTGAAGCCGCGGGTCTCGTCAAACTTCTGGGCTGCCTTAATAAGACCAATGTTACCCTCATCGATCAAGTCGGTGAGTGTAAGGCCTTGGTGTTGGTATTGTTTTGCAACCGACACTACGAATCGCAGATTAGCTGTTACCAATTTGTCCTTAGCACGTTCACCTTCGGGGCCACCCTTTTTAATCTTTTGGGCAAGCTCGATTTCCTCGTCAATGGATATCAATGGGGCACGACCGATCTCTACCAAATACTTGTCTAAGGCTTCGCTCGAACGATTGGTAATACTTTTTTGAATTTTTAATTGTCTCATCTTGTCTTATTAAACTTCCTAAACACTTGAAAGTCAACTTTTTCGTATCAGGACATACGTAAAGCGATGCAAAGGTACTGCTTTTTTCGCATATTATAAAGTTTTTTGCCCTCTTTTTTCTAAAAATCACGATTTTCGTTAAAGTCGCGGCATTTTCCATAATTGATAGGATGAGAGAAACTGATAACGGGGTTAGGTGATTGACGTCTGGGGGCGCCAAACCTTATTATATATTGGAGGCGTTTCTTTCGCATAGTAGCGAGACTGTCTGTGTGGTTCTTGAGATTTTTACTGTTAAAAAAATCGGTAAAACCTTGGCTGTAGTGTGAAAATTCACTAACTTTGGGCTATACTATAAAGATATAAACCATGACAGCGTATTTAGCATCCAATCTTTGGGCTATATGGACAGCCATTGCCATAATATGCCTGATTATCGAACTGGGGTCAGGAGACTTTTTCCTTACCTGTTTTGCCCTTGGCGCGTTCTGCTCCATGATAGTGTCATTTACCGAAGCCCCATTATGGACGCAGATACTTGTTTTTGCAATCTGTTCAGTACTGAGTATCATCTTCGTACGACCATCTCTTCTACGAAAACTTCATAACCGGCAAGAGCGATTGAGCAACTCCGACGCGCTTATAGGGCGCGAAGGCAGAGTGATAGAAGCCATCTGTCCCGGTGACTATGGCTATGTGAAGATAGACGGTGACGAATGGAAAGCGCAAAGCCCAGACGACACCACTATCGAGGTCGGCACCACAGTAAAGGTTATTGGCCGAGAAAGCATCATCATCAGCGTTGAGAGAGTTCAGACATCTACATACAACAACAACCAACCCACGTAACATTATGGAAGGAATAACATTCATCACACTGGCGGCCCTGCTGGCCCTCGCCATCGTATTTGTCAAGATGGCTGTAGTAATCATCCCTCAGTCGGAAACCCGCATCATCGAGCGCCTCGGCAAGTACTACGCCACGCTGAAGCCCGGTGTCAACATCATCATCCCATTCATCGACCGCGCCAAGGTAGTTGTAACCCAGCAACGTGGTCACTATTACTATTCGAGCGCGATAGACTTGCGTGAACAGGTGTACGATTTCGACAAGCAGAACGTGATTACCAAGGACAATATACAGATGCAAATCAATGCGCTGCTCTATTTCCAGATTGTTGACCCATTCAAGACTGTGTATGAGATAAACAATCTGCCAAACGCTATCGAAAAGCTCACCCAGACCACTCTGCGTAATATTATCGGAGAGATGGAACTTGACCAGACTCTCACCTCGCGCGACACCATCAACACCAAGTTGAGAGGTGTGCTCGACGATGCCACCAACAAGTGGGGTATCAAGGTAAACCGCGTAGAACTTCAGGACATCACGCCTCCCTCGAGCGTACTCCAGGCCATGGAGAAGCAGATGCAGGCCGAGCGCAACAAGCGAGCAGCCATCCTGACCAGCGAGGGAGACAAGCAGTCGCAGATTCTGCAGTCGGAAGGAGACAAGGCCGCGACCATTAATCGTGCCGAGGCAGACAAGCAGCAGGCTATACTCAGGGCCGAGGGTGAAGCTACCGCACGCATACGCAAGGCTGAAGCCGAGGCTATCGCTATAGCAAAAATCACTGAAGCAGTGGGCAAGAGTACCAATCCTGCCAACTATCTGCTTGCCCAGAAATACATACAGATGCTCAACGAGGTGGCTCAGGGCGACAAAACCAAGACCGTATTCTTGCCCTATGAAGCCACTAATCTGATGGGCTCTATAGGAGGAATTAAAGAACTATTTAAAGGAGAATAATTAGAAAATGAACATTTGCATAGTAGCAGGCGCCCGGCCTAACTTCATCAAGGTGGCGCCCATACTGCACGCTTGCCGCAATGCCCGCCAAAACGGTGCCGATATCGACATCAAGTTGGTCTACGCGGGCAGTGCAGACGACGTGACCCTCGAGCCTACCCTCTTTACTGATTTGCAGATTGCCCCTCCCGACAGCTATCTGGGAGTAGTAAGTGAAAACCTCAACGAAATCACCGGACAGGTGATGTCCAAGTTTGAAGATTATCTGCAACATCACAAGACCGATGCTGTTATCGTGGTAGACGACCTTGCCTCGACCATGGCAGCAGCCATAGTCACCAAGAAGCAGGGACTCATACTGGCCCACCTGGCAGCGGGCACGAGAAGTTTTGACATCACCATGCCCAAAGAGATAAACCGTCTGGTCATAGACGGCCTATCCGACATCCTGTTTACGGCTGGAATCAGCAACAACGCAGTGGCCAACCGCGAGGGCGCAGAGCTGTCCAAAGTGTATATGGTAGGCAACATACTGATAGACAATATCCGCAACAACCACGCCCGTTTTACTCGTCCGCCGATACTTGCAGAGCAAGGCATTATGGATGGAGAGTACATTGTGTTCACCCTCAACCGCAAAGCCCTGATGGCCGCACGCGAAAATCTGCATCGTATGCTCGAAGCCATCATCACTGCGGCTGGCAACACGCCTATAATTGCCCCCCTGCACACCAAGGCTGCCGACACCGTGACGCAGTTGTTGCCCAAGAATGCCACCCGCTTCCTGATAACTGCCCCCATGGGTTATCTCGACTTCAGCTATCTGGCCAGCCATGCCAAGGGTATCATTACCGACAGTGGCAATGTGGCAGAAGAAGCGACATTCAACATGGTGCCGTGTATCACCCTCAACAGCTATACCGAACATATAGAGACCGTGAAGACCGGTACCAATGTGCTGGTGGGAGAAGACGCCGAATTGTTGGCACAATACACTGCCGACATGACTGCCAGCAAATGGAAGCAACACTCCATACCCGAGCGATGGGACGGAAGAAGTGCAGAGAGAATCCTGCAAACCCTGATGGCCCGTCAATAAAATACGGAGGATGCAAAATAAAAAAGTCTGAAACACGAATTATGTGTTTCAGACTTTTTTTTAGTTATTTCCTACTTATCAATACTCGCTCCACGATTTGATTTCAAGATCATCGAGGTTAAGAGTGCAGAAAGCATGAATGAAGGCACTTGCCAGACGGCTGTTGGTAATCAGCGGGATATTGAGGTCTATCGCAGTGCGACGAATCTTGTAACCGTTGGTAAGCTCGTGCTGGGTGAGGTCCTTGGGGATGTTGACCACCATGTCTATCTTGCGCTCATGCATAAGCGTGAGAGCCTGAGGCTGCTTGCCCTCGTCAGAGGGCCAATAGACCATAGTGTTGGCAACGCCGTTTTCGGCCAAATAGCGAGACGTACCACCAGTCGCATAGAGCTCGTAGCCATGCTTGATAAGCGTGCGCGCCGTATCGAGAAGCTCGGCCTTCTGCTTGGCACCACCGGTAGACAGCAGCACAGTGTGCTTGGGTATGCGGTGGCCTACGCTCAACATGGCATTGAGCAGAGCCTGATTGGTATCATCACCCAGACAGCCCACCTCGCCGGTAGAACTCATATCGACACCCAAAACAGGGTCTGCCTTTTGCAAGCGGTTGAACGAGAACTGGCTCGCCTTGATGCCCACATAGTCAAGGTCGAAGAGATTCTTATTGGGTTTCTCTACGTTCAGACCCAGCATCACCTTGGTGGCAAGCTCGATAAGGTTGAGCTTAAGCACCTTGCTCACGAAGGGGAACGAACGCGAAGCACGCAGGTTGCACTCGATGACGAGGATATCGTTGTCGCGCGCCATAAACTGAATATTGAACGGGCCGTTGATATGGAGGGCCGCAGCTATCTCCTTGCTTACGCGCTTGATACGGCGCACGGTCTCAACATACAACTTCTGGGGCGGGAACTGGATGGTGGCGTCGCCAGAGTGAACACCGGCAAACTCGATATGCTCGCTGATGGCATAGGCCAGTATCTCTCCGTTCTTGGCGACAGCGTCCATCTCTATCTCCTTGGCATGCTCGATAAACTTGCTCACCACCACGGGATGGTCTACGCTCACATTGGCCGCCAACTGCAGGAACTTCTTCAGTTCGTCCTCATTGGAGCATACATTCATGGCTGCTCCCGACAGTACATAGGATGGACGGACGAGTACGGGGAAACCTACACGGTCGACAAACTTGCCAATATCCTCCATACTGGTAAGTGCGCTCCATTCGGGCTGGTTGATACCACGCTCGGTGAGCATGGCAGAGAACTTGGCACGGTCTTCGGCATTGTCGATATCCTTGGCCGATGTACCCAGGATTGGCACATTCTCGGCATCGAGCCACATGGCAAGGTTGTTAGGAATCTGTCCACCGGTAGACACCACCACGCCATGAGGATTCTCCATCTCGATGATGTCAAGCACACGCTCGAAGGTGAGCTCGTCAAAGTAGAGACGGTCACACATATCATAGTCGGTAGATACGGTCTCTGGGTTGTAGTTAATCATAATCGAGCGGTAGCCCTCTCTGCGTATGGTGTTGAGCGCCTGCACTCCACACCAGTCAAACTCTACCGAGCTGCCAATGCGGTAGGCTCCCGAACCGAGGACGATTACCGAGCGCTTGTCGTTGGTAAACTGTATATCTGAAGCCACACCGGCATAGGTGACATACAGGTAATTGGTCTGGGCGGGATATTCGGCTGCCAGCGTATCTATCTGCTTCACGACAGGCAGGATGCCATAATTCTTGCGCAGACGGCGTACCACCATTGTGGCTTTGTGCATATTGCCCATCTCGCCTTCCAGACCGATGGCACGGGCCACCTGGAAATCAGTAAATCCATAAACCTTGGCTGTGCGCAGCAACTCCTTGTCCAACGTATTGGCGTTGACGGTCTTGAGCTGCTCGTCGATGTCTATGATGTGCTTGAGTTTCTCGAGGAACCACTTGTCTATCTTGGTAAGTTCGTGTATCTGGTCTACGGTATAACCCTTGTGCATGGCCTTGGAGATGACAAACACTCGCTTGTCGGTGGGCTCTCTCAGGGCGGCATCGATATCAGGTATTTCCAGTTCCTTGTTTTCTACAAAGCCGTGCATACCCTGCCCTATCATGCGCAGACCCTTCTGGATGGCTTCCTCGAAGTTGCGGCCGATAGCCATAACTTCTCCAACCGACTTCATGCTCGAGCCCAACTCCTTGTCCACTCCGCGGAACTTGGAGAGGTCCCAGCGGGGAATCTTGCACACAACATAGTCGAGGGCTGGTTCGAAGAAGGCGCTGGTGGTCTTGGTCACAGAGTTCTTGAGCTCGAAGAGGCCGTAGCCCATACCCAACTTGGCGGCAACGAAAGCCAATGGATAGCCGGTGGCTTTGGATGCCAATGCAGAAGAACGGCTCAGACGCGCATTGACCTCAATCACGCGGTAGTCCTCGCTCACTGGGTCGAAGGCGTACTGAACATTACATTCGCCCACGATGCCGATGTGACGGATTATCTTGATAGAGAGCGCACGCAGTTTGTGATACTCGCTGTTGGTTAGCGTCTGCGAAGGGGCTATAACGATAGACTCGCCAGTGTGGATGCCCAGCGGGTCAAAGTTCTCCATGTTACATACGGTGATACAGTTGTCATAACGGTCGCGCACCACCTCATATTCTATCTCCTTCCATCCCTTGAGACTCTTCTCGACGAGCACCTGGGGAGAAAAAGAGAAGGCTTTCTCGGAGAGCTTGTTCAACTCGCCCTCGTTGTTGGCAAATCCACTGCCGAGTCCGCCCAACGCATAGGCTGCACGTATAATCACGGGGTAACCCAGTGTGGCAGCGGCTTTGCGCACCTGCTCGATATTCTCGCAGGCTTCGCTGCTGATGGTCTTGACATTAATCTCATTGAGTTTCTCTACGAAAAGCTCGCGGTCCTCGGTATCCATAATGGCCTGGACTGGGGTTCCGAGCACACGGACATTGTACTTCTCGAGCACTCCGCTCTGATAAAGCTCCACGCCACAGTTGAGCGCGGTCTGGCCTCCGAAGCTGAGCAAGATACCATCAGGACGCTCCTTCTCGATGACACGCTCAACGAAATAAGGCTGGACGGGAAGGAAGTAAATCTGGTCGGCCACTCCCTCGGAAGTCTGCACGGTGGCAATGTTGGGGTTGATAAGCACGGTCTTTACACCCTCCTCGCGCAAAGCCTTGAGGGCCTGAGAACCAGAATAGTCAAACTCTCCCGCTTCGCCGATTTTCAATGCGCCTGAACCCAGCAGCAATACTTTCTTTATACTTTCATCTTTCATGATGTATATCTTACTTATTTAATGTTTCAACAAATTTATCAAACATGAACTCTGTATCTACCGGACCAGAACAAGCCTCTGGATGGAACTGGCTGCTAAACCAGGGATTGGTCTTATGGCGAATACCCTCGTTGGAACCGTCATTCATATTGACAAAGAGTTCCTCCCAATCGGCACCGAGGGTCTTGGCGTTGACTGCGTATCCGTGGTTCTGGCTGGTGATATAACAATGTGTTGTGCCAACCATACATACCGGCTGGTTGTGTGACCTGTGGCCGTACTTGAGCTTGTATATATTGGCTCCGGCTGCCTTTGCGAGCAACTGGTTGCCCATGCAGATACCACAGATAGGCTTGCGCGACATATTCATCTGCTTCTTGATAATCTTGACTGCATCTTCGCAAGTGTCAGGGTCGCCAGGGCCGTTGGCAAGGAAGAGTCCGTCGAAGTCCATGTCGGTATAATCATAGTTCCATGGTACACGTACGACCTCAACGCCACGGTTGATGAGGCAACGGATGATATTGGCTTTCACACCACAATCAACAAGCACAACCCGCTTGCCAGCACCCTCGTTATACTTGATAATATCCTTGCAACTTACAAGGTCAACAAAATTAACGCCCTCATAGTTGGCCTCAGGGATATTATCTGGCTCGTCGTCAAAGAGGATTTTACCCATCATCACACCGGCTTCGCGCAACACTTTGGTCAGTTCGCGAGTGTCGATGCCTGTGATGCCTGGCACATGTTCACGCTTCAGCCACTCGGCCAAGCTCTCTTTAGCATTCCAGTGAGAGTACTGCTCGCTATAGTCGGCAACAATGATGGCCGAAGCATAGATTCTGTCACTCTCCATGAATGTGGGCAGACCATTGGGTTCAAAACTGAATGGGGGTACGCCATAGTTGCCTACTAAGGGGAACGTAAGCACCATCAACTGGCCTGCGTAGGATGGGTCGGTAAGACTCTCGGGGTAGCCCATCATCGCAGTATTGAAAACCACTTCTCCGGCTACTGGTTTCTCATAGCCGAATGATTCGCCATGAAACTTGGTGCCGTCAGACAATACTAAAGTTACATTTCTCATTATCTATCAGTTTGTTATTCTTGTTTGTATATGGTGTCTATATAGTTTATGAATGCCTGGTTGCAAAGACGCGTTCCTCCAGGGGTAGGATAATTGCCCGTGAAATACCAGTCGCCTTTATGATGTGGAATGGCTTGCCTCAATCCGTCGATAGACTGGAACACAATCTCAATGGGTGTTGTAACTCCCTCAGGCCGGAGCATTTCCACTATCTTGCTGTTGATTTCTGCAACAGTAAACGGCTTGTACAAATCTCTCACACAGTTGCGCATCTGGGCTTTGGGCTTATTCATCTCTGCCTTGCAGTTGTTGTAGGTGTCTAGGATGAGCTGCTGCATGCCACGTTCTCTTATCAGTTCCATTGTCGCACGGAAAACGCAGAACTCTTCCAAGCGCGCCATGTCTATGCCGTAATAATCAGGATATCTTATCTGGGGCGCACTGCTTACCAGCACCATCTTCTTGGGATGCAAGCGGTCAAGAATGCGTATGATACTCTCCTTGAGCGTGGTTCCTCTTACGATACTGTCGTCTATTACCACGAGGTTGTCCCTGCCCTCATCTACGCTACCATAGGTAATGTCGTAGACATGTGATGCCAGGTCGTTGCGCGAATTGCCCTCTGTGATAAACGTGCGCAGCTTGATATCCTTCCATGCCACCTTCTCCATCCTTACAGACTCGGAGAGTATCCTGTCGAGCTCTTCGTGGGTGGGAATCCTTCCCAAGGATTGGATGGCAGCAATTTTTTTTTCATGCACATGTTTTTTGACCCCCTGTACGAGTCCGTAGAATGCCACCTCGGCAGTATTGGGGATGAACGAAAAGACAGTATGCTCCGTATCTCCCCCTACGGCTTCGAGTACAGGCTCGGTGAGAAGTTCACCTAATCTCTTGCGCTCCTGATAGATGTCCCGGTCAGACCCGCGCGAGAAATATATGCGCTCAAAAGAGCAGGCAGAATCTCCGGCTTGCTCTCTGATGCGCTCTATGCGGCATTGTCCGTTGCGCTTGACCAGCAGAGCCATTCCAGGTTCAAGTTCCTTAACCTGCTCGCAGGACAAATCGAATGTCGTCTGAAGCACGGGACGCTCAGAAGCCAACGCCACAATCTCATCATCTTTATAATAATAGGCTGGACGTATCCCCCAAGGGTCTCGCATTGAGAACATCTCTCCCGAACCGGTAATACCGCAGACTACATAGCCTCCATCAAAGTCGGCCATCGAAGTCTTGAGAACGTTAGCCATCTCCACATGGTCATCGATATAACGAGTAATGTCCTTGCCTTGAAGTCCTTCGTGTTGGGCATTGACAAAGTTGCGCTCCACTTCACGGTCCAATCTGTGACCCATCAGCTCAAGCATGATATAGCTGTCGCTGTATATTCGCGGACTTTGTCCCTGACTTGTAAGTCGTTCGAAAATCTCTTCTATGTTGGTCATATTGAAGTTGCCACACAAACAGAGATTCTTGGCTTTCCAGTTATTGCGTCGCAGGAATGGATGCACATATTGCAGTCCTCGTTTGCCCGTGGTCGAATACCTCAGATGTCCCATATAAAGCTGGCCCGCAAAGGGAAGACGCTGCTCTATATAGTCAGAATCGGCCATCTGTTCTGGAGTAACATCCTTGAAGTTCTCATGAACGGTAGCAAATATTTTGCGAATGGCGTCTTTACCCTCGGCACGTTCACGGAACATATATTCATGGCCAGGTTGAGTATCAAACTTCACGCATGCCAGTCCTGCGCCTTCCTGTCCGCGATTGTGCTGCTTCTCCATCATGAGGTATAGCTTATTGAGACCGTACATCCAAGTGCCATACTTGTGCTGATAATATGACAACGGCTTCAGTAGTCTCACCATAGCTACGCCACACTCGTGTTTCAATGTTTCCATGTGTTATCCCTTATATATTCAAAAAAATGAAGAATGTTATTATTACTTTCACACTCTTCATTTTTTTAGTCTTTTAATTTCTTACAATATTTACAATCAACGATGCCACCGAGGTAACGATACCAACAAACGAGAACCATAATGTGGTCGAACTGCCGATCCCTGAGTTCTTGGCTTTGACGCCATTGGGTTCGACATAGACGATATCGTTCTGCTGTAAATAATAATAAGGTGAATTGAATACATTCGCATCGTTGAGATTAATGATATGATACTCCTTCTGCCCAGTCTCTGACTCACGGATAAGTATCACATTGTCACGTTTGCCATAAATAGTCAGGTCGCCCGACTCAGCCAACGCTTCCATAATGCTCATCTTCTCGGTAGTGACGGCCACCACTCCTGGCTTGTTTACTTCGCCCAACACTGTAACGTGATAACTTGACATCCTCACGGTCACAACAGGAGTCTCGGTCTTAGAGAGATATGGAGAAATTTTCTTGACAATAAGGTCCTGGCATTGTGTCTTGGTAAGACCTTGCACATGTATCTTGCCTACAATTGGGAAATTGATGTTACCATCGTTGTCAACAAGATAACCTTGCAACGAGCCGGCTCCAGAAGACAACTGTCCAGTTGGGTTGATAACATTGCTTACTGCAAGATTGAATGGCAAAGCCGCTTCAGGTGTCTGTGTGTTCACCGTGATTGTCAACATATCTTTAGGCAGAATCTTGGCATCATATAAACCCTTCGACTTGTCGAAATCCACTGACTGGATATTCTGGAAATATGCCACCTTTTTACTACTGCTACAGCCTGCCAAGACCAGCAATGCCATCAGCATGACAAACGAAATCGTTTTACATTTCATATCGGTATCGAGTATTTATAAACTTTTTGCAAAAATACTACTATTTTTTCAAAGTGGCAAAAGAAACTGGATGAAATATAAATAATAATGGTGATTATGTGGTTATCGCAATGGCCCCTACACTCGTCGGAGCCAGAAATGAGCTGGATATATGCAACTGCAAGGAATCTGTAACAACTTTTTAACAGCGGCTTACGACCGTTGTCATAAAAAAGCAGTAATTTTGCAACAAAATTGATTATAGACAATGCATTATTCAGAATTATTATTCTTTGCAGGCTTCGTAATATTCATAGTAGCCATACTTCTCGTAGATATGTTCGCCATCGACCGTAAGGCACACGTTGTTTCTATCCGCGAGGCGGGTATATGGACCACGGTGTGGATTGTGTTGGCACTGCTTTTCGGTGTATTCCTCTGGTTTCATGGTGACATGATTCATGGCATACACATGATGGATGACCTGCAGGAAGTGTCGCGTAGGTACGCCACCCACCTAAATCTGGACGGAGTTAGTCTGGAAGATGGCATTGTCCTGTACCGCCACAATATGGCTATGTCGTACATAACGGGTTATCTTATCGAAAAGATGCTCTCTGTAGACAACCTCTTCGTTATGATGATGATTTTCACCTCGTTCAAGGTTCAGAACACCGAGTTTCAACATGTCCTGAATTGGGGTATCTTTGGAGCCATCATCATGCGCTTCATATTCATATTTGCTGGCGCTGCCATCCTCGCACGCTTTGAGTGGATACTTATGATTTTCGGTTTCTTCCTTGTTTATAGTGCATACAAGATGTACCGTGACCGTAACAAGAAAGACGATGCCGATGCATCAAAACAAGGATTGGTTAGGTTCCTTTCCAAGCATTTCAGAGTCTATCCGCAGTTCGCAGGCGACCATTTCTTGGTGAGAGCCAAGAAAGTTGGCGAAGAGTATGTCATGGCGGCTAAGCAACAGGGCGGAAAATGGCACATTACGCCTCTGCTTGTCACTGTATTCGTAATCGAATTGAGCGACTTGATATTCGCTTTCGACAGCATTCCTGCCGTCTTCTCTGTATCGCTTGACCCCTACGTGGTCTTCTTCTCCAATATATTTGCCATATTGGGACTGAGAGCTATGTTCTTCCTTCTCTCCGCCATAGCCGACAAGTTTATTTATCTCAAGACTGGTGTTTGCATTCTCTTGCTCTTCATCGGTATAAAACTCATCATTAGCGATTTTGTACACATCGACAATCTCTGGTCACTTGGCTTTATCCTTGTGGTGCTTGTAGGCAGCATAGCCTTCTCCATGCTCAAGCCTCGAACAATTGAACAGAAGTAAGTTGAACGTCTTTAGACGGAAGTTGCGTATCATATAAAAATGCTAAAGTATAATGGTTTCCTATTTGTAGAGCCATTATACTTTAGCATTTTAGAATAGATGGAGACCGACAGTACTAATCTCCTGTATATTGTCGCAAGGCAGCAATTAAAGCTGTATTCTCACTCTTGGTACCCACAGTAATACGCAGGCAATCGTTACACAATTTTACACGCGTGCGATTACGCACGATGATACCCTTCTCCACAAGATAATCATAAATTTTCTGTGCATTAGTCATTTTGGCGAGAAAGAAGTTGGCATCAGTAGGATAAACACCATGGCAACAAGACAAATCGACAAATGCCTTCATCGTACGAGTGCGCTCTGTCAGTAATACATCTATCCATTGTTCTACCTCAAATGGATCAGAGAGCATTTCCATCGCCTTAAGCTGGGTGAGATAGTTCACATTGTAGGGATATTTCACCTTATTAAATATATCAATCACTTCCTTTCCGGCAAAAGCCATACCGAGTCGGATGGCTGCACAGCCCCATGCCTTACTCATAGTATTGAGAACTATCAGATTAGGGTATCGTTCCAGTTCTGCCCTGAATGGTTTGACTTTAGAGAAGTCACTGTATGCTTCATCAACCACAACCATGCCGTCAAAACTATTGATGACTTTCTCGATTTCATCCCTGTCGAGATTGTTTCCAGTAGGATTGTTGGGGCTACATATCCAGATTAACTTAGTATGGGTATCACAGGCGTCCAGCAACTTGTCTGCCTTTATCTGGAAGTTGCCTTCCAAATCAACGGCACGATATTCCACATCATTGATGTCGGCACATACGCGATACATACCATAAGTTGGCTCGATGGCAACCACGTTGTCAATTCTTGGTTCGCAGAATACACGATAGCAAAGGTCTATTGCTTCGTCGGAACCATTACCCAGAAACATACACTCAGGACTGACATGTTTGACTTTGGCAATCTTTGCTTTAAGTTCGAGCTGCAACGGGTCCGGATAACGGTTCAGAGGATTGTTGAACGGGTTCTCGTTGGCATCGAGAAAAACTTTAGCCTCGTGTCCATTATATTCATTGCGCGCACAGGTATAAGGCGCCAGACTCAGAATGTTTTTGCGTACTAAACTGTTTAAACTCTTCATTTTTACAGATTGGTTAAACGCACACGCATGGCATTGGCATGTGCTTCAAGTTGCTCATTCTCCGCCATAGTGACTACGGCTTGACCGATAGAATCTATACCCTGACGTGACAGATGTTGGAAAGTTATCTTGCGACAGTAGCTGTCAAGATTGACTCCATTGTATGCCTTGGCATAGCCATGAGTGGGCAGAGTATGATTAGTGCCACTGGCATAATCACCAGCACTCTCGCAAGCATATTGTCCAAGGAATACACTGCCAGCGTTGACAACCTCTTCAGACAGTTCCTTGTAGTCTGCCGTAGCTATAATCAGATGTTCTGGAGCATAGGCGTTACTTATTGCCATGGCTTCTGCCGTGTCATGCACCAAAACAAATTTGCTATTCTCCAATGCTTTGACAGCAATCTGTTTGCGTGGAAGAACTTCAAGTTGAAATTTAATCTCGGCAATGATTTCATCCAACATCATTTCCGATGTGGTGATGAGCAATACCTGTGAGTCAACGCCATGTTCTGCCTGTGATAATAAATCTGCAGCTACAAATATAGGATTGCTTGTGTCGTCTGCGATGACGCAAACCTCCGATGGACCAGCAGGCATATCAATGGCGACATCGGTAAGTGACACATGTTGCTTGGCAGCCATAACATATTGGTTGCCGGGACCAAATATCTTATATACCTTTGGCACCGTTTCTGTACCATAAGCCATGGCTCCGATTGCCTGTACTCCACCTATCTTGAATATTTCTGTCACGCCAGCTATTTTGGCTGCCATAAGGATGGCGGGATTTACTTTTCCTTCTTTGTTTGGCGGGGTACAGATGACTATATCCTTGCAACCAGCAATTTTGGCAGGAGTTGCCAACATTAGAACCGTAGAGAACAAGGGAGCAGTGCCACCCGGGATATAAAGTCCTACCTTTTCGATAGGCATACTTTTCTGCCAGCAGTCGACGCCGGGACATGTCTCAACGTGATGGCTCTGAAAACGTTGGCTTTCATGAAAGGTATAGATGTTATGATAGGCTGTCAAGAGTGAATTCTTCAGCTCGTCATCTATCAAGCCTTCAGCTTCATTGATTTCGTCTGCCCTCACTTTCAGGCTATCCAATTCAACATGGTCAAACTTGGACTCGTATTTTCTTACGGCTTCATCGCCATTAGCCTTAATATCTGCCAACACATCTTTTACCACCTCCGCAAGTTGTTGGGTATCCAGATGAGGTCGGGCCGCTATCTTTTCCCAGTCCGTTGCGGCAGGATAGTGAAAATACTCGCCGTAGATGGTTTTCTCTCTATTCATCCGTTCTTTCGTTTAGATGTTCTATAAAATCATTTTCTCTATCGGGGTAACCAAGATTCCTTGTGCCCCAAGCTCTTTGAGTTTACCTATGATTTCCCAGAATCGCTTTTGGCTTAACACAGTATGAACCGAGCACCACGCATCGTCTGCCAGAGGAATTATGGTAGGGCTTTTCAAGCCGGGAAGAACATTGATGATTTCTTCCAGCCGATTTTTGGGAACATTCATTCTGACATACTTCTTGTCTTCTGCATTCTTTACTGCCGAGAAACGGAACAGCATTTCTTTCAGGACGCTCTTCTTGTGTTCGTCCATCGACTTGTTGCCGATAAGAAGGGCCTCGCTCTCCATGACTACTTCCACCTCGCGCAAGTTGTTGCTCACAAGTGTCGAACCGCTGCTGACGATATCGAAGATGGCATCTGCCAGTCCTATTCCAGGTGATATTTCCACACTTCCAGTAATTACATGAATCTCCGCATTGATGTTGTTCTTATCCAGGAAATCTTTCAGAATGACAGGATAAGAAGTAGCGATTTTCTTGTTGTTAAACCATTTCAGCCCTTGATAGTCGATATCTTTGGGAATAGCGAGCGACAGCCGGCATTTGCTGAAGCCCAGACGCGACACGATATCCGAACCGCCACCTCTTTCTATATATTCATTCTCTCCTACTACTCCAAGGTCGGCAACCCCCGTAGCTACGCTTTGGGGAATGTCGTCATCACGCAAATATAACACTTCGACAGGGAAATTGGTTGACTGTACCAATAATGTACGTTTGGATGCGCTTATTTTTATATCTGCCTCTGCAAGCAGTGACATTGTGTCTTCATACAAGCGGCCTTTGGATTGTACTGCTATCCTTAACATAACATACTATAATAATTAGTGTTGATTATCATGAAAATTGTAATGCAAAAGTAGATAAAATGTTTCATTAATCCAAATAATGTAGTAACTTTGTACTAATTATGCGATTAGACAAATATTTATTCATAATTTTTGCGCTTCTGTTCATGGCTTGTCAGCATGACAAGAAGGTTGAGCAAACGCCTTGGGGCACGAGTCTCGAGACCAATACAGACTCTATATCCACCGACTATACCTTTAACGATATCCTCAACAATGGCGAGATTATCATGCTCACCCTTTCCGGCCCTCAGACCTATTACGAATATCATGGCAGAGGTATGGGAACCCAATATCTGCTTTGCGAAAAGTTTGCACAGACACTTGGAGTATCGCTCCGCGTTGAAGTATGTAAAGATACGGCTGAACTTGTCCATCGGTTGAAGCAAGGCGAGGGCGACATTGCCGCCATCCCACTCCCCCATTCCATCCATGGCATAAGGTTTTGTGGTGTTTCTTACCCCAAGGACAAAACCAGTTGGGCTGTAGGCGATGCCAATACGGCTCTTGCCGATACCCTTAACCGCTGGTTCAAACCGGTAATGATTACCCAGATAATCAAGGAACAAGAGTTTGCCCTCTCTATCCATAGTATCAAGCGTCATGTCTATTCCCCCATGCTCGACAAGGGTGCTGGTATCATTTCCAAATACGACCATCTTTTCCAGAAGTATGCCCCCGTGGCGCGCATAGACTGGAGATTGCTTGCTGCCCAATGTTATCAGGAATCTACATTTGACCCCAAGGCGCGCAGTTGGGCTGGTGCATGTGGCCTCATGCAGATTATGCCCGAAACAGCCGACCACATAGGCTTGCCAAGACATCTTTTGTATGAACCCGAAGCTAATATTGCCGCTGCGGTAAAATACATCGCACAGCTCAATGAAAAATTCAGAGATGTTCCCGACAAAGCGGAAAGAACCAATTTCGTCTTGGCCAGTTACAATGGCGGCTATCATCATATTCGCGATGCAATGGCTTTGGCCAAGAAGCATGGCAAGGCGCCACACCACTGGAGAGATGTAGCTGGCTTTGTATTGGGGCTGCGCGAATCTCGTTTCTATAACGACCCGATTGTGAAATATGGGTATATGCGTGGTCACGAAACCGTAGATTATATCGAACGGATTCATGCAAGATATGGCCAATATCGTGGCTCTGCCTCTTCGTGTTCTTTCCAGGGTAGTTACGACAATCTTGAGCCACAACGAGCCAAAAAGAAGTATAAATATCACATTTGATTGCATATTCATTAAACTCACGACGACATTCTACGTCTTAATTAATAGAGTACATTAACAAATAAACAATTAAAAAGAAAATTATGAAAAAGTTCGTATTGACATTATTAGCCTCAGTGCTGATAGGAACAAGTGTTAACGCTCAGGAAGCGAAGTGTGGCTCTTGCAAGAAGCAGGATAAGGCTCAGCACAAGACTGAGATGATGGCCCAGAAGCTCGGTTTGGATGAGGCTCAGAAAGCCAAGGTTCTGGAACTCAACAAGAATTTTGAATTGAAGCTGCAGTCTGCAGTCTGCGAAGGCAAGCACGCCGAGAAGAAAGATTGCTGTGGCAAGGGCGAGCATAAGAATGAAGGCAGTTGCAAGAAAGATGAGAAGAAGCAAGGTGGCTACTGCGACAAGAAAGACGAGCAGAAGAAAGACGGTTGCTGCGATAAGAAGGTAGAGACTGAGAAGAAGTGCTCCAAGGAAAATCATGCCGCCGGCGAAGGCCACTGCAAGAAGCAGCAGGGCCAGCATCATCACAAGAAGATGTGTCCCAAGAAGATGAAGCAGCTGCACGAAGAATATATGAAGGAACTTCAGACCATCCTGAATGCTGAGCAGATTGCCAAACTGAAGGAAAACTGCAAAAGCTGCGACCACCACAAGAAGGAAGAGCAGAAGTGTGAAAAGTAATCACCATGCCATCATGAATATGGCTTGACTCATTATTCATAGATTAAGACTTACAGCCTCAGGACACCAGTTGTCCTGAGGTTTTTTCATAGATGTATGTATCATTGCTTACCAGAGCACCATGCAGAGATGGACGGAAAACGTGGAGAACGAACAAAAAAACATGGCATTATTTCTCCATGCCTCAATTTTTGACTACCTTTGCATGTATCATAATAATAACAATCATAAGAATGAATAAGAACTTATTTATTTCCATGGCAGCAATTGCCTTGATGACAAGCTGTAGTTCCACCCAGAAGATGGCGTCAGTGGCTGATTTGTCTGGCGAATGGACGATAGAACGTATCAACGGTAGTGCAATAGACAAAAAAGCCGGAGATGAGATACCCTTCTTAGGGTTTGACACCAAGGACAAGCGAGTTTACGGTAACACGGGGTGCAACAGCCTTACAGGTCTGCTCAAGACAAAGAACAACAAAATAGACCTCAGTGATATGGGATGCACGCTCATGATGTGCGCCGATATGACCAATGAGCAGAAGGTATTGAAGGCTCTGGACAAGGTGAAGCGATTTGACGTCAACAACGATGGAGAGTTGGTGCTGACAGATAATGCCAATAGCGAGATATTTTTGTTGAAAAAGAAAAAGTAATAAGTTATGAATAGAGCTCAACTTACAGCACAGATTGCCGAAAAGGCTGGAGTATCCAAAGCCCAGGCCGGCAAACTTCTGAACACAGTATTAGGCTGTATAGCCGACAACATCTGCGAGGGAGACGGCGAGGTGGCCATTCCCGATTTCGGCCGTTTCTATATCAAGAGCTGCCAGGCACGCACAGGTTTCAATCCCAACACCAAAGAGCGTATTGAAATCGAAGCCCATGATAAAATTGCCTTTAAGGCTTCTGACAATATGGCCATTTACAGTCGCAAGCATTCTGCAGAGTAATCTGCAAGGTGTATATTAAATGGAAAAGTCGCTTATCTTGCTTGTAGATAAGCGACTTTTATCATTTGTCAAGTTTATAGAAATCTATAAGGGTCCTATCCTTTGATTGCTCATTCTTGCCTATTTCTTGGTCAGCGACTTCAGCCACTTCATGGGCTTTTTGAGCAAGCCGGAAATACCCGAAGCATCTTTCTTCTCAGTTTTTGCACGCTCCTGGCGAGCAGGAGTTGCCATCTGCGGTTTTGCATTCACGGTCCCGTCTTTCTTCATAGAGTTTGGACGACGATGCTTTGGCTTGTTATACTTCTTATCCTTGGGTTTGTCGCTCTTGTCTCTTGCCTTCTCACCCTTGTCCTTTGCCCTGTCTCCTTTATCCTGCTGGTTGACAGGCTTGTCCATAGCTGGATGGCTGGGCTTGTTGTCGGGGTAGCGTCTTCTTCTGTTTTTGCCATTATCTCCCTTGTCGGCAGACTTCTGCTTTTCCTTGACTTCGTCAGACTGTCTGTTCTGCTCCTTGCCTCTTTCAGAGTCCTTGCGAGGCTTGTGCTTATGGGCATTCTGGTCTCTGCTCTTGCGGCGCATTGATTTGGCCTTGGCCTTGACCACCTTGTATTCAGGACCTTCCATACCTTCTGGAAGAGGATTTTTCTCAACTTCTTTTTCGAGAAACTTCTCTATGTCTTTGAAGGCGGCGATATCCAGATCGCTAACAAAAGTGATGGCGGCACCATCACGGTCTGCACGCGCGGTACGACCAATGCGGTGTACATAGTCTTCTGCATCGTGGGGCACATCATAATTGATGACCATAGCGATGTCGTCGATATCTATTCCGCGTGCCACAATATCGGTAGCCACGAGCACATCTATCTGTCCGCTCTTAAATTTGAACATGATATCGTCACGCTCAGCCTGCGAAAGGTCTGAGTGCATCTCTCCCACAGAAATCTTGGCCTTGGTCAGGGCGCGACTCACCTCCTTTACCTTGGTCTTCTTTCCGCAGAAGATTATCACGCGCTTCAGTTCATCCTGCTTGAACAGCCATTTGATAATCGACATCTTCTGGGGCTCGTAACACAGGTAAGCGCTCTGCTTGATTTTCTCAGCCGGTTTGCTTACGGCGAGTTTGATGACCACAGGTTTTTTCAGCAGAGTCTTTGCCAGGTCCTCTATCTTCTTCGGCATGGTGGCCGAGAACATAATTACCTGGCAGTCCTTTGGCAACAGTTTGGCTATGGTCAGGATATCTTCCGAAAAGCCCATATCCAACATTCTGTCGGCTTCATCAAGGATGAAGAATGACGTCTTGCTCAAATCTACATTACCTATATTAATATGGCTGATAAATCGTCCGGGAGTTGCGATTACGACGTCAGCGCCCATACGCATACCCTTGGTTTCCTGGTCAAAACGGTTACCGTCGTTGCCACCATATACAGGCACGCTACTTACTCCGTTGAGATAGTAGCCGAAACCTTGGAACGCTTGGTCTATCTGTTGCGCCAGCTCGCGGGTCGGCGACATGATGACACAATTGATGGAGTCCTTGGGATAGCCTCCGCTATCCAACTTGGAGAGTATGGGCAGCAGATAGGCTGCCGTCTTTCCGGTTCCAGTCTGTGCTACTCCCAGCACATCACGGCCTTTGAGTATTTCAGGAATACAGTTTTCCTGAACAGGAGTACACTCTTCGAAATGCATATCATAGAGTGCATCCAGTACGTTGTCATTTAAATCTAATTCGTCAAAATACATATTCTACTAACTTAATGGCTTACAGCCAATGTAATACTAATTGGGAGCCTGTCGATAGCAATAATAAGCTACACAGGCAAATATAACATTAGGAATCCATGCCGCCAGGAACGGTGGGAATCCAGCGTTGATTGCAAATGTTGAAGATACGGTCTGCAGCATGATGTAGGTGAAACTCAAAGCCAGACCTATACCCAAATACAAGCCCATACCGCCCTTTCGCTTGCGTGATGACAAAGAGAATCCAATGATTGTCAGGATAAATGACGCAAACGACGACGCTATACGTTTATGATATTCCACCTGGTATTGCACCACATTGCCACTACCACGGTCTATCTGCTTGGAAATGTAGTCTTTCAGCTCAGGACTGGTAAACGTCTCCTGCTGGCCCTTTGAGTAGACCAGGTCGGTAGGCTCCATCTGTATCAGCGTATCAAGTTTAGTGCCACTCGTAATACGCTCTTTGAGGCCTTTGAGCTGTCTTATTTTCCAGTTGCTGGCTGTCCAGTGAAACTTTGAATCAGAGATGGTGTCATACTGTATCTCCATAGCTGTCAGGTGACTTACCAGCTTCTTGTTTTCAAACTTGTCCAAAGAGAAACCGTAACCTTTCTTCTGGTTGTTGTCATAGTGCTGTATGTAGGCGATAATGCCCTTACCCACCTGCAGCTGCACGTTCTCGGCCGAGGTGTTCTTGGTGCGGTTTTTGTATTTTGCCTCAAAGTTCTGTCTGATTACCGTACCATGGGGGATGACATAGGCACTGAGATAATAAGACAGCATGGCAATAAGCACACAGGAGAACATATAGGGACGCAGCAGACGCTTGAAGGATACACCAGCCGCCAACATCGCTACAATCTCCGAATTGCTTGTCAGTTTAGATGTAAAGAATATTACGGCGATGAAGACAAACAACGGGCTGAACAGATTAGAGAAATAAGGAACGAAGTTGACATAATAGTCAAAGACAATGGCTTCGAGCGGAGCATGGAAACGGCTGAATTTCTCCAGGTTCTCGTTGACGTCAAAGACGATTGCCAACGAGATTATCAGCGCGATGGCAAATACATAAGTACCAATAAACTTACGGACAATATACCAGTCAAGTCGCTTCAGATAATTGGATGGACTGAGAAAACGCAGCCACTTCAATTGCCTGTACACTTTATGCAGCACATTGCGCACGCCAGCTGTGTGGTCGTATAGCCATTTGATAAGTCTATGCATCCACACAGGATGGGTGCTTATCCATCTGGCTATCTTGTAGCGCGTAAAGTGCCGTCTTAAATCTCTAATGTTAGCCATATCAGATTCTCCTTCCTAACTGTTCTACTATGCTGTTCTTCCACTGCATGAAATCACCTTGTTCGATATGCTTGCGGGCATCGGTGACCAGACGAAGATAGAATGCCAAGTTGTGGATACTTGCTATCTGCATAGCCAACAGCTCCTGAGCCTTAAACAGATGGTGAAGGTAGGCCTTGGTATACACCAGGTCGGTTTCGCAACCGTCAGGGTCAATGGGGCTGAAGTCCATTTCCCATTTCTTGTTGCGCATGTTCATCGTACCCTGGTAGGTGAAGAGCATGGCATTGCGACCGTTGCGCGTAGGCATTACGCAGTCAAACATATCCACGCCTCGGGCGATGGCTTCCAGTATGTTTTCGGGCGTACCCACACCCATGAGGTATCGGGGCTTGTCCTTGGGCAGAATGTCATTGACCACCTCTATCATCTCATACATTACCTCCTTGGGCTCTCCTACTGCCAGACCGCCGATGGCATTGCCGTCGGCACCTTTGTCAGCCACAAACTTGGCAGCTTCACGACGCAGGTCCTTGTAGGTACATCCCTGAACAATGGGGAACAGGCTCTGCTTGTAGCCATACAGGGGCTCGGTTTCCTCGAAGCGTTTGATACAGCGGTCCAGCCATCTGTGGGTAAGGCCGAGGCTTTTCTTGGCGTATTCATAGTCGCTCTTTCCAGGAGGACATTCATCGAGCGCCATCATGATGTCGGCACCAATCACGCGTTCAGTGTCCATCACATTTTCAGGAGTGAAGATATGCTTGGAGCCATCGATATGAGAACGGAACTCACAACCCTCTTCACGCAGTTTTCTTATACCGGTCAGAGAGAAGACCTGAAAACCGCCACTGTCGGTGAGGATAGGTTTCTCCCATCCGTTGAAACCGTGCAGACCACCAGCCTTACGGAGCACCTCAAGTCCAGGTCTGAGATACAGATGATAGGTGTTGCCAAGGATAATCTGGGCCTTCACCTGTTGGCGAAGCTCTTCAAAATGCACCCCCTTGACAGTGCCACACGTACCTACCGGCATGAATATCGGGGTTTTTATCTGGCCGTGGTCGGTGGTTATGATACCCGTGCGGGCATCACTGTATGTATCTGTATGTTGTAGTTCAAAGGTCATTTCTTTATCGTCTTCGTTATTTCTCTTTCTTGTCTTCTTCTATATCAAAGTGTACCGCATTGGCTACCTTCTCATCCAGCAAGGCATAGTCCCACACATCCTGAATATTCTCCACATAGTGGAAGTTTACTCCTTCAAGATACATGGCGGGTATCTCTTCGATATCCTTGCGGTTGTCCGCACACATCAGTATATCTGTAATTCCCGCACGCTTGGCTGCCAGGATTTTCTCCTTGATGCCACCCACGGGCAGCACCTTGCCTCTCAGGGTAATCTCGCCTGTCATGGCTGTGTTCTTTCTTACCTTGCGCTGGGTGATGGCCGAAGCTATCGAGGTAGCGATGGTGATACCAGCCGATGGGCCGTCTTTGGGCGTAGCGCCCTCTGGCACATGGATATGCATATTGTACTGGTCGAATATGCGGTAGTCTACATTCAGACGTTCAGCATGGGCCTTGACATATTCAAGTGCAATGACGGCGCTTTCCTTCATGACATCACCCAGATTACCTGTCAGGGTGAGCTTGCCTGCCCTACCCTTGCTGAGCGATGTTTCGATGAAGAGTATTTCGCCTCCCACGCTTGTCCAGGCCAGTCCTGTCACCACTCCAGCATAGGTATTGCCCTGATAGATGTCGCGATAGAACGGTGGCTTGCCCAACAGGCCTTCCAGTTCTTTGGGTGTCACCTTCTTCAATGGCAGAGAGCCTTCTTTAGCCATCTGATATGCCATCTTGCGCAGAGACTTGTTGATCTGCTTTTCCAACTGGCGCACACCGCTTTCGCGTGTATATCGCTCGATGATGGTTTCGAGGGCAGCCTTGGTGAAGGTTGGTTTCTCGCCGACCTTGACAAAACCATTGTTTTCCAGTTCGCGGGGAACCAGGTGGCGCTTGGCTATCTCTATTTTTTCCTCGGTGATGTATCCGCTCACCTCTATGATCTCCATACGGTCGAGCAGAGGACGGGGAATGGTGTTTAGCTCATTGGCTGTGGCTATAAACATGGCTTTGGACAGGTCGTAATCGACATCGAGATAATTGTCGTGGAAAGCCGTGTTCTGTTCAGGGTCAAGCACCTCGAGCAGAGCCGACGAGGGGTCGCCATTGTGCGTGTTCTGTGTAATTTTGTCAATCTCGTCGAGGATGAAGACGGGGTTGGAAGAACCTGCCTTCTGGATGCTCTTGATGATACGGCCGGGCATGGCACCGATATACGTACGGCGGTGACCTCTGATTTCAGACTCGTCATGGAGTCCGCCCAGTGACACGCGCACATACTTGCGGCGCAAGGCCGAAGCGATGCTCTTGCCAAGACTGGTCTTGCCCACACCGGGAGGACCGTAAAGGCAGATGATGGGCGACTTGAGGTCACCTCTTAATTTAAGCACGGCGATATACTCGAGGATGCGCTCTTTCACTTTCTCCATGCCATAGTGGTCATGGTCGAGAATGCGCTGCGCACGCTTGAGGTCCAGGTCGTCCTGGGTGTACTCGCCCCAAGGCAGAGACACATAGGTCTGCAGGTAGTTGAGTTGCACACTGTAGTCAGGACTTTGGGGGTTAAGTATGTCGAGTTTTTCCAGCTCTTTCTCAAAGACTTTAGCCACTTCGCTCGACCATTTCTTATTGCGGGCTTTCTCTTCGAGCTCTCTCTTCTCGGGCGAGCCTTCGCCACGGCCCAGCTCTTCCTTGATGTTCTTGATCTGCTGCTGCAGGAAGTACTCGCGCTGCTGTTCGTCGAGCTCTTCACGCGTCTTCATACGAATCTGATTGCGCAACTGCAGGAACTGCAGCTCGCGGTTGAGCAGGCGCAAGGTGTTGAGCGCACGGTCCATCAGGTTGCTCTCCTCGAGAAGCTCCATCTTGTCTTTTACCGAGAACGGCAGAGCCGTGCAGAGGAAGTTGAGACTGATTATGGGATTGTGGATATTGTCAATAGAGAACACCATCTCGTCTGCCAGCTCGTCATTCTTATGGATAAACTCCTTTGAGGCGGCCACCAGGTCTATCATGGCAGTATTGAATGCCTTGTCGTTGACATCGGGCATGATTTCCGAGCGTTCTGATACGGCGCCACAGAGATAGGGACGCGTCTTCTCGATGCTGTCCAGGTGGCAACGGCCCATCATTTGGAAGATGGCGGTACAGTTTTCACTGCCAGGAAGCTCGATGCGTCTTACCAGTTTGGCATAACAGCCATAGCGATAGAGGTCTTCCTCGCGAGGATGCTCTATATCAGGGTTCTTCTGTGAGAAGATGGCTATGAGTGTGCCGGGGTGCTTATCCAGATAGTTGAGGAGGTTTACACTCTGCTCGCGGCCTACGAGAATAGGCGAAATGACGGCAGGGAACATCACCATATTGCGTGTTGCCAGAATTGGAACAACCCCTTCCGGTGTCGTACCATAGAGGTTGGTGATATCTCCATCATACTCTGCTATCATCTGTATTGATGCTTTATTTCTTTCGTCCATTATGGTTCGCTTTCAATTTGAACTGCAAAGTTAGTCATTTTTATTCAATTTAAGGTTATCTCAGTTTCTTATTTTATAATAAGTAACTAAAAACTATTGATATCGTTCAGTTTTAAGAAATCACGCCGTCATGACCGCGCGATTTGAGGACGAGATTGATGCGACTATCTTCCGACCTTAGTAGCGTAGGTTATTCATGTGGGCAGAGCCACGAGGGGACTCCCGAAACCATCTTTTGGAATAAAATGACCATTGTGCATAGAAAAAATGGATGAACTTGAAAAGAGAGTCATAATAAATTATTAAATTTGCATCGTCATAGCAACTGCTACTTGGACGCTGAGCGGCACACTTGACACCTACACATCTATTAATTTAGGAATTATTGACCTCAATCACATAAACAAGATGAACAAAGACCACGAGAGTATCGCTGCATTCGGTACTAAGAGTTATGTAAAGCACGAGCTGATGGACCTATTGTTCATCACGTTGGGTATTTCCTCCTATGCGTTTGGTTATACTGCATTCATCCTCCCCGAGAAGTTTGTCATGGGTGGCGTGTCGGGTATCTCGGCATTGCTGTATTACGCATTCGACATCCCCACCGCCATCTCTATCTGGGTGTTGAACATCACGCTGCTTCTCATCGGTTTCAGGGCGCTCAACAAGCAGTTTACCATACGTACGATTATCGGCGTCACCATCCTGTCTCTTGTTATCGGAGTCATGCAGCCGTTCTTTGCCCACCACCTTGTCATCACCGTTGGTGAAGACCGCTTCATGCACGTGCTAATAGGTGGAATTCTGGGTGGAGCCGGATTGGGCATTGTATTCAGCCACAACGGTTCTACGGGCGGCACCGACATCATCGTGGCATGGCTGAACAAGAAATTCAGTTTGAGCTTCGGGCGAGCTATGCAGTTCATTGACTTTACCATCATCAGTTCGTCGTACCTGCTATACCACAGTACCGAAATCATCATCTATGGTATCGCCTTTACGCTCATAGCCAGCGTCACGTGCGACTACATCATCAACGGTACCAGGCAGACGGTGCAATTCCTCATCATTTCCAAGAAATACGAGCAGATTGCTGATACCATCAACAAGGACGTCAATCGCGGCGTCACCCTGCTCCAAGGCACCGGATGGTACTCCAAGCACGATGTGCATGTGCTGATGGTGCTGGCGCGCAAATATGAGTCGCAGGATGTGCTCAACCACATCAAGAGCATAGACCCTGAGGCTCTTATCTCACAGACTTTCTGTCACGGCGTCTTCGGGCAGGGATTTGACACTATCAAATAGACGTGTCGTCGACATCCAGGCATTGGTATGCACCATGGTCATTCCCATAGTGCATGCCTATTTTTTTGCCCCTTGCGCGTCATCGTCTGCCCAGACCATAGACAGAGTGGTTGCGGGGTGCGAATTAGGAAAATTGCGGTTTGAAACGACGGTTTGGAAGCGCAAAATGAATAATTCACAGTTTGAACTCAAGAATTATTTCATCTCGAGCAGGATGACAATTATGAGGAGAGATTATTCTTGATGCACTTGGAATGAATTGATGTTCCCGGCGATGACAGACTGCAATCGGCGGCTTATGGCGGTAGGCAGCAATGGGGATGGAATGGATGGTAAACGAAAAAACTCCGTTCATCATCCTTGCGGAATGACAAACGGAGTCTATCTATAAAATCATGAAAGTCTTGTCGCGCATCAACCTGATGCTGTGTTTGGTGCTATGACAGCTGCTGCATCTGTCTGAGCAGCTCTTTCTGGCGTGCATTGAGCCCAGTGGGGAGAGTGACGTTGTAGGTGATAATCAAATCGGAGCGTTGGCCATTGCCCAGGTCATATCCCTTTGCGCGCAGTCTAACCTTGGTACCATTCTGAGTCTCAGCTTTAACCCTCAGTTTGATGCGCGAGCCATCACCCAGTTGGACCATCACCTCGCCGCCAAGCAAGGCTGTGTATAAATCGATGGAAACAGAGGCTTCCATATCCTGTTGCATACCTCCCTGCATAGAAGACTGATGACGGCTATGGAAACCACCACCTCCAAACAGGTTCTCGAAGAAACTGGAGAAGCCATTACCACTTCCACCGCCCATACTGCTGAAATCAAAGCCCTCAAATGGACTGCCACTGCTCCAGCCCCCAGCTTCCTGCTGGCCGCCAAAGTTGCCAGCCTCGCGCCAATGCTCTCCATACTGGTCGTACTTCTTACGCTTCTCGGGGTCGTTGATTACTTGATACGCCTCGTTGAGCGCCTGGAACTTGGCTTTGGCTTTGGGGTCATCGGGATGCAAGTCCGGATGGAACTGCTTTACCCTCTTGCGGTATGCTGCTTGTACATCTTTTTGTGGGATGTTCTTGTCTACACCTAAAATCTTATAATAATCTACAAATGCCATATTAAAATCCTCCTATCTGCCAACTTTTATTGCAAAAACCATGCCTAACTCGCGATTATTTTGTACTTTTGCAATGCTAATATATAATAAGGTAATATATGAAAAAACTTATAGCAGTTATGGCGTTATTGCTTCCTTTCGGATTGACATGCATGGCCAAATCCAAGACGGTCACCATCAAAATTGTTCAAACCAGTGATGTTCACGGCAGCTTCTTCCCCTACGATTACATCAACCGCAGGCCGATGGCTGGGTCGATGGCACGTGTCAGCAGTTATGTCAAGCAGCTGCGCGAGCAACATGGCGACAATGTGATACTGCTCGACAATGGCGACATACTGCAAGGGCAGCCTATCTCTTACTATTCCAACTACATCGACACTACATCTGAGAATATAGCCGCCTCGGTGGTGAACTACCTCAAGTACGACGCACAGACCATAGGCAACCACGATGTCGAGCCTGGTCATGAGGTGTATGACAAATGGATAAAGGAAGTGAAATGCCCTGTTATTGCAGCCAATATCATCGACACCAATACCGGCAAGCCCTATCTCAAGGCTTATGCTATACTTAACCGCGGCGGAGTGAAGATTGCCGTGCTGGGAATGATAACTCCAGCCATCCCCAACTGGCTGACAGAGCGTCTGTGGAGCGGTCTCTCCTTTGTAAATATGGTTACGGCTGCCCGTGAATGGGTGAACTATCTCAAGGCCAAGGAAAAGCCTGATGTCATCATCGGTCTCTTCCACAGCGGAAAGGAAGGCGGTATAGTCACCGCCGACTACGAAGAAGATGCTGCATTGAAGGTGGCACGCGAGGTGGATGGCTTTGACCTCATCCTGTTCGGCCACGACCACACACCTTATGCAGACTATGTCACCAGCGAAAGCGGAAACAAGGTGCTGTGTCTCGACCCTGCCAATGCAGCACGAAAAGTGGCTGAAGCGACCATCACGATAGAGAAAGGCAAAAAGCACTGCAAGAAGTCTGTCGAGGGCCAGCTGGTAGATGTAAGAGACATAGAGGTCGACAAAGAGTATATGGCTCACTTTGAAGAGTGGATTTCCAAAATCAATGCCTTTGTCAACAAAAAGATAGGAACCTTTGCCAATTCGATATCAACACGTGATTGCTACTTTGGTTCAAGTGCCTTCAATGACCTGATACTCAATCTGGAGTTGAAGATTACCGGCGCAGACATAGCCTTCAACGCACCATTGTTGTTTGACGCAAAAATCAACAAAGGCGATATCTATGTCAGCGATATGTTCAAGCTGTACAAGTACGAAAACCAGCTGTACGTGATGCGTCTCACGGGCGAAGAGATACGCAAGCATCTCGAGATGAGTTATTCGCTCTGGGTCAACACCATGCAGTCGCCCGACGACCATCTGCTGCTGTTGAATGAATATACCAAAAACGACCAGCAGAGAATGGGTTTCCAGAACTTCTCGTTCAACTTTGACAGTGCAGCCGGCATAGACTACGAGGTAGATGTAACCAAACCTAACGGCCAGAAGGTCACAATCCATCGCATGAGCAATGGACAGCCGTTTGACCCCGAGGCCTGGTATAAGGTAGCTGTAAACAGCTATCGTGGCAATGGTGGCGGCGAGCTGCTCACTCGTGGTGCCGGCATCAGCCACGACAGTCTGGAAAGCAGGATAATCTGGCGCAGCGACAAGGACCAACGCTACTATCTGATGAAGGCCATCGAAAGCGAAGGAACACTTGACCCACAACCCAACAACAACTGGAGATTTGTGCCAGAGCAGCTGGTAAAGCCTGCTGCAAAGCGTGACTACGAGTTGCTGTTCAATCGTAAAAAGTAAGTCAATGAACGATACGTATTGGTTTGTGTTCTGCAAAGACAGCCTGCTGCTGGAACGCAAAGAAGATGGGAGCTACATGATTCCCTGTGGGCCCAAGAGTCCGGTGAAGACCCAACCCTGGACCAATATACTCAATGTTTCACCCTTTGAAGATGGCCATCAGGTCAAGGCTTTTGCCATCAGCGAACCCATTCAGGATGACAGCGGACGCTATGAAATGTGCGGGCTGAGACCATCGTTCTATAAAATTCCCAACGAGTTCTATCTGAAAGCGGGGAAATGTCATGAGCTGCTGTATTGGGACTCAACCACACGCTACTGTGGCTGCTGCGGTTCGCCTATGGCAATGCACACCGACATATCCAAGAAGTGTACGCACTGCGGCAAGGAGATATGGCCGCAGTTGGCCACTGCCATCATCGTGCTGATACACCGCGGTCCCGAGGTGCTGCTGGTACACGCGCGAAACTTCAAGACAGATTTCTACGGGCTGGTGGCAGGATTTGTAGAGACAGGCGAAACGCTCGAAGAAGCCGTACGCCGCGAGGTCATGGAAGAAACCGGGCTTACCATCAAGAACCTTACCTACTGGGCATCACAGCCCTGGCCCTACCCTTGCGGCCTGATGGTGGGCTTCTATGCTGAGTACGAGTCGGGCGACCTGCATCTGCAATACTCGGAGTTGAGTAAAGGTGCGTGGTTCCGCTATGACAAACTCCCACAGATACCAGAAAAACTGTCATTGGCACGAAAACTGATAGACAACTGGCTGCAGAACATAGACAAAGACAAATAGCAAACATATCAACACACATAGTCAAGAAATATAACAATACAAAGCGATGAAAACTCTGATAGACCGCATCAAGAAAGAGGGTAAGTGTTATCCTGGAGGAATTTTGAAAGTAGACAAGTTTATCAACCATCAGATGGACCCTAATCTTATGAAGCAGGTAGCTGTGGAATTTATACGCCGCTACGCATCCACCGAAATCAACAAGATTATCACCATTGAAGCATCGGGCATCGCTCCGGCTGTAATGATGGGTTTCCTGCTTGACCTGCCGGTGGTATTTGCCAAGAAGAAGAAACCCTCGACAATGGAGGGCCTGCTTTCTACCACCGTGTTCTCCTTTACCAAGCAGAGAGAGTACAACGTAATCATCTCGAAGGAGTATCTCACCGCCGAAGACAAGGTGCTGTTTATTGACGACTTCCTCGCCAATGGCAATGCCGCCAAGGGTATCATCGACCTGTGCAACCAGGCTGGCTGCGAGCTCGTCGGCATGGGTTTCATCATAGAGAAAGCCTTCCAGCATGGTCGCGAAGTCATCGAAGAGGCTGGCGTACGCTGTGAGAGCCTCGCCATCATTGATTCTCTCGACGACTGCCAAATCAAGATACGTGAATAATACGACCAAACATCAATATAAAGGCCATCTATTATGCTGAATAGATGGCCTTTATCATTTCTATAAGTGGGTGACGGGCTTAGAGCATTTCACACTCTCTGAGCCACAGCTCACTCGAAGAATCGCTGGGCATACGCCAGTCTCCTCGGGGGCTCAGGCTGATGCTGCCAACCTTGGGGCCGTCGGGCAGACACGAGCGCTTGAACTGCTGGGAGAAGAAGCGGCGGAAGAATGTCTTGAGCCAATGCTTGATGACGTCATCGTCGTACTGACCTTCGAAGGCTTTCTGCGCAAGCAGGAAAATCTTCATCGGGCGGAATCCATGACGCATGAAATAATAGAGGAAGAAGTCGTGGAGCTCGTAGGGGCCAACCAAGTCCTCTGTCTTCTGCTGAATATTTCCATCCTCGTCGGCAGGAACCAGTTCGGGGCTGATGGGAGTGTCGACCACATCATGGAGAGTGGCAGAGGTGTCGGCATCCATAGTTCCAGCAACAAACTTGACCAGACAAGCAATAAGTGTCTTGGGGATGCTGGCATTGACAGCATACATGCTCATGTGGTCGCCATTGTACGTACACCAACCAAGAGCCAGCTCGGACAGGTCGCCCGTACCGATAACGAGTCCACCCTCCTGATTGCTTACATCCATCAATATCTGGGTACGCTCTCGGGCCTGAGAGTTCTCATAAGTAGTGTCATGAACAGAGATGTCGTGACCGATATCCTCAAAGTGCTGGGTAACGCTCTTGGCAATGCTTATCTCTCGGATGGTGATGCGGAGACTCTGCATGAGCTTGATGGCATTGGTGTAAGTGCGGTCGGTGGTGCCGAAACCGGGCATGGTCACACCGATAATTCCGCTGCGGTTGAGTCCTAACTTGTCGAATGTCATGGCACATACCAATAATGCCAAAGTGGAATCGAGTCCACCGCTTATGCCGATGACAACCTTCTGGCAACCGGTGTGAACAAGGCGTTTGGCAAGTCCCATAACCTGGATGTTCAATATTTCCTCACAACTCTTTTCCATCATGTCGGGAGAAGGTATAAAGGGATGGGCGTCGACTGGGCGTTCCAGGACGAAATCCTTGGGCAGTATAGAGTGGGCATTCTTGAAGATGACGTCTTCGCCTATCATTCGGCGCTGGGCATTGACATAGGTGGTGTTGCCTCGGCGCTCTGTCCGCAGGCGTTCAACATCTATCTGAGCTACCTGCATCTGTGGTGTCATCGCAAAGCGCGGCCCGCTCTGCAGCAAATGGCCGTTCTCAAATATCAATGCATTGCCGCCATAGACTACATCCTGGGTGCTTTCGCCAAAGCCGGCACTCGAATAGACATATCCAGTGATGGTGCGTGCGCTCTGTTGAGCCAACAACTTGCAGAGATAATCATGCTTGCCAATCAGTTCGTCGCTGGCTGAAAGATTGAAGATGATATCGGCACCTGCCAACGCAAGGTGATTGCTGGGAGGCGTGGGGGCCCAGACATCTTCGCAAATCTCGACACCAAACCTAACGCCATCGCAAGTGACAAAAATCTGCGGCGTGAAGGAGAGGTTAATCTGATTGCCGGCAAAGCGCAGTTCGGTAGTGCGCAGGTCTTGAACAGAAGCAAACCAACGCTTCTCGTAGAACTCGTTGTAGTTGGGCAGATACTCCTTGGCAACGATGCCCAAAATCTGGCCCTTCTGGATGATGGCGGCACAGTTGAGCAGCAAATCGCCAACAGCGATGGGCAGACCCACGATGGAGATGATGTTAAGCTGACGTGTGAAGTCGAGCAACATGAGCATGGCACTCTCTGTGGTTTCGAGCAAGAGGTTCTGCCTGAACAGGTCCTGACATGTATAGCCAGTAAGGGACAATTCGGGGAAAACAATAATCTCCACCCCCTGCCCTTCGGCCAGTATAATCTGTTGTTCTATCTGCTCGACATTGTATTTGCAATCTGCCACCTTTACAGAGGGAACTGCCGAAGCGACTTTTATAAATCCGTAGTTCATAATGTTCTGTTTGTGAATGGTTAAGTTATCTGATAGTTACCTGAGTTGCTCCATAGCCATACTCCTGGAATGATGCATCCTGATACTGGTATCTCTTATATTTGTAATTGAGCATATTGATGAGGGAATGGCGCAACACGCCCTCGCCCTTGCCATGGATAAAGATAATCTTCTTGCCCTTCTGGGTGCTGTATTTATCCAGCACTTCCTGGAACTTGCCAATCTGATAGTTGAGGATATCGGCATGCGACATGCCAGCAGTGCTGTCGAGAAGAGCGTCAATGTGCAGGTCGACAACCAGTTCGTCGTTATTGCGCGGACGCGGTGCAGACTGTGGCTTGGTGGCAGTATCTTTGCCAGACACCAAACGGGAAGGTTCAACGTTGCCTGCCATCTTGCTCTTCAATTCAGCGGCATCGATATGGAGAGGATGCGCAATCTTGTCGTCCTCTACAATGGTGTACAACAATGCCGGTGTGTCGAAATAAATGGTCTTCTGGAACGAGTGGAGTTTATAGAACTTGACGGGGTCAAGCCTAAGTTGAACCTCAACGACAGGTTTAAGGATGAAAGACTTCTCTCTCTTGTAGGCAAAGAGTTGGAATCCCATCTTGAGAAGGCTGTTGAGCTCTTCTCTTCCTACCTCTTCTATATATAAAGATGTATTGGGCTCGATTTCTCCCTGTGAGTGTAGGGTCCAGGCGTTACCTTCGGCAGTCATGAACGAGTATTGCAGACAATAGTTGCAGTCATTGACAAGGTAGGCTTCAAACCGGGTGGTCGTCATCTCCTTGATATTGATTGGGACAAAGGCAAGATAGCATGAGAGAGCGTTTCCGCCTTTGCGCTCTTCGGCTGGCATCTTAAAGGTAACTTCCTTGTCGGCGATGTCGACATATTCGACATCGGTATCGACATCGGAATCCGTACCATCTGCAAGCAGGGCCTTGACACTCTTGTTGTCTTTAGGCTTGCTTTCGGTCTTGGCAACTACCTTGGCAATGCTATAATCGTCATTGCCAATGACCACTACCTCATTGATGGGGGTTGGAATCTGGAAGCCGTCTTCATCCTCAACGAGGACAATATTCTTACCTTGAAATCCTGCAATGACTCCGCCGCCGGTTTCACTGAGGAAGCTAACTTTATCTCCTATTTTCATATCTTTACGTTTCCAATAATTAGGGAATTAATAATGAACTGTCTCCATAGCTGAGGAAACGGAAATCGTGGCTCAGCGCGTAGTCATATATCTTGTGCCAGTCTCCATTGACAAATGCACTTACCAGCAAAAGCAATGTGCTTTGTGGCTGATGGAAATTGGTGACGAGCATCTTGACTATCTTGTACTCAAAACCCGGAGCTATAATAATCTGTGTGCTTGTATGCAGTGCCTCAAGATGGTTTGTCTCAAGATATGTCAGTATATTCTGAATAGCTTGACAGGGGCTGATGCCATCAGCTATCTTGCCATTACGGTTGTCGTCATAAGGCTCCCATTGATTGACATGGAGCTCGTCTTCAGTAGCATTGGGATTATACTGCAATTTGACACCTATATAATATAGGCTCTCAAGTGTGCGGACGCTTGTCGTTCCCACGGCGATGGCCTTACAGTCGTGCTGCAAGAGGGTTTGCAGGGTGGTACGCTTGACGACGATATACTCGCTGTGCATCTCGTGGCCACAAATCTGCTCGGTCTTGACCGGCTTGAAGGTTCCTGCGCCTACGTGGAGCGTCAATTCCTCGCGGTGAATACCCTTGTCATCTAAGGCCTCAAGGACATCCTTGGTGAAATGAAGTCCTGCTGTTGGGGCAGCTACGGAACCCTTTATCTTGGAATAGACAGTCTGGTATGTCGTCTTGTCACTTTCCTGTGTCTCGCGGTTAAGATATGGCGGTATAGGAAGCTCGCCGATGGAATCCAAGATTTCCGCAAAACTTACCTCGTCGGAATCCCAATCGAAGTTAATCCAGAAGTTGGTGCCAGTGGCGACCTTTGTGTTCTGAGAGTTGTCGCGGCTGACTGAGAGGACAAACTTATGGCCGTTGATGTCAAACTCGCGATGCAGAGAACCTTCCTTCCATTTCTTGAGGTTACCAATCATGCACCTCCACGCGCAGTGGCGACGTGTCTGGAATATCTGCTCATAGTCAACGGGGAAAGCGGGCTCCATCAAGAATATCTCTATCAATGCGCCGGTCTCCTTCCTGAAGTGCATACGCGCCTGTATCACTTTGGTATTATTGAATACCATCAACGAACCAGCCGGCAAATGGTCGGGCAGATGATTGAAAACATCTTCCGAAACTATGCCGTGTTTATACAAGAGTAGTTTGCTATGATCACGCTGGGCAAGAGGAAATTTGGCTATCCTCTCATCGGGCAGCGGATAATTGTAATCACTGATTTTAATATGTTTTGTATCCATTATGTCAAACTAAAAATGATTGCGAATATAACTAATAGCGCCATGACGCAGATTACTGTGTTGATATCTGAACGACGATACGCCATATCGGTGGTCGCGGCGTCGTCGGAGGCCCTAACGCGTCTTGTGTCTTTTACCTTATTATACATAGTATAGGCAAAAAGGCCGCTGACACTGCCCCACACCATCCCAACGATAATGTCGCTCGGATAATGGACGCCAAGATAAAGCCGCGTCCAACAATTGACGAGCGCCCAGGTAATCAAGGTACATGCGAAGAGGCGGTCCTTAACTAACAAACTGAAGAAAACGGCCACAGCCATAGTGTTGGATGCATGGGCAGAGAAGAAACTATATCCCTCTGCACGATAATTGTTGACGACCTGAACACTATCTTGCATAAGTGTATCCTGGATGGGGCGAAGTCGAGCAACGAGTGGCTTAACTATCAAGTCTGCCATTCCCTCGCTCAAGACTATAGCAAGCAAGGCCATACCTATGACCAATGAGATTTGGGCCACAGTTTTATGGTTATTTATGACCAACAGCAAGAGGGCAATATAAAGCAGTATCCACATATAGCCGCAAGTCAGCGTCACTGCCAATCTGTCAACGAAGGCGCAATGGCTCCCATTGAAGACCATCAGCAAGGTTTTGTCTGCGTCATATAGTGTAGAATAATTCATGCTTAATTACAGCTAATTATATCTTCTCCAAAGATAAAGACTTAATCCATCCCTCTCTTCCATCGGCAAGTTTGATGCCATACCAACCCTCTATGGACTGATCTGTTATGTCTACCTTCGTACCTTCATGCAATACATAGACATCAGTAGATGTAGGTGCGGGCGTCTTCTTCACATTTACTGTGGAAGAAATGATAATTGCGCCTGTTCTGTGTAACAGCATCTCCTTTTGTTGTTGCGCGAAAAGCATGCTGAATGCGGTGACAACGATAAGAACTAAGGCGCCATAGAAACCTACCTTCCTGACCAATACTCGATTGCCAAATAAGTAGAAAAGGACCAAAGACAATGCTCCGATGATGGACACTAGGCTGACAATAGCCCAAGAATCAATGCCAGTGTAAAATACCAGTGACTGATACCATGTCTTAAAAAACATCTGGTCTTCTGGTACTATCTTGTCAATGGTCTTGTTGCGCGCAAATTTCAGGTTAAACCGTACATCAGCGTCTCCGGGCGATAACAACAACGCACGCTCGTAGGCGAGAATTGATTGCGAAATGTTGTCAGAACGGAAATACGCATTGCCGAGATTATAATAAATCTCAGGAGATTTACCGCTCTTCAGGAGCTCTTGATAATCCTGTATGGCCTGTTGGTAGTTACCTCTCTTATAATCCTTGTCAGCATTCTCTTTGGTAACAGCACCAACCTGGCATGAAACTGCCAGCGCCATCACTACCAACAACGCTTTCGTATTGATACGGTTCTTCTTTTTCATCACTCTCTCAATTTCAATAATGGCAGTCATTGCAGATTCAAAAGTCTTGTTCATGTTGCCCGCAGGGTCTCCGGGCGCAAATCTTTCAAACTCGCACTCTGTCAAGGCTTCAGTAAACTTCTGGATGGTAGCATCATCAACGCTGTGATTGGCCAATGTCTGCGAAATGTTATCTCTTGACAATTCTTCGATAGCCATATTCAACTTGTCGCCGACATATCCCCACAAGGCTCTAAGCACCTCGTCATAGAATTCTTCGGATTTGCCTTGTATCATCAGTTTGCTTGCCTTCCTCAGTCGTTTGGTTGCAATTCTGTTGGCCTTCTTGCCCTTGATTCTGACCACGTCGGCGTTAAGGACTGCCCTCTTTCTGAAAACAACCAGCAATACGATAAAGATTACGACTACAATAATCAATGAAGTCCAATAGGCTACGCTACCGAAGAACATTGAAGAGAAATCTTTGATTGTGACTCCGCCTTCTTTGATACCACGGATATCAGTATTTTGATCTTTGGCATAGTCAGAGACACTACCACTCTTGCCATCGCCTTTAGCTATCTGCAAATTGATGGCCTGCGTCTTCACGGTGCGATACTGATTGCGGTCAACATCATAGTAGACGAGCTCAACGGGAGGTATTGTATAGTTGCCTTGATTGCGTGGAACGGCAAGGAAGTCATAAATCATGTTTCCCTCCAAGCCATTGGACGTAAGTTTGGTCTTGTCTGTAATCTTTGCATCGTACTGGTCGAAATCTTTGGGGAACTTTACAACAGGCTGCTTGATAAGTTTCAAGTTGCCGTAACCACCGATAACGACTCTGAAGTTAAGAGGCTCACCCGCCTTGATGTCCTTGTTGTCTACCTGAGCAGAGATATTGAATTTACCGACTCCGCCAGAAAAATTCGCAGGTTTTGTGGGTAATGGCTCTACCTCAACAGACAAGCCAGGGGCAACGATGTCGCGTTTTACCTCCACATAACCAGAGCCGCCATTGAAGAAAGCCTCAAAAGGATCAACCGAGCGATTTTCCTGAACCACGATACCATGGAAAGTGATGCTTGGTATCTTCAAGCTACCTGTCATTTGAGGGTACATGACGTACTGGCTCCATGTTACGCATCTATATGGACGACCATTAACCCTCTCTATATGGAAACTCTTCTGTTGCGGCAACTTGACTTCTTGTGTATGGAAACCTGTCAAGTCTGGCATTTTTCCTTCCAACTGAGTCAGCTCCAACGTTGTATACACTTTGTAAGTCAGCAAGATGGGCTCCTGTTCATGAACCTTGCGTTTGTTAGCACTTACCTTGATAAAGAGTTCATTACCAGATATTCTGCTACCTTGCTCACGGATGGCAGAAGTGTTTGGATTGTTGTGACCATTGTTATTGTTGCTACGCGCCTGACCGGATATCGTTATCTTTGTACTATGAGAGGCAATAGTTTTGCCATGGATTTTAGCGTGAGCGGCGGGAACTGTGAATATTCCGGCCTTGTTGGCATATAGAGTATATGTGTATGTTATGGATGAACTGGAAGTTGTATGACCATTGACCATACTGAAACTTGAGACTTTGGAGGCATAAGGTCCAGCGATGACTTCGACTTCGTCAGTAGAACGCATGTTTGATCTGAAATCATCGACATCCTGAGTGCTTACTGTATATGCCACTCTGAAATTTTCACCGACATTAACCCGAGAAGGGGCAGCAACGTTAATATGCTGTCCCTTGATGGCCATTGTAATATAAATACCAACGAGTATCAATATATATCGTTTCATCTTCAATTCATTCAATATGTCTGTCATTATGATTGCGATTATAAAAAAGAACACGTATCTGACAAAATCACCAATTCTTGTCCAAGTTTCGCTTTTGTGGCTTCTGCATCGATTTCTTCAGTCTCTGCTGCGTAGCCTTCTCTTCCTGGATAGCTGCATTAAGCAGTTGCTCGGCATTGTCTTTGCTCATTTGCTCATTACTCTGCTGCTGCTTCTGCTGCTGATTATCCTTGTTCTCTTGTTTCTTGTCCTTGTTCTTTTTGTCCTTATTGTCGTCTTTGTTTTGTTGCTTGTCGTTTTGATTCTTCTGATTTTTCTGCAACCGCTTACACAATACATAATTGTAACGAGTCTCATTATCAGCAGGATTGTTTCTCAGACTTTCCTTATAGGCTTCGATGGCTTCCTTGTACATTTGGTGAGACTGGCAAATGACGCCTATATTGTGATAGGACTTTGACTTTCTTATCTTGTTGGTTTCGATTTTACCTGCAAGTTCATATTGTTTTATCGCTGCAGAGTCTTTCTTTTGTGCTTGCAAAGCACACCCCAAGTTGTATATGGCCTGAGTATTTCCGCCATTACTGGCTATAGCCTTACGATATTCAATTTCTGCTTTTGCGTAATTCTGTTCATAGAAGAACCTGTTACCTATGCGCACCAATTGTCTGTCATTCTGGGCTGACAGATGAGCGCTGATAGTAAGCAATATAGATATCAAGAAAATATACCGTAATCTCATTTCTTTTTAAACAATTTGATGTTCTTGAATAAGGGATTGCACACCTCCAGGAGACACGCTTCTATGATAAGAAGAAGCATTGCCAAGATTGCAAATGCTTGAAACTGCTCGTTGTATTCGCTGTAAATCACGCTGTCAGAGTCTCCCTTCTGCAACTTTTCAAGTTCGTTGTTCAGTTGGTCCTGCGCATCACTTGTATTGTCTACATGGATGTACATGCCACTTCCTGCCTGAGCGATATCACGACACATCTTTTCATTGAGAACAGACATAACCGTCTGCCCCGTATTGTCAGTCAAGTATCCACCATCGTCATTGGGAATTGGAGCACCTTTTTCGCTACCAACGCCCAAGATAAACACATTGATACCCTTCTTCTTTGCGGCTTTGGCTGCTTCCAACGCGCCACCTTCATGGTCTTCACCATCGGTAATGAGAATGATGGCCTTACCCACCTTCTCCTGTTGCGTAAAGCTGTGCATGGATATGTCAATGGCTTTAGCAATGTCGGTGCCTTGGGTATTGATAAGCGACGGACTGATATTTTGCAGGAACATCTTGGCTGATACATAGTCACTGGTTATCGGCAGCTGCACAAAAGCATCGCCGGCGAAGACCACAAGTCCCACCTTGTCATTATTGAAATTGTCGACCAGGCTTTCTACCATAAACTTGGCTTTGTCCAGACGCGAGGGAACCACATCCTGTGCCTTCATCGAATTTGAGATATCCATTGCAATAATCAACTCTATGCCGTTTCGCTTTTCTTGCGACACCTTAGAACCCATCTGCGGGCGTGCGAGGACAATAATCAGCAATGACAATGCGGCAAGACAAAGCCAGAATTTTACCGTAGGTCTATACGGAGAAGCATCAGGCATAAGCAACTTCAAGAGTTGGGGGTCGCCAAATTTCTTGAACTTGTTATGCCGCTGGCGCCATACTACCAATCTGATGAAGGCAAGTATCGGCACCACCCACAGTAACCATAAATATATAGAATCTTCGAATCTCATAATTTAGGGAATTCTTCTTAATACCGTTGTTCTTAATAATATTTCCAAAAGCAGACAGAGGATGGCCGCAATGGCAAATGGCTGATAAGCCTCATATCTCTTAGAGAATTTCTTTACGTTCATCTTTGTCTTCTCCAACTTGTCGATATCCTTGTAGATGTTCTTCAACTCAGCATTGTTGGTTGCTCGATAGAAATTGCCATCCGTTGTGGCAGCTATATCACTTAGCGTCTTGGTGTCTATCTCTACAGGTATGTTGACATACTGCACGCCGCCAGCAACTATCGCCGGATAACGTGCCACCTTGTTGGTACCCACTCCGATGGTATATACGCGGATGCCCATGCTTTTGGCTATCTGTGCCGAGGTCATAGGCGAGAGGTCTCCCATGTTGTTTGAACCGTCCGTGAGCAGGATTACCACTTTGCTTTTGGCCTTTGAGTCCTTCAGTCGTGCCACCGCGCTTGCCAAACCCATTCCTACAGCTGTTCCATCCTGTATCAAGCCTCTTGCCGCGATGTCTGTGCGCACGGTTTGAAGCATGTTGAGCAGCGATGTATGGTCGGTTGTCATCGGACACTGGGTAAATGCCTCGCCTGCGAATATCGTCAAGCCGATATTGTCATTAGGACGCCCATTGATAAATTCGGCGGCAACGTTCTTGGCGGCCTCTATACGATTGGGACGCAGATCTTCAGCCAACATTGAGGTCGACACGTCCATAACGAGCATGATGTCGATGCCTTCGACCTCCTTTTTATCCCACGCATTGTGGGTCTGTGGTCGAGCCAGAATGATTACTATCAGAACAAAAGTGATACATCTCAGCAGCATCGGCAGGTTGATAATCCTTATACGCCAGCTTTTGGGAGCATATTGGTATGCGAACGTATCACTCATTCGTATTGTGGGCTCATTCTTCTTGCGATACAGAAAATACCAAAGCACATAAGGTATCAGCAAGAGAAGCAGAAAGAAATACTCTTTATTGGCAAATTCCATATTTAACTGATTAGTTGAATGGCACTATAAATGATGTAAGCCAACAGCACTATCACTAATGCAGAGGATAGGGCTATCAGCCATTTTATGGCGCGTCGTGTATTCTTTGTTCGTTTGTCTTCCTGACTCAGTTGAGGCACTACCCTCTCTTCGGTAGGCGCGTTCTCCAACTTGGTCTGGTCGATGAAGTTGATGGCGTTGACCAGATTCAGGTCGTTCTCGTTGATGAGCGTAGAGTACTTGGCAAACTTCACGAGGTCGGCTGTCTCAAACAGTTCTTTGAGTTCACCGATCATCTTCTTGTCGCCATTCTGCCGCAAACGCTCGATAATCTCCGAGGAAGTCATCTCCATGGCGTTGAAACCAAAACGCTCATTGATATATTGTCTCAGAGCATCAGTGAGTTGCGTGTAGTAAGTCTTCTGGTCGTCCGAACGTTCCAGATGTTCTGCCTTGATTTTCTCCATGACAGAGAGGGCACGCTGGTGAGGCAGCACCTTCTTGACAATACGTATCTTGGCAATGATTGGCTTGTTTTCACGCAGACGGATATACAGGTAGAAGATGCCACCCATCAGCACCAGTACCAATACGCTCATCCAGAACAGACCGCTCCATTCACTCCACAAGAACGGATTGTTCTGCACGGTCTTGGGAGGATAGAACTGATTGGGATGAAGCGTGTCGACATCGATGGTCATTACCTTCAGTGCCAACTGGTTGGCCTCATAGGGCTTTCCATCCACCTTTACCTTCATGCCGGGTATAGGATAGAGTTTCTCGTCGAAAGATGTCAATGTAATTCTTTTACTTATCCTTACGTTGTTGTCCACTTCCGACGTGTCGCCATCGGCCACATCAATGATTTCGACACCGGGAACAAGATAGTGCGACGGTTTGATGTTGGGCCATACTATTTTTGCTCCTTTGCGGGCTGTGACGGCAACCTCCAGGTTGGTCTGCTCACCCACAAGAATGCTTATGGAGTCGATTTTGGCTTCAACGCTTACCTGTGCTGACGACTTTACGCCCAGCAGCAGACAACACATTGATAAAAGCAAATATCTAAAATACATAAACTACTTATTCTCTATTCATACTTAACTATGTCCACGCTGGGCGAAGAGCAACATCAGACTGCGCACATAGTCTTCATTTGTAGCCACCGACACCCAGTCGACATTACATTTGACGAAAGTCTGCCTGAGCACACTCTCCCGCTGGCGCCAATAATTGGCATGAGCCTGGCGCAGCTTCTTGCTCGAAGTGTCGATATAAGTCTCGTGGCCGGTTTCGGCATCACACACCTTGAGCAATCCTACATCGGGTAGCTCTTTGGCACGCGGGTCATAGACCTGTATCGAGGCGATGTCGTGTTTCTGGCTGGCTATCTGCAACTGCTTTTCAAAGTCGTTGCGTGTATAGAAATCGCTTAAGACAAAAGCCGTACAGCGACGCTTGGCCACACGGGTGAGAAACTCGATAGCCATGCCGATGTCCGTACGCTTGCTCTCGGGCTTGAAGTTGAGCATCTCACGGATAACATAGAGGATGTGCTTGCGGCCCTTCTTTGGCGGGATATATTTCTCAATCCGGTCAGAAAAGAGTATCACGCCAATCTTGTCATTGTTCTGTATGGCGCTGAAAGCCAGCGTGGCAGCAATCTCGGCAACCATCTCGCGCTTCAGCTGACGCGACGTACCGAAGTCGAGCGAACCCGAGACGTCGACAAGGAGCATCACCGTAAGTTCGCGCTCTTCTTCAAACACCTTGACATAAGGACGGTGGAAACGGGCGGTTACATTCCAATCGATATCTCTCACGTCGTCGCCATACTGGTATTCACGAACCTCGGAAAAGGCCATACCTCTTCCTTTGAAGGCTGAGTGATACTGTCCGGCGAAGATGTTCTGACTCAATCCACGAGTCTTTATCTCTATCTTCCTGACCTTCTTTAAGATTTCAGATGTTTCCATCAAGGAACTTCAACTTTATTGATAATCTTGGATACGATTTCTTCGGCAGTGACATTGTTGGCCTCTGCCTCATAGCTCAATCCTACGCGATGGCGCAAAACGTCGTGAGCGACGGCACGCACATCCTCGGGTACCACATAGCCGCGATGCTTGATGAAGGCATAGGCACGGGCGGCCTTGGCCAGATTGATGCTGGCACGTGGGCTGCCACCGAAGGTAATCAGGTCGCTGAGCTCCTTGAGATTATAACGGTCGGGATAACGTGTGGCAAATACGATGTCGGCAATATACTGCTCTATCTTTTCATCGATATAAACCTGGCTTACCACCTCACGCGCACGCATTATCTCTTCGGCGGTTGTCACAGGCATTACCTGTGGAAGACCGCCCACAAGGTTTTCACGCATAATCTTCTTCTCCTCTTCCAGTGTGGGATAGTCTATGATGACCTTGAGCATGAAACGGTCTACCTGGGCTTCGGGAAGCTGGTAGGTGCCTTCCTGTTCAATGGGGTTCTGGGTAGCCATAACCAGGAAGGGAGTAGGCAGCTTGAACGTATTGTCACCAATAGTCACCTGGTGTTCCTGCATGGCCTCGAGCAGAGCGCTTTGCACCTTGGCGGGAGCTCGGTTTATCTCATCGGCAAGTACAAAATTGGCAAATACAGGGCCCTTCTTGACCTGGAAGGCTTCCTCTTTCTGACTATAAATCATTGTTCCTACAACGTCGGCAGGCAACAAGTCGGGAGTAAACTGTATTCTGCTATATTTGGCGTCTATCAACTGTGACAGGGTCTTTATCGCCAGAGTCTTTGCCAGGCCGGGTACGCCTTCCAACAATATATGACCATCGCTCAAGAGGGAAATAAGAAGCGAGTCAACCAGATGTTTTTGTCCTACTATTACGCGATCCATACCTGTTGTCAGATTGGTGACAAAGGTACTTTGTTGTTCTATCCGCACATTGAGTTCGCGGATATCGATAGCTTCTGCCATAATCTTTTTTGCTTTTATATTGATTTTGGTGCAAAAGTACTACAAAACAAACATAGAGCCGAAAGATAGGTTCTAAATTATATTAAAAAAGGAGAAATATCACTTTATTTTAAGAAAAATTGCATGTTGCAAGCGCCGCAGATAGCCACAGCACAAGGGAAATCCCGTTTAGGCTGGCTGCATCGCGACATGCCAAAACGGGATTTGTCCTTACTTCATGGGGGATACTCAGAACTTGAATATCTCTTCGTATATGCGTTGTACTGGCAGCCCCATCACATTGAAGAAACTGCCTTTGAGCGCAGTGACACCTATGAAACCTATCCACTCTTGGATGCCATAGGCACCGGCCTTGTCCAGGGGGCGATAGGTAGTCACATAGTAATCGATTTCCTGTGGGGTAAACTGCTTGAAGGTTACCTCTGTCACCACGTGGAAGGCGTGCTGTTTGGTCAGGGTGGTAAGAGCCACGCCGGTGACCACGGCATGTGTCTTGCCGCTCAGTTTGGCCAGCATTGCTTTGGCCTCGGCTTCATCGGCAGGCTTGCCCAGCACCTCTCCGCCTAACACCACAACGGTATCGGCTGTTATCAGCATCTCTCCGGCACTCAGCGTATAGGCTTGAGCCTTCTGGCAAGCCAGATATTGGGGTATCTGCTCGGGGGTAAGTCCGTCGGGATAGTTTTCCTCGATACCGGGAACCACGCGCACTTCGTATTCCATGTCCAGCCCACCCAGAAGTTCTTTCCTGCGGGGAGAGTTGGAGGCAAGGATTATATGATAAGGAGTTTCTATCATCGTCTTGATATTAATGTGATTACCAACCGAAAGCCTTGCTGTCGCTCAACCATTTTCCCTGAGCCCTGAGCACCTGCTCGATGATGTCGCGGCCTACGCCGTAACCACCCTTGCAGCGGCTGACATAGGTGCTGATTTCCTGGATGTCGGAACAGGCGTCGGCGGGGCAACACGGACAACCGCAGCGACGCATTACCTGATAGTCGGGGATGTCGTCGCCCACATAGATTACCTCGCTGTCATCCAGATTGTTCTTTGCCTTGAACTCCTGATAGGTCTCCATCTTCATAGAGCAGTTGATGTAGACATCGCCTACCCCGAGGTAGGTGTATCGTTTGACAATAGCTTCCGAACGGCCACCTGTCATGATGGCTATATGCAGCCCCATCTTGCAGGCAAGCTGTATGGCATAGCCATCCTTGATGTTGACCGTGCGCAGAGGCTGGCCCTCGTCGTCCATGCCTATCGTTTCGGCCGAAAGCACGCCATCTACATCGAAGATGATGGCCTTGACCTTGGTTAAATCGTAATTAATCATGCCCGTTGTATATTGTAACATTTTCCCATTTCAGCGCATCTTCATTCTGAGGCTTGCGCTCATCGGTATAATGGCCTATAGCGATGACACACAATACCTTGTAGGCATCATCGAGTCCCAGGATGCCGTGAATGACCACGTCGGCGGTGGTACCGTCGGAGAGACCGCGGCCGTGCATCTGCGCCCAGCAGGAGCCCAAGCCCAGGTCGGCAGCCTGATACTGTATGGTAACCGCAGCGATGGACGCGTCTTCTATCCAACATTCATCCTCGTCGGGGGGAGCGCAAACCACGATGGCCAAGGGCGCACCCTTAAGAAAGGCGGCTCCAACCTCTTTGGCGTCGGCCATCTTCTCGAGCGCCACCTTGTCATCTACCACTACGAAATGCCATTTGCGGCTACTCTTGGATGTCGGCGACATAAGCGCCGACCGCAGTATGAGCTGCAGAGCCTCGGGGGCAATCTCTTCATCACTGAAACGGCGATGACTGCGTCGATGTGCTACTAAATCTTTGAAATCCATACGTCTTTACTGATTAATGTGACAACGGTGCTATCCGCCGTCGTTATTATCTGATACAAAGTTAGTGATAGCGAAGAAGAATTCAAAATAATTTCCGACATTTTTCCTCACTTTCACGATAATTGACCGGTTTCCGGTGGTCGTAATGACTATATAGACGACGCAGCCATACATGCCGCAGACCAAGCAAAAACTGATTGCAGGCCACAAAACGGCGAGGGCGAAGTGTGAAATAATTAAACGATGGTTGGCATCTGTTAAATCGCGCCTTAGACTAACTTTGGATTTGGTGGTAAGAGAAAATTATGCTTACATTTGCACCATGAATTACACATCAAACTATTTACTGACTTATTGCATCTAACTATGGCAAAGTATTTCAAACAGGAGATGCCCGACCTCAGAAACACGGGCGAAAAGAAATTCTATTACCGCATGAAGGTCAACGAGAACATTGACTTCGACGAACTGGTAAGACGCCTTACCTATCCCGGTTCGGGCCTTGACAAGGGACAGGTGGTACAGGTAATCGCAGCCATCGGCAAGCAGATGGCGCTGGAAATGGCCTCTGGCAATTCGGTGACAATCGACGGCATCGGGACTTTCAGGGCGTCTCTCGGCATGACGATGCCCAAAGACCTGACTGGTACGGACACGGGAAAGGAAACCAACGCCAGAAGTCTGAAGGTGACGGGCATAATCTACAGGGCAGCCTCGCAGCTGGTCCGCACGATTTCCTCGCAATGCACCTTGGTACGCGACAAAGAGCACCGGCTGCGCAAGTCGCCCTACAGCAAGGAAGAGCGTATCGGCCTTGCCGTCGGCTATCTGAGCGATGGAGCCCATCCCTTCATGCGCGTCGGTGATTATGCTCGCCTTACCCGGCAGTCGCACTGCGCAGCTTCGCGCGAGTTGCAGGAAATCTCCCGGACGCCACTATCGCCTATCAGGAGAGACGGCAGAGCAAGTGCGCTTGTCTATGTGCTAAGCCGCGAACAGCTGTAGATAATCACAGACATGACAGATGGCAGATTTTATACTCGCAAGGGGCAATATGCTCCGGCAGGTATAAAATCTGCATTTGTTTTGGCAGTTACAAATGTAATTCGTATATTTGCCAAATGCACCAAATACGAACGCGCATCATATCAAGAGGCACAGATATGCCACAATCGGCAAGCTGGCAGTTTCAGCACAGCCTTGTACTGTTCAGAATGTATGAACAGGCACCAGGCCATACCCCTTATATGGCCATAGCTGAAGATGAAAACGGACAAGTAGTGGGTCAGCTGCTGGCTGTGACCCGTTGGCGCAAGAGCCTGTTGCCGCTCTATCTGTACAAGCAAGCCCGCGTCTTCGGCACAGGCGACTATACCGACAATGCCAATCCCCAGGAGATATTCGGAATGTTGCTCGGACGACTGACAAGGATATTGAAAATGAAGCTGTGTCTATACATCGAGTTCTCCAACATACCTTTCAAGATGTATGGTTATCAACATCTGAGAGCCTGCGGTTACTTCCCCACCGGCTGGATGGAGACTCACCTGGACCTGAAGGAGGCAAACCCGACAGACAGATTGAGTCTGAAAAGCAGCAGATACCTCAAAGAACTCACGGAAATGGGTCTGCAGACGCGCGAAGCGACCAGCGACGCAGAGGTCAAGGAGTTCTGCAAGCTCCTCAAGAAGTCCTATCGCTACGTACTTCAAAGTTTTCTGCCCAACATGGAACTTATCCTTGAGTATCATCACAATCCACAAATCAAAATCTATGTCACGACCAACGGCAACAAAGTGGTTGCCGGATGCGTATGCCTCTTCGCCAATGGCAATGCGTATGGCTGTTATGCCGTGACGAACAAAAAATTGGTTCCCAAGAATCATGCATTCCACATCTCTGTATGGCATGCCATCGAAGAGGCCTATCGTCGGGACTGCGGCAAATTCTTCCTCGTCGACGCCGGTCAGCCCTCCATGCACAACACACTGACGAAGATGATGCTAAATCTCGGTGCGGTTTCAACCAACAAGTACAGATGGTACCACCTGAATGTTCCGCTTGTCAATACGATTATTTGCAAGTGGATAGTGGGCTGACACAATAATCGGCCCTATCTTGCGTTATATGGTTATGAAACAATTCGTATTATTGGCTTTGCTGGCTTCAGTATGCCTCTCTACATATAGTCAGAGCTTTGTCTTGCAAGGACGGGTTACCGACGACAAGGACAATCCCATCGAGTTTGCGTCTGTAACCTGTGCCCGCCAAGGCAAGGTGGCTCTCACGTCTGCCAAGGGTTCATTCACCCTCACCCTCCACTCTGCCGACTCGGTGGTCATACGCTTCTCGATGCTGGGTTATCGTGCCAAGACCCGCGTACTGCGCAACCCTCGTGGCAGACAGAACCTCCACGTGGTCATGTATGCCGACGTCAACACGCTCGGCGAAGTCGAAGTGAAAGGAGAAAAGATACAGACCGGCCAGACTCAGGAACTGAAGACCAAGGACATGAAGATGTCGCCCTCGGTGGGTGGCAATGCAGTGGAAGAGCTCATACAAAGTCAGGCGGGAGTATCAACCCATAGCGAACTGAGCTCTCAATACAACGTAAGAGGAGGCTCTTTTGACGAGAACAGCGTATATATTAATAATGTAGAGGTCTTCCGCCCATTCCTTGTGAGGTCTGGACAACAGGAGGGCTTATCGGTAATCAATCCAGACATGGTGGCGAAGATTGGGTTCTCGACTGGAGGATTTGAGGCAAAGTATGGCGACAAGATGTCATCGGCTCTCGACATCACCTATAAACGGCCACAGCGGTTTGAAGCCAATGCTTCGGCAAGCCTGTTGGGCGCAAGTGCCTATGTGGGCTTGGCCAACAAGAAGATAGCGTGGGCCAATGGCGTGAGATACAAAACCAATAAATATCTTTTGGGGTCGCTGCAGGAAAACGGAGAGTACAAGCCTAACTTCCTGGACTATCAGACCTATCTGAGCTATACTCCCGACAAGCGTTGGCAGATTGATTTCATCGGTAACATCTCGGAAAGTCACTACAACTTCTATCCCAAAGACCGCAACACGGCCTTCGGCACGATGCAGAACGTAATGAATTTCAAGGTCTATTTTGACGGGCAGGAGAAAGACCTCTTCCGCACCTATTTTGGTTCGTTGGCAATCAATCGAAACCTTAACAGCAAGACGCGGTTGTCACTCATTGCGTCGGCATTCTCGACCAAAGAGCGTGAGACCTACGACATACAGGGCCAATACTGGCTCACCCAGACCGAGACCAATGAGAATATGGCTGTCGGAACGTATTTCGAGAGCGCCCGCAACTATCTCCAAGCCCGCGTGCAAAGTCTGAAGCTGATGCTGACAAGCAAAATCAAGAAGCACGACATCGAAGCCGCATTGACGCTCAAAAGGGAGCATATCAAAGAGAACTCCATAGAATATGAGATGCGTGATTCGGCTGGTTACAACGTACCCAATACCGGCGAGGACCTGTATATGATATACTCCATGCGCACCCGAAACCAGCTGGATGCTTCTCGCATAGAGTCATACATACAGGATACGTGGCGATTTACATCGGGTACGGACAGCGCCACTACCCTCTATACGCTCAACTACGGACTGCGTATGAGCCACTGGAACTTCAACAAGGAAACAATCTTGTCGCCCCGCATCTCATTGGGCATCATTCCGGCTTGGTCGCCAAACACCACACTGCGCATCGCAACCGGCATCTACTACCAAGCGCCCTTCTTCAAAGAGCTTCGTGATACTACTACCGTCAACCATGTAACCGTGGCACGGCTGAACGAAAAGATAAAAAGCCAACGATCGATACACTTCGTTGCGGGTTATGACTATCGCTTCAGAAGCATGAACCGCCCTTTCCGATTTACAGCCGAAGCATATTACAAGATACTGCAGAACCTGATACCCTACTCTATTAATAATGTAAAGGTGGTATATTATGGTGACAACATCTGCAGCGGTTATGCAGCTGGACTGGACATGAAGCTGTATGGTGAATTTGTACCAGGAACAGACTCTTGGATATCACTATCCTTGATGAAAACCCAAATGAAGCTGAACGGCCACTCCATGCCGTTGCCCACAGACCAGCGGTGGGCCATGAACCTGTTCTTTACAGATTACTTCCCCGGAACCGACAGATGGAAGATGGCTCTTCGCCTTGCCTTTGCCGACGGTCTGCCATTCTCGGCGCCTCACAGAGAAACCGAGCGCAACTCTTTCAGAGCCCCTGCATACAAACGCGCAGATATTGGAATGAGCTATCGATTGTTTGAGAATGAAGCAAAGAGGAAGAATATGCCGTTCAGGAATGTCTGGCTTGGCGTAGACTGTCTCAACTTGCTCGGCATCAACAATGTAAACAGCTATTATTGGATTACCGACGTCACCAATCAGCAATACGCTGTCCCCAACTATCTCACCGGCCGTATGCTCAACGCCCGCGTGCTCTTTGAATTCTAACTGCAATACGTTAAATATGCTTAATATCGGAGAAATAAACAGTTGGCACAAGCGCCTATGTCCATAAAAATTAGTAATTTTGCAGCCGATTTAGTCCGTACGGGCTCGAACAAGTTCTGAAACACCATCAGGCGCCTGTCGGAAAAACTTATATTTTATAACAAATGTACGCAATTGTAGAAATTAACGGTCAGCAGTTCAAGGTAGAGGAAGGCCAGAAGCTCTTCGTTCACCGTATCAAGGATGCCGAGGCTGGTAAGACCGTTGAATTTGACAAAGTGCTCCTCGTCGACAAAGACGGAGCTGTCACAGTCGGTGCACCTACTGTTGAAGGTGCCAAAGTAGTAGTAGAGGTTGTGAATCCTCTTGTTAAGGGTGACAAGGTCATCGTTTTCAAGATGAAGCGTCGCAAGGACTATCGTAAGAAGAATGGTCACCGCGCCCAGTTCACACAGGTAGAAGTTAAACAAGTAGTCGCTTAAAAGGAGGATTTCAGAATGGCACATAAAAAAGGTGTTGGTAGTTCTAAGAACGGCCGTGAATCAGCTTCACAAAGATTAGGCGTTAAAATCTGGGGTGGTCAGAAAATCATCGCTGGTAACATCATCGTTCGTCAGCGTGGTAACAAGCACTTCCCAGGCGAGAATGTAGCACAGGGCAAGGATGATACTCTTTACGCATTGACCGACGGTGTGGTTTACTTCCACAAGGGCTCACGCAACAAGAGCACAGTATCAGTTCTCTCTCCCGAAGTTTACGCTGAGAAGACTAAGAAAGCTGAAGCTTAAATAAACAACAACTTATTCCAAACAAACAATACAGAAGCCAGTTCCATACGGAATTGGCTTCTTCTTGTATATATAAACGCATCGCGCAGAAGAAATCATAAGATTTATTTTGTTATCGAGTACGCTTTGATTAACTTTGCATACAGACAGCATCATGGCTGCCAAAAGTACATTATCATGAATATTTGTTATTAAGTCCGATTAAACTAAGATGAAGAAAATCATAGTCCCCTTTATAATAATAGGTGTAACGACACTCATTGCCTCTTGTCATACAACGGTCAGTGAAGAAGAACGCATCAGTGAAAGAGTTGATTCGTTTGCGACATATTACTTTAACTGGCAATATAACAAAGCGGCGGCGTATTGTACTCCCCCATCGATAAAGTGGCTGGAATTCGCAGCAAGTCAAGTCAGAGAAGGTGATGTAGAACAACTCAAGGCAAAGGAAAGCCAACTTACTACGGAAATAATCTCAATAGATTATAGCCCAGACGAGCAGCAGGCTCGCGTGAAGCAGCGGGTAAGCAACTATATGGAAGCTCGCGGATTCGGAGAACCACCGGCAGAATGTGAAGAAGGCATCTACGAATGGACATTGATAAAAGAAAAGCGGGCATGGCTAATCAGAATGGAAGCCCTACCGCGAAATGAAAAGCAAAATCACGACTAAAATCGGGATGAACCAATGCATAATGCTCAGCCTTGGACTCATAGGCAGGGTTAATGGCCTTCATGCCCATATCCATACGCAAGATAAAATAGTCGAAGTTTAGGCGCAAGCCCACGCCGTAGGCCACCGCTATCTGTTTGTAGAACTCGTTGAAGGCAAACTTGCCTCCGGGCTGGTCGGCGTATTCTTTCAATGTCCAGATGTTACCTGCATCAACAAATACAGCGCCATCCAGCTTCCAGAACATGTGCGTGCGATACTCCAGATTGAAATCAAGTTTCATATCACCCGTTTGGTTGATGAAATCAATGCGTCCATCTTTTCCCTTAAACTTACCTGGGCCCAAGCCACGGACAGTCCAACCTCTTACAGAGTTGGCTCCGCCCGAAAAATACCGCTTCTCAAAGGGCAGAATCTTACTGTTTCCATAAGGATAAGCTATGCCCAATCCAATGTGAGCAGCCAAAGTGTTGTGCTCATCAAACTTAAAAAGGTGCGTATAGTCAACATCCATCTTGGCGTATTGGGCATATGCAATTCCAAACAGCGTGTTCTGGCCATTGGAGTTGGTCTTAAACTTGGCTATATGCGACAATGAATTGAGCAGATTGCCCGAAGACTCGACATTGGCACGAACAGCATCACTGCCATCATTATAACTCAATCCGAAACCGAGCTTCATAACGAACAGATCTTCGTAATTGTAACGGAGAATGGCATTTCGATTGCCCTCGTCGTCCAAGTAATCACGCTTGAAAGTCTCGCTTATCCACGGCATTGACACATAATTGAGGTCGAGCAAATCAAAGCGGTAAGACAGATTATGATGCGCCTCCTCCCATCTATAACGCCAAGCGGCAGAGAAGACTCGGCGGTGAAATTCTGGACGATTTTGCAAGTTCCAACTTAAAGAAAGCTCAGAAGTAGCCTGACTGTTACGAGTAAAAGAATGAGAAAGGAATGGCGCAACAAAGCGAGGGAATGCCAGACGCGTCTCTATTCCATATTCCTTGTAGTTCTGGTCGTTGTATCCTTCAAGACCTTTAATCGCTTCATAAGCTCCACGCAACTCAATGCTCAACAACTCGCTTCCATGAAAAAGGTTCTTGTTCGTATATGTAAGAGAAACCGCCGCGCCCAAATCTCCGGCCGTGTTGGTACCTTCCGGTTGGAATGACACAGACGATGGCTTGTTCATGGTCAACTCGATTAACGTGTTCAAGACTTGGCTGTCAGGAACCTCTTCAAACTGGATATTCGTATAACGCACAGCTCCAAGTTTGGCAAAATTATTGTAAGTACGCTGAAGTTTCTGTTCGCTGAAGAAATCGTTCTGAACTAAAGCCGTATTGTTGAGCATAATCTTTCTGCGCAAATATCCGTTTGCGTTATCTGTACGATAGTCAATCCGTCCAACCTTATAACGCGGATGAAAAACGGCAGGGGCATCGTTGTATGCACGATAAGGATAGAGATGCAGGGTAACATCAAGGAGCTGAGAGTTGGCTGCGCTATCTACAGTGAACTGAATAAAATCCTTGTTGAAACGGTAAAAACCGCTGTTAAGCAGATAGTCTGATATACGCTTACGTATATTGTCGAGCTTGTCAACACTAAACTTTGTACCTTTGGCTATATGGAATTTGGAATTGGGCTGCTCTATCTTTAGCAAATTGGCAATGCTGTCATCGTCAATTATATAATGTACATTGTCAATGAAATAGGCTTGCCCCGGAGTTATGGTATATGCAGCCGTGATTTTCTTTCCCTTCGTGCGCGTATCCAATTGCACCGAAGCATGCATATACCCCATGTTATGCATGGCTGCCAAGAGGTCACTCTGACTCTGGTGAGCCTGGTTGACATCATAAATGACCGGTTCTTCACCAATATTGCGAAGGGTACGGTTAATCCATTTGGCGGTGTCCTTTCCCGCTAAAGAATATGTGGCCAATGGTATCTTAAATATGGAGAACCACTTGGAGTTGGCCTTCTGCTTGATGTAGGGTCCAAGCACGGCGGCGTCAAAGCCTTTTTCGGTTGACTTCAACTCAACCTTATCCAACAAGTACTCGTTTTCGGATATGAACTTTGAGGCACTACATGATGACAGTAATGCTATAAAAAAAGCTATATATAGATTAATATATTTCAAAACATTCCAATTAGTTCCACAAAATTACAAAAAACAACAGAATAATTATTAACTTTGCAACAAATATTTTCGCAATAATGATCAGTAAAGCAAAGATTAAATATATCAAATCATTAGGCCAGAAAAAATACCGTAATAATGAGCAGGTATTCGTTGCCGAAGGGCCTAAAATTGTTGGTGATTTGCTTGCCAAACATGACCCTAAGATTCTTGTTCATACTGAAGCGTGGAACCCTCCATGTATTGCCAAACAATATGATGACTGCGAAGAATACATAGTTACCGGAGACGAACTGAGGAAGTTGAGTTTCTTACAGCATCCACAAGAAGTATTGGCAGTATTTCCGCAAACACAAACAAAACTGCCAACGACATTTGCAAAGGAAATCATACTTGCACTCGACGGAGTACAAGACCCAGGAAATCTTGGTACAATCATACGCATCGCAGATTGGTTTGGCATAACCCAAATTGTATGTAGCAAGGATACGGTTGACGTATTCAACCCCAAGGTTGTACAAGCCACGATGGGAAGTATTGCCCACATATCTATAAGTTACGTTGATTTGTTTTCTTTCCTCAAGAGTGTACCCGAAGATGTGCCTATATATGGAACAGTACTTGACGGGGAAGACATTTATACCAAAGAACTTAGCAGCAATGGCATCATCATAATGGGCAATGAGGGTAAAGGAATTTCTGACCCTATCAAGTCGCTTATCACAGAGCGTCTGTTCATACCCAACTTTACCGATGGAAGAGATACTGCCGAGAGTCTCAATGTCGCCATTGCTACAGCCATTACTTGCAGTGAATTTAAAAGAAGGATAAGTTATGAAAGATAGTATATACGTTAACAGAAGCGTTTCTGCGTGCTTAAAGGAAGCAACCGCAATGGCATTCAGCCATTTGAAAACCATATTGTTTACCACCTGGTTGCCCTTGCTTCTCGTTTCAATTTCCTTTACGGGAATACTCTTGTCATTCACGCCAAACAAGCAAATATATGACCTTGGCAACGCCAACATCTGGCTTTCTTTGCTTTTCCTTGTGGCAATGTACATCCTATTATTTGTTAGCTGGCTGTGGACTGCGGCAAAGGCATTTGCCATTGTCAATGGAGAAAAGACCAAGAACAACCTTAAGCGTTGCATCGCGCCAATCATAATTCTCGTCGCGTTCAGTTTAGCTGTAAAAAGTTGTCTTACAGGCGCCATCTACGAAACCGTGAACAAATGGTTGACGACATTCAACATGTCTGAACAGGCAACAAGCGGTTTGGCGCTGATTCTGCCGATTTCAGTCATAGCCATCGTTGCAGCCCTGCTTTTGCCGCTGCTTTATGCGTTTACCTATTACATATTGGAACAAAAAGAAGGTTTAGCCAGCGTCTTCAAATCAGGCTATAAGACCGGAATCCGCCATTGGGGCTTCCTGTTCTTGTCTACGATGATTACCACATTAATCGTTGGAGTCCTGGCGGCAATCATTATGACTCCTTTGACCATCATATTGTTTGCCAACATACAAAACACCCTCGGTATAATCAATGGAGACATGGACGGAACCCCTTCCGGTTTCTATTTTATGCTCATTACGACCAGCATAGTATGTTGTTTTATAACAACCTTCATCTCCCTGTGGCAATTATTATCAACTTGCTACGTATGCGGTTCGATAACGGTCCACGAAAAAGAGAAGAACAGACAAGCTAAAGATATAAACCAACATGAAACCACAGAGAATCTTATTTATTGACAGAGACGGCACGCTTATCAAGGAGCCGGATGACGAGCAGATTGACTCCTTCGAAAAGCTGGAGTTTGTCCCTGGAGTCTTCCAGAACCTAAGATACATCAAAGAACATCTTGATTACAAGTTAGTAATGGTAAGTAATCAAGACGGCTTGGGTACCGACTCATTTCCCGAAGATACCTTCTGGCCTGTCCACAATTTCATCCTCAACACTTTGGCTGGCGAGGGCATCACATTTGACGCCCAACACATCGACAACCATTTCCCTGAGGACAATTCCCCCATGCGCAAGCCCGGAACTGGCATGCTCAAGGAATACATGGACAACGCCCAATACGACCTCCCTAACAGTTATGTCATCGGCGACCGTGATACCGACAGACAATTGGCCCACAACTTAGGATGCAAGGCCCTTATCCTGGGCGACGACTGCCCTTCGTGGGACAAGATATCTGAGATATTGCTGGGCGGAGAACGTATAGCCGAAATCAAGAGAGATACCCGCGAGACCTCTATCTACGTGAGTCTGAATATAGATGGAAGCGGCAAGAGCGACATCGATACTGGGATAGGATTCTTTGACCATATGCTCGAGCAGATTGCCAAGCATGGCGCTGTAGATTTGACGGTAAAGGCCAAAGGCGACCTGAACGTAGACGAGCACCACACCATAGAGGACACAGCTATCGTCATAGGCGAATGTATCCTGAAAGCGCTCGGCGACAAGCGAGGCATAGAGCGCTACGGTTACTGTCTGCCTATGGACGACTGCCTGTGCCAAGTGTCCCTCGACTTTGGAGGCAGACCCTGGCTGGTATGGGATGCCGAATTTAGAAGGGAGAGAATCGGGGATATGCCTACGGAGATGTTCTTGCACTTCTTCAAAAGCCTGTCCGATTCTGCAAAAATGAACCTCAACATCAAGGCCGAAGGAACCAATGAGCACCACAAGATAGAAGGCATCTTCAAAGCCTTTGCCAGGTCTATCAAGATGGCAGTGCGTAGAGACATCTATCATTATGAACTGCCTTCCACTAAGGGTATGTTGTAAACCGAAGCAGTATGGAGAGACTATGGAACCGCAACTATATAAAGGTGATGATTGCCAACTTCATGTTGTACTTTGCCTTTTATGTGCTCACCCCTCTCCTACCTATATATCTTAATGAGTACTTTGCGGCCTCCAAAGACACTATCGGAATGGTATTGTCTGGTTATACGGTCGCGGCGCTCATCATACGACCCTTCAGCGGTTATCTGGTTGACAGTTTCGACCGCAAACACATACTGTTGATATTCTTCTCACTGTTTGCGGCCTGCTTTATAGGATATTTCTGGGCAGGCACGCTGTTGGCTTTCGCCATCGTCCGCACCCTGCACGGTGCGCCGTTTGGTGCAGTCACTGTCGCCAATTCCACCTGTGCCATCGATGTACTGCCTTCGTCAAGGCGCAATGAGGGTATAGGTTATTACGGATTGAGCAATAACCTCGCCATGGCTATTGCGCCGTCATTCGGACTGTACATTTATCACATTCTGCAAGACTTCAAATGGCTTTTCGGCGTAGCCCTAATCACTGCATTCATCGGACTGGCAGTATTGACCACACTGGAAACCAACAGCACGAGGCGCCCAGTCCAAACCAACAAAAAACTGTCTCTCGACCGATTCTTCCTCACAAGGGCATGGCTGCTGGCCATCAACATTGCACTGTTCGGTTTTTGCTTTGGAGTGCTGAGCAACTATCTTGCCATATACAGCAAAGAGAAATACGGTGTGATGGATGGCACCGGCACTTATTTCATGCTCCTCTCGGTGGGATTGTTCCTGTCGCGATTGCAAGGGGCCAAAGCTCTGCGAAAAGGCTATATAACCCGCAACACCGCCCATGGCATGTTGCTATCCCTACTGGGTTACACCCTGTTTGTCGCCATGCCATTCCCGTACGGCTATTACATCTCAGCCATACTTATAGGTCTGGGCAACGGCCATATGTATCCCGGCTTCCTGAATATGTTTATCAATGTGGCCCATCACAATGAGAGAGGGACAGCCAATTCATCGATATTGACTTCGTGGGATTTCGGTTTCGGTATAGGCATCTTGGCAGGTGGTATGATAGCCGAACTCTTTGATTATACGGCAGCCTTCTGGATGGTTGCAGTGGTAAATGGCATAGGCGTGCTGCTATTCTTCACAGCAGCACGACGTTTCTTCTTGAAGCACAATCTTAACGAGGATGTGTTTTAGCTTCGTTTCAGAACTTCATATTGGCATCTACAAATGACAAGGGCAGCAAGTCCTTGACACTGCTCAGTTCGTATACGCCATTCTCACCATACAGCAGGATGCGTATAGGTCGGTTGTAGCGGTCTTCCATTTCCAATATCACCTGGCGGCAAGCCCCGCAAGGAGTAATGGGCGTAAGGATGAAGCCCGAATCATTGCGGGCTGCGATGGCAAGTGTAGTAATAGCGAGATGGGGCTGCATCGACTGTGCTGCAAATATGGCTGACCGCTCGGCGCATAAGCCTGAGGGGAAAGCAGCATTCTCCTGATTGGCGCCTATTTGAATGGTGCCATCCTCCAGTCGCAGTGCCGCTCCCACATAGAAACGGCTATAACGTGCATAGGAATGACGAGTGGCATCCTTGGCACGTTCCACAAGTTCTTTGTCTTCTACAGAAAGTTCATCATACTGATAAACCTTTACGTTGACTTCTATCTTGAACTCTTTCATAGTTATTGTTGTTTATATTCAAATGCTCCAATGTCGGGTTTGGGGTCTCTCGGGGTGCCGTGTCTGTCAATAGGAAGAGAGGTGGCAGGGTCGGCCTTGTCTATAGCCCCACTGATGCTGTCGAGAGAGAAATCATAGACGAGATTGCGCGTGTCTATCGTCTTGAAGTGTTTCTTCCCAAAGCGTATGGTGTCGGCAATATCTTCGTAGACCACGTTTATAAAATAAATGCTGTCTTTAGTTACTATTTTCGGAGTACGAATTATACAAGATTCAAATTTGAAATGACAATCTTCTGCCGTTAAACCATTTATTTCGTCATTAGAATAACCGGTGATGATACTATTGCGACATAATAGACGTGCAATAGGACTTTCAAAGGTAAACGCTTGTTTGCGATTGCCATCAAAAGGATAGAATTGGGCGATGGTAGAATGATTGATGGTCACGTCGCCGCCCTTCACATAGACACAAGGCAGAAGGGTGTTGGTGATTTGGCAATTCTCTACGATTGCCTTGACGTAATTCAAAGACAATCCTACGCCACGGCAATTGTGTATCGTAGACTGTCTGATGGAAAGTTTGGACTTGTCAATGTCGGCCGAATCGGCAACGATGCCGTTGAAGGCGCCATGTATATCGGTGTACTCGATGTCGTTTTCATACGACTCCGCATTGAACTTGATGCCCTGCCACTGACCCGAAACTCTATCGTAGGGCAGATAGGGGAACATGCGGTCAAGCCTTGAGCCACGAAGGACAACCGGGGCGTCCTTGGTTCCCAACGAACGCAGCGTGCCATCAACCTCTATGCCGGCTTGAGAATTGAAATAGAGGGTTGTACCTGCATGTATTTGCAACGTAGCTCCTTGGGATACGTGGATTCCTCCCCGTATAAGAATCGGATTGGCATCATAAATAGTTGTATCGCGAGTGATATCGAGCTTGTCAAAAGTCTTGGCGTTCCAGGAATATGCCTTGAGACATACCGTCTGGCTCACACCGTTTTCAAGAAGAAATGTAAGTTTGTCTTCTATCAACTGCGGGCCTGGCTCTCTTTGGGTCTTGGGCGTAACTTCGACAAAGACACGCAGGCTGTCGCCTTTGTAGAGTTCTATATTGTTGGTCTGATAACCGACCTCGGCACCAAGATATTCGCCACGCACATTGACACGGAATCCACTTTGGTTGCCGCGCTCCAGACGCACCGAGGTACAACGCAATCCTGCATCGTTGCGATTGTAGACCCAAAATGAGCGCATGGAGGAAGGGGTATTACTGAAAATCGTATCAACATTGACGGTGTCGGCAGAAAAAGAAAGGACTGCCGAGGATGACATTGTAAAAGTATCATCATCGCATGATACTATAAAAATGCCCAATAGCGCATGAAGCCAAACAATAAACAGCTTTTTCATTAACTATAAAACGTCCCGATGCAAGATTTATTGCCCTTCTGTCACTATTTATTTTATATGAAAAGATTGGTGCCGCGCCTTTTCAGACGTAACGACACCAATCCTTCTATGAATTTAACCGAAGTTATCGTACATAATTGCATCCTTATCAACGCCGAGACTGTCGAGATAATCTGTTACTGTCTTAATCAGCATGGGAGGACCGCAGAGATAGTATTCACAATCTTCTGGTGCCTCATGATCCTTCAAGTAGGTATCGCGGATGCAGTTAACCGCAAATCCGGTATAATACTTTACACCTGCAGCATCGGCTTTGGGGTCTTGGCGGTCGAGCGACAAGTGGAAATGGAAGTTGGGGAATTCCTTCTCAAGTTCCCAGAAGTCTTCCAGGAAGAAGGCCTCGCCCAGCGCGCGCGCACCATAGAAGAAATGCATCTCTCTGTCTCTTGTCTGGAGCGTCTTGGTCATGTGCATAATCTGTGCACGCAATGGCGCCATTCCTGCACCGCCACCAATCCATATCATTTCCTTACCAGAAGTGAAGTTGGGATGGAAATCTCCGTAAGGGCCGCTCATCATAACTTTGTCACCGGGCTTCAGGCTAAAGATATAGGAAGAGCCGATGCCTGTGGGAACATCCTGGAAGCCGACCTGCGGACGGGGCAGGAACGGAGTTGTGGCAATACGCACGGTAAGGGTGATGATATCTCCCTCGGCAGGATAGTTGGCCATCGAGTATGCTCTCACTGTGGGCACGGGGTTATGTGCCTTGAGCGAGAAGATGTTGAACTTTTCCCAGGCCTTGATATAGTCTTCGCCGATATCATTCTTATCGAAATCCACATTATAGTCTATGCAATCGTAAGCAGGTATCTTGATTTGGGCGTAGGAACCGGGAACAAAGTCCATGTGCTCGCCAGGAGGCAGAGCAACCTTGAATTCCTTGATGAAACTTGAGACGTTCTTGTTGGAAATGACGGTACACTCCCACTCTTTCACGCCCATCACGCTATCAGGCACCCGGATGTCGAGATTGCCCTTCACTTTGCACTGACATCCCAGACGCCAATGCTCTTTAATCTGCTTGCGGGTAAAATGTGGACGCTCTGAATCGAGAATCTCACCTCCGCCAGACAGAACCTGAACCTTACACTGACCGCAGCTTGCTTTACCACCACATGCAGAAGGCAGGAAGATGCCGTTCTCATTCAGGGTTGACATCAGGCTATTTCCCTGTTCTACAGAGAGCTGCTTGTCGCCATTTATCGTGATAGTCACATTGCCGCTTGGACTCAAATACTTCTTTGCGACAAGCAACACAATGACCAAAAGGAGTATAATCAAGAGAAAGACTCCGATACTTAACAATATAAACTGTTCCATAATTATATTCCTGCTCTATTAAATTTTCAGACCGCTAAAACACATCATAGCCATAGCCATGAGTCCTACTATAATAAATGTGATGCCGAGGCCCTGAAGCGGACGAGGCACATCGCTATACTGCAGCTTCTCTCGTATGGCACCCATAGCCACGATGGCCAGAGTCCATCCGATACCTGAGCCCAAAGCATATACCAATGCATCAACTACGCTACCGATATACTGAGAATTGGATGGGTCCATGTTGATACGCTGTTGCATGAAAAGCGATGCGCCCATGATGGCACAGTTTACAGCTATCAAAGGCAAGAAGATACCCAGTGCAGCATAAAGAGACGGACTGTACTTCTCGACAACCATCTCAACTAACTGCACGATACCGGCAATCACCGCAATGAAGATGATGAAGCTGAGATATGAGAGGTCAACGCCATCGACCAGACAGTCGGGACCTAATACTTTAGTCTGAAGCAAGTAATCGACAGGCACGGTGACCAACAGCACGAATGTAACTGCAGCACCGAGTCCGAATGAGGTCTTCACATTCTTCGAAACCGCAAGGAATGAGCACATTCCGAGGAAGAATGCGAAGATCATATTATCTACAAAAATAGAACGGAGTAATAAGCTTAAAGCATGTTCCATAATGATTTATTTTTCAGTGTAAAAAAATGCACGGTGTACCCAAATAACGCATCCCAAAAGTATCAACGCCATTGCAGGCATAGTCATCATGCCGTTGTTGACATACCCGAAATCGTAAACGAAACCAGGGATGACGTCCATGCCAAGCAGGGTGCCGCGGCCAAGCAACTCGCGGATTCCACCGACAATGACCAGCACCATGGCGTAACCAAGACCGTTTCCGATACCATCGAGGAATGATGGCCATGGCTTGTTGGTCATGGCAAATGCTTCGAGGCGTCCCATGAGGATACAGTTGGTGATAATCAGACCTACATATACAGACAGCTGCACACTTACATCGTAGGCAAAGGCCTTGAGTATCTGGCTGACAATCGTTACCAATGCAGCAACGACAACAAGCTGTACGACAATACGAATACGCATAGGTATCGTATTGCGGATAATAGAAATGATAGTATTGGCAAAAGCGGTAATAACCGTCACTGCCAATCCCATTACTATCGCAGGCTTAAGCTGGGAAGTAACAGCCAAAGCAGAGCAGATTCCCAACACCTGGACAAGAATCGGATGGTCCAGATTGAGGGGATTAATCAATGCCTCTTTATTTTGTTTGTTGAATAATGACATAATCTTTGATTTTATATGTATACATTATTTATCCTTTAAGAAAACAAGGTACTTGCCAAGTCCTTCGTGAATCATGCGGGTAACACCATCGCAAGTCAGAGTGGCTCCACTTACTCCATCTACTTGAGTAGCAGGATTGTCAACCTTCTTGCAGACAGAGAGAGCGACAGCATCCTGATTACCATCAGCAAAGAGATGCTTGCCACAGAACTGCTGCTGCCACTTCTGGTTATCCTTGATTTCGGCTCCCAGACCAGCGGTCTCACCTTCGTGGTTAAAGTAAACGCCATAAATGGTTTCCTTATCCGCGTTGATGGCAATATATCCACTAATGCCGCCCCAAAGGCCCATGCCATAGACTGGCATTACATATTTCTTTTGTCCGTCTACATTGCATACAAACAGAGCGAGTTTACCGGCTTTGAAATCACCGCCATTGAGCTTGAAACCGTCATTTTCTCCGCCGGGCTTGCCAGCTGAAAGAACTTCATTCTTCTCATTGATGATTTCGTCGGCTTCAACGAGCTTGTTATAATACTCTTCTACTTGATTGTCATTGACATCACGGATGTTCAGGGCAGCTATGATCTGCTTCTTTTTGTCCAATGCCACATTCTTGTCCTGAATGGGTTTCAGCGCCTGAGAGAAGTAAGCCAGAACAAATGCCACGGCAATGACCAAGAGAGACGCGTATGCAAGAATGTATGTATTTGAATTTGTATTTAGTTTCATAATCGTTTCTCCTATTTATTAATACGTTTGATTCTTGCTGATACGTTGCGCTCGACAACACAGTAGTCAATCAATGGAGCAAAGACATTCATGAACAGGATGGCAAGCATCATTCCCTCTGGATATCCCGGGTTGAAAAGACGTATGACAATCGCCATAAAACCTATCAAAAAGCCATATATCCATTTTCCGGTTTCTGTGCGTGCCGATGTAACTGGATCCGTTGCCATAAATACAGCACCAAAAGCGAAACCACCCAAGAAGAGATGCTCGTACCATGCGAGGGGAGACAAGCCAAGTGACTGGAACAAGGCAGCTGTCAAGCCTCCGCCAAGGAAAACGCTCAACATAGTCTTCCAACTGGCTACTCCACTCCACAGGAGAATTATGGCTCCGACCCCTATAGCAATTACGGATGTTTCGCCGATACTACCGGGCATCAGACCTACAATCATATCCATCAGAGAAGTATTGGTCGGCAGATGTTGGCCCATCAAGCCCAGAGGCGTAGCCATTGTAAAGCCGTCAGCAAGCTGGTTTCCAAGACCAAAAATAGTATCATTATTAGCAACCCAAACACTCTCACCGCTCATCTTCGAAGGATAAGAGAAGAAGAGAAATGCTCGTGCTACGAGTGCAACATTAAGGAAGTTCATTCCAGTTCCACCGAAGATTTCTTTGGCAATTATCACAGCAAAAGCAATGGCAACCGCCATCATCCACAACGGAGTTGTAACAGGGATAATCAGGGGAATAATGATACCAGATACCAAATAGCCCTCCTGTATTTCTTCGTGCTTCCACTGCGCCCAGGCAAACTCGATTCCAAGGCCAACTATATAGCTGACCAATACCTTTGGGATTACAGCCAAGAAACCATAGGCAAATACTTCTATAAAGCTGGCGGACGCCAAGGTACCTGCCGCCGCATAATTCTGGTAACCCACATTGTACATACCAAACAGCAACGCGGGCAGCAAGGCAATAACCACCATACCCATAATGCGCTTGGAATCAATCGCATCATGTATGCTTACACCACTTTTAGAGGTAGAGTTGGAGACCAACAAGAAACTTTCAAAGCCATCAAATAGGCTCCAGAAAGCATGATATTTCCCACCTTTCTCAAATTGCGGTCTTGCTTTGTCAAAAATGTTCTTTAAATTCATATCTTAAGCATTCTCTTTACGTAAAACATTCAATCCGTCACGTACAATTCTTTGCAGTTCAAGTTTAGATGAATCAACAAATTCGGCAACGGCAAAGTCTTCAGGACTAACTTCATAGATTCCAAGCTGCTCCTGACGGTCTATATCGCCTGTTATGATAGCTTTGATGAGATACTCGGCATATATGTCCATAGGCAGAACCTTGTCATATTCACCGCTCATAATCATATGGCGCTCTCCACCCTTGATACGTGCATCGAGGTCATATTCCTTACCTTTACACAACCAGCTGAAATAGCTCTTAGATGTAGAGAACTGACCAAATCTTGGCATTATCCAACCCAAGATTTCGTTCACATTGTCTCCTTCTGGGATTACGGTAACCTCGGATGCACATGGACTCAAGAAATCGTTCAAAGAAGACTTCACACCTGTCAATGGATTACCATTGATGATACGCACATGCTCATTAGTGGTCAATTTGGAATCAAGAATAACCGACAACGGAGTGCCCACCAGGGTTGACACATAAGAAGGTTCTTTCACCATACTTCCAGCAACTGCGATTGTACGTGTCAAGTCCACCTTACCGGTCATAAACAATCTTCCGAAGAAAATCACTGCAGATGGGTTAACAGTCCAAACCACCTCGCCCTTGTTGACAGGATTTATGTGGTTTACCTGTACACCTACATTACCTGCTGGACACGGGCCGTCAAAGACATTTACCTCTACATTCTTTGCATTGACCAAAGCCGCAGCCTGCTGTTTTGCTCCGATTCCGAGATATGTCTTTGCGATACGCGACAAAGCAGTAAGACCCGTTTGGAAAGCCTCTTCGTTACCCTTGAGTTCAACCTCAAAGTCGGCTGCGAGAGGCATATCTCTCAAGGCAGATACGAAGATAGCCTTAGGCATAACCGTCGGATTTGTAGAGACGGCATAAGGCAACTGGTTGATGTATCCGAAGAGACCCGCTTTGAGCAGAAGGTCTATCACTTGCGAACATTCGGCTGCCTTGACATCAAGAGTATCAAAACTCTGATAGTGCTGTTCGTCTTCGGCCTTGACCTTAACGCATAACACTTTACGTCGCTCACCACGTTCGACCGCGACAACTTGTCCGCTAACAGGAGAGGAAAATTTAACATCAGGATAATGCTTGTTCACGAAAAGCGCATCACCAGCCTTTACATAATCGCCTTCATGCACTACGACTTTGGGCGTAACGCCGACAAACCCGTCAGGAACAAGAGCATATTCACCAGACACGACCGCCTTTGACACTTGCTCCGAAGCCCGTCCCTTGAGATTTATGTTAAGGCCCTTACGCAATCTAATTACATTTGCCATACAAGTAAATATATTAATGTATTCTAATAAACGTCAGTTTTAATACCTATTGATTCCAAAAAACCTATGCAAAAATACTCAAAAAACCGCAGACATCGAAAAAAAAAACAAATATATTTCAGTATAGGTTAAGAAAAACTTGTAATTTTGTACTTCATAATTGTTAATGTGACAAGAATTAAAAGGTTTTTCAACGTCTCGATATGGCTTGTTTGTGGATTCGTCATATCTCTTGCGATACTGACGCACACTCCGTCGGTGCAGAGTTTCATTGGCAAGAAGGTAGCCGAAGCCGTAGGCGACAAGTTAGGAACCAGAGTTAAAATCGGGCGTGTTGATATAGGTTTCTTAAACCGCCTTATCATCGACAATGTTATTATATATGATAAGGAGCAGGTTGACATGCTGAAGGCAGGACGCATTTCCGCCAAGTTTGACATCATAGACCTTTCGCGAGGCCGCATCACAATTACATCCGCCCAGCTCTTTGCCCTGCAGGCGCGCCTCTACAAGTCCGCCCCCGACAAGCAGCCCAATTTCCAGTTTGTGCTCGACTCATTGGCCTCCAAAGATACGGAGACCAAGAGCACGCTCGACCTCGCCATCAAGTCGCTCGTTATACGCAACGGCCATGTCATTTATGATGAGAAATACGTTGCCCGAACCCAGCTTTTTTCCCCCAGCCATATCAACATCGACAAGATAAGTACCCATATTATGCTCAACAAACTGAGCAACGATTCCTTGAATATATATACCAAGAAGTTCTCTTGCGTCGAACAGAGCGGACTGGCGATCAACGACTTCACTTTCAGCCTTGTGGCTAACCGGAGCCATGCAGCGCTCAGGGAGTTTATGTTGGAGACGCCCCAAAGCAAGATTAAGATACCCGAGTTGGACCTTGCTTATCAATGCAATGACCAGGGGTTAATTCCTTCTTCGTTAGAATATCAAGGAGGATTATCGGGCACCATTACCCCATCCGATTTTGCTCCATTGGCAGTCTTCCTCAAAGATTTTTCTCGCCCTCTGTCCTTGCGCGCTGCCCTTAGCGGAACATCGTCATCACTGAAGCTAAAGAGTATCGCCATCCATCAGGGCAACGACGTCTCTCTTGAGGCCCGCGGAGAGTTACAAGATTGGAAAAAAACGCCTCGTTGGTCGGCCGTCATATCCAGATTTACGATGGATGCAGAGGCGGTAAAATACTTCACGGATGCCCTCGCGCCCAAAATCCAACTGCCAGAACTTGTCGGCTATATCGGCCAGACCACGCTGCATGGAAAATTCAGCGGGCAAGGCTCCGACATCGCCGCCGATGCCAATCTGTCAACGGCCATTGGCACAGTCATCCTAAAAGCCAAGACTATCAATCACTTGACAAGCGGCAGGATAGACGCGAAAGACTTGAACATCGGCATCATTGCCAACCAGGACAATTTAGGAGAACTTGACGGACAGCTGGATTTCAAAGCGCTGCACGCCAATGGCAAATATGAGCTCAAAAGTGTCAACGGAAATGTAACCAAGTTTGACTACAACGGATATAGATACCAGAATATCGCCCTGAAATACAACGCCGACGGCCAATATGACCATGGAGAAATCAGCATTGATGACCCCAACGCCAATGTGGTAGCCTTCGGTAAAAAGAAGAAGGCTAAGACACCCGACTTTTCTATCGAAGCCAGAATCAGAGGATTGAACCTTGCCCGACTCAATCTTACAGACCAATTCAAGGATGCCACAATTGATGCCGACATCGAAGCCGACATCCACGGTTCCAATTTCAACAGCGCCTTGGGCTCGGTGTCTGTATCCAACTTCAATGTCAAGGGCGGAAACAGAGACTACCACCTATCCCAGTTGACCATCAATGCACAGCGTAATGACAACGTGCATGAGCTGGCGATGAACAGCGATTTCGGAAACATCAAGGTTACAGGACGCTACAACTACGCCACACTGCTGCAGAGTCTCACCAACATAGTCGGAAGCAAGCTCCCTACCCTCCCAGGCTTGCCCAAAATGAACCACAATATAGATAACGATTTCCAAATCAATGCCCAAATCGTCAAGTCCGACTGGCTGAACTCGCTGTTAGGCATCCCATTAAATCTCAAGCGCCCCCTGACCCTGGAAGGCAGCGTGAGAGACAGCAATCGTAAGATAGAAATGACCCTCAACCTTCCCTCGTTTGATTATGGCAAAAGCAGCTATGAGCGAGGCTACATCCGCCTTACCTCGCCAGATGACGTGCTCGAAGCCTTTGCCCATCTGCAGCAGGTAGGCAAGAACGATGGCGGCACCTATTGGAACATCCACGCGCTGGCCGAGGACAACAAACTGCATACCCTGCTCTCCTTTGAGAACAACGGCAAGAGCAACTTCTCCGGAATCATCAATACCGAGGCCAACTTCTACAACAACCATCACGGCATGGCCACGGCCGACATCAACATCCAGCCCTCTACCATCGCCATTGGCGACAGCGTATGGCATGTCAAACCGGCAAGCATCAATTATTACGAGAACCACCTCACGGTCAACCACTTGTCGGTCGAGCACAACAAGCAGCACATCATCATCAACGGTGAAGCTACCCAAAATGCCAACGATACGCTGACCGTCGACCTGCACGATGTCGATGTGAGCTATATACTCAATCTCATCAACTTCCATTCGGTAGAGTTTGCCGGCAAAGCCACCGGACTGGCACATATCTCCTCACTGTTTGGCAAGCCCGACATGCGAGGCGACCTCTGGGTGCGCGACTTCAAGTTTGAAGACGGACGCATGGGCATCCTCACCGCCAATGTGGCGCTCAACCATCAGAAAGAGCAGCTCGACATCGATGCGACGGCTTTCGACGAGAACGATTCACGCACATACATTCACGGATATGTATCTCCGCAGCGCCATTATATCGACTTGAACATCAAGGCAAACAACACGCGTGGAGAATTCATTGAGAGTTTCTGCGGCAGTTTCATGCGCAATACCAATCTGCGTATTAATGGAAATGTCAGGGTATTCGGCGATTTGAGTGAAGTTAACCTTGAGGGCAACGCCATTGCCGATGGCTCCATGGACATCAAGCCGCTGAACACCACCTACACCCTTGAAGCCTGCCCCATAAAACTGGTGCCCGACGAAATAAGATTGGCCAACTGCAACATTATGGACCGCAACGGCAACCGTGGTGTTGTCAACGGGGCGATATACCACAAGCACCTTACCCGTATGACCTACGACATAGGTATTACTGCCAACAATCTCCTGGCCTACGACTTCAAGACCTATGGCGACCAGACATTCTTCGGAACCGTATTTGCAACTGGCGACTGCCGCATCAAGGGCAAGAGTGGTGAGGTTGTCATCGACGCTCATGCCACTCCGCAAAAAGGCTCATTCATAGAATACAACGCGTCGAGCCCCGAGAGCATCAGTAATCAGTCTTTCATACACTGGCAAGACCGCGACAGCCTGAAACTGGCTTCCAATACCAGCCACAACGAGGTCGAGCAAGACACCGAGAGCGAGATAGACATCGCCAGCGACATCCACCTCAATCTGCAGATTGACTGTACCCCCGATGCCACGCTCCGGGTGCTCATGGACAAGCAGTCGGGCGACTACATAGCCCTCCACGGCAATGGTTCGATACGCGCCACCTATTTTAATAAGGGCGACTTCGACATGTTTGGCACCTACGAGGTAGAGAGTGGCGTCTACAAGCTGACCATCCAGAACATCATACGCCGCGACTTCCAGTTCCTCCCCGGTGGTACCATCGGTTTCGGCGGCGACCCTATGGATGCCATCCTCAAGCTCAAGGCCCAATATGCAGTCAACGGCGTGAGCCTGTCAGACTTGAACGTCGGCAAATCGTTTACCAGCAACAATATCCGCGTAAACTGCCTGATGAACATCACCGGAACGCCGATTATGCCCAAGGTTGACTTCGGACTCGACCTGCCCACCGTGAGCAATGACGCCAAGCAGATGATTACGCAGCTCATCAACAGCGAGGAAGGTATGAACCAACAGGTGCTCTATCTTCTTGCCGTTGGGCGTTTCTATTCACAGAACAACAACAGCAACTCATCGTTGACAACCCAGCAGCAGAGCCGTACATCGCTGGCTATGCAAAGTATTCTCAGTGGTACCATCAGCCAGCAGCTGAATACCATCCTCAACACGGTCACCAAGAACGACAACTGGAATTTCGGGGCCAACATTTCGACGGGTGATGAGGGATGGAACAACGCCGAATACGAGGGCCTGCTCAGCGGACGCATGCTCAACAACCGCCTGTTGTTCAACGGCCAGTTCGGCTATCGCGACAACGCCAATGCGACTACCAGTTTCATCGGCGACTTTGACCTTCAGTATCTTATCTATCCCAACGGCAACCTCGCCGTGAGGGTTTACAACCAGACCAATGACCGCTACTTCACCAAGAACAGTCTTAATACCCAGGGCCTTGGCATTATATTGAAGAGAGACTTCAATGGCTGGCGTGACCTGTTGGGGCTGCATCCTCAGAAGAAGGACAAGAAGGCTAAGAAGAAGGCCAAGAAAGCTAAAGACAAACGAAAGAACAAACAACAATAATAATTACTAACAATCAAGCTATTGACTATGAGATTTTCATTGTTTTCCTACATCATGCTCTGCATCATGTGTGTGTGTCCTGGTGTGGCCAGCGCCGCCGAAACGGCTGTCCCCTCGGGCGTAACCCCTCTGCCCAACGGCATCACCATCAAATCGGGTGAATATACCCTGCCCGGGAGCGGGGCGACTTTTTATATCAAAGGCAGCAGCCAGACTCTGGCTTCTTATCTGCAGGACTGCAAACTCAGACTGCACCAAGCCGCCAATTATGCCAAGGCCGACATCGGAATTGTTATCAAAAGCAAGAAGTCTGTTCCCACTGGCAGCTATACCGACGAGTCCTACACGCTCAGCATCGCTCCCCGCCAGATACGCATTGAGGCCCAGACCGAGGCTGGCGCATTCTACGCCATCCAGACACTGATGCAGATGGCGGCGCAGCAGCGTAGACTGCAGTGCTGCATCATCAACGACTCGCCCGCCTACCGTTGGCGTGGACTCATGTTCGACGTGTCACGCCATTTCCGTCCAAAGGCGTTTCTGCTGAAGCAACTCGACGCTATGGCCATGCTGAAACTCAACGTGATGCACCTTCACCTCACCGACGGAGCGGGATGGCGCATCCAGATAGACAAATACCCCAGACTCACTGAGTTTGCCGCCTGGCGCAGAGAGCGCAAATGGATGGACTGGGTTGCCCAAGGCAAGAAATACTGCGACTTCAGCAACGAGGCTTATGGCGGTTATTACACCAAAGACGACATCCGTGAAATTCTGGCCTACGCCACCAAGCGACATATCACGGTAATACCCGAGATAGAGATGCCCGGCCACAGCGAAGAGGTGACATCGGCCTACCCCGAAATCTCGTGCAGCGGAAAGGCATATACCGACTACGATTTCTGTGCCGGCAAAGAAGCCACCTTTACTTTCCTCCAGAATGTGCTCGATGAAGTCATCGACCTTTTCCCTTCCCCCTACATCCATATCGGTGGCGACGAGGCATCCAAGGGTGGCTGGCACAAGTGTGCCGACTGCAAGAAGCGCATGGAGAGCCTGCAGCTGAAGAACGTAGACGAACTGCAAAGCTATTTCATCAACCGCATAGAGAAATATGTCAACCAGCGCGGTCGCCAGATTATAGGTTGGGACGAAATATTCGAAGGCGGACTCACGCCCAATGCCACCGTGATGTCGTGGAGAGGCACCGACGGTGGCATCAAGGCCATCAACGACGGCCACGATGCCATCATGACTCCCGGCGAATACTGCTATCTCGACTATACGCAGGACGCTCCGTTCAAGGAGCCGCTCTCTATAGGTGGCTACACCCCGCTCAAGCAGGTGTATGACTACAATCCCGGTGCCACACTGACAGACACGCAGAAGCGCCATCTCCTGGGCATCCAGGGCAACCTGTGGAGCGAGTATATCCCCGACGACAGCCACGCCGAGTATATGTACTATCCACGCGCGTTTGCCATTGCCGAGACAGGATGGACCAACGCCAATCTCAAGCAATATGACAGTTTTAAGAAGCGCGCCCTCGGTCTCTGCGAGATGATGAAGGCCGATGGTTACAAGACCTTTGACCTCGCCCATGAATATGGTAACCGTCCTGAGAGCAAGACCCAGATAGACCATCTGGCCAAGGGATGCAAGGTGAAATACAACATACCATACGGCGACAAGTGGAAGGCAGCAGGAGATGTCACACTTACCGACGGTATCGTTGGCGGATGGACTTATACAGACCGCCGCTGGCAAGGCACCACCGACAATATGGATGTTGTGGTTGACCTGGGAGCCGTCAAGGACATCCACTATATCGGCGCCAACTTCATGCACTCGACCGGACCATGGGTATACGCCCCGGAGAAGGTAGATTATTATGTATCGGAAGATGGCAGCAAATATGACCACGTGGCCACCATCCATTGCGACATACCCGAAGACTACGACGCCCTGCTCTTCAAGATGTACGGAACCGTATACAACGGCAAGGCGCGTTACGTCCGCATGGTAGCCCACAAGAACTACCGCGACGGAGCCTGGCTCTTTACCGACGAGATTATAGTCAATTAGGATATCTTCCTGAACGCTCAACCCCGAACACAGGTACGCAAGCCAGTGTTCGGGGTTTTCTATGATATTGCATGTATAAGCGGCCTCGCAAGCTGTCTCCCCCACTCCGCAGCATAGGATAAAGCAATCGGCAGAAATGCACAAATATCCAGTGCACCAATTAAAACTAAGCTCAAAGTATGAAACGGATATTTCAGACTTTGAGTTTATTGTTTCCAAGCACGATTTCTGGAATTCACGCCACGCATCCAACTCAGAATTGAACTACATCGGGATGAGGCGCATCGACAACGATTTGCCGATGGCTCAGACGCGGCTTGCACTGGTGGAAAATCTACTTGACGACATCCGTGACGGTCAATACGCCATCATTGACCGTGAAATGGACATCATAGTCCATATAGGGCATGCCATACTCCTTCTGTCCGCTCTTGTGGTAATGCGGACGGGGGTCGAGTTCGAGCACCTTATAGAGAGCCTGGAGCTGGCTTTGACTGAAAAGATGATGAAAGCAGTCGGGAATTACCACTGTCAAACGGCAGATGGCGTGGGTGTCGGTAAATCCACCTTTAGCCTCAGGGTGGCTGTCGGCATAAGGAATGTAGGGTTTGATGTCGTATATAGGCGTGCCATCCATCAGGTCGGCACCCACCACCGTAATCACCGGCCCACGGGTAGTGTCGGTCTCTATTCGGCTGATGCGTACCGACGACAAGCCCAGGGCATTGGGACGGAACGGCGAACGTGTGGCAAAGACTCCCATCTTCTCATTGCCGCCCAACAGCGGCGGTCGAACAACGAGCGAGGTGGCGGCATGCTTGTTGGCAGAAAAGCCCCAAATCAGCCAAAGATAATCAAACTCGTCAAGACCACGCAGCGCGTCGGCATTGCGATACTCAGGACAAAAGACTATTGAACCTTCAAGTTCTTCGACCAGTCCGCTCTGCTTGGGAATGCCAAACTTGGAGTGGAAAGGAGAATGAAAATAAGCTATAGGTTCAATATTCATAATCTACATATATATAAATCCCTCTTTCAAGACCTGATCCTGAAAGAGGGATATATGATTAAAAAATCTGTTACATAGCAAAGATGTTGAAACCACCATCTACCACAGCCACGGTGCCGGTGACAAACTTGCTGGCATCGCTCATCAGGTAATGGATAGTTCCACAGAGCTCCTCTGGCTGGCCCATGCGCCCGAACGGAGTCTGTCGTATCACGTCCTGACCGCGCTGGGTATAGGTTCCATCGGGATTGGTAAGCAGCGCACGGTTCTGGTCGGTGATGAAGAAACCAGGCGCAATGGCGTTGACTCTTATTCCCTCGCCAAACTTCTTGGCACACTCGTGAGCCATGTATTCGGTGAAGTTGGAGATGCCGGCCTTGGCTGCCGCATAGCCACACACGCGGGTCAGCGGGCGGAAAGCTGCCATAGAGGAGAAGTTGATAATCGAGCCCTTGCCTTGTGCCACCATCGGTTTGAGAAACACCTGGGTGGGGATGACGGTGCCTACGAGGTTCAGATTGAGTACGCTCTGGAACTGGGATGGATCCAAATCGAAGAAGTTCTGTTCGGGGCCGATTGTGGCTCCCTTCTGGTTGCCTCCGGCTGCATTGAGAAGCGTGTCGACACGACCATACTCTGCCACAATGGCGTCGCAAGTGGCCTGAACCATCTCCAGGTTCATCACATCACACTTCATAAACTTGGCATTGCCGCCCTCGGCCTGGATATCGGCTACTATCTCTGCTCCAACTTCGGCTTTGCGTCCCAGGAGGACCACCTTTGTGCCATTGAGTGCCAGGTATTTGCCGATGCAGCGACCCAGCACGCCTGTTCCGCCGGTTATCACTACTACATAATCGCGGATATCAAATAAATTGTTCATACTATTCAAAAAAACCTGGTTGTCTGTATTCTATTCCCAACTCTCTGTCGACGGTGGCCAATATGCCCTGGACCTGCCCCATGGCAAACATGCGCCCGAGGAAGCTGTAACCGGCGTTATAGCCGCGCTCGTCGTCGCCCAACATGGTCATGCCGTGGTCTACACGCATGGGGAGGTTGGGATTTTCCTTCTCAAAGATACGGGCGAGCTCGATAAGGTCTGCCCGACCGCCCAAGTGGCTGGCTTCGGTGAAATCGCCGTTGTCGAAAATGTGGCAAGAGCGCAGATGGACAAACCAAGTGCGGCTGCTGAACTGGCGCGCCATCTCTACCACGTTGTTGTGAATTCCGGCAGAAAGGCTTCCGGCACAGAAAGTCAGACCATTGTGAGGGTCATCTACGGCATTAAGGAACCATTGGATGTCTTCCTTGTTGGTGACGATACGCGGCAAACCCAGGATGGGGAAAGGTGGGTCGTCGGGGTGCACGCACATATACATGTCACATTCGTTGCAGACGGGCATGATGGCTTCCAGGAAGTAGCGCATATTCTCGCGCAGCTGTTCCTTGGTTATACCTTTATAGAGGTCAAGCAGCTCGCGGAAGAGTTCAACGGGGTGCTCGTCGCCCTCAGAGATATTGCCTGAGACGAAGCCTTGGGTTTTTACAATGATATTCTCCACCAGATTATGGTTGTCTTCCGGAGTCATGGTCTGCTTCAGCTTTTCCACCTCGTCCAAGACCTCTTGTGAATAGTCATTCTTGGCATTTGCCCTCTGCAGTATACAGATGTCGAAATAGGCAAACTGGGCATGAGAAAAGTACAGATTGGTGGTGCCATTGGGATTGAGGTGGCTCAAATCGGTCCTCGCCCAATCGAGAACAGGCATGAAATTATAACAAATGGTATGAATGCCCTCTGCAGATAAATTGCGAAGGCTGACTTTATACTTCTCAATCAGCTCATCGCGGTCTTTGCCAGCGTATTTTATTGATTCAGACACGGGAAGGCTCTCTACAACGCTCCATCGCATGCCATAACTTTCGATATACGCCTTGAGGTCGTGTATCTTCTCACGCGTCCACACCTCACCATTAGGCACATCGTGAAGCGCGGTGACAATACCTTGCACACCTATCTGCCTTAACATGGCAAGAGTAATCTTGTCGTTCTTGCCAAACCATCTCCAAGTTCTTTCCATTATCTTTAATAGTTTTTCATTATATTGTTGATGTTGCAAAGATAACACTAATTTTAACCAAACGAAGAATAATGCGGTTAAAAAAAAGAAAAAAGGTCAAAAGCTATAGCTTTTAACCTTTTTATTATAGACTCTAAAGTTCTGCGCTGCAGGATTTAGATTTTCTGGATAATCTTCATACCCTCTTCTACAGCTTCCATGTTGAGAGGAATCAACTTGTGATGGCGCTCGGGAAGGCTTTTGTACAGGGCCTTATTCAATCCATCGGTGCTGACAACTGGGCATACTTTGAGCAGACCTCCGAGGACTATCATGTTGAACACCTTGGTATTCTTCATCTCTGCTGCCTTGTCCATGGCATCGATGCGATAAATCTGAATATCGTCTCTTACTGGCGCATTGGCAATACCAAATCCATCGTAAATCAAGATGCCGCCCTTCTTCACTCTGGGCATGAACTTGTCAAGCGAAGGCTGGTTCAGAACAATGGCGACATCATACTTGCTCAAGATGGGAGAAGAGATGCGCTCGTCGCTCACAATAACTGTAACATTGGCAGTTCCACCACGCTGCTCTGGACCGTATGCGGGCATCCAGGTGATTTCCTTGCCCTCCATAAGTCCGGAATAAGCAAGTATCTTACCCATAGAAAGAACGCCCTGACCTCCGAATCCACTTATTATTATCTCTGTTTTCATAATAGATTTCCTTTAATAATTCAACTTACAGATTCGTCGTATCCTTTAAGTCGCCTTTGGGATAATTGGCAAACATATTCTCCTTCATCCACTCGTTGGCCTTGACTGGAGAGAGTTTCCAACCGCTGTTACAGGTCGCAACGATTTCTACCAGCGACGAACCAAGACCCTTCATGGATGCCTCGAAAGCCTTGCGGATGGCCATCTTGGCTTTGCGAATCGACGCAACACTCTCGACGCTCTGGCAAGTGACATAGCAGGTTCCCTTGAGATGGGCGGCAAGTTCGGCAATATTCAGCGGCCAGCCGTGGATTTCCGGGTCACGTCCATAGGGACAGGTACTTGTCTTCTGGCCTACGAGGGTGGTCGGGGCCATCTGTCCGCCGGTCATACCATAAATGGCATTGTTGATGAAAATCATTGCAATATTCTCGCCGCGATTGAGCGCATGTATCGTCTCACAAGTACCGATACATGCCATATCTCCATCGCCCTGGTAGGTAAACACGAGTCTGTCGGGCCATAAGCGCTTGATGCCAGTGGCAACTGCTGGAGCTCGGCCGTGGGCTGCTTCCTGCCAGTCGATATCCAAATAACGATAGGCGAAGACCGCGCATCCCACAGGACATACTCCGACGGTCTTTTCTGCCAATCCCATTTCTTCGATTACTTCAGCAACCAGTTTGTGAACAACTCCATGCGAGCAGCCGGGGCAATAGTGCATGGTGGTATCGTTCATTAAATTTGGCTTCTGATACACAAGATTTTCTTGAGATACTATTTCGTTGTTCATAGCAATTCCTCCTTTAATGCGTTAACAATCTCTTCGGGGTCAGGCACCATGCCACCAAGTCTGCCAAAATGCGCGACCTTGGTTTCACCATTGACGGCGAGGCGGACGTCCTCTATCATCTGACCAGCGTTCAACTCGGCTACCAAGAAACCTTTCTTGGTCTTGGCCAACTCGGCTATCTCCTTTTCGGGGAAAGGCCACAAGGTAATCGGGCGGAACAGTCCCACCTTTATACCTTCTTCGCGCGCCAGCTCGACAGCCTTTTCCGAGATTCGGGCTACACTGCCGAAAGCGACAATGACATAATCGGCATCGTCAAGGTTGGTCTTCTCAAATCTGACTTCATTCTCCTTGATTATGTCATACTTCTTCTGAAGATGTATATTGCGCTGCTCCATCACCTCGGACTGCAACTCGAGCGAAGTCATAATATTAATGTCTCGGTCGGGAGTCCTGCCGATGGTTGCCCATGGACATTCTCGTCGTATTTCTTCCTCCGTGCGGCGTGGCTTCATAGGCGGAAGGACTACCTTTTCCATCATCTGGCCTATAACGCCATCCGACAAAATCATAGCTGGGTTGCGATACTTGAAAGCCAAATCAAAAGCGAGGTCCATGAAGTCTGCCATTTCCTGAACAGAGTTAGGCGCAAGCACAATCACATAGTAATCACCATTGCCACCACCTCGGGTTGACTGGAAATAATCACTCTGACTGGGCTGGATGGTTCCGAGTCCAGGGCCTCCACGCTGAACGTTTACAAAGACACCGGGTATCTCTGCACCAGCCATATAGCTGATTCCCTCCTGCATTAGCGACACACCAGGTGATGAAGAAGTCGTAAATACCTTCTTTCCGGCTCCCGCGCCGCCATAAACCATGTTGATAGAAGCCACCTCGCTCTCGGCCTGAAGAACAACCATTCCCGTTGTCTCCCATGGCTTCAACACAGAGAGCGTCTCTATGATTTCTGTCTGTGGAGTAATTGGATAACCGAAGAAGCCATCAGCACCGCAACGTATTGCTGCATGAGCAATAGCTTCATTTCCTTTCATTAATTTTACTTCCTGTTCTGCCATAATCATTCCTCCATTTTTTTCTTATAGACAGTTATGCAACCGTCAGGACAGACAACACCACAACTTGCACACCCTATACAGTCGTCAGGATTAACTGCTTCGACATAGGGATAGCCATGTACGTTCACTTTCTTCTGAGCCAATGCAATAACATTCTTCGGGCAAGCGACAATGCACAATTGACATCCCTTGCATCTGTCAGTATTGACTACGATAGCACCCTTGATTTTGCTCATAATAATATAGTATTTAAGGATTATATGCGTCCTTGTTATAGAAGTTCAATATATCATCCAGCATCGCCTTAGCTTCAACGGCAGGAGAATCTCCATCCAAGGCAATTGCCTCAAGATAACAGTTCATGGCCTTTTGCCAATCGCCTTGTCTACGATATTCGTTGCCTTGCTGGTAATAATCGTTCGCTGTCATTTGTAAAATTCCTTTTTGCCGGCTGACAGAGTGTTCTTCATTAAGGAACAAATCGTCATTGGGCCCACCCCACCTGGAACTGGAGTTATATACGATGCAAGTGGAGCCACATTCTCGAAATCGACATCTCCGGTAAGTTTGAAACCACTCTTCTTGCTTGAATCTGGAACGCGCGTTGTGCCCACGTCGACTATAACCGCTCCAGGTTTCACCATATCAGCTGTAACGAAATGCGGTCTACCGATGGCAGCAATGATGATGTCTGCCTGCTTACACTCCTCTTTGAGATTCTGGGAATGGGAGTGACAGACGGTAACAGTACAATCGCCATATTGCTTCTGCATCATGAGCTGGGCCATGGGCTTTCCGACGATGTTACTTCGCCCGAGCACGACACACTTCTTTCCAGATGTCTCTATATTGTAATGGCGCAGCAACGTAAGTATACCCAATGGAGTCGCAGAGACGAAGCATGGCAAGCCTATCGACATGCGACCAACGTTGATGGGATGAAATCCGTCAACATCCTTACGATAGTCGATAGCCATAATGATTTTCTGCTCGTCAATGTGCTTAGGCAGGGGAAGCTGCACGATAAATCCATCAATATTTTCATCCGAATTCAGACGATTTACACATGCCAACAGCTCTTCTTCAGTCACGTCTTCTTCATAACGAATCAACGACGAAACGAATCCGCACTGCTCGCAGGCAATAACCTTGTTCTTGACGTAGGTTTCGCTACCACCATCGTGACCAACGAGCACAGCAGCCAGATGAGGGCGTTTACCTCCAGCGGCAACGATACGCTCTACTTCTTCAGCAATTTCCTTTTTAATGGCAATGGAAGTTGCCTTTCCATCAATTATTTTATATTCGGCCATACATTATTACATTTTAGGCATTCCAGGCATTCCCTTCATACGGCTCATCATACCCTTCATACTACCACCAGTAACCATCTTCATCATTTTACGTGTCTGGTCAAACTGCTTAATCAGTCTGTTCACCTCTTGAATATTCGTTCCGGAACCTTTGGCGATGCGCTGGCGACGGCTTGTATTCAAGATACCAGGATTACTACGCTCTTCTGGAGTCATACTATAAATGATGGCCTCAATACCCTTAAACGCATTGTCATCGATATCAATATCCTTGATGGCTTTGCCAACTCCAGGAATCATACTGGCCAAATCCTTCAGATTACCCATCTTCTTGATTTGGTTAATCTGGTTGAGGAAGTCATTAAAGTCAAACTGATTCTTTTGGATTTTCTTCTGGAGACGCTTGGCTTCTTCTTCGTCATACTGCTGCTGAGCTCGCTCAACCAAGCTGACCACGTCACCCATACCGAGGATACGGTCAGCCATACGCTCGGGATAGAAGACATCAATAGCCTCCATCTTCTCACCGGTACCGATGAACTTGATGGGTTTGTTGACAACCGTACGGATACTGAGGGCAGCACCGCCACGAGTATCACCATCGAGCTTAGTCAGTACGACACCGTCAAAGTCAAGTCTTTGGTTAAACTCCTTCGCGGTATTAACTGCATCTTGGCCGGTCATAGAGTCAACCACAAAGAGAGTCTCATCAGGATTAACAGCATCCTTGAGACGAGAGATTTCATCCATCATCTCTTCGTCAACAGCCAGACGACCGGCAGTATCAACGATAACCAGGTCATAGCCTTTAGCCTTGGCCTCGTGGATGGCGTGGAGCGCAATCTCTACTACATCCTTGTTACCTTCTTCGGTATAGACAGGCACACCAATCTGAGCCGCAACAACCTTAAGCTGCTCAATAGCAGCAGGACGATAGACGTCGCAAGCCACGAGCAAAGGTTTCTTACCATTGTTAGTCTTCAGCCTGTTTGCAAGTTTACCAGTAAAAGTAGTTTTACCAGAACCCTGCAATCCCGACATTAAGATAACGGAAGGCTTGCCATTGAGCTTTAGTTCAACGGCCTCTCCACCCATCAGTTCTGCCAACTCGTCGTGTACAAGTTTCACCATCAGCTGACCTGGCTTTACCGCTGTAAGCACATTCATGCCAAGCGCTTTCTGCTTGACTGTATCTGTAAATTGCTTAGCTACTTTATAGTTCACGTCGGCATCAACCAATGCGCGGCGAACATCCTTCAGAGTTTCTGCAACGTTAATTTCCGTGATTTTTCCTTCACCTTTAAGTATCTTGAAGGAGCGTTCCAGTCTGTCACTTAAATTCTCAAACATTGTTTTGTATATTTTTATTGCAAAAATAACGAATTATTGGTACAAAAAGATGAATAGCGTGGATGTTTTATAGAATTTTAAAACATCCGCGCTATCCTCGCGCACACATAAATATAGATATGTGCAATAATATTGGTACGATCGTGCAATTTTCAGTCCTTGAGAGAGAAAGTTATCGTAGTGACAACTCTCACTTTTTTAATCCAGGGAGTGTTCTGATCCCTGTCCTCGATGCTGAACTGCCCCTGGTCGGCACTGATTATCTTGTTCAGATTGGAATGGCTGTTTTCAGCAAATTGCTGGGCCGTTTTCTCCGCATTGCGTATAGCCTCTTCCATCATTTTCGGCTTCATCGACGTGAAGGAGACGTACTCGTATACCGTCGGATTCTCATAATCACCCCCGACGATGGCTATCCCCTGCTTCAGGAGCACACTTTGCTTGGCTATAATGCCCCTTACCAGTTTGACATTGCGTGAAGTCACAGTCATAATGGCTGTGATGACGTAGCGGTAAGGCTTGTTGTTAGACGAATATTGGTCTGCATTGAGGTCCACCACCTTGGATGCATTTATAGTAATGTCCTTGTCAGTCAGACCCGACTCATGCAGAAACTTGATTATCCGTGCCTGTTTGTTGGCAATATCATCATACAAAGCCGGCAGGTCATTACCAGTTTCCTTAAACAGGATTGGCCATGTCACCTTGTCTGCTTCCACTTCCTTCTCAGCCAGTCCCTTAACCGTAACCTTACGGTCTTTGTTGGCGAAGTCATCTATACCACACTTCAGGCAAAGCCCCAGCACGATAATGGAAAACGCCAAAATCGCCGATGAATAAATCCACTTTTTCATAATACATTATATTATATTGTTAATCATCTGCAAATATAGGGAAAACTCATATACGTTCCAAATAAAAGCAGATGAAAAAACACTAATTGCCACGAATTTTGAAACGTACTATCAGTGGCAGATGGTCACTGTAGCCATTCTGATACTTCATTCCTATGTAATTGCGACGAGGTTGCACGCCACCATATTTCTTGTCTTCAGTGAGCAGGAACTTGAAGGCACCCAGCTCAGCGCCTATCCAGTCGTCCCACATAGGACGCGTGCCAAAGATATGGTCCAAATTCTGCCATCTCCCACGAAACCTATAAGTTCCCTTTGCACCATTGGCGGTACGCAGTTGGGTCGAGAGCTCCACTAAGCCATGCCCCACGATTTTCTTGACCGACCTGTCTTTCTCGGTATCATTGAAATCACCGGCAATCAGTATCCTTGCCGATGGCGAGATGGCCAGCACCGAGTCTGTCGATTCCAACAGCTTGGCAGCCACGCACATTCGATGAGGCTGAGTTTCCTTCTCACCTCCCGAGCGGCTTGGCGCATGCACCACAAAGACATGCAGCGTGTCATCCGCTATCGTCAAACCCTTGGCATACAGTATATCGCGCGTGGGCTTCATCCCTTTCATCGGTTCTATGCGTATGGCATAACTGTCCAATAGCTTGAACGTAAACGGAGAATACAGCAGCGCCACATCGATGCCACGCACGTCGGGCGAAGAGGTCATTACATATTCGTAACGAGCCTGACGCAGTATGGAACGACGGGTGAGGTCAAAAAGCACACTGTCGTTTTCGACCTCGGTCAAAGCCACCAGGTCGGGGATTTCAAACCTGCCGCGGTACTCTCCACATGCGATAATTTCCTGACCTATGTGGTTCAGCTTGGTCCAATATCTGTAAGGAGTCCAGTGACGATAACTCGTAGGCAGATACTCAGTATCTTCCTTCAAACTGTCATGACGACAATCAAAGAGATTTTCGCAATTTAGTTCGACCATCGTGAAAATGCCCATCAGCAGAGCCAGCAGACTACACATACCCCTCCCGTGTCTTTTAGTCCTTTACATTCTTCCTGATTTTGGTGAGATAGTCCTTCATCCCATCCGCATCACGATTGTCAATGATTTCGAGCAGTTCCTTCAACTCGCTGCGTATTTGCGACACCTGGTCATGGGTGTAGGGATTGAACAGAATTTCCTGGAGCAGGTAGTCGTCCTCGCTTAACACGCCTTTGGCGATGCGCATATGCCGCTTGAACGTGGTGCCGGGAGCGTCTTGATGCTTCATGACCGCCGCAAACACAAACGTACTGACAAAAGGTATACTCAGTGAATATGCCACTGTCTTGTCATGTTCTTCAAAGGTGTATTCATAGATGTTCAGTCCCAACCGAGCATAGATGTCTTTATAGAAGATACGTCCCATATAGTCGCCTTCGCTGATGATGATGGCATTCTCTTCCGACAGTTGGTTCAGATTGGCAAAGGTCGGACCAAACATCGGGTGGGTAGACACATAGCGGTGATGCGTACTCTCATAGAATTCCTTCAACCCGGTCTTGACCGAGCTGATATCGCTCAGGATGCAGTCTTCCGGCAGATACGGAATGACCTCTCTGAATGCAGGAATGGTATACTTCACCGTCACTGCATTGATAACCAGTTCTGGGGCAAAACCTTCTATTTCATCAAGAGACGTAAACCGCTGGCAGTTATAGGTAAACCGCATGCGTTTGGCGTCCTTCTCATATACCGCAACCTCGTGCTCAAAGCTGAGCAGGTCGATGAAGAAACTCCCCATCTTCCCTGCTCCCATAATCAATATCTTCATAGATGCTGTAATTCTCTTTCTTGCCGTTTTAGTGGTTGATGATTTCTACCTGTTGGCGCACACTCTCTTCGTGTACGTGTTCAAAAACCTGCGCGATAAACTCTGGCGACATACCCAGCAGCGCACCTTGCGCGCCACGCTTGTCCAGAATTTCCGAATAGCGGTTGGCCTGGAATACAGTCATGTTGTGCTCCTTTTTGTACTGACCTATCTCGCGGCATACACGCATTCGCTTCGACAGAAGGTTCATTAACTCGTTGTCCAGTTCGTCCACCTGCTTGCGCAAGAGCGTTATGCCTTCGGTGGTTACATGTTCGTCTCTCACTATCAATAAACTTAATATATAATCCAATACTTCTGGCGTCACTTGTTGCTTGGCATCGCTCCATGCTTCATCAGGAGAGCAGTGACTTTCGACCAGCAGACCATCAAAGCCCAGATCCATAGCCTGTTGGCACAAGGGGGCAATCAGTTCGCGACGACCGCCGATGTGGCTGGGGTCACAGATGATGGGAAGCGTGGGGATGCGACGATGCAACTCCATAGGTATCTGCCACATAGGCAGGTTTCGGTAAATCTTTTTATCAAAGCTGGAGAAGCCGCGATGAATGGCAGCCATACGCTTGATGCCAGCCTGATTGATACGCTCCATGGCGCCAATCCAGAGTTCCAGGTCGGGATTGACGGGGTTCTTGACAAACACGGGCACATCCACTCCTTTGAGCGCGTCTGCCAAGTCCTGCATGGCAAAGGGATTGGCTGCTGTGCGTGCGCCTACCCACAGGATATCTATGCCATACTTCAGACAGAGTTCCACATGCTCGGGCTTTGCCACTTCGGTAGACACGAGCATGCCGGTCTCTTTCTTGACACGTTGCAACCAGGGCAACGCCTCTTCACCTTTACCTTCAAAACCACCTGGCTTGGTTCGGGGTTTCCACACACCGGCGCGGAAGTTATGACATCCTTTAGCAGCCAGCTGTCGGGCTGTTTCCATTACCTGTTCTTCACTTTCAGCCGAACAAGGACCGGCTATGACCAACGGGCGTTCGTTATCGCTCGGCAGATTAAGAGGGAGAAGATCCAATTCCATAATATTCGTATTTTAATGTGTTGTTTTATCGTTATTTATCATCACCATGCCAGACCGCCGATGCGTCTCAGCGCTTCCTGCATCTTATCGTCCTGGGCGCAGAGCGAAATTCTCACATAGCGTTCGCCATTGCTGCCAAATATGAAGCCTGGGGTAATGAAGACCCGGGCCTCGTGCAGCACCCTTTCGGTGAGTTGCTCGGCATTGGCATACTTGTCAGCGATTTTTCCCCAAAGAAACATACCCACCTGACTGTCATCATAAGTGCAGCCCAAAGCCTGCATGATGCGCTCGGCTATTTCGCGGCGACGGCGATACACGTTGATATTATATTCTCTGTGCCACTCTTCGGTATTGGTTGTCAGGGCCTCCGCCGCAGCAAGTTGCAGTCCGCGGAAGGTACCGCTGTCTATATTGCTCTTGATTTTCAGTATCCAACTGATGAACAGTGGGTTTGACACACACATTCCCACACGCCATCCTGGCATGTTGTAGCCCTTCGACATCGAGTTGAGCTCTATACAACAGTCCTTGGCGCCTTCCACTTGGAGCAGAGACAGGGGATGCTCGTTGAGGATGAACGAGTAGGGATTGTCGTTGACCACTACGATGTCATGGCGGCGGGCAAAGTCGACCAGCTTGCGGTACGTTTCCATGCGGGCATCGCCGCCGGTGGGCATGTTGGGATAATTGGTCCACATCAGTTTCACGCGCGACAGGTCTCTGTGCTCCAGTTCTTCGAAATCGGGCTGCCAGCCATTGTCTTCGTCCAGATTGTAGTTGACCACCTTGGCACCGAGTATCTTGCTGAGCGAGGTATAGGTAGGATAGCCAGGATTAGGCACCAGCACCTCGTCGCCAGGATTGACAAAGGCGAGAGTGATATGCAGTATACCTTCCTTACTGCCTATCAGGGGCTGCACCTCACTGGCGGCGTCTACCTCCACGCCGTACCATCTGTGGTAGAAGTCTGCCATAGCCTTCCTCAGTTCCATCGTACCCATCGTGGGCTGGTAGCCGTGGGCCGACGGGTCATGAGCCACCTCGCAGAGTTTGTCGATGGTCTGGGGCGAAGGCGGCTGGTCGGGGCTGCCTATCGCAAGACTTATGATATCCTGTCCTTCAGCATTGAGTCGTGCCACTTCCTTGAGTTTCCGACTGAAGTAATATTCCTGTACCGCGTCCAGGCGGCTGGCTGGTTTAATGTTGTTCATATTCTCCGATTATTTGTAGTTCTTTAGTCAGTGGTATAATGGCGTCTATCGACTGGCGGTAACGCGTGAGATTGTCGAAGGTCACATCGACATAGAAGAGATATTCCCACTCATGCCCGATGATGGGCAGAGACTGTATCTTGGTCAAGTTGATGTCGTAGAAGGAGAGAATGGTGAGCACCTTGGACAGACTGCCTTCCTCGTGGGGCAACGAGAATACGAGACTCGACTTGTTGGTATGCTCTATCTGCCTCATGAAATCGGCCTTGTTGGGATGGCATACCACCAGGAAGCGGGTAAAGTTGTGCTTGTTGTCCTCGATATGGTCTTCCAGCACCTTCATGCCATAGAGCCTGGCGGCATCGGCATGGCAGATGGCCGCCCAACCCTTGCAGCGGTTACGGCTGATGTATTCGGCACTCCCCGCAGTGTCCTCGTCTTCCACAGCCTTGATACCGGGATGATTGGAGAGAAAGTTGCGGCACTGCATCAGCGCCACGGGGTGCGAGTGGACCTCGGTCACGCTGGTCCAGTCGTTGTCGGGCAGACAGCAGATGGCATGCTGGATGTGCAGACGGTGTTCGCCCACGATGGTAGTACCCGACGAGCGCAGCAGTTCATAATTATGCAGCAACGAGCCGGCTATCGTGTTCTCAATGGCGAGAAAGCCAATCACGGTGGGGTCACGTCTGATATTTTCGAATATCTGTTCGAAGGTTGAGCAGCAGATGATTTGCAACTGTTCTCCTTCGAAATACTGATGTGCCGCTATATCATGAAACGACCCGATTACTCCCTGTATTGCTACTCTCTTCATTCGTATCTTTTATTTATGCAAAAATCCCGCTCCAATAGGCTTGAAGCGGGATTACTGTTATGTTAATATCCTAAGTTGATTTTATACGCAACTTCCCGCTTCACAATTGCTTGCAAAGTAAAAGTAAAAGCCATAAAAGTATGCGTTCATTGCTATCATATTATCGTTATTATTGCGTTTACGATACAAAAGTATAACTTTCCAGTGAACCATGCAAACATTTCGATAGTTTTTTTTCAATTATCTGCAATTGTCGCCACGCTGGCCATCACCTTCGCGGTCATCGCTGTCGCAGCCGTCCTCCGTTCCGGGCACCCGGCGAGTGCACTGCGTCCGTTCGTCGGCAGGGCCATCATCCCGGTTTACCTGGTGGGCACGTTCACTGAGCCTACTGGCTTATACACCGAATGGATTGCTGTTGCGATAGGCTTCTTCGACCTTGCGCTGTATGTCCTCGGTACCGCGGGCGGCATAGTCTCCATTGACATCGGCCACCTGTTCGGGTTCCAGCTCCAGCGCAGCACGGGCGTCAGCCTCGGCGCCTTCCTTATCGCCCTTGGCATACTTCACCGCTCCGCGCTCCTTCATGGCAGCGGCGCTGAAAGGATTGGCGTCAATCACGCGGTCGTAGTAAGCCAAAGCGCCATCGAGGTCATTCTTGGCCTTGGCCACTCTGGCAGCCAGGAGCAGCGCATCCTCATTGTCGGGCACCTTTTCCATGAGCAGTTTCACATCAGTCTCGGCACCGGCGAGGTCGCCCATCTTCAGGAGGGTCTCTCCACGCAGCAGATTGGCACCGAGGAAAGCCTCGTTGATGGCTATTGCCTTGGTAAGCATGGCTATTGCCAGTATGGGGTTGCCCTGTCCTACATACGATTGGGCCAACAAGTAATGGGCTTCGGCACTTTCAGGATTAACTTCCAAAGCCTTGTTGCTCATCTGTTGCTGGGCGTCGTAGTCTTCACGCATATAGGCCACATTGGCCATACGCAGCCATATCTGCTCGTTATCGGGCTGGGCTTCGGCGAGACGACCGAGATACTGGTAGGAATTCTCGAGGTCGCCGAGTCGCAGATAGGCCTGGGAGAGATAGTCACAGGTCTCAAGGTCATCATGTATCTGGAGCGCATGTTCAAAGCACTTTACCGCATACTCGTTCTGACCCATACGGAGGGCGCGCACGCCGTCGTACTTGAGCACATCAAATTCCTTACTCTTGTTATCGTCGTTCTTGGCGGCGTCATCGTCGCCACCCAAGCCTAATAATGACTTCAAAAAACCCATTTCTATCGTTATATTAGTGATTAATAAAAACTCTATAATTTACAAAGGTAACATAAATTAGGTTAACAAGGCAAACAAAACCAACTTTTTTTGCCTCGAAGTTGCCGATAAGTTATCCGAAACTATTAATTTTGCCGTTATGAAACGAATTATGCTTTTAATATGGCTCTTCAGCATGAGCCACGCCATATTTGCACAGCGTATAGCACGTGGTCCGCTCCACAGTGCAGACAATATGCGCAACGAATGGTTGCTTCCCGGCGACACCTTATATTATATAGGACAGGCGCCACGCATCTACAATGGCGAGCCACGGCTTCTGGATACCAAGTTTGCCAATCCCGAGCCCAATGTCGATACCTACGTCGGCGGCATGCACGAGGGGCTCAACCTCGCGCTCGACTTCAGCGCCTTTGCCACACTGGGCAAACACGCCCCTCATCGTGGCGGCTTCGGCCAGAACATCAATGCCGCCTATCTCGCGCCCCTTACGCGCGACGGCAAGTTATGGGGTGCAGCCGGCATTTACTTCAACAACACCACTTGGGGCGGCGACGCCTACCGTGATGTCGGTCTCTATGGCATTCTGGGTTATAAAATCAATGAGAAGTGGGAACTCTATGCCTATGGCCAGCTCTCGATAGCCAACAACTATAACTCCTTCTTCAATCGTTATGGTATGCCCGGATATGGCTATTGGGGCTACAGCGCCCTACCCTTCTCCATGCGTACGGGTTATGGCTTTGCCACTCCCGGTGCCAATGTCATCGGTATAGGTGCCAAATACAACTTCAGTCCGTCGTTTTCCATCCAGGTCGATGTACAACAGGCGTGGTATGACAACAACCGCCCGTTCTATGGCGACCACCACCTCTACCCCAACCAACGCCCCTGACCGCGCAGAGGCGCCATTTCAGTTGGAGATAAGATACAAGTTGATTGCAAAGCGCGAAACCACAAAATCATGGCGTGAAAAGACGGCATCAAAGTGTGAAAGCCATAAATCAAACCACGGAATTATCTTTAATGAGACCTCGGATGTTTTTGGTTTTTACTGATATATATTGCGTTGCTCTCACAACAAGACCATGATATGCAGCAAACGCACATCCCGACTCTCGCTGCCGTCATCTACTATCAAGAACAGGGCAAATGACAATGCCGCCATGCCAAAAGATAAAAAGGGCTTGCAACATGATGCTGCAAGCCCTCTCTGTTTATCTTCGGTCTGGACGGTATCAATAGAATCTGAAATATCTGCGCGCATTGTTGTAGGAGATGTCCTCCACCATGCGTGCCAAGGGTTCCTCGTCATTGGGTATAAGTCCTCGCTCCACGTCTGTACCTAACAGATTGCACAGCAGACGACGGAAGTACTCATGACGGGGATAGCTCAGGAACGAGCGAGAGTCGGTCAGCATGCCCACAAACCTTGACAGGAGACCCAGGTTGGACAAAGCGTTCATCTGGCGGGTCATTCCGTCGAGCTGGTCGTTGAACCACCAGCCAGCACCAAACTGCATCTTGCCCGGCTCGCAGCCATCCTGGAAGTTGCCTATCATCGCGGCTATCATCTCATTGGCGCAGGGGTTGAGGGTGTAGATGATGGTGCGGGTAAGTTTGCCCTCGCTATTGAGATGGTCAAAGAAATGAGACATAGCCGTAGCGGTATTGAACTCGCCGATGGAGTCGAAGCCCGTATCGGGGCCTATGGCGTTGAACATACGCGTATTGTTGTTGCGGATAGGGCCATAATGGAACTGCTGTGTCCAGTCGTCGGCGGCGTCCATTTCAGCACTAAGGGTAAGGAAGCAATGCTTGAACTGGCGAATCTCCAATGCCGACAGGCTCATGCCACGCATGGCCTTGGAGAAGATGGTCTCAATCTGTGACGCGGTGTATGGCTCGTCGTAGAACTCATCAATGCCGTGGTCGGAAAGACGGCATCCGCAGGCGTTGAAATAGTCATGACGCTTCTGGAGGGCATCAACCATATCCTTGAAGTGGACGATGTTCACGCCGGCCTTTTCACCCAGAGTCTGCACATAATCGGCAAAGCCCGCCTTGTCAATATTCATGGCCTTGTCGGGGCGCCAGGCGGGCAGCATGTGAATCTGGAAGCCGCTTTCCTTGACTTGCTTGTGATAAGTCAGGTCATCTATGGGGTCGTCGGTTGTGCAGACGCACTCAACATTAAAGCGGGACATCAGTCCGCGTGCCGAAAACTCGGGGAGTTTGAGTTTCTCATTACATTCGTCATAGATTTCGCGCGCAGTGGCTGGGCTGAGCACCTTGTCTATGCCAAAACCCGAACGAAGTTCAAGGTGAGTCCAGTGATACAACGGATTGCGGTAGCAGTAGGAAATGGTATCAGCCCATTTCTCAAACTTCTCCCAATCGGAAGCATCACCGGTAATATATTTTTCATCAACGCCATTGGTACGCATAGCGCGCCACTTGTAATGGTCCTCTCCAAGCCACAATTCGGTAATGCTTGAAAACTGATGATCGTCGGCCACCATTTTAGGGTCAAGATGACAATGATAATCGATAATTGGCATCTTGGCAGCGTGGTCATGGTAAAGATGTTTGGCCGTCTCCGTGTCGAGAAGGAAATCGGCATCCATAAATTGTCTCATACAATAAATCAATTAATATGTTATTTTGGTTGCAAATGTACTGATTTTTTTTGTGCAAGAACCAAAAAAAATGTAAATTTGCATGGAATATATGATTTTGACAAATCATCTTTACATTCTTAATGATGAGAAAAAAAGGAAAAGTACTGCTCATTTACACCGGTGGCACCATTGGAATGGGTGTAAACCCCGCTACCGGCGCCCTGGAGCCATTGGATTTTAAGCATCTTAAAGAGCATTTGCCGGAATTCCAATATATCAAGACTGATATAGACATCTATCAGTTCAATCCGCCAATAGATTCGAGCGATATGAGCACTGACTCATGGATAAAGCTGGTCTCTATCATCGGTGAACAGTATGATATGTATGACGGCTTTGTCATCCTGCATGGTACAGACACCATGGCCTACACCGCTTCGGCCCTATCTTTCCTCTTAGAGAACCTCACCAAGCCGGTAATCCTAACCGGAAGCCAGCTGCCATTGGGCCAGTTGCGCACCGACGGCAAGGAGAATATCCTGACGAGTATAGAACTGGCGTCGACCTATCGTCCAGACGGCACCCCGATGGTGCCCGAGGTGTGTATCTACTTCAACGGCCATCTGCTGCGAGGCAACCGTGCCACCAAGCAGAATGCCGACGGGTTCAACGCTTTTGACTCGTTCAACTACCCGCACCTCTGCGATGCGGGAGTCGATTTCACCTTCCACACCCATCACATCCTTAGCCCCGACTACAGCAAACCGCTTATCGTGCACAAGGAGATGGACCGCAATGTCATCATCTTCTCCCTCTTCCCGGGTATAGACGAGAATATAGTGAAGCACGTGCTTGAGGCTCCCGAGCTCCGGGGTATCATCATGCGCAGTTATGGCAGCGGAAATGCACCTCACTACCCATGGATTATCAAAGAACTGCGCGAGGCGAGCAATCGCGGCGTGGTGGTGGTCAACATTAGCCAATGTATATCGGGCAAGGTTGAAATGGGAAGGTATGATACGGGACGGCAACTGCTCCAGGCGGGCATCATCTCTGGCAGAGACAGCACCGTAGAGGCTGCCGCCACCAAGTTGATGTATCTGCAAGGGAGATACGATGACTCCGAGAAAATCAGAGAGCTGATGGCTCACTCTATAGCTGGTGAACTTACAGAAGTATAAGCCAAATAGAGATACGAAAGAGGGATGTGCTGACAGCATATCCCTCTTTCGTATCTTATAATGAAGTCTCGTCCTATATGCGAAGCTCCTTGAGAATGTTGGCCATCTTCTCCTTGGTCGCAATGGTAGTGGGGACCAAAGGCAGACGCAATACATTTTCGATATATCCCATGTCGTTGAGCAGAGCCTTGACTCCAGCAGGGTTGCCATCAACAAAGAGCAGTTTGTAAAGTTCGGTAAAACGATGGTGGATGGTTCTGGCGGGGTCGTATTCGCCCTTGAACTCAAGTCTAATCATACGCGAGAACTCCTTGGGCAGTGCATTGCCTATCACTGAGATGACTCCGATGGCGCCACTTGCAACCATAGAGAACGTAAGTGCATCGTCGCCGCTGATGACCTCAAAGCCATCTGGTTTGTTCTTGATGATTTCATCCACCTGCTCAAGCGAGCCGCTCGCCTCCTTGACTCCCACGATGTTGTGGCACTCTCGCGCCAAGCGCACGATAGTCTCAGGCTTCATGTTGACGCCGGTACGTCCTGGCACGTTATACAAAACGATGGGTAGAGGGCTTGCCTGGCTTATTGCCTTGAAATGCTGGTAAAGCCCCTCTTGTGAGGGCTTGTTGTAATACGGGCAGATACTGAGAATACCATCAATTCCAGACCAGTCGGTTTCCTGTATTTCGGCAACAACCTCACGAGTATTATTGCCACCACAATATTTAAGGATAGGCACTCTGCCATTTGTAATCTCTTTAACGACCTCCGTTATCTTGTCTTTTTCATCACGAGAGAGACAAGGTGCCTCTCCAGTGGTTGCAAGAATACAGAAAAAATCGGCACCGTTATCCAATTGATATCGTATCAGGCGCTGTAACGCAGCATAATCTACTTCACCGTCTTGTGTAAAGGGAGTTATCAGGGCAATACCCAAGCCTTTGAATATGTTTCGTGACATAATAATGTGGTTATTTATGTACAAAGTTACAAGAAATATGGCAAAAGCCAAAGTGGATGCATGTTTTTTTGATTTTTTAATGACCTCCTATCCACAAAAAGACCATGCCCACAAGCACCAACAGCAAGTCTATGGCTTTAGACTTCAGGTTCTTCTCGTGGAAAAGCAAGGCTCCACACATGAAACTGACGATAACCGAACTGCGGCGTACCATGGAAACGATGGAAATCATGGCGGCAGGAAGGCTCAAGGCATAGAAATAGACAAAGTCGGCGGCGCAGAGAAATACGGAGATGAACACGATGTACCAACTCCATCTGAAGCGCTCGGTCTTCCCCCTCTTCCACCACCAGATGAGAAGGACGATACCCATCATGGCCATCTGGTAGAGATTGTACCAGCTCTGTACGGTCATACTGTTAAGCGCGAGGCCGCCATTATCGGCAGGCGCCATAAGATACTTGTCGTACAGTCCGCTGGCGGCACCCAACAGTGCTGCTCCGACAAGAAAGATTATCCAGATGTTGTGCTTGAAGTCGATGCCTTCCTTCTTGCTGCTGCGGCTCAGCATAAAGAAAGAGATGATGGCAAAGACCACACCCACCCATTGCCACGCATTGAGTCGCTCGCCAAAAAGTAGCAGCGCACCTATCAACGTCATCACGGGGCGGGTGGCATTGATGGGGCCAACGATGGTAAGCGGCAGATGCTTCATGGCAAAATAGCCAAGTGTCCATGACGACAGGACGATACAACTCTTGAGCAGGATATACTTGTGTACCTCCCAACCCTGGGACTGTACGTAAAACATACTCCCCTCTAACAGATGGGAGTTTGCGGACAGAAGAATAAAGGGCAAGAAGATAACAGAAGAAAACAGGGTGTTAAGGAAAAGAACGGGGATGACAGCATTGCCATCGAGAGATTTCTTCTTACATGTGTCATAAAAACCTAACAGCAGCGCTGAAAGGAAAGCAAGACTTAACCAGACCATCACTTATATATTTAATAAACTATATCCCAGAGGAAAAGGGCATGAGCAGGCATGCTCTCACCTGCATTTTTACGGCTACCGGAAGCTACAACCGCACGGAACTCATCAAGAGTCATACGACCACGACCTACCTCGACCAATGTGCCAACCACGGCACGCACCATATTACGCAAGAACCGGTTGGCGCTAATCTCGAAATACCAGCAGCCAGGCTCCTCCATCTTAATCCATTCGGCCTTGGTCAGGTCGCACAACGTAGTCTTGACATCTGCGCCTGCCTTGCAGAAGGAGCCGAAATCCTTGACATCGAGCAGCAGCCGGGCTGCCTCATTCATAGCATCGAAATCAAGCTGATAAGGCATCTCCAAGGAATAAAAACGATGGAAAGGATTGCGATGGGTATGTATATAATAATGATAGGTGCGCTTGACGGCAGAGAAACGTGCATGCAAATCGTTTGCGACTTTCCTCACGTCGTGTATGGCTATGTCGCGTGGCATCATCCGGTTCAACTTATAAGCCAGTTGGGCACCATCGAGCTCGCCGTCATAATCAAAATGGGCAACCATCAAATGGGCATGGACGCCAGCATCGGTGCGACCGGCTCCCACCACCTCGATGACACCTCTCAACAGTGTGGACAATCGCTCTTGAAGAACCTGCTGTACAGATATTCCATTGGGCTGTATCTGCCAACCATGATAGGCGGTTCCGTCAAAACTAAGATAAATAAAATATCGACTCATCATTTGGAATGCAAAGTTAGACAAAATATGCGATACACACAAATGATTAACACATAAAGAGCAACGACCTGAACGCCATCAAAATGAATATTTTCGATAGAAGCGCCGGGCAGCATGGCAATTCCCCTCACGCTGCTGTCCATGATATGGGCGGCAGAAGTGAGAATGGCCACCATCCACCGTTGGATTATGGCGACAGGGGTAAGGAGCAATACGGCAAATGCGGAATAAACTATAATGTACGCGCAAGGCACCACCACAATGTTGGCGAGAAGGAAATAACAGGACAACCGGCCGAAATGGTATAACAGCAATGGTGCCACCGCCAGCTGGGCTGACAAGGAGAGCCACAACAGTGACAGAAACCAGTTGAGTCGGCGCTTGGGTTGAAAGAAGAAGATACCCAAAACGGCCATGAAAGACAACTGAAATCCAACATCCCACAAGGATAAGGGATTGATGAGAAGGATTACCAGGGCTGTAAACGCCAATGTATTGAATGGCTGATGTGGTCTGTTGTCTAAATCGACAACTGCATACAGGCTAATCATGGTCGCGGCTCTCGTAATGCTGGGCGAAAGTCCGACAAGGATAGTAAATCCCCATATCAACCCAAACAACAAGAGGGCCTTAATGAATTTGATAGTGAGTCTTCCTTTGCCTCCGGTGTAACCAGTCAGAAACTTGGCGATGCCATTCATAATGTAATTGACTATCGCAAACAATACCATCAGATGCAAACCGCTCAAAGCCAGAATGTGACTTGCACCGGAAATGGAGTATTCGTCACGCATTTGGTCGTCAAGGAGACTCTTGTCGCCAATAGTCATCGCGCTAATGAGTGCCAATGTCCTGTCTTCAAGACCCAGACGCCTGTAATTCTCCTGCAAGTTGCCACGCCACATCGTTGCACGCATGCGTATTTTCTCCATGGTTGGCAAATTGCTTATTTTGATTTGCTCGCGTTGCCAGTCTTGCCATACATAAGCGGTCGCATCATAGTGATTGACACGCAGCCAGCGCTGATAATCGAAATGTCCGTCACTGAAGTCTACATCGGCTACGGCTTTCAAGACGGTGCTGACAACAAGTCCGTCGCCAGGCCTTAGCGTATCGCCATAGAGTTGGGCTTCGCGCAACAGCGTGGCCTTCACCTTTATAGGCTCTGGAGTATTGACAATCCACAAGTCGCACTTGAAAGACTTGTCGGTAATGACGGGTTGGCTGACAACAACAGCCTCATAATAATGTCGCCCGACGGGAATGGCCTTGTTGTACTCTTTCGCGATGGTGACAAGCCAGGCTCCAGCGATGATGGCGCCGACATGGACACTCAGACTTGAAACAATCGGGAAGCGCATGAACCAGCTGCCGATAGCTATAGCGAAAATCAGGAGGACGGCATAAACTGCAAACGGCAACATAAGAATATCGCCCAAAGCTATGCCTAAAATGAACATAACCGCTATCACGAACAGCGGATTGTTACGATAGAAATCTACGCTATATCTCAAGCCTGACTGAATTAGATTTGTTGCAGATAGGCAGCACACTGCTCGGCACAACGCTCACCATCTACGCCGGCAGACACGATTCCGCCTGCATACCCTGCTCCTTCTCCACAAGGGAAAAGGCCCTGGAGTCTCACATGCATAAGCGTTTCCCGGTCGCGAAGTATTCTCACCGGCGAGCTGGTACGTGTTTCCATAGCTATGAGCACCGCTTCATTGGTAAGAAAACCATGAGCCTGGCGACCAAAGGTCTTGAAACCTTCCTGAAGGCGTGATGCAATCGGCTTGGGCATCCAGAAATGCAATGGGCTCGAAATCAATCCGGGCGCATAGCTGCTTGCGGGTAGGTCATAGCTCAATCTGTTGTTCACGAAGTCAGCCATTCGCTGGGCTGGAGCTGTCTGCTGACGGTTTCCTTGTTGCCAACACATCTTCTCAACTTCCTCCTGGTAGTGCATAACGGCCAATGGATTGTCTGCATCGATATCCTCGGGACGCAACTCGACAACCATACCCGAATTGCTCCACTTGGTTCCACGGTTGGCGGGGCTCATACCATTGACAACGATTTGCTCGGGTCCTGTTGCAGCGGGTATTACAAAACCGCCGGGACACATGCAAAAGCTATAAACGCCCCTTCCGTCAACCTGAGTGACCATGCTATACTCTGCAGCAGGAAGGTATTTGCCGCGACCTTGCTTACTGTGATATTGTATCTGGTCTATAAGCATGGCGGGATGCTCGAGTCTTACACCGACGGCAATGCCTTTGGCCTCAATCTCAATATTGTCACGATAAAGATAACGATAAACGTCGCGAGCACTATGACCCGTGGCAAGAATGACAGGACCATTCCAGCAACGTTGCTCACCTGTATTCAGATCTACCGCTTCTACACCGACCACGGTATCACCCTTGGTGATGAGGCTGGTCATTTTGGTCTGGAAATGCACCTGACCGCCACATCCAAGGATAGTGTTGCGCATGTTTTCTATAACTCGGGGCAACTTGTCTGTACCTATATGAGGGTGGGCGTCAACCAGAATGGATGTGGAGGCACCGTGCTGACAGAATACATTAAGTATCTTGTCGACATTGCCACGCTTCTTGCTGCGTGTAAACAACTTGCCATCCGAGTAAGCGCCAGCTCCGCCTTCGCCAAAACAATAGTTGGACTCTTCATCCACCTTTTGGATTTTGGCAATGAGTGCCATATCACGCTTACGGTCATGGACATTCTTTCCACGCTCAAGCACAATCGGCTTATACCCAAGTTCTATCAGTCGCAAAGCAGCAAACAAGCCGCCGGGGCCCTCTCCTATCACGAGCACCTGAGGCTTTTCATCTACCTGGGGATAGACGGTGCGTTGGAAGTCACCGGAAGGAAACTCATTGATGTAGACTCTGACCGTGAGGTTGATGAATATATTACGTTGACGGGCATCTATCGACCGTTTGACAATGCGCGTGGTCGTAACCTTCGTCACATCGACGCCCTTTTCGTCTGCCAAAAACTGTAATATACTCTGCTCGCTTGCCGCGACTTGCGGCGTAACTCTTATCTGGTAATCGGTGGTCATATCTATACTATATATTATTCTGACAGGCCGCATTCCAAAGACCTATCTCATCTGCAAAAATACATCATTTATGTTAATCACACAATCTATTACAAATAAAAATGCCAGATGTGGACAAAAAAAGAGGATGGTTGCTCAAACAACCACCCTCTCCATATATAAATTTAATAATGTTAGTCAAGCCACTTCACATAGCAGAAGTCCTGACGATGGGGCAGCTCAGCATTCTTGGGATACATACGAACACAAGTACGGAAGGCACCAGCAACATCGGGTTCAACATTTACCTCGAAGATATAGTTATTGCCCTCGTGGCCAACTACCTCGAACGGATGAACGCTGTAAACCTGGCGACCATCAGGAGTAAGCTCGTTGTTGAGCGAAACAAGCTCCAGACCAACAGCGTCAACCAGGCCCTGCTCGTCGATAACATATCTCAGCTTGTAGCTTACTCCGGTCTCGCCGCCATTATCAAGGAGAGTTGTCTCCTTAGACACAACGTTGATACTATCCCAACGCTCGGCAACGGTTTCCTTCCACTGAGCCAGGTCCTTAGCCAGACGATTGTTGTCGGCAGCCAGCTTGTGGTAGCGTGCAGCCTGGGCGTTGTAGAACTTAGTGTAGTAGTCATCCAACTGACGCTTCATGGTGTAGTGGGGAGCGATAGTGGCGATAGAGTTCTTGATTACCTTAATCCAACCCTCACTATAGCCCTTCTTAGACTTCTTATAGTAGAGAGGAATAATCTCATTCTCGAGCAGACCATAGATTGTAGCTGCGTCGAGCTGGTCCTGATAACCCTGGTTCTGATAGGTACGCTTCTCGGGGAGAGCCCAACCGGCACCCTCACGATAGCCTTCAACCCACCAACCATCAAGAACAGAGAGGTTAACCACACCGTTCATCTCGGCCTTCTCACCAGATGTGCCGGAAGCCTCGAGAGGACGGGTAGGAGTATTCATCCAGATATCGACACCAGATACCAAGCGACGGGCAAGCTGCATATCGTAGTCCTCGAGGAAGATAATCTTACCGAGGAACTCTGGACGCTGGCTGATTTCAAAGATCTTCTTGATAAGTCCCTGTCCGGTGCCGTCAGCGGGGTGAGCCTTACCAGAGAAGAAGAAGAGCACTGGATGCTCGGGGTCGTTAACAATCTTGCTGAGGCGATCCAGGTCGGTGAAGAGCAGGTGGGCGCGCTTGTAAGTAGCAAAACGACGGCAGAAGCCAATCATCAACGCGTTGGGGTTGATGCGCTCCAGCAGTGATACCACGCGAGCAGGGTCGCCCTGGTTACGGAGCCATGTCTGGGTAAACTTCTCACGGATATAGCGAATGAGCTTCTTCTTGAGAGCCATACGGGTCTCCCAGATTTCATCGTCTGGAACGTTGTAGATACCATGCCAGATAGACTCATTGCTCTGGTCGCTCATGAACGACTCGTCGAAATACTTGTCATATACCTTACGCCACTCTGTCGCTGTCCATGATGGGAAGTGAACGCCATTGGTAACATAGCCCACTGAGTTTTCCTCTGCAAAATATCCCTTCCACAAGGGCTGGAACATCTGCTGGCTAACCCAGCCATGGAGTTTGCTCACGCCATTGATACCCTGGCAGGTGTTGCAAGCGAATGTTGACATACAGAAACGCTCACTGTGGTCATCTGGATTCTGACGACCCATGCCGATAAACTCATCCCAACTGATGCCGAGACGTGAAGGATAGCCGCCCATGTACTTGCCAAACAGAGACTCATCGAAGTAGTCGTGACCGGCAGGCACAGGAGTGTGAACGGTATAGAGTGAAGAAGCCTTAACCAGCTCCATAGCCTGGTTGAAGGTAAGGCCATTGTCAACATAGTCGCAGAGACGCTGCAGGTTGCACAGGGCAGCGTGGCCCTCATTGCAGTGATAGATGTCCTTGGTAATTCCGAGCTTCTTCAGAGTAAGGATACCACCAATACCCAGCAGGATTTCCTGCTTCAGACGGTTCTCCCAGTCGCCGCCATACAGTGAATGGGTGATAGGACGGTCAAACTCAGAGTTCATATCATTGTCGGTATCGAGCAGATAGAGCTTGATACGGCCAACGTTTACCTGCCAAACATAAGCATGTACCTGATAGTTCATATAGGGTACGTCTACCACAACAGGGTTGCCATCCTTGTCCAGAACACGCTCAATAGGAAGAGAATTGAAGTTCTGGGCGTCGTATTTGGCAATCTGCTGGCCGTCCATACTCAGACTCTGAGTGAAGTAGCCGAAGCGATAGAGGAAACCTACGGCACAGAGGTCTACATTACTGTCAGAAGCCTCCTTGAGGTAGTCACCAGCCAGCATACCGAGACCACCGGAGTAAATCTTGAGCACCTGGTTGAGACCATATTCCATACAGAAATAAGCTACAGAAGGACGACTGGCATCGGGCTTGACGTTCATATAGGTCGTAAACTTCGCATATACATCCTTGATTTTCTTCATCAGCTTTGTATCGTTCACGATTTCGACCTTGCGATCATAGCTTAATCTCTCCAGAAGAAGCACTGGGTTGTGTCCAACTTCCTCATAGAGCTTTTCATCGAGACACTTAAACATGTTACGTGCTTCGTAGTTCCAGCCCCACCACATGTTGTGAGCGAGCTCATCCAGACATTTTAATTTTTCTGGCAATCTTGATTTGATTGTCAACTCCTTCCATTTCGGCTCGTTGACATAATCTGACTTTATCTTCATATATGTAATTTATTAGTATTACCTTATTAATATATATTATCTCTTTGCAGACTTGGAGAGTGCGATGTCGTAGGCTTCCTTGTAGTAGGCGATGAATTTGCTCCACAATGCCTTCTTGGAGAGGCGCACTGCCGCATCGCGGCATGTCTTTACCTCGTCGGGCGACATGGCTGCAAACTCTCTAATGGTCTCACAAAGCTCGTCGGCCACATTATTATAATTATAGTCGGTACGATGCACCACCTTGACGCCATCTCTGAGTTCGCTGTCTGCCCCCTTTACCTGGTTGGCCCACAGTCCAAAGCCTGCCAAATCGGTAGTGATACAAGGCACATGGAAAGCGATGGCCTCAAGCGGGGTATAGCCCCAAGGCTCGTAGTATGAGGGATAGACGCAGAGGTCATTGCCGAGCACTACGTCATAGTATGGCATATCGACGATGCCGTCGTCGCCAGTAAGATAACAAGGGATGAATATCACTTTGACCTTGTCATCGAGACGGTTGTGCATGTCGAGATAGTTCATCATGCCGAGCACCTTGTCGTCATTGGCATTGTGCAGCCAATGGGTGACTCTCGGATTGTCGAGGGGCGTATCAAAAGTCTTGCCTTGTTCCATCAGCGCGAGGCGTTCCTGCAAGTCCTGACGGCCCATGCCTACCCAGCCCGGCACTTCGATGAAGGCGAGCACATTGCGGTTGAGTCTGTCATTGTGGCGCAGACGGTTGAGAGAGTCGATGAAGACATCGATGCCCTTGTTGCGGAACTCATAACGACCGCTTGTCGACACGATTACGGTGTCGTCGTCCAGTCTGGTACCCATCAGCGCGTTGGCTATGTTCAGGAGTTTGGCTCTTGCCAACTTCCTCTTGCGGGTAAACGCAGCGCCCTTGGGCACAAAGTCGTTTTCAAATCCATTGGGCAGAACCACATCTACGGGCTTGTCCAGCAACTCCTTGCACTCCAGAGCGGTAATGTCGCTCACAGTAGTGAAGCAGTCAACGTTGTGGGCAGTACGCAATTCGATGGAATGTTTGGACTGCATATTGAGTTCATCAGCCATCTGATTGCCATTGTAAGCGTCGAGATACTGATAGAGCGGCTTGTTGTTGCCGGCGATGCTTCGACCTATACTTGTGGCATGGGTGGTGAATATAGTGGCTATCTCGGGCACCTTGCTCTTGACGTACAGCAGACCGAGACCAGTCATCCACTCATTGCCATGATATACCACGCGACGGTTGCCATTGATGTAGTAACGATAGAAGCTCTCTACCACTCGGCCGGCAGCATAGGAGAACATCGAGGCTTCGTCGTAATCGCCATAGGCATGCAGACTATCCACCTGATAGTGTTCCCACAACCAAGTGTATATATCATTCTTCTGAGCGAAGAATGGTTTGAAGTCAACTAAGATTGCTATAGGATTGCCGGGTACATTCCATCTACCCACGCGTAAAGCTAATTCTTTCTCCTGATTAACCCAATCGATGTAAAGCCGCTTGTCTTCTGTAAAATAGGGAGTTTCCTCTCCAAAATCAGGACCTATAAAAATGAGATTGTCACCGAGTTCTTTCTGTAGTGTGAGGGCACGCGACGAGAGCACTGTGTAGATACCGCCAACCTTATTGCAAACCTCCCAACTCGACTCAAATATATATTCCGGAAACAATAATGTTCTCTTCATAACTATTTATAATACGACGCAAAGGTAATCTAAAAATCGCAGAATAAGAAATTTATGTGTTAAAATCTTCAAATATAGGCACGTTTCTTGATTTGGAATTGCTAACTTTGCCCCTGAAAAGAGCAAAAACCATCTTTGGAAGTAACGAAATGAAAAAAACATACACCATCATTATATTGCTTTTGGCAGCGCTAAACTCTATTGCGCAGTCAACCAAGAACTTCAGCGGAAAGTTTGTCAACGAAGAGTTGGGGATATACTTGGTAATAGATTTTTACCAAAACAACGTGGTCGTGCCCAACCAGGAAATATACGGTGCCATGCCGGGCTTTCTGGGCGACTACAAAGACGGCCGCAAATGGCTCATTACAGACGCCAGAACCAACCACAGCGACACCGCAGCCCAGCTCGACATGGTCAATGACTATGGAAGCGAAGACCTGAAGGCAGAGCTGGTCATCGGCAAGGACGGCATCTGCACCCTGAAGCAGCTCAAGGGAAGCGCGCTGAAGGTGGCACGCAACCGCAAGTGGGTGAAGCTGCCCAAGCAGATTGTGTTCAAGAGAAAATAGGTTGGCATCGTTTATCTGCAAGCCCCCACCCCACTCTCTGTATACAAATATAAATAGGTATAAGAGACGCGCGCCTCTCCACAAGTCACGCTCTTGTGAATGACAGGCGCGTTGGCGATGCCAACTTTAACCCTCATCTGCCCACGATACGGCTTTGCGCAGATTGCAAAGCACGAATTCAGCAAATCGCAGTTTGCGATGATGGTTTCAAGTCATGAAATCACCAAATCGCGCTTCAAAATCATATTAAAAGCCATCGCGGACAATTTCGCCGCTTCGCTCTTCATATAACTTGCCACAAGTAGATTATTATCAAGGAACATCGTGGCGGCAAGTACGATTTACAATGATTTTGCTGCAATGATATCGGTCGAAACGTTGTCGGTTACAGAGAAAATGATTACCTTTGTAACTAAGGAGATTACTGCAACACTTATGAAGGATTGTTTTACATTCAAGCAGTTTGTGGTCAAGCACGACATGTGCGCCATGAAAGTGGGCACCGATGGTGTGCTCTTGGGCAGTTGGGCCGACGGCGGCGACAGGATATTGGATATCGGCACAGGCACCGGCCTCATCGCCCTGATGATGGCCCAGCGCTTTGACGGCGCGCATATCGACTGTATCGACATCGACCCCAAGGCTTGCCAGCAGGCTCGGGGCAATGTCGCTGACAGTCGTTTTGCCTCGAGAATCAATGTATATCACAGCGATGTGTCATCATTTGAACCACCACAACAATATGACAGCATCGTGTGCAACCCTCCCTTCTTTTCAGAGTCACTGAAATGCCCCGACGAGCAGCGCTCCATGGCACGCCACACCGACTCGCTGCTTCCCCAAGACCTCTTCCGGCATGCCTATAGACTACTTGCCCCCAACGGATTGCTATCGATAATCATCTCCACCGACCAGTCGGCCGTCTTCCTGCAGGAAAGCAGCATCGCAGGGTTCTTCATCCACAAGAAAACACTAATCAAGACGACAGAGAAAAAAACTGCCAAACGCATGTTGGTTACGTTTGGCAAACATCAGACCGACTCCTATCTGGAGAAGTGTCACGTCCTCATGGAGGGAGGTGACCGTTCTGCTTGGTATAAAGCACTGACAGAAGAGTTTTACCTATAAAAACATCTGTCAGATATTCAATTTGCGTTGCAGCACTTTGCTGAGCGCCAGCACATGGCGTCCCTGCTTCGACAAGTCGTCACGCACGATATTTATCTCATTGAATATCTGCGCTGCGGCGCTCTGGAAGGCATTAGGCTTGCGCTTGCTTCGGTCGGCATAAGGGTTCACGACGATATTGATGCCCTTCTCCTGCAGCGTAACCTCAACGTCGGCGTCGGTCATAACAGGGTCACCGTCGAAATGTATCATCCCGGGCTTGGAGCGGTGTATATGCAGATGTTTGGTTCTGAATGTCTTGATTTTGGAGCTCTGGTCGAGCGTCTTATTGAACATGTCAATGCTTATCTGCGGCGCTTCGAGCAGGTCGAATGGCTCCATGATGATTACATCCATCAGTCCGTCACTCATGGATGCCTGTGGCGCAATGTAGCAATTGTTGCCATACTGCGACGCATTGGCACAAGAGACCAGGAAAGCCTTATAAGTAGCGGTCCCGTTCTCATCACATATCTCGTAAGTCTCTGGCTGGTACTTCAGTCCTTCCTCCAGAACCTTCTGGACATAAGTGATGGGGCCACGCTTGCCAGCTTCGGCAAACTTGTGACTGACACAAGCGTCGAAACCCATTCCACAAGTACAGAAGAAGGGATAGCCATTGATGACACCATAGTCGAGCGGTCGTATCTGGCACAGATTGATTATCTCGAGCGCCTTCCGGATATTGATAGGTATCATCAGGTGGCGCGCAAGACCATTGCCCGAACCACAGGGGATAATGCCCAAAGCCGTATGGGAATGTACGATGGCGCGACCTACCTCATTGACGGTCCCATCGCCACCAACAGCCACGCAGACATCAACCCCATCAGCGGCAGCCTGCCTTGCCAGTTGCTCGGCATGACCCGCATACTCGGTAACGCGAATCTGACAATCAAACTTGCTGCTGTCTATATATTTGTCGATTAACGGCGCAATGCCATCCTTACTCGTAGTACCCGAAATAGGGTTCATTATGAATAATACTTTCAACTTCATAAATGAATCTTTAACTGCAAAAGTACAAAAAAGCTTTCCATATTTCTTCACAAACGGTATTATTTTTATCAAAAAGAGTTATTTCTTATCACATTTCGCTCTTTTATAAGTTTTTTTGTACCTTTGCACAAAATTTGACTAATAACGAGAGTTTAAAATGGGACAATTACAAGAAAGGTATAAGAATTACCGAGAGCCACAGAAGTATATGGCTGTAGGAGTGTATCCATATTTCCGTGCAATAACCAGCAAACAGGGTCCAGAAGTAGAAATGGACGGCCACAAGGTATTGATGTTTGGCTCAAACGCCTATACAGGTCTTACCGGTGACGAGAGAGTTATCGAGGCCGCCCACAAAGCGCTTGATAAATACGGATCCGGATGCGCCGGTAGCCGTTTTCTGAATGGTACTCTTGACATTCACGTACAATTAGAAAAAGAACTCGCCGAGTTTGAACATAAAGACGACGCTCTATGCTTTGCCACAGGTTTCTCAGTCAACGCTGGTGTTATCGCAATGGTGGTAGGCCGTGGAGATTATATTATCTGTGACGACCGCGACCACGCAAGTATCGTTGACGGCCGTCGTCTGTCATTTGCCACTCAGCTCCACTACAAACACAACGACATGGAAGATCTGGAGCGCGTGCTTCAGAAACTGCCTAAGGAGGCCATCAAGCTCATCGTAGTCGATGGCGTCTTCTCTATGGAAGGTGATTTGGCCAAGCTGCCTGAAATCGTAGAACTCAAGCATAAATACAACTGTTCGCTCATGGTAGACGAGGCACACGGCCTTGGCGTATTCGGCAAGCAGGGACGCGGAGTCTGCGACCACTTCGGTCTGACTGACGAGGTAGACCTCATCATGGGCACATTCTCGAAGAGCCTTGCATCGATTGGCGGCTTCATTGCCGGCGATGCAGACACCATCAATTTCCTGCGCCACAGCTGCCGTACTTATATCTTCAGTGCCAGCGACACTCCCGCCGCTACCGCTGCTGCTCTCGAGGCTCTACACATCCTTCAGGAGGAGCCCTCGCGTCTGGAGCACCTTTGGGATGTGACCAACTATGCTCTGAAGCGCTTCAAGGAAGAAGGCTTTGAAATCGGAGATACCGAAAGTCCTATCATACCTCTCTATGTAAGAGACATCGAGAAGACCTTTATGGTTACCAAGCTGGCCTTTGACAACGGTGTGTTCATCAACCCCGTTATCCCACCAGCCTGCGCACCACAGGATACGCTGGTAAGATTTGCCCTTATGGCATCTCACACCCAAGAACAGGTTGAGCGCGGTGTTCAGATATTGAAGAAAGCATTCAAAGAACTTGAGATAATCAAGTAACAATAATGACAAACAATCGGAATAAGCTGATAGAACGACGTTCTGTCAGCTTATTTCTTTTCAAGATAAAGAGAGTCACGATTATTTGTTCGTTTCAATTATTATTACTAACTTTGCTGCGTAAATATACATATTATAATAAAGTATAAGTTATGCTTACATTAAAACTTATCAGTGAAGAAACCGAGCGCGTGGTGCGCGGGTTGGAAAAGAAACACTTCAAAGGTGCTCGTGAAGCCATCGAGAAGGTACTGGAGTACGACAAGCTACGTCGTGAAACCCAGCAGAAATTAGACAACAACAAGCAACAACAGAACCTGCTGTCCAAGCAGATAGGCCAGTTGATGAAAGACGGCAAGAAGGACGAGGCCTATTCGACCAAGGAACAAGTTGCCGAGCTCAAATGTACCGACAAGGCTCTGCAAGAGATTATGGCAAAGGCACAGCAGGATATGACAGACATACTGCTCACCATCCCTAACATACCCAACGACGACGTGCCCGAAGGCAAGGATGCCGCTGACAACGTGGTAGTCAAAGAAGGAGGCCCCATGCCCGAACTTCCCGAAGACGCTCCTTGCCACTGGGATTTGCTCAAGAAATATAATCTGGTTGATTTTGACCTCGGCGTCAAGATTACCGGCGCCGGTTTCCCTCTCTATATCGGCAAGATGGCACGTTTCCAGCGCGCTCTCGAGGCTTTCTTCCTCGACGAGGCCCGCAAGAGCGGTTATCTGGAGATACAGCCTCCCTACGTAGTGAACGAAGCCAGCGGATATGGCACCGGCCAGCTGCCCGACAAGGAAGGCCAGATGTATCACGCCAATCTGGACAATCTCTATCTCATCCCTACTGCTGAAGTTCCTGTTACCAACATTTTCAGAGACGAGATACTGGACGAGAAGGACCTGCCCATCAAGCGCTGCGCCTATTCAGCCTGTTTCCGTCGTGAAGCAGGAAGCTATGGCAAGGACGTGAGAGGTCTCAACCGTCTCCACCAGTTTGACAAGGTTGAAATTGTACGCATCGACACTCCCGAACATTCATACCAAAGTCTGAACGAAATGCTCGACCATGTAGAGGGTCTGCTGAAGAAGCTGGAGCTCCCCTATCATATTCTGCGTCTGTGCGGCGGCGACATGAGTTTCACCTCTGCCATCTGCTATGACTTCGAAGTATGGAGCGCTGCACAAAAGCGTTGGCTTGAGGTTTCGTCAGTATCCAACTTTGAGAGTTATCAGGCCAACCGCCTGCACTGCCGTTTCCGTCGCAATGACACTAAGAAGATAGAAATCTGCCACACACTCAATGGCTCGGCCCTGGCTCTTCCACGTATTGTAGCCGCTATCATTGAGAACAACCAGACACCTGAAGGCATCCGCGTTCCTCGTGTACTGGTACCCTACTGCGGCTTCGAGATGCTCGACGACAAGAATTTCTAATTCCACCTTATTATATATGGGGTAAGGGCAAATAGCCCTTCCCCACTTGTTAACAACAAGAAATCATCATTCCACCATGTTCAAACTTATTTCCAAAAAACAATATTCAGAGAGAGTATTCTGCCTTGAAATAGAAGCGCCGCTTATAGCAAGAAGCTGCAAAGCCGGCAACTTCATCATCATCCGCGTCGACAAGAACAGCGAACGCGTACCCTATACTATCGCCATGTCTGATGCCGACAAAGGAACCCTTACTCTGGTAGTACAAGAAGTAGGTCTCTCTTCTACCAAATTGTGCCGATTGGAACCAGGGGCATATATAGAAGACGTAGTAGGCCCGTTGGGAACTCCATCAAAAATCGAGAACTACGGAACCGTGCTTTGTGCTGGAGGCGGCATTGGAATAGCCGCAATATTACCGATTCTTACTGCGCTGAAAAAAGCCGGTAACCGAGTAGTATCGGTACTGGCCGGTCGCACAAAGGAACTGGTGATAATGGTGGACGAAGTCGCCCAATACTCAGACGAGGTCATCATCATGACCGACGATGGTTCGTGGGGCGAAAAAGGTGTGGTCACCGCAGGTATGGAAAAGGTCATCAAGCGCGAGCATGTCGACAAGGTGCTTGCCATCGGACCTCCCATCATGATGAAGTTCTGTTCCTTGATGGCACAAAAGTACAATATCCCTAACGACGTCTCTCTGAACACGATTATGGTAGACGGAACCGGCATGTGTGGAGCATGCCGACTGACTATTGGCGGAAAGACGAAGTTTGTATGTATCGACGGCCCTGAGTTTAACGGCAACCTTGTAGATTGGGATGAAATGTTCAAGCGTATGGGTACTTTCAAGGCCGTTGAACGCGTGGAGATGGAACACTATGCCGAACACGCAACTATTCCCGTAGCTGAAGAGAAAGAGAGCTGTGATGACAACAATAGCTGCAAGTGTAACAATACTGCCGAAGCATGCGACCTCACAGACCGCAACGCTGCATGGCGTGAAGAACTGAGAAAGGCGAAGAGTGCCAAAGAGCGCAAAACGATTGCCCGTGTGGTAATGCCCGAACTGGATGCCACCTATCGCGCCACAACACGACTGGAAGAGGTCAACAAAGGCCTCACCAAAGAGATGGCTCTCGTTGAGGCTCAACGCTGTCTGGACTGTGCCAAGCCTGGATGCGTGGAAGGTTGTCCTGTAAGTATCAACATCCCCTCATTCATCAAGAATATAGAGCGCGGCGAATTCCTCGCTGCAGCCAAGGTGCTGAAACAAACCTCGGCTCTGCCCGCCGTATGTGGCCGCGTATGCCCCCAGGAGAAACAGTGTGAAAGCAAATGTATCCATCTCAAGATGAACGAACCGGCTGTGGCCATAGGTTATCTTGAGCGTTTCGCCGCCGATTATGAACGTGAAAGCAATAGTATCGCACTGCCGGATATGGCACCTAAGAACGGCATCAAAGTAGCGGTTGTCGGTTCGGGTCCTGCCGGTCTGAGTTTCGCTGGCGAAATGGCCAAGCACGGCTTTCACGTACATGTATTCGAGGCACTTCACGAAATTGGCGGAGTGCTGAAGTATGGTATTCCCGAATTCCGTTTGCCCACTAAGATTGTCGATGTTGAGATAGACAATCTTCGCAAGATGGGCGTGGAATTCCAAACCGACTGTATTGTAGGCAAGACCATAACAGTAGAGCAGCTCGAAGAACAGGGATTCAAGGGGATATTCGTCGCTTCAGGCGCAGGATTACCCAACTTCATGAACATTCCTGGCGAAAACTACATCAATATTATGTCATCCAACGAGTATCTGACCCGTGTAAATCTGATGGATGCCGCCAATGAACGGACAGACACACCCATGAATATCGGCAAGAAAGTGCTGGTAGTAGGCGGCGGAAACACGGCAATGGACTCTTGTCGCACGGCAAAGCGCTTGGGAGCAGATGTCACCCTCGCCTACCGCAGGTCGGAGACAGAGATGCCTGCCCGTCTGGAAGAAGTAAAGCATGCCAAAGAGGAAGGCATCAACTTCCTTACACTCCATAATCCCAAAGAATATCTGGCTGATGAAGAAGGACGCGTGAAGGCTGCCGTACTCGATATCATGAAGCTGGGCGAACCCGACGCAAGCGGAAGAAGAAGCCCTATAGCTACTGGGGAAACACTGACAATAGAATGTGACCAGGTAATTGTTGCTGTGGGCGTATCGCCCAACCCACTTGTACCCAAGTCGATACCCGGCTTGGAACTGGGGCGAAAGAATACCATCGTCGTGAACGAACAGATGCAGAGCAGTCGTCCAGAACTGTATGCTGGCGGCGATATAGTAAGAGGTGGCGCTACCGTAATTCTGGCAATGGGCGACGGGCGTCGCGCTGCCAAGAACATGGCTGAGCGCCTAATCAACATGTCTAACGACAACAAGTAAAGAAAAGATAATGAACGGGTTGTACACCATCATTCTACTTATACTGAGCAACGTATTTATGACATTGGCTTGGTACGGCCATCTGAAAATACAGGAAACCGGCCTCTCACGCGACTGGCCCCTAATTGGGGTTATCGTCTTCTCGTGGTCTATCGCATTCTTGGAATACTGCTGTCAGGTTCCAGCCAATCGCATAGGTTATGATGGCAATGGAGGCCCATTCTCGCTCGTACAGCTCAAGGTGATTCAAGAATGCGTCAGTCTGGTCGTGTTTGCCATTATAGCCAACATCCTCTTCCAAGGCCAGAACTTGCACTGGAACCACATTCTTGCTTTTCTGCTCATTATCTGTGCAGTTTATCTTGTGTTTATGAAATAGTATAACCATTATGAAGAAACTGATTATATTGATGATGCTCATCTCCGCTTGTGTATCAACACAAGCCCAAAAGCATCGCAGAGTTAAACGGCCGGCTGTCAAGGTGTCGACAGAGCCATCTCCCGAAGAGAAGCTATACGCATCCATGTTGCCATCAACCGCAAAAATCATGTTTATTGACAGTCTGGTGGTAGACAGAGACTCGTTTCTGACAAAGATTCCTCTCAATAAGGAGTCTGGCGAAATCATGTCTTACAACAAATTCTTCAACAAGGCCAAGAAAACATCAGTAATGATGTCGGTCTATATCAATGAATTTGGAGACCAAGCCTATTATGCGGAAGAAGACACTGTCAGAGGGAATAAGCTCTATCGCTTGGACTGGCTTGGCGAGAAATGGGGTAAACGCACCAAGGTAGAAGGCATCGACTCTGCCTTCCATCAAATCAATTATCCGTTTGTCTTGTCTGACGGTATCACTCTATTCTTCTCGGCAAAGGGAGCCAACAGTGTTGGCGGTTACGATATCTTCACAACTACATTCGACAGCGACAGTGGCAAGTTCTATGAGCCCCAGAATTATGGTTTCCCCTTCAATTCCACAGCCAATGACTACTTCCTTGCCATAGACGAGTATGACAATATAGGATGGTTGGTAAGCGACCGCAACCAGCCAGAGGGCAAGGTGTGTATCTATACTTTCATCCCACCTACTCTCCGCAAAAGTTTTGAGGAGGATGACTTGACGGAAGATGAGCTCAAGAAGTATGCCAATATCCAAAGCATCGCCGACACATGGAAATTTGGTAACCGCGCAGAAGGACTGCAAAAGAAGGCCAATCTACTGGAACGACAGGCTGCCAAGTCAAGTGACGAGTATTTCTCCTTTGTCATCAATGACAAGCTAGTCTATCATCGCCTGGATAACTTCAAGAGCAAAGCAAACCGCCAGCAATTCCTGATGCTCAACGGACAAAAGGCACTCTATCGCAAAAAGATGGAAGAGCTTGACAAGATGAGGCTGAATTATGAAAGTCTCTCGAAAGCACAGAAAGCAAAAGTATCTACTGACATCATCAATAAAGAACAAGAAACAGAACAACTGCTCAACACAATTACTGAGACAGAAAAGAGAATAAGAAACTCTGAGAACAAACTTATTAACAGATAACTATTATGAAGTATTTTGCTGAATCTGAATTAATTATTAACCCAGATGGTAGCATTTTCCATCTGCACGTTAAGCCTGAACAGCTCGCTGACAAGATTATTCTCGTTGGCGACCCTGGCAGAGTTGCACTGGTTGCCTCTCATTTTGAGACCAAGGAGTGTGAAGTAGAAAGCAGAGAGTTCAAAACCATCACAGGTACATATAAAGGAAAACGTATCACTGTACAAAGCACAGGTATTGGCTGTGACAACATCGATATCGTTGTGAATGAGATGGACGCCTTGGCCAACATTGACTTCAAGACGAGACACGAGAAGGAAACCTTCAAGCAACTCACATTTGTACGTATTGGTACATGCGGCGGTCTCCAGCCATACACACCTGTTGGAACATTTGTTGCCAGCGTGAAAAGCATCGGTTTCGACGGATTGCTCAACTTCTATGCCGGACGTAACGACGTATGCAACCTCGAACTTGAGGAGGCATTTAAGAAGCACATGAATTGGAGTCCACTTCTCTCTGCGCCCTACGTGATTGATGGTGATAAAGAGTTGGTAGACCGCATTGCTGGAGAAGATATGGTAAGAGGCATAACCATCGCATGTGGTGGTTTCTTCGGCCCCCAGGGTCGTGAATTGAGAATTCCTCTGGCAGACCCTCATCAGAACGAGAAGGTAGAGAGCTTTGTATATGGCGACTTGCGCATAACCAATTTTGAAATGGAATCCAGCGCGCTCGCCGGCCTCTCCGCTCTCATGGGCCACAAAGCCATGACTTGCTGTATGGTAATTGCCAACAGGGTGGCCAAGGAAGCTAATGCTAATTACAAGAATTCTATCGACAATCTTATCATAGAAGTACTTGATAGAATCTAGTCTGACCTGACAGACATCTCGTATAAAACGAACAGCGTCATACTATTGTCCTACGTGAGAAACAAGAGACAACGGTATGACGCTGATAGAATATAGCAACACCACCATCGGCGTGGATATATATTAGAGGTACATATACATATTTATTATATAGATGATGAACAACGATACTATATGCGCTCTGGCCACACCTGCAGGCGGAGCCATCTCACTCATAAGAATCAGCGGTGACAGAGCGATTGACATTGCTGACATGGTGTTTATATCAAGCTCGAAGAGGCCTCTAAAATCTGCACGCCCAAACACAATACATTTCGGCAACATCATAGACTCCAACGGCGAGGTTGTCGATGAAGTCCTTGTTAGTGTATTCCATGCACCCCATTCCTATACAGGAGAAGATTCTATTGAAATCTCATGCCATGGGTCTACGTTCATAGCCGCCACGATTCTTAGAATGCTTATTGAAAAAGGCTGTCGCCAAGCTACACCCGGAGAATACACTATGCGCGCTTACCTCAATGGGAAAATGGACCTTAGTCAGGCAGAAGCCGTGGCAGACCTCATTGCGTCTACCAATAAAGCGACTCATAAAATAGCCATGTCCCAGCTCAAAGGTCACTTCAGCAACGACTTGGCCATACTTCGTGACAAGCTGTTGAAAATCACGTCTCTGCTTGAACTCGAGCTTGACTTCTCCGACCATGAGGAATTAGAATTTGCTGAGCGGGGAGAATTGCTTGCTTTGGCCGAAAGCATTGAGAACAAGATTGATAGTCTGTGCAAATCATTCGAGAGTGGCAAGGCCATCAAGGAAGGCGTCGCCGTTGCAATCATAGGCAAGACAAACGTTGGCAAGAGCACGTTGCTTAACAGGTTGTTAGGAGAAGATAGAGCCATCGTCAGCGACATCCACGGCACCACTCGCGATGTGATTGAGGACGCTACGACTATTAATGGCATCAAGTTTAGGTTTATTGATACCGCCGGTATCCGAACTACAGATGATGCCATTGAACAACTTGGAATTGAACGAACATTCGAGAAACTTAAGCAGGCGACCATCATACTCTGGCTGACCGACAAAGACACCTTTGACGAAGAAGAGCAAACTGCAATCGACGCCATTGATACCAATCAGAAGGTTATCATCGTCCGGAATAAAATTGACCACAACGCCTACACCCAGTCTCCCACTCAAGCCAAAGGCGTATTCCGCCAGATTGGCATCAGTGCCAAGTACGGTACGAATCTGGAAGAACTGAAACAAGCCATATACCAGGCCGCCAACATTCCCGAGATACATGAAAACGACTATCTCGTCACTTCCGCCCGTCATTACTATTCGCTACGCCAGTCTCAAGAAGCATTGCAGAGAGTAATCGAAGGTCTCTCCGCAAATCTTTCAGGCGACCTTATAAGCGAAGACCTACGCCAAGTCCTCTTTCATCTTTCCGAAATCACGGGCAATACCATCACCACGGATGAAGTCCTTGGCAATATCTTCTCTCATTTCTGCATCGGCAAGTAGAGTCACACAGCATTTGCATTTTCAAGCATTTATAGATGGTCGGAATTAAAGATTTGGGCATGAAGAAAATACTATTCTTACACGGTTTCTTTGCCACAGGCAGTTGCCCGATGGCGAAAGCCCTGCAAGAGGCTTTCGTGGGGAAGGCGGTGGTGCTGACTCCCGACTTGCCACTCCATCCCAGGGAGGCATTGAAAGCGATCAGCACCATTATCGACCGGGAGCAGCCCGACTTGCTTTTGGGCAACAGCTGCGGAGCTTTTCTTGCGCAGATGCTTGCACCTGTGGTGGACATCCCTGCCCTACTCGGCAACCCACATTTCAAGATGACGGAGTTTCTGAAAGAGCGCATCGGCGAGCATGAATACAAGGCGCCACGAAGAGACGGCAATCAGCGACTGGTGATTGACGAGGCGCTAATTGCGGAGTTTGCTGAGCTGGAAGCCATACAGTTTGCCCATTGCAACCCATATTACAAGAATCGTGTGTGGGGACTTTTTGGTGAGAAGGACACACTGGCTAACTTCTCGCCTCTTTTTCTGGAGCACTACAGCAACGCCTTCCACTTTCCTGGCGGCCACACTCCTACAGAACAGGAAGTGAAGACCTGGTACGCTCCTCTTGCCACCAAAATACTCATAGAGTTTTCTGAATACTATAATGAACACTTTGCATAGTTGCCTCTCCTACTATCTTCTTGCCATCAATGCTGTTACGTTCATAGTATACGGCATTGATAAATACGAGGCCAAGAAAGCGATGTGGCGCATTTCGGAAGCCACACTTTTGATGCTGGCTGTCCTCGGTGGAAGCATCGGAGCATGGATCGCCATGCGAGTTTGGCGCCATAAGACGATGCACAAGAAATTCAAATATGGCATTCCTGTCATTCTTTTGATACAGATTGCCCTGATAGCGTATATGCACATACCTATGTGGAGCCATATTTCTTGAGGTAATATGGCTAAGGCTATAGATTACCCTGCCGACACACGTAACAAGAGCCGAATATGGTTTATTCAACTATGCCTTGCAAGAAGAAGAAAGACCGAATGTCATCAAGCCTACATTATAAACTGACAAGCCTTCGATGAAGATGACAAGGACCACAGCCCAGAGCAGTAGAAACGCAGTACCGATCTGTGTAGTAAACCAGAAGCCCGCCTTCACTCTATCGTATACTGGAGTTAAAATAAACAGTAGTTAAATCTACACGAAAAGTGTCTGGTTTCCACCAAAGCCGTTTCTATGACTAATAAAACGCGACTGCTTGGCTTTCCGCGAAACACTGGTGACCATCTGTTCTGCGTTGCTGCAGCTTGCGTGTGGAGTCAATATGATGGCTATACGCATGTTTTCGTTGCTGATTACTACAATTATCGTACGTCAACTTTTGATTTTTAGCAAAGTAAACGTTACAGCTTATCGCTAATCGCCAGATTAGAATACCAACATTTTTTAACATGATAAAATCAAGATTAGCTGATATTTTCCGTTATTTGAGTACATTGAGACTATTAGCAGCCAACTACAACTATAAAATGACTAATATGAAAAAAGGCGTAGCCTGTTTACAGTATTATAAGTCGCCTTGCGGAGAGATGGTATTGGCTTCTGTTGATGATGAATTGTGCCTATGCGACTGGAACGACATGCCTTGTTCTGAGCGCAATATGAGACGAGTCATGCGGATGATGCGTGTAGAATTTACAAGACGCAGTTCGAATGTTATACAACGGGCCATGGGGCAACTGGATGAATACTTCACAGGAAGCCGCATGACCTTTGACATCCCATTGCATCTCTGCGGAACCGAGTTTCAGAAGCGAGTGTGGCTGTCACTGCCCTACATTCCTTACGGAGAGACCAGAAGCTACAAGGACATTGCTGTAGGCATCGGTCAACCGAATGCCGTGAGAGCGGTGGCACAGGCCATCGGAGCCAATGCCATCTCCATCCTCGTTCCTTGCCATAGAGTAATCGGATGCAACCATACTCTGACCGGTTATGCCGGCGGACTGGATGCCAAGAAGAAACTACTGGAGTTGGAGCGTCGAGAGTCATTCACGCAGCCATACTTGTGACGCCAAGCAAATGCCAACTCATATTGTCTTTTATCACCCATAAATTATTGCCAAACTAAACCAAACTTACCGCGATGGCTTTTGTGGGGAAATGGGGGTTGGAATTATTTCTTTCAGGCTGCGAAATAATCGGTTCCGGGTCTGAATTCATAGTTTCGCCTTGTGAAACTGATTTTACGATGACTATACTATAGAATTGGCATCGCTGTGACAGGAACTGCCTTACGGCGCAGAAGACATCTTTCATGGTATAGGTCAAGTTTTTGGCCATATTGCTTGCATATTTCAAGGATTTTTTAGAATTTTGTAAAAAGGTATTGACGAACGAAGTTTCGGTGCATGCACCGATGACCTGCAGCCCTGTATGGCTGACCTCGGACATACCCAAATAAAATCCAAAGAACACGCGAGAGAATATGCAGATACTATTGGCCAATGCAAAAATCATGTTTGACAAGGCGGAGAGGCCACCTCTCACTACCCCACTCTTCCAATCGACCGCCGACACTCTGGCTGCCGAAATGGCGAGAATGGACGTGGACGAACTGGCACGCCAACTGGACTGCAGCCACAAGATAGCTGCCGAAAACCTGAAGCGATATCACGCCTATGCCACAGCGACCAAGCTGCCAGCGATACTTGCCTACAACGGGCAGGCATACAAGCACCTCAGAGCTGCCTCACTGAGCGATGCAGCCTTAGGATATGCGCAGAAACACCTCTGGATAACATGCTTTCTCTATGGCATACTTCGTCCCATGGACGGTATCGTGCCCTATCGCATGGAGCATTGTGTATCATTAGATGCCACCAATGACAAACCGGTCAATCTGTTTTGGAAGGCTGACAGAGGTGCTCATAGACAGCGTGAAGATGGACGACGGTATTCTGATACACCTCTCGACCGAAGAATATGAGCATCTGTTCGACTGGAAGAGAGTCTGCCAGGAGGTGAGAGTCATCCATCCCTTGTTCTATGTGCGACAGCGAGACGGCCGTCTCAAGATGCAGGCCGTGTGGGCCAAGTCGTGCCGTGGAGCAATGGTAAGATACATAGCTAACAACCAACTGGTCAGCCCTGCAGAATTGACCACATTCAGTTACGAAGGATTCGAATACGCGCCCCACATGGGCGACGAGGCCTTCCCCCATTTCGTCAGAGAACTATAACCCAATACACCACAACCATGACTATAGGAGATAAAATTCCAGAGATTCTTGGCATAGACCAAGACGGACACGAAATTAAAGCGAGCGACTATCGCGGTCGCAAGATAGTGCTTTACAGCTATCCCAAAGCCAACACCAGCGGATGCACAGCCGAAGCCTGTTCGCTGCAAGCGCACAAGGAAGAGCTGGCTGCCGCCGGCTACGAGATTATCGGCGTAAGCAAGGACAAGCAAGCTCTCCAGAAGAAGTTTGCCGATGCCCACGGCCTGCAGTTCCCTCTCATTGCCGACACTGAGACCACCCTGCTGCAGCAGCTCGGCTGTTGGGGCGAGAAGGTAGCTTGTGGCCGCCACACCATCGGCATCCTGCGTACTACGTATCTCGTAAACGAAGAAGGCATCATCGAAAAGATTTTCACTCCCAAGGAAATCAAGACCAAGATACACGCCGAGCAGATACTTGACGCTATCAATGCCGCCGAGTAGCATCGTCCGGCGATGGCGGTCGGTGGTGGTTTCTGTCATCGTCTGCCTGAATGGGCATGGCGAGTTAGCCTTCGTCATGACCAAGTCCGTCGCCGTGGCAGCATAAGCGAGCGGAAACAGGAGAGCAGCCATCTCGACGAACGCAAACGTGCGCAGCGGAAAGGCAAACGAAACCCTTGAGGGCATATTGCATGTCATGCGAGCGGCTGAGACAATGGCGCTGTCACCAACTCTAACAAAAAGCATTATGGACATCAAGAAGATTATAAACCCATGGACGGGTATGGAAGGCTACAACTGCATCGGCTGTGCCCCAGACAATCCCTTCGGCGTACACCTCTGTTTCTATGAGGACGGAGAGGACATCATAAGCAAGTGGAAGCCATCAGCCAACTATCAGGGGTGGCTCAACACCCTGCATGGAGGCATACAGGCGCTGCTGCTCGACGAAGTATGCGGCTGGGTAGTCATGCGCAAGCTGCAGACCACCGGTGTGACATCGAAAATGGAAACCCGCTACAAGCGGCCGATATCGACAGACGACACGGAGCTTACTATCAGGGCACACATACGCGAGCAGAGGCGCAATATCGTCGCCATCGACGCAACGCTCACCGACTCGGCCGGCAACATCTGCACCGAAGCCACTTGCACCTACTTCTCCTTCCCTCGTGAGAAGGCTGAAAGAGACATGCACTTCGTATCCTGCAAAGTGGAGGGCGAAGAGTAATGATACAACAAGTGGAATTTGCGCTCGCCGCCAAGCACCGCGGATGTCACCTCGTGACCTGCGAAATCATCGACAGGCTGCCCAAGCCGCTCCCCAAGACCGGGCTGCTCAATCTCTTTGTCAAGCACACCTCCTGCGCACTAAGTATCAATGAGAATGCCGACCCCGACGTGCGCTCGGATATGGAGAAAATCATGAACCACATCGTCAGGGAGAACGAGCCTTACTACGACCATGTGCTGGAGGGTGCCGACGACATGCCGGCCCATGCCAAGAGTTCGCTCTTTGGCGTCAGCCTCAGCATCCCCATCACCGACGGAAGGCTCAACCTCGGTACGTGGCAGGGCATCTATCTCTGCGAGTTCAGAGACTATGGTGGGCCGCGACGGATTGTGGCTACTATATATGAATAGGTATAGCAGAGAGCTGTAGACCCATGCCACCAACATTCAAGAAAAGATAACTCAAACATCTACTAAATAATGAAAGCATATACATACATCGAAAAAGGCAGATTTGCCCTGACCGAGAAACCGAAACCATCGATACAGGAGTCTACCGACGCTCTGGTGAGAGTAACGCTGAGCAGCATCTGCACCAGCGACCTCCACATCAAGCACGGCAGCGTGCCGAGAGCCGTTCCGGGCATCACCGTAGGCCACGAGATGGTGGGAGTGGTCGAGGCTGTGGGCAAGGATGTGAACAAAGTAAAGGTCGGCGACCGCGTCACGGTCAACGTAGAGACGTTCTGCGGTGAGTGTTTCTACTGCAAGCATGGCTACGTGAACAACTGCACCTCACCCAATGGCGGTTGGGCCTTGGGATGCAGGATAGATGGCGGACAGACCGAATATGTACGCGTTCCGCTGGCCGACCAAGGGCTAAACCGTATTCCGGATGGCGTATCAGACGAACAGGCATTATTCACTGGCGACATACTTGCCACTGGCTTCTGGGCTGCACGTATCAGCGAAATATCCGAAGACGACACCGTGCTCATCATCGGAGCCGGCCCAACCGGTATCTGCACACTGCTCTGCGTCATGCTCAAGCATCCCAAGCGCATCATCGTGTGCGAAAAGTCGGAAGAGCGCCTCGCCTTTGTTAAGGAGCATTACCCCGATGTGCTGCTTACCGTTCCCGAAGACTGCGAGGACTTCGTCAGATCCCATAGCGACAACGGTGGCGCCGACAGAGTGCTGGAAGTGGCTGGAGGCAAGAATACCTTCGCGCTGGCTTGGAAATGCGCTCGTCCCAATGCCATTGTCACTGTCGTGGCACTCTACGACGAACCTCAGACTCTGCCCCTACCCGATATGTATGGCAAAAACCTCACCTTCAAGACCGGTGGCGTAGACGGATGCGACTGCGAAGAGATACTCCGTCTCATCGAGCAAGGCAAGATTGACACCACGCCGCTTATCACTCATCGCTTCCCCCTCGGCGAGATAGAAGAGGCGTACCGGATATTCGAAAACAAGGAAGAGGGCGTGATAAAAGTAGCGATTTATAGCCCAGACTGTGAGCGTTGACCACTCTATAGTTCGGGGGCTATCCTCGGCTGCCGCAAGATTATGTCCGCAATGTGCCCTGGTCGTACATTGCGGCTTTTCTTTGATATTCCCCCGCCCCATAAGCACTATAACATCCGCATAGGACGCTGGGCAAGATGTGGAGAAATGACTTTTTAGGGTATCTATCAACACTTTTTTCCTCATATCAAGCGTACGAATAATTATTTTTAACTAAATTTGCAACGCTAATAATTATGATTGCGATATGATTACATTCCCCTGCGCCAAGATTAATCTTGGCCTCAATATTGTAAACAAGCGGAGCGACGGGTATCATGAGCTCCAGACGGTGTTCTATCCCACTAAGCTCACTGATACCTTGGAAATCAAACGCATGGATGACGAATTTCCCGTAGACACTGCATGCGACCTCAAAATCTATGGTATTCCCGTTGCCTGTAACGAGCAAGACAATCTGGTGGTCAAGGCATACAACCTGATTGCCCAGGACTACGACCTTCCACGCATCCACGCCCACCTCTTCAAACAGATACCATCTCAGGCAGGACTTGGAGGTGGCTCGAGCGATGCTGCTTACATGATACGTCTGCTGGACGAGCGGTTCAGGTTGAATATGGGCAACGCAGAGATGGAGCGCTATGCAGCCAGATTGGGTGCCGACTGCGCCTTCTTCATCACAGCCGAGCCGTCGTATGCCACGGGTATCGGAGAGATACTCGAACCGACCGACGGGCCATGGGATGCGCTTGAAACCTACTACATAGGTATCGTCAAACCAGACATTGCCATCTCTACGAAGGAAGCCTTTGCCCACATTGTCCCACAAATGCCAGCCAAGTGTTGTCGCGACATTGTCAGACAGCCCATCGAGACTTGGCGCGACGAACTCACAAACGATTTTGAGAAACCGCTATTTGCCCTGCATCCCGAACTTGCCGACATCAAGCAGCGCCTGTATCAGGAGGGAGCCATCTATGCACAGATGAGTGGCAGCGGCAGTGCGCTCTTTGGCATCTTCGACCACAAGGTTGATATCGGTCGTGCGTTCGATGGCATGTTCACTTTCTTTGACAAACTCTGAGACACGACAATGAAAGACAATCGATACGAACTGTTCCCCATCGTTGACGAAGAAGGCCACTTCCTCGGCACCATATCCAGAGGCCACGCCCACGATGGCTGCAAGATACTCCACCCAGTGGTCCATCTGCACGTAATCAATGACAACGGGGACATATACCTCCAGCGCCGTCCCGAATGGAAGGATATCCAGCCTGGAAAATGGGACACCGCATGCGGAGGTCATGTTGACTTGGGCGAACACATCGAAGACGCCCTACGCAGAGAGGTAAAAGAAGAGATAGGTATAAGCGACTTTGTGCCGGAGTTCGTCACCCGCTACGCATACGAAAGCACGACCGAATACGAGTTGGTCAACGTCTATTTGTGCCATTATCGCGGCACGATTGTCCCTGACCGCGACGAGCTCGACGGAGGTAGATACTGGAGCATCCATGAGATAGAGCAAGCCATCGGTAACGGCATCTTGACTCCTAACTTTGAAAGCGAATACGTCACTTATCTCCAACCTTACCTCGTTCATCATAAGAGAAAATAACCACGGAATGAATTAAAATATGTTTTTTTTCTCTGATTTGAATGTTTATTAGTAACTTTGCACGAGTTTAGACAATAGAAAACATAAGATATTCGATTATGAGTAAACAAGTAGAAAAGATCAAAGAGCTGATTGCGAAGCGCGAGCAAGCACGTCTTGGAGGTGGCGAAAAGGCAATCGAAAAGCAGCATGCACGTGGCAAATATACAGCTCGTGAGCGTATAGACATGCTCTTGGACGAAGACAGCTTCGAGGAGTACGATATGTTCAAGCTCCACAGATGCCACAACTTCGGCATGGACAAGAAGCAGTATATGGGCGATGGCGTGGTTGCGGGAAGCGGAACCATCGACGGTCGCTTGGTGTATGTATATGCACAGGACTTCACTGTAAATGGCGGTTCTCTCTCTGAGACCATGGCGCAAAAGATTTGCAAGGTGATGGATATGGCTATGACTATGGGAGCCCCCGTTATCTGCATGAACGACTCTGGTGGCGCCCGCATCCAGGAGGGTATCTGCGCGCTTGCCGGATATGGCGAGATTTTCGAGCGCAACATCCTGGCATCAGGAGTAGTTCCCCAGATTAGCGCCATCCTTGGTCCCTGCGCCGGTGGAGCCGTATATTCACCCGCTCTTACCGACTTCATCATCATGAAGGAGCAGACCAGCTATATGTTCCTTACCGGCCCGAAGGTAGTAAAGACCGTTACAGGCGAGGACATTGACGCCGAGCATCTGGGAGGTGCCAGCGTACATGCCACCAAGAGTGGTGTGACCACCTTTACCGCAAAGACCGAGGAGGAGTGCATGGATATGATTAAGGCACTGCTGTCTTACATTCCTTCCAATAACATGGAAGAAGCGCCAAGATGCGAGTGCGACGACCCCATTGACCGTAAGGCCGACCTGCTCAACGAGATTATCCCCGAGGATCCCAACCAGGCCTACGACATGTACAAGGTCATCACAGCCATTACCGACAACGGAGATTTCTTTGAGGTTCAGCCCAAGTTCGCCAAGAACATCATCACCGGCTTTGCTCGCTTCAACGGCCAGAGCGTGGGTATCGTAGCCAACCAGCCTTCTGCATACGCTGGCGTGCTCGATGTAAACGCTTCTCGTAAGGGTGCACGCTTTGTACGTTTCTGCGACGCATTCAACATTCCAATCGTATCACTGGTAGACGTACCCGGTTTCCTTCCTGGTACAGGACAGGAGTATAATGCAGTAATTCTGCACGGAGCACAGTTGCTCTACGCTTACGGCGAAGCTACAGTGCCAAAGATTACCATCACACTGCGCAAGAGCTATGGTGGTTCGCACATCGTAATGGGTTGCAAGCAGCTGCGTGCTGACCTCAATTTCGCATGGCCTTCATCAGAGATAGCCGTAATGGGTGCCAGCGGTGCAGTAGCCGTATTGTGCGCCCGCGAGGCCAAAGCCAAGAAGGAGGCAGGCGAGGATGTAAACGCATTCTTGGCCGAGAAGGAAGAGGAATACACAGAGATGTTTGCCAATCCGTATCAGGCAGCCCAGTATGGTTACATTGATGATGTGATTGAGCCTCGCAACACCCGCTTCCGTATATGCCGCGGTCTGGCTCAGCTGGCTACCAAGAAGCAGTCATTACCAGCAAAGAAACATGGCTGTATGCCAATGTAATCAAAGGAGAAACGAATATGGACAAAAATGCTTATGCAGCCATCGCCATGGCACTCTATGAATACAGCGGCAACAACGTGCATGACAAGGAGCCAGGTATCATTACCATCAAGCCACGTCACACTTTGTGGAATGCGAAGTTCTTAGGTGTAACACCAAAACCATAACAGACAAAATGAAAGAATTCAAATATACCATAGAAGGCAAAGAGTACGAAGTTACCATTGCCGCTATAGACGAGAACAATGTGGCTGACATCACCGTAAACGGCGAGAGCTACAAGGTACAGATAGAAAAGGAAGCCGAGCCTGAGAAGAAGAAGGTAGTGCTGGGACAGCCCGTAGAGGCAGCTGCCGACGACGCACCCGCAGCTACCAACGTGAACACTTCCAATGCTATCAAGGCCCCACTGCCTGGCACCATCACTCAGATTTGCGTAGAGGTGGGTCAGGAAGTAAAGGCCGGTGACACTCTGGTAGTGCTTGAGGCTATGAAGATGGCCAACAACATCGAGGCCGAGGCCGACGGTAAGGTTACTGCCATCTGCGTGAAGCCCGGACAGGCCGTACTGGAAGAAGACGCACTGGTTGTCGTAGAATAATAGAACAACAATACTACCGCCAAGAGGCATGGAGAGTCAGCAGACTGTCCATGCCTTTTTTCATTTATTTTCAGAAACTCCGTGATTATATTGGCAATAGCAATATCATTGGTTATGAGAAGCCTGAAGCCATTTCTCTAAACCGTCACGACAACCAGAGACTATGACGAGAAAGACAGCATCGCAATGAGGCGTGCGGCTGATTTCTCCATAACAGACGAGGCAGAGAAGGACGACCATGAAAGCCTGGCGGAAAAGTCTATCATGACAGCGACCAAGTATAAAGAAGAAGCGAAGTTGGAAATAGAGAAATCGTGATTGGAAACAATGATTGCAAAGCGCGAAATGACCATATCACAGTTTGAAATACACTATAAAGCCATCAGGAGCATGTTGCCTTTACGATCATTCACAGAGCTGCCATCCACTGACGACGCGACACTATGTTCGCCGGAGTAGCACACCGCCTACACGATGCTAAAATCGCCGGATTTCGGCACAGAAACGATGCCTCTGCTTGCACTGACTGACACAATTCCCATGCCGAAAGCAAAGGCGGAGCGCACGACTATAATTGGAGTTCCAGAAACGACCAAAAACGTCCCAAAGCAAGCAATTAACTGAAAATTAACCAATTTTAGGGTTGCTTTTGTTTGATTTTAGAAGAAAAAGGGTCTATTCCCGTTTTTTTTTCGTACCTTTGCAGCCAAATGTGGAAACACATAAAATGCATTAATACACATATTATGGCAAAGAAAGTACTATTCGTCAACCAGGAAATCAATCCTTACCTCCCCGAGTCCGCAATGTCAATCATTGGCCGCGACTTACCTCGCATGACTCAAGACGCCGGCTTTGAGATACGCACATTTATGCCCAAGTGGGGCGTCATCAATGAGCGCCGTGGCCAGCTCCACGAGGTTATCAGACTGTCTGGAATGAATTTGGTCATCGACGACACCGACCATCCACTGATTATAAAGGTTGCGTCAATACCCACTTCAAGAATACAGGTATACTTCATTGACAACGAAGACTATTTCGCCAAGCGCCAGATGGCCATGGACGAAAGCGGCAATGAATACACCGACAATGGTCAGCGTGCCATCTTCTTTGCCCGTGGTGTGCTGGAGACTGTCAAGAAGCTCCGCTGGTCGCCCGACCTCATCGTTTGTCAGGGATGGATGTCGGCCGTCATTCCCTTCTATGTGAAGACCGCCTACCACGACGAGCCCACCTTCGCCAATACCAAGGTTGCCATGGCTTTGTATCCCAACGAGCTCAAAAACATACTCGGCGAGCACTTCAAGAAGACCCTCGAGTTCAAGGAGGCCAACGAAGAACTGCTGAAGCCATACGATGACCACTTTGACCTGATTGAGTTAGGCAAACTTGCCATCGACTATTCCGACGGAGTAATCGAGGGCCAGACCCCTATCACCGAATCACTCATCAAATATGCAGAGGACAAGCAGCGTCCCCTGCTCCGCTATCCCGGAGAAGACTATGCCAAGGCATATACTGACTTCTTCGACACACTCATCTAATTACATGTAACAATCAATGAAGAAAATTGGATATACTCTCGGTCTGCTCATTTCGCTGATTACATTCGTCGCTTGTGACAACACCACCGACGACATCGGCCAAACCATCATCGGCGGCGCCGACATCGCAATCAAGACCGATACCTTCTCTGTTTCTACCCGCTCGGTACTTGCCGGCTCGGTACTTTCGCGCAACATCACTGCATACCTGGGAAAAGTAAGAGACCCCGAAACCGGCTCCTACGTTACCGGCGACTGCATGATACAGTTCAACTGCCTCGAAGGCTTCTCCTTCCCCAAGAAAGACAGCATCCGCAGTCTTGAGAACGGCGAAATCATTGCCGACTCTTGTGAAATCCGACTGTTCCCTTCAGGCTATTACGGCGACTCCATCACACCGATGAAGATGCGTGTCTACGAAATGGACAAGCCTATGAACGAGGGTAAGAACTACTACTCTGACTATAATCCCCACAACGAAGGTCTCATCGCGTCCAATGCTTATTCGGTAAGCAGACCCTATACTATCTACGACCAAAGTGAGGTAGACAGCATCAGAAACAACAAGTACTACCAGACCAACATCCGTGTATTGCTCAACGACAAATACACCGACCGCAACGGCAACCAATACAAGAATTATGGTACCTATATCCTGAGAAAGTACTTTGCCAATCCCGCCGACTTCAAGAACGACTATACGTTCATCCACAATGTGGTGCCTGGCTTCTTCTTTGAGAATACCGGTGGTCTCGGTTCGATGGCCTATATCGGCAGCAGTCAGCTCAATCTATATTTCCAATACGTATACAACGACAGTGTAATGAAAGGCGTCGTATCGTTTGCCGGTACTGAAGAGGTGCTGCAGACTTCGACCATCACCAACAGCCAGAACATCGCACAGCTGGCCAACGACAACAGCTGCACCTATCTGAAGTCGCCCGCCGGAATCTTCACCGAGATGACCCTGCCCATAGACCAGATATTCGCCGGTCACGACAAAGAGTATATCTCTTCTGCCAAGATTACGCTGAAGCGCATCAACAACACCACCACCAGCAAGTATGCGCTTGGTGCTCCGACCACACTGCTCATCATTCCCAAGTCGGAGATGCGCTCCTTCTTTGAGAACAACAAGATTGTAGACTACAAGTCGACGTTCCTGGCCACTTATACATCGTCTACCAACTCTTATACGTTCAACAACATCTCGGGCCTCATCAATCATCTCAACCAGAACCGCAACAATGCCGACTGGAACAAGGTGGTGCTGATACCGGTGTCGATTGCGTACAGAACAGATGCCACCACAGGCGGACAGACGATAGCCAGCGTGGTACACGACATGTCGCTGACCAGCACACGACTGGTCAAGGGTACAGACGGTGCAGACTCGCCAGTCAAGATAAGCATCATCTACTCTAAATTCAAATAAGAATGGCTGACAACTTCCTGGAACGTCATCGAGAGGAATACGAGAAAAGAAAACAAGCATGGCTTCGCAAGAAGAAGCACTTGCCCATGCTAAGCAATAAACCAAATAAGCCTGAAGACGAAAGTCTTTAGGCTTATTTGGTTATTATACATATTATGACTTGATGGTATATCGGGCAAACTTGAGCAGAAGCTGCTTGCGCCCCGTGTTCTCAAAATCTACTGTGGCCTTGGTATTCTCGCCAGTGCCATCAATCTGGACGACACGACCAACGCCAAAACGCTGATGCTCTATGACAGTGCCCACGCTGAGAGCGCAATCGGGAGCCGCGGAGGCAGACTGGGGAGTACCCGATGGGGCCATGGTTCGGCCGCCATTGGACAGAGCCGACGAGAGTCGACGCAGATTGCCCCCACGTGCCACATACCTCTGCTTGAAGCCCTCGGAGAATGGGTCTACAGCTGTCTCGGGCTGATGCGGACGGGTAATCTTGGGTTTCCGGTCTGCCACAAACTGCCCTCCCACCGGACGGGAGTTCTGCCAGGAGTCATCATCCCTACGACCATAGCCACTACGGGCATGACCCTGATAGGCAGCGCCGCCACCAGAGTCACCTCGGCTCGACGAGACCACATCAAGAAACTCGCTCGATATGTCGCGGATGAAGCGGCTGGGCGTTGTCATCTCCATCTGTGAATACATCCAGCGGTTCTTGGCACTGGAAAGATAGCAATGCTTCCGCGCACGGGTGATGGCGACATAGAGCAACCGTCGCTCTTCCTCCAGTTCCTTCAACGAGTTGGACGAGCGCAGACTGGGAAACAGCTTCTCCTCAAGGCCCACAACAAAGACGGTGGCAAACTCCAAGCCCTTGGCGGCATGGATGGTCATCAGACTGATGCGGTCATCATCGTTGTCGTCGGTATCGGCATCGGTCTGTAGCGACACCTGCTGTAGGAAATCAGGCAAAGACACGCGGTCGTCCTGGCCTTCCTCCTTTCTCGACTCGACAAACTCATTGATGCTGCCAAGCACCTCTTCAAGATTCTCCTGACGCGAGCGGCTTTCTATGTCGGTAGAACGGTAGAGGTCGTCGAACACGCCGCTCTGCCTTACAATCATATCGCCCAACTCATAGGCATCCTTATCGGCGAGGTGTTCCATAAAGCCCTCGATAAGCTGGACAAAAGCGCCGAGCTTGGCCATTGTGCCCCGGTTGATATCAAGTTGATAAGCGAACGGATTGCCCAGCACAGTCCAAAGACTCACACCACAACTCTGGGCACAAGAGATAATCTTCTGCAGCGTGGTGTTGCCTATGCCGCGAGTCGGATAATTGATGATACGCTTGACGGCTTCTTCGTCGGCAGGGTTGACTACCACACGGTAATAGGCGATGACGTCCTTGATTTCCTTGCGTTGGAAAAACTCGGTACTACCCACGACACGATAAGGCATATTGTCGTTACGGAATTCCTCCTCGAAGATGCGGCTCTGCGAATTGGTGCGATACAGGATGGCAAAATCACGGTAGTCGCACCCCTCGTCACGCATAATGCTGCGTATGGTCTTAGCCACCACGGCAGCCTCTTCCCTATCGCTGTAGAGCTGGCGATAAGTGACCTTGTCGCCATTGTCGTTGCTGCTGAAGACATCCTTGTCAATCTGATACTGATTGTGCTTCATCAGACTGTTGGCGGCATTCACTATCTCGGGCGTTGAACGGTAGTTGCGCTCCAACTTGAAGATATGCACGTCTTTGTAAATACGCTGGAAATTGAGGATATTGTCAATCTGTGCACCTCGGAAGGCATAGATACTCTGGTAGTCGTCGCCCACTACGCATATCTTCTGGTTCTCGCTGGTGAGCAGCAGCACTATCTGCTGTTGCACCGAATTGGTATCCTGATACTCGTCGACCAGCACGTACCTGAACCTGTCGGCGTAGCGTCGGCAGATATCCCCGTTGTTTTTGAACAAGAGGTAGGTATGGATGAGCAAATCGTCGAAATCCATGGCGTTGGCCTGGCGCAAACGGTCCTGATATGCAGCGTAAATCTGATAAGTCTGGTCTACTTTAGCGAACCTGTCCCTGTCGCGCAACTCGATATCGTCGGCATACTGCTTGGGCAATATCAAGCGGTTCTTGGCCCTTGAAATTGCGGAAAAGATGGTCGCAGGGGCATATTGCTTATCATCCAGCTTCATTTCCTTGACTATGGCTTTCACCAGGCTCTGCGAGTCCTTGTTATCATAGATGGTAAAATTGGGCTGAAAACCGATGGCTTCGGCCTCGCGGCGCAGAATATGGGCAAAGACAGAGTGGAAAGTTCCCATATTCAGATACCTTGCTCTATCGGCACCCACCAAGGTGCCGATGCGTTCTTTCATCTCACGCGCAGCCTTATTGGTAAAAGTCAGAGCCAATATGCTCCACGGCTCGTAGCCCTGCTGCAGGAGATACGCTATCTTGTAGGTGAGCACACGTGTCTTGCCCGAACCTGCACCAGCTATTACCAATGAGGGACCATCGCTGTAAACCACCGCTTCGCGCTGGCTGTCATTGAGACTGTCAAGAAGATTCTCCATAAGTATGATGTAATTCAGTTATTTGGTAGAATAGATTCCACCCGAACTTGTCTGCGGATTGTAGTCTTCGCCCTCTTTGGGAAACGAGGGTATATACCGCATCTCGTGCTTAATCCGGGATTGCCGTTTACGCATATATGCACTGGGGTATTTGGAACTAAACTTGCGCGGATTGGGCAATGTGGCTGCGATGAGGGCACATTCGGAGCGTGTCAACTCGCTCGCGGTCTTGCCAAAGTTGTACTCGGCACACGCATCCAGACCATAGATGGAGCTGCCCATCTCTATGGAGTTGAGGTAGACCTCCATAATGCGCTGCTTGCTCCACAGCAATTCTATCAAAGCCGTGAAATAGACCTCGAAACCTTTTCTCACCCAACTTCTTCCCGGCCATAAAAAGACGTTCTTGGCCGTCTGCTGAGTGATAGTGCTTGCTCCGTGCTTGCGACCGTGCTTGTTGGTCATATTATGGACGGCAGCCTTCTCGATGGCATCGAAATCGAAGCCATGATGCAGCAGAAAACGACCGTCTTCGCTGGCCATAACCGCCACAGGCATATGGGGAGACATTTCATCCAACGGCACCCAGTGATGGTGTATCGTCAATGTTCCGGTTTCAACGCACCTTATTATCATTAGAGGTGTAAGATAGACGGGAACGAAACGGTAGAAAACGACCGCAAGGATGGTGGAGGCGAAGAACAGACCGGAAATCCATCGGATGTACTTAAACAGAATTTTCATTGGTGAGTAAAATAAAGGGCACAAACCATAACCGGTGTGCCCTTATCTTAATAATAATGTTGATTTAATTGAGTTTACCGGCATTGGCAGAATCTACCATTGCCTGTGAAGCATACAGATAAATCTCTACACGGCGATTGAGCTGGCGTCCGCTGGCTGTAGAGTTGTCGGCAACGGGCTGAGAACTGCCGTAGCCTTCAACCTTCTTCATCTGGACATCGCTGATTCCGCACTGTCTCAGATAAGTGGCCACACTCTGTGCACGAGAATTGGAAAGAGGGATATTGATTCCGTCGTTGCCTGTAGAGTCGGTGTGTCCATAGATATCTACATAGCAGTCGGTGTTCTGTTTCAGCACGTTAGAGAACTTTGCCAACTCGTTCTTGGATGTGGCGTTGAGGTCAGACTTATTGGTAGCAAACAGAATGCCACTGTCAAAAGTCACCTTGACGGCGGAAAGACCGTTCTTGTCGGTCACCTGCTCAACCTTGGCATTTTCCACCTGGGCCTTGGCCTGCTCGGCCACCTTGTCCATATGTCGGCCAATGATTGCACCGGCTCCTGCACCAACAACGCCACCAATGGCAGCACCAACGGCAGTATTGCCAGCTATCTTACCGATAATGGCACCCAACACGGCACCACCACCTGTTCCAACGAGAGTTCCGGTTCCCTGCTTGGTCTCACATCCAAGCACAGTAAGTACACACAATAATAGTGCTGTAATCTTGAGTCTCATCTTGTCATCAATTTTAATTATTATCCTTGTCTTAGCATATCAGTCCTTATGGACCACACATTTGTTTATCACTTCTGGTATCAAAAAGTCGCACTGCGACCTTCCACCTTATATTATTTACTGCAAAGATATAATGATTTTCTAAATTTCTATGCGTTTTGAGGAGTTTTTTTCGTAATTTTGCACAATATTGTTGAATATAAATACATTTGAGGCAATAATCAGGCGCATCAAGGTAATCAGCACAAGTCTGACCTGATGCACCCCAAGCACAAAGAAACAAACAAAAGATATAAAATGGCTAAAGAACTGAAGGAGCTCACCAAGAGAGCAGACAATTACAGTCAGTGGTACAATGACTTAGTGGTAAAAGCCGATTTGGCAGAACAATCAGCGGTACGCGGATGTATGGTTATCAAGCCATATGGCTATGCTATATGGGAGAAGATGCAGGCCCAGCTCGACAAGATGTTCAAAGAGACTGGTGCCCAGAATGCCTACTTCCCTCTGCTTATCCCCAAATCATTCCTCTCTCGTGAGGCTGAACACGTAAAGGGATTCGCCAAAGAGTGTGCGGTTGTTACCCACTATCGACTCAAGTCAAGCGACGACGGAAACAGCGTAGTATTGGACCCCAACGCCAAGCTGGAGGAAGAACTCATCATCCGTCCTACCTCTGAGACCATCATCTGGAATACTTACAAGAACTGGATTCACTCTTACCGTGACTTACCATTGATGTGCAACCAATGGTGTAACGTGATGAGATGGGAGATGCGCACGCGTCCATTCCTGCGCACATCGGAATTCTTGTGGCAAGAAGGACATACTGCCCACGCCACTCGCCAAGAGGCCGAAGAAGAGGCTCAGAAGATGCTGCATGTATATGCCGAGTTCGCAGAAAAGTGGATGGGCGTACCTGTATTCCAGGGCGTAAAGAGCGAAACCGAGCGCTTTGCAGGCGCATTGGACACCTATACCATCGAAGCAATGATGCAGGACGGCAAGGCTTTGCAGAGCGGAACCAGCCACTTCCTTGGTCAGAACTTCGCCAAGTCGTTTGACGTTACCTTCCTGAACAAGGATAACAAGCCTGAGTATGTATGGGCTACCTCCTGGGGTGTGTCTACCCGCCTTATCGGTGCGCTCATCATGACCCACAGCGACGACAACGGATTGGTACTTCCTCCGAAGCTCGCTCCTATCCAGGTGGTTATCATACCTATCAGCAAAGGCGGCGAACAGCTGCAGGCCATCAGTGATAAGCTGAGCCCCGTGATCAACAAGCTGAGAGAACTCGGTGTCAGCGTCAAGTATGATGACTCCGACAACAAGCGCCCTGGCTTCAAGTTTGCCGACTACGAATTGAAGGGTGTGCCCGTGCGTCTGGTTATGGGTGGACGCGACTACGAAGAGAATACTATCGAGGTTATGCGTCGCGACACACTTGAAAAGGCGACCGTCAGCTTTGACGGCATCGTAGAACACGTGATGCAGTTGCTCGAGGACATTCAGGAGCACATCTTCCTCAAGGCCAAGACATTCCGCGACGCCCACGTATATGTATGTGACGACTATGAGGAGTTCAAGACCCGCGTGAAAGATGGCGGCTTCTTCCTCTGCCACTGGGACGGCACAGCCGAGACCGAGGCCAAAATCAAGGAAGACACCCAGGCAACCATACGCTGCGTGCCCTTCGATTACGAGCAGACTCCGGGCGTGGATATGGTTACCGGCAAGCCCAGCAAGTGTCGTGTGCTGATTGCCCGAAGCTATTAAAAACAGACTAAATCCAATCGAAACGCAGACATTATCATGTCAGAAGTTTCCTCTCATATCCCTGTCTGAATAAGGAATACCTTTCAGACAGGGATATATATTACATGAATGAGCATAAAGGGACGCGCCCAGGCTGCGCTGACAAGCCATAGATGCATCAGACGCCAGAAAGAAAGGTTCGCAGCCACATATATATAAATATGTATAGCCGCAGGGATGAAAAAATAAGTCGAACCCTTTGTATTATGCTTGAATTGCAGTATCTTTGCATTAAATTAAACAATTATCACTATGACAACTAAAGAAGAAAATATAGTTGAAGAGAAGAAGAGCTTAAGTTTCGTTGAACAACTCGTCGAGCAGGACTTGGCTGAAGGTAAAAACGGAGGCCGTATCCAGACTCGTTTCCCCCCTGAGCCTAACGGATATCTGCATATAGGTCACGCCAAAGCCATCTGCATGGACTTTGGTGTCGCCGAGAAGTACAATGGTGTCTGCAACCTCCGTTTTGATGACACCAACCCCAGCAAAGAGAACAATGAATACGTTGAGAATATCCTCCACGACATTGAATGGTTAGGTTTCCATTGGGGCAACATCTATTACGCTTCCGACTATTTTGAGAAGCTGTGGGAATTTGCTGTTTGGATGATAAAGAAAGGCTTGGCATACGTTGACGAGCAGTCCTCTGAGCAGATTGCCCAGCAGAAAGGCACTCCTACAACCCCAGGTATCGCCAGCCCATATCGCGACCGTCCCGTAGAGGAAAACCTCCGTCTGTTCGAGTTCATGAATACGCCAGAAGCCACTGAAGGCAGCATGGTATTGCGTGCCAAACTAGACATGGCCAATCCCAATATGCACTTCCGCGACCCCATTATGTATCGCATCATCCATACTCCCCACCACCGCACTGGCACCAAGTGGTATTGCTACCCCATGTATGACTTTGCTCATGGTCAGAGCGACTACTTTGAGGGCGTTACCCACTCCATCTGTACACTTGAGTTTGTTCCCCATCGCCCTCTGTACGACAAGTTTATCGACTTCCTCAAAGAGAAAGACGGCAGCGACGACAACCTGCAGGACAACCGTCCACGCCAGATTGAGTTCAACCGTCTCAACCTTACCTATACCGTAATGAGCAAGCGCAAGCTGCACACCCTGGTTGACGAGCATCTCGTAAATGGTTGGGATGACCCTCGTATGCCTACTGTCTGTGGTATGCGCCGTCGCGGTTACTCTCCTGAGAGTATACGCAACTTCATAGACTCAATCGGTTACACCAAGTTTGATGCCCTTAATGACGTCGCTTTGCTTGAGGCAGCTGTTCGCGATGACCTCAACAAGAAGTCCACTCGTGTCTCTGCCGTATTGGATCCCGTCAAGCTGACCATTACCAACTATCCTGACGACATGCAGGAAGAGATGGAAGCAGTCAACAATCCCGAGAACATCGAGGAAGGTACACACAACATCACTTTCTCCAAGCACCTGTGGATTGAGCGTGAAGACTTCATGGAGGATGCTCCCAAGAAGTTCTTCAGAATGACTCCTGGCAAGGAGGTACGTCTCAAGAACGCATATATCGTCAAATGCACCGGCTGTGAGAAGGACGCAGAGGGTAATATCACAGAAATCTTTGCAGAGTACGACCCACTTAGCAAGAGCGGATTGGAAGGTGCCAACCGCAAGGTTAAGGGTACACTACACTGGGTTAGCGCCGACCACTGCATCCAGGCAGAGGTAAGAGAGTACGACCGCCTCTTCTTTGTAGAGAACCCCTCTGCCGACGAGCGCGACTTCCACGAGCTGCTCAACCCAGACTCTCTGCGCGTACGCACCAATTGCTACGTAGAGGAATATGCAGCCAACAAGCAGCCGGGAGAGTATCTGCAATTCCAGCGCATAGGTTATTTCATGGCCGATGCCGACACGACAGCAGAGCATCCTGTATTCAACAAGACCGTGGGCTTGAAGGATGCTTGGGCAAAACAGAACAAGAAGTAAATGATCGATTTTAATAAAGAGCTTTATTTTAAAACCGACAAATTCAAGGTTCTCCTTGACCGTTATGAGAAATCTACGAGTCAGGGAGAACCTTTCTATCTTGACCCAGAAGACCTGACGGACATTGCCGAGTACTACCAGTACCACGAATGTGACGAGAAGGCGCTCAGCACCATTGACAGGGCAATCTACACTTTCCCCAGCGCTGTAGAGCCGCTCCTTTTCCGTTCCCGATACGCTCTTCTGAGAGAAAACGACGTAGAAAAGGCTAAGTATTACGCCCAACAAATCATAGACACGTCTGACTATGATTACAAATATCTACATGCCGAAATCCTTATCCATGAAGGCAAACCCGAAGAGGCAGACGAGTATCTCCGCATGGGCGTTGACGACTTATCTCCTCGCGAAAGAGCCGATTATGTTTATGACGTGGTCAATTTGTTCTTGGACTACGACGCTCTTGACTGTGCCCGGAAATGGATAGAGCTTATCGACGACAAATCAGGTAAAGACTATCGCGAGACATCGGCGCGTTGCTACCTACTCAACCAAGAGTATAGCCAAGCAGAGGAGCTATACATGCAGCTGGTGGACCAAGACCCCTACTCCACTTATTACTGGACGCAGCTTACGGCTTCCCAGTATCTTAATGGAAAAATCTCTGAAGCCCTGCAAAGCAGCGAATTCGCCCTTGCGATTGACTCCCAGTGCGAAGATGCCTTGTTGGCAAAGGCCAACTGCCAATTCACGTTAGGCCAACTTGCTGATGCGCTTGATTTCTATCATCGCTACAGCGCTTTGCGTCCCAATGACGGATATGTAGAGTCACTTATCGGTTCAACTTACGTCAAGATGAACAATCTCGAAGAGGCTTTGACTCATTACAACAAGGCTATCCTTCTCGCAAACAGCGACCGTTCGCTGTTTATAGATATTTCCAAGCAGAAAGCACTTCTCCTGTCTTCTATGGGGCAAAGAGACAAGGCTCTCTTGGTCATTGAGGACTGCATCAACACTGCCAAAAACAATATCGCCGACCTCCATGTCATCAAGGGGTATATCTATATGGACGCTGGAGAAACCGATGAAGGATTACGGCAATTTGAGACCGCCATTACCCTGTCCGACAATGACCCATTCATCATCTATCAGATAGGTACAGCCTGCTATGACAATGGGGAGTATGACCTGGCCTACGATGCCCTCAGGCGCATCACGATAGAAAACCAGGATGACAACCCCATCGACGGCTGGGCTTACTACGCAGCCTGCTGTGCCAAGATGGGACGCGCGGATGAATTCCTCTACGCCCTCCGCAAGGGATGCGAGGTCAATCCTGCTGAAGTCTCTATCGTATTTTCCAACATACTGCACCCCAATATACCATTTACTGATTTATACGAATTCATCAAAAACAAATTTATAAAATGAACTGGTTATCATCACTATTAGGCAACCTGAATTACGGAACGATATTCTTCCTGATGTTGCTGGAGAGCACCGTTATCCCCGTACCGTCAGAGCTGGTCGTATCGCCCGCAGCTTATCATGCAGCCGGAGGAAACCTCAATGTATTTCTTGTCATACTGTTTGCAACGATAGGTGCCGACTGCGGTGCTACTATCAATTACTTTGCAGGTTATTACTTAGGACGTCCAATCATCTATCGCTTTGCCAACAGCAAGTGGGGACGCATGTGCCTGCTCAATCAGCAAAAGGTAGAGAAGAGCGAGAAGTTTTTCTACGACCACGGAGTCATCGCCACACTTACCGGCAGACTGCTCCCTGGCATACGACACCTTATCTCTATCCCCGCCGGTCTTTCCAAGATGAAATTCTGGAAATTCTTCCTTTACACCACCATCGGTGCCGGTCTGTGGAACTGCATCCTGGCAGTGCTGGGATGGTATCTGCACTCAGTGGTTCCCGAGCAGGAACTCAACGACAAGATTATGGAATATGGAGAGTATATCAAGTTGGGCATCATAGCCCTTGTGGGCATTGCCATCGTATACTTCGTCGCCAAATGGCTTCTTAAGAAAAGAAAATAAGCACTATCAACTATAGAAAAAGCATCAATCCCGCTTGGATTGATGCTTTTTCTATTTTATCAAGCCTCTGTATCTGCCCTGATTATCCTTCGCCGCTAAACTGGCGGATGCGCTGTTCTTCTGACAATTTACAAATCAACAGCACACCATCTTTCTCTGCTACGATATAGTTGTCCAACCCCTGGATAACCACTTGCTTCTGCTGCAAGGTATGCACCACACAGTTGTGACTTTCATACATCTCAATCTTCTCGCCAATGAGCGTATTTCCATAGAGGTCGTGCTTGGTCTGCATCTGCAGACTTCCCCACGTGCCCAAGTCACTCCAACCGAAGTCGGCCGGGCAGACGAAGATTTCCTCCACACGCTCCATGATGGCGTAGTCTACAGAGATGTTCTCGCACTCTGGATAGACTGCATTAATCATCTGCTGCTCATCTACGGTTCCGTAGACTGGCATCAGGTTCTCAAATATCTTGGCTATTGCGGGCTGATACACTCTGAATGCGTTGACGATAGTGCTGACACTCCAGATAAAGATACCGGCATTCCAGAAGTAGTCGCTCTCTTTGATATATTCCTGAGCGGTTTCAAGATTGGGTTTCTCCTTGAACTTGTCAACACGGAAAATTTTCTTCTGACGCAAAGAACTGACACTCAGGTCGGCCTTGATATAGCCATAACCCGTCTCCGGACGATTGGGCTTCATGCCCAAGGTTACGATGGCATCAGAATCCTGGGTGAAGTCCATGCAGAGCTTGATGATGCGGCGGAACTCTTCGACATCGGTCACGATATGGTCACTGGGAGTAACCACCACATTGGCCTTGGGGTCCTTTGACTTGATGCGCCAGCTCACATAGGCTATACACGGAGCTGTATTTCGCCTACATGGCTCTTGCAGGATATTCCCATAGGGGATTTCAGGAAGCTGCTGATGCACCAGCTCTACATATTTCTGATTGGTAACCACCCAAATGTTCTCTGGGGAGAAACCACTGAAACGCTCGTAAGTGAGTTGAAGCAATGATTTGCCAACACCTAACACGTCGATAAACTGTTTAGGTCTCTCGGATGTACTCATTGGCCAGAATCTGCTACCCACGCCACCAGCCATAATCACAAGGTGATTGCTACTCTTACTCATTATTTTCATATTTAGTATAACTTTACAAATGTATGAAAATAATTTCAAATGGAAAAAGAAAAGGGTGAATATTTTCTAAAATAGAGACAGCGACGTGTCTTCTTCGGATGCAGGTGAGGTTTCTTCTTGTTGGAGTTCGTCAAACTGCAATTGCAACTGCCGGAACACTTCAGAATTGAGATTCAGACAATACGTGCCTCTTTGCGTACCTTTTCTGATGACAGAATCGGTCTTTTTGGAGTTGCGTATGAGATAAGAGGAAACCTGTTTGTGGACGAGATTATAATCGAGAGGCTGAAAAAAGGAATTGTTTGCATTGAAGACATAGCGTGAGATGTCCTTGACAGCAAGCCCATCCTCTCCGGCTGCAAACAAAAGGTCTATGATTACTTTCTCGTAATTCATGTGAAATCATTAAAAAAGGTCACACTTAACTGAAAGTAAGTGTGACCCTTTCTTCATATACTTAAATTTATGCAAGAGCAACCTTGTTGTCCTCGTCTTTGATTTTGCCTTCCTTGAAAAGCCATCCCATTCCTACGAGGACTTCATCCTCTGTAATGTTGGCCAACTTGGCAATCTCTGCTATTGTCAGCGCCTTCTCTGCTGTTGCAAGAGCCTGATATACATCACCAGCCTTGAAACCTACGTTCTCTGCTGTCAGTACAACTACACTCTTCGAAGCAACCTTCTTAACTGTTGATTTTTTTGTCGTTGCCGTCTTCTTGGTTGCAACAGCTTTTGTTGTTTTCTTTTCTGTCATAATTTAGTAAATATTTAACCTTACGTCATTCAATCTTTCTATCTTGTAACTTTTTGTAATGCAAAGATAACAATTTATCGACTTGCCAGCAAATATATGTACGAAAATATGACAAAATCGAGAACTTTTGTAATTTTATTTTATCAATCTTGACTCAAATCAACGGAGATTTTAAGTTCTTCCAACTGTTTGGAAGCCAGCTGGGAAGGCGCATCGAGCATCACGTCACGTCCAGAATTGTTCTTGGGGAAGGCGATACAATCGCGGATAGAATCGAGACCAGCCATGATAGAGACGAAGCGGTCGAGACCGAAAGCGAGACCAGCGTGGGGAGGTGCACCATACTTGAAGGCGTTCATCAGGAAGCCGAACTGAGCCTCTGCACTCTCCTTGGTAAAGCCCAATATCTTGAACATCTTCTCCTGAAGGTTGGAGTCATGGATACGGAGCGAACCGCCACCGACTTCGATACCATTGCAGATGAAGTCATAAGCCTTGGCACGCACGCGCTCGGGATGTTCATCCAAGAGAGGAATATCATCAGGGTTGGGCATCGTGAAGGGATGGTGGGTTGCCATGAGACGCTGCTCCTCTTCTGACCACTCAAAGAGTGGGAAGTCTACTATCCACAGACACTCAAACTTATTCTTGTCGCGCAAGCCAAGACGCTCACCCATCTCAAGACGGAGTGCGCAGAGCTGTGTGCGCACCTTGTTGGCAGGACTGCCGCTCAATATCAGAACCAAATCGCCATCCTTGGCACCGGTCTTTTCCTTGACTTCGGCCAGCACTTCTGCGCCATAGAACTTGTCTACAGAGCTCTTTACCGAGCCATCTTCGTTGTACTTGATGTACACGAGACCCTTTGCGCCCACCTGAGGACGCTTTACGAAGTTGGTGAGTTCGTCAAGCTGCTTGCGGGTGTAGTTGGCACAACCGGGCACACAAATCGCACCGATATAGGCAGCCTCGTTGAACACGGCAAAGTCTGCCTTGCCATCAAATACATCCTTGAGCTCGACAAATTCCATGCCGAAACGCAGGTCGGGCTTGTCGGAACCGAAGCGGCGCATGGCCTCATGCCATGTCATCTGCTGCAACTTGGTGGGAAGGTCTACACCTCTAACCTCCTTGAACAGCCTGCGGCACATATCCTCGAACAGAGAGATAACATCCTCCTGGTCTACGAAACTCATCTCACAATCGACCTGAGTAAACTCGGGCTGACGGTCGGCACGCAGGTCCTCGTCGCGGAAGCACTTGGCTATCTGGAAATAGCGGTCGAAACCTGCAACCATAAGGAGCTGCTTCAGGGTCTGAGGGCTCTGAGGGAGAGCATAGAACTGACCGGGATTCATACGAGAGGGAACCACAAAGTCGCGGGCGCCTTCAGGAGTAGAACCGATAAGTATTGGAGTTTCAACCTCTATGAACTTCTGTGCATCGAGGAAGTTGCGGATAAGTATCGTCATACGGTGACGTAGCTCCAGATTGCTACGCACCACATTGCGTCGAAGGTCGAGATAGCGGTACTTCATACGCAGGTCATCGCCACCGTCGGTATTGTCCTCGATGGTGAAGGGAGGCACAGCACTGGGGCTAAGCACAGTAAGCTCAGACACGAGGATTTCGATATCACCCGTAGCAATCTTATCATTCTTACTCTGTCGTTCACCGACAACACCCTTAGCCTGGATGCAGTATTCACGACCCAAGCGATTGGCCTGCTCACACAAAGCAGCATTAACAGATTCGTTGAAGACAAGCTGGGTTATACCATAACGGTCACGCAAATCGACAAAGGTCATCCCACCCATCTTGCGTACTTTCTGTACCCAACCAGCCAAGGTAACTTCGACGCCATTATCGGCAAGACGAAGTTCGCCACATGTTTTTGTTCTATACATAAAGATATATATTAATTCTTCATGCAAAATTACTATATTTGAAGATAACAACAAAACAAAAAACTAATTAATATTCAAACGTATCAACTAAAAAGCTAAATAGTGGACGGCGCAAGACCGACTTCGCTTGCTTTTCCCCTGCCACCGGACTGGATATGGCTATAGCCGACACCATGCAAGCCTGCAAGCCAATGACTGTAATGGCATCAAAGTATGGTGTGGGCAGTTATAAAGTAAACGCAAAGCATGAAATCAGGAAATCAAGGTTAGCATTACAGGTTGCGCGATTGGCAACAACAATTTCAAACCCTGAAAACAAGATTATTGCCATCGAGGCATTATTGTCACGAGAAGCGAAGAAGATAGGGACAAAGCGCGACGCTTATTCGACAATAGAAGAATAAAAATAAGCCTTTCAGGAATTGGCTCCCGAAAGGCTTATTTATAATGATGTTAGTCTTATGCGTTAGAATGTGTACTTCAGACCAAGCTGACCACGCCAGCGGCTGTAGTAAGACTGAGGATACTTGATGACATAGTCAGGAGTGCTGAGGAACTGGAACTTGCCACCATCGTAGGTCAGAGGAGAAATCAACTCGTTAGAATAAGTTGTTCCGTAGGTACGGCCCCAATCCTTGTTGAGGAGGTTGCCCACATTGAGGATGTCAAGAGACAACTCGAGAGAGTGTACCTGCTTGCCCACCTTCACGCTCATCTTCTCAGCTACGTGGAAGTCGAAGTGGTTCTCGAAAGGCAGGTTGTCTGCGTTGCGCTTGAAGTATTCGCCACGATGATCCTTGAGATAAGGAGTCTTGGCCAACCATGCCTTCAGATTCTGACGCTGCAGTTCCTCGGTATAGTTGCCCTGAGCCTTGAAGGGCATCAGGTCGATCTGCTCGTCAGTAGGAATGAACATCAGGTCGTTGCCACGACCGTTGTCGCCATTGAGGTCACCACTATACAGCATAGAATAAGGTGAACCGCTTCTGCCCTGGTAGATAACACCGATAGTAGTGGTGAAGTTCTTATTGTTGGCAATGTGGAAACGATAGAAAGCAGATGCCTTGATCATGTGGGGCAGATTGTAGGCACTGTAACCCAACTCAGGAGCATTGGAGAAACGATATGTAGAGGTGTTGTTCCAGTTGCTGGCAGCCTGAGAAGAAGTGGCAGGACAAAGGCTCTTAGACTGTGTGAAGGTGTAAGAAGCAGCAAGGTCAAGACCGAAGTCGAAGCTCTTTTCTGCCTTCAGTGAGAGGCTGTAAGAATAACCCTTGTTGCTGTTCTTAAGAGCATAGATGTTAGAGAAAGGCAGACCCTTGGTCACGCGCTCGTACATAGGACGATTGTCCCAATACATACCTGTCACGTCGCCGAATGTCTTGCCGGTCTCAGCATAAGCAATGTTCTGATAATATACATCGTTCAGTGTCTTGCTGTAGATTGCCTCCGCAGTCCAGTCGATGCCAAGAGCCTTGAAATCTACACCGAGGTTGGCACGAAGGTTCTGGGCAAACTTGAAGTCCTTGTCAAAGACGTTGATGGTCTGGTTACCGCTGCTGGCGTTGAGCAGCTGACCGTTCTCAGCCTGCTTGTTGGGGTCCAGAATCAACGTAATCTTATCGTTGCGCTTTACATTGTAAGAAGACATCTGGATACCGGTATTGGAGAAGCTGTTGCTCAGCCATACGAAAGGTACACGACCGGTGAAGATACCCACACCACCACGTACGATGAGCTTGTGCTTGTTGTCCTTATCCCAACGGAAGCCTACGCGGGGGCTCCACATAGGTGTAGAGTTGAGCTTGTTATTGGTTCTGTATCCATAGCCGTTCTGGGCAGCCCACGCGTTGAATGGAGCATTCTCAGAAGGAGTATCAAAGAACAAGGGGAGGTCCATACGCAGACCATAGGTAAGCTGCAGAGAGTTAGAGATATCCCACTTGTCCTGGATGTAGAAACCTAACTGGGCAGAACCGAACTTGGCTCTCCAACGGGCATTGCCTGTAACGTCTACATTGGCCTGCTGGAAGTAATACTGGTTGATATATTTACCGATACCAGGAGTACCAGCCTTGAAACCTTCATAATAGCTGAAGAAATCATCGGGGTTCTGGAAATAATATGAACCAAAGAGATTGGGGATAAAGAGGTTTGAGAAGCTATACGCCTCGTTGTGTGTGCCCATAGTGATGGTATGGTTGCCCTTATACCATGTCAAGTTGTCCTCGAAGGTAAATACGTCCTGATCAAGACCATTGGCCATTGAGTTGTACTCATTACCGATGTTTACAGAACCATTGTTATTACCTACCTTTGAAATCTGGATGGCTGGGAATGGGTTACCAGAAGTACGAGCATCACGAACCATTACATAAGAAGCACGAAGCTCATTGCTCAACACAGGGCTGAGACGAGACTGGAGCTCGGCCATGATGGTATTGGTATTGGACTTGTACTCATAGATGTGGTCGCCAGTGTTCAGAGTAGCGATACCGCCGCCACCCTTCATAGAACGGGCGTTGACATAGCTCCAGCGAACAGACAACTTATTGAAGTCGTTGATGTTCCAGTCGAGCTTCACACTTGCCTTGTTGCTCCAAGTGCGCATATCGGGGTTGGCATAGACACCATTGTAGTCATAACCCTGTCGTTGTGCCATATCCTTGACAGCGTCAAGAATCTTCACAGCCAGGTCGGCATCTACCTTAGAGCCACCGGTACCCAGTCCATAGTCATTAGGATATGACTTGTCTGAGCTCTCGAAGTTGGCGAAGAAGAACAGCTTGTCCTTGATGATGGGACCGCCCAAAGTGAAACCGAACAAAGACTCGCTCTCTTTAGAATAAGGTGCAGCGTAAGTTCCATCATGGTTCAGGAAGTGACGACCTACGAGTTTTTCGTTGTTGCCATAGATATAAGCACTACCATGGAAGGTATTGGTACCACTCTTGGTAATGGCATTGATGGCACCACCGGTGAAACCGCTCTGACGAACGTCAAAGGGAGCGATGTTGATCTGAATCTGCTCAATGCTTTCCATCGAAACAGGCTGTGTATTAGCCTGACCACCGTTACTACCATTGTAGGTAAGACCGAAAGCGTCATTATTCATTACACCGTCAATCTGGAAAGCGTTGTAACGGGTATTTGTACCGGCAAAAGACATAGAACCCACCTGCTCATTTGAATTGATTTGAGGATTAAGGCGCGCAATGTCGGCGATGCTGTGGGTAATGGTAGGCATATTGGCTATCTGTGTAGCATTGATGCTCTGTGCCGCACCTGTCTTGGTGGCATTAAGACCTGCCTTGCCAGCAACGACAACCTCGTCGAGCATCTTGGCATCTTCTTCCAACGAACAAGAAAGGTTCTGTGATTCACCCAACAACAAGCTAACCTTGTTGAAAGTCTTGGTCTGATGGCCGATATAAGATATCTCTACCTTATAGGGTCCGCCAGGACGCATACCCGGAATGTTAAATCTTCCGTGAACATTAGTAACGGCACGATACACGGTACCAGATGGCTGGTGGGTTGCGGTAACTGAAGCACCGATAACCTCATCACCCTGAGAGGTAACCTTACCATTAATACCTGAAGTCGTAATTTGTGCCATAATCGATGTTGTAAAGGCCAACATCATTAAAGCAATAATGGTTAAACGTCTCAACATATTATAAAAGTTAAGTTAAAATACTACTCAGCGTAGTAACTATTGTTAATATTTGGTGCAAATATAGGTATTTTTTTTTAATTAATCATAAAGAGCGCGTTAAAATTATGATACAACGCCGTTATTTCGCCTTTTACTATACCAGATCTGTTGGATACGGTTATGAATGACGATAAAATTGAGCATTGAAAGCAGCAAAACGACACCTACACCTAATGCAATCATGAGCATCGGTGACGACTTGTCCAACGAGGGTGACAATGCCAACAAATAATCATAATAATACCCCCTCAATATGAACACTGCACAGATGGAAACGAGAAGTATGCCGACATTGAGCACCAGGGTAAGCATCTGATAGGGCCATGCCACGGAGCGCGTGGTATATCCTATCAACAGCAGGTTCTCCAGCTTGTCCTCATTCTTCTGGACGAGCAAGAAGATGCTCAACAAGAGGATGTAGAAGCTCAATGCAGAGATGAGAGCGCCGACAACCATAACGAGAGCTACAACCAACTTGAGAAAATATGCAGTCTTCTCATTGTTCATCTGGTCGCTGTCGACCTCATAGCCGTGGTCTTCGAGATATGAGGTAACCTCCTTGCTGGCAGGATTGTCAAAATGGACAAGAATACGTGATGGCTGGGAGTGGGATTGAGAACTGAAGTTGCGGTTAGTCCAATCCATAAACGACTGAGGCACAAGTATGGAACTGATCTTATTAGAGAAACCAATCAGTTTGCCCGTGAACACCTCTTTCTTGCCATCTCCCTGAACAAAGAGAGAGATGTCGACCATACCAAGAACGCCATCGGAGAGCGTAGGCAGCGAATGGGACTTGGCAAAGCCGAAATTATACATTGTTATATATGACCTCGGCAGAAGTACGGGCACTACCCTATCGCCCTCAGCATAATTCCACTGACTCTTGTCGATATCAACAAATTCGTCGGGTACGCTTTCGAAATATACTTCGGAATTGAAAATTGTGTTGCCTTCAATCGACATGGTCGCATTGGCATGATACTCGTTGGATGAAAACACGCCCAAAGATTCTACAAACGGCTGGCTTCGCAGGTCTTCGACGTCATCTGGAGAAAAGAGATTGGTCTGGCCAGAAACGACACTTGACGAGCGGACGGCCTTGGTCAATACCACCTGGTCATCGTTCATGAAACTGTCTTCGCCTGTGAAACAGGGAAGCACATCAATATAGAACTGGAATCCCAAAAGAATGATGGTCAAGCCAATGAGATTGGCAAAGAAGAATCCCAACAGTTGGCCTTTACTTATATGTTTGCTCAGTAACTTCCAAATCAAATTCATTTTCAGCAATCTTTAGAAATCTACAAACAGAATACCTTGTCATAATCCAAATCCATGTGCTTGCCAATACTGGTAACGATGACGCCAGCCCCCTGGCGGTGTGCTTCCTCCATCATGAGCGATGCCATAACCGCAGCATTATCGTCGTCAAGATGGCTGATGGGTTCGTCGGCGACAAGGAAATCAAACGGTTGGGCCAAGGCTCGCATAAGAGCCACACGCTGCTGTTGCCCAAAGGACATATTGGCGATAGGGGTATCCACCTTGTCTGATATGCCTAACATCTCGAACCACTGGTTTACCTGAGAGGCCGTAACATGATGGGTAAGAGAGTTTTTAATCATCACATTGTCATGGGCAGACAATTCGGGGAACAACCGGAGTTCCTGAAACAAATGGCTGATGCCGGAACGGCGCACATCAACCCACTGCTGCATACTGAAGGTGGTCGTGGGTGTATCGTCGAACAGCAATTCGCCGGTATAATCCTGGCGATAACCGATAAGATAACTGCAGAAGGTGCTCTTGCCTCTGCCACTATGGGCTTCCACCAAATAAATCTTGCCCTTTTCCAAGGTCACATCCTGGTTCCACACATCGGATTTCAGGTCAGCACAACTGGAAAAGACATTAGGAACGACGCTTTTTAACCGAATCTGTTTCATCATTTTACTGTTAAGACCATCAACTGTCTGTTGCCCAATGCCGTGTGGACACTCTGAAGCAATGGCAGCGGTGCTACGCGCTGCAATTCGGCAAGGTTCACGAGCATGGCTGCCCTTTTCCCCTGTACCACAGCATCCCATTTCCCATTTTGCGCAACTTTCTTATATGGAATGCCCATGAAGAAGGTTCCATCTTCGGTTACACCGATAGGCATCTCGCTCATATCGGCAGGTACAAACTGATGCCAGTCGGCTGTCAGCCGTGAAACAAGCAGATGAAGTTGGCTGGAATGAGTAGGAACACTGACCAGCATCTCTCCCGAAGAGGTGTCAAAAATCTTCCTGTAATTGATATCAGAACCGACGTTCAAGGCGGAGAAGAGTTTGTCAAAATCGTTTTTCCCCTGGGTAAGCTCCGTCATCGTTGTCTTGCTGTTCAAGAGGATTGACACAAAGTTATGCTCGTCTATATATGACGCATATTTGCCACAAAGAATATCCATCTGGCGGAGCTGGTAATCTCTGATGGTCTCATCATCCTTGTGGTTCTTTGCAAATATGGCTCCATCGACCTGAACATAATCGCTGCTGACAGAAATGCCTGCACGATAATACAGTTGGTTGGCATCCATATCCTTGGGCGCACAAAGCATAAGTGACGAGCGCATCAGTTCGGGAAGGGAAGTCATGGCAGCAACCATAGCCATAGGCTCGTGAATGGAGTCGAGCTGATGAACCAAGTCGGAGGCACGCAAACCTTTGTCGGCATCCTGGTTGAGATAGCTGACCATTTTAACCATAAGATTGCGCTGCTCGCCCGCAGTGACGGGACCCATCACAAGCAGAGACTTGGCATTGAAACCCACTACCCAGGAACTGCCCAAAACGGAGAATGTACATTCGCGGAAATCGGTGAGTTTGAAACAGTTTTTGCCCATAAGCTCCCTGAGGTTGTCCTCATCGGACACACAGCAACAAAGGCCATAAAAACCTTCGGGAGACTCAAAGGCATAAACCTTTTGGGCAAGGTCTATGCCGCGGGTAGTCATATTGTGGATATGGAAAAGAGAACGCATAAAGACATTGCTATCCATACCCTTGTATTTCATCAAATCAACGGATACCACCAAGGGACTTTTCTTGGGAACGGCATCCATATAATCATCGCTGTCTGAACACGAAACAATCAACGTGCTCAGCAAAATGAATAAAAATGCGAGCTTCTTCATTGTTATATATTAATAAGGTGTCTATTTCCTAAGAGACAACTGAGCCATGGTTACGGCCATGAGACCAGCCGTTTCTGTGCGCAAGCGGAAATCGCCAAGAGATATAGACTGATAACCGTTGGCGATGGCGGCGCGAACCTCATCGATAGAGAAATCGCCTTCGGGGCCAACAAGAACCGTACAGTCTTCAGCCGCCCCGTCGGCTGTAAGCAGGGTAAACAAATCGAGTCGTGGCACCTCATTATAGCAATGCGCTATAAACTTGCGGCCGGTTCGTGGTTGCTGGATAAAGGTGTTGAAGTCAACCATTTCGTGTACGACTGGCTTGAATGGCTTTCGGCTCTGCTTCATGGCCGAAACGACTATCTTGTCCAAACGCGCGGTGTTGACAACTTTGCGTTCGGAAAAAGCGCACTTGAGTAGGGAAAGTTCGTCAAAACCAATCTCGGTGGCCTTCTCGGCCATCCACTCGATACGTTCCATCATCTTGGTTGGGGCAATGGCCAAATGGATGTTTCCGAGCCAAGCCTTGCCGGGATGCAGCGTCTCGACAATCTCATAAAAGCAATGCTTGGACGAAGTCATAGTGACCTTGGCTCTGTAAATGCCACCATCTCCATCCATGAGAAACATCTCGTCACCTGAAGCCAATCTTAACACACGCAAGGCATGTACTGCCTCTTCGGCAGGCAGTTCGTTCTGAACAGACGCCTGGGGTACATAAAAATACCGTGCTTCTTTCATAATTTCTTATTTTTTTCTGTTATCCATCTCTTGTATGATGGCCATCGCCATCCTGTAATCTTCGTCCTTGACTGCCCGACGAAGTGCATTCTCCAACAACTCGTAACTAAGCACATTGAGTGGCAAAGACATTTTCTCGTTGTCGGGATTGTAATCCACGCCCTGTATGTCAAACAGCTGCGGGCTTATGTATATAGGCAAATCGGCTACGGCTGCCAATGTGATGGCAGCCGTAGGTTCCAACTTGTATGCAATTGATTTTTCGACATCTTGTAATTCCATTCTGTATTTGCCACTACTCACATCGGTAACATGCACCTCGTAAGGGGCGCCAGTGTGGTCTCTGATAATGGTCCATAAGACGGATATCAACGCATCTACAGACGTATGTCGCTTCTTGAAGAAACCCTCCAAATCATAAAGTCTATCCATATTGCAAGGCATGCTAAGATGCTTTGTCTGGTCGGCGTCGGTGAGGACAATCAACCCTATATTGCCGAATTGTCTCAACTGCGTCACTCCCTTTATGTATAGGCGGGTTTTGTCCATTATGCCTTAACTCCTGTTTTACGTGGTCTGAACATAAAGGCGAATGCCACACCAACTACCAAAGCGTAGGCTGCAAAGATGTACCAGCAGGTGGCCCACTGGGTTGCGCCATTGGCGTCTGTATAGGCAGTGACTACAGCCTGGGCAGCAAAAGAGCCGAGGGTTGCACCGATACCATTGGTCATAAGCATAAACACGCCCTGCGCACTTGAACGAATCTTCGAATCGGTATTGTCGTTGACAAACAACGAACCAGAGATATTGAAAAAGTCGAAAGCCACACCATAAACAATCATCGAAAGGATGAACATCCAGACACCCGCACCTGGATTGCCGGCGCCAAGAAGAGCGAAACGGGCTACCCAAGCAAACATGGCAATAAGCATAACGTTCTTGATGCCATAACGCTTCATGAAGAATGGAATCATCAAGATGCAGAGGGTCTCGCTAATCTGGGACAAAGAGTAGAGAATGACGGGATACTTCACGCCTAAGGTACCGGCATATTCGGGCAGCGACTTGAAGCTCTCGATAAATGGGGTGGCAAAGCCGTTGGTAATCTGCAGACTGACGCCCAAGAGCATGGAGAAAACAAAGAAGATAGCCATGCGCTTCTGCTTGAAAAGAGCAAAGGCACGCAATCCGAAAGCGTCTACCAGACTTTGCTTGTTATCATCATCACTCAGCGGACAGGTAGGCATGCTGAAGGTATAAAGGAAGAGAATCAGACTGAAAGCACCAGACACGAAGAACTGTTCGTATGTACTCTTGAAGCCCATGATGTCGACAAACCACATGGCAACGATAAAGCCTACGGTTCCGAAGACACGAATAGGCGGGAACTCCTTGACGGTGTCCATGCCCTTGAGTTCAAGACAATAATAGGCAACGGAATTGGTGAGCGCCAAGGTGGGCATATAGAAGCCAACGCTCAATGAATAGAATGTAAAGAGAATGGCAAAACTTGCCCCTTCACCATTAACCATACCATACCATCCTGCCGCAAACATAAAGAGGGCTGCCAGAAGATGACAAATACCCAAAAGGCGTTGTGCCGGAATCCAACGGTCAGCAATAATTCCCATCAAAGCGGGCATGAAAATAGAAACGATACCCTGCATGGCATAAAAGGCGCCAATATGTCCGGCCATGCCAATATTACCGAGGTAGATTCCCATACAGGTGAGGTATGAACCCCACACCGCGAACTCCAAGAAGTTCATCAAAGATAAACGCACTTTCATCGATCTTAAATTTTTAGTTTAATACAAAGGTAATGTAAACCATAGATAATACAAAATAATTGTCTGTTTTTTTGCTTTCGCTATTCGCTTTTTAAGTAGATGTAGCAGCATGTAGAAGAATGTGGATGTCCGTTGTGCCGGGCGTATCTACTCCCAAGAACGGTTTAGGTTTTGGACACTTCCTGCTGATAAATCATGTCAAACCACTCACGGAGCATGGACTTGCTTTCAATGATGGTCTGTATCTGCTTCAACTTGTTTCGATTGGGAGAATTGGGTATCCACAGCTTAATATATCCGTTGACGGAATACTTTTCGGTCATATGCATGACAAAACGCTCCCATTGTTGCTCTGGGGTGATATCGGGATATTTCTCAAGTCCAAACTGTATTGCCCGCCTGAAGACCACCTCGGTATCAAGGTCGCGGTCGGCTTCGGCAACAATCTTACCATAAATGGAGCGAGGCTGGCGACTGGCTGACGCGCGGTGGTCCTCCACAGCCTCCTTCATGATAACAATACGTTCTGGACTGAACCACTTTTTGAGCCGCGCATCACTGGCGAGTATTTTACCGCCAGTTAAATGATGTATGGCACGAGGCCCATTCATGCCTAAATCATGGTAAGCGGCAACCACATAAGCCATATCTATATCAGCACCGGTGAACCGAGCCAGTTCCATACTGTTTTTGATAACACGCATAACGTGGCTCAAGCCATGGCTTTTGCCGAAATCAGCATAACGCGGGAGAATATGATTCTCTACATATTCCATGATGTCGAGGTTCAACTGCTGCATGATGGTTACAAAATAGATTGTTTATTGGTTGATAGATACGATATCAAACCCACTATCGAGGTGCAAGTTTGATATCGTATCTGGTGTGACAATACCTATGCTAACTACTGGACTTGTATGGTTAATTATAGAAATTCCAACTAAGTCCAAATCTCAGGATGCTGTCATTGAGAGGATAATGAGGGGCGAGAAAATACATCTTATTGCCACTACCAGCATTGACATGACTCATCATCACAAAGAAGCGCGTCTGCTTAAGATGGAAGTTGGCATAGACATTGAGGATGGGATAATTGCCGACCTCAACACGATTGGGGCCCTCCTGAACAGCATACTGGCCCAGACCAGGAGCATAATCAGGGGCGTAGTACTTGGTAAAATATCTTGCATCAGCGCCGAAGTCGCACTTCAAGACTTTGGCGATTTTGAAGCGAAGATAGAGATTGGAGTACACATTAAGCTGAGGAACGGGCAATACATCTTCGGCACTCGACTTCTGATAAGTAAGGACATTCTCCCAGTTGAAGGGACCGAACTTGAAGTCCTGATACAACTGAAGGGTAAGCAAACTTATGGCATCACCGCTCTGACGCACATGAACATCATTGTTCAAACGGTTATAATTTTCCCCTATCTGATAACTCAATCCGAAGTATGTGTAATTGGAAATCTCGTCGAAGGCAACACGCAGTTTGGTTTTGGTCTTTTCCCAACTGAGCATACCCTGAATGCGAGAATGGATGACCTTGGACAAGCCATCATTATCCCATAAATAATGACGGCTATGGTAATGGCGATAATAGAATGAAGGTGTGTTGCGATGGAAGAAGCCATTAGCCTGAAGAGTCACAGTATCTCCAAAGAGGTTGAAGTTCAAATCAGCCGAAGCATCCACCTTCAGATTTCCGGCATCCTCTCCTGTCATACCAAATTCAGCCAATGCACAATAATGCAATGTCCTACCCTGGAATTTACTCAACTGTCCACCTATATATATATTGTTCTCACTCCAAGAAGAGGTTCCAACTTTTTCAGGCAGGACATAACGGCGCATTTCGTGGGCGGCAAACAACTTCACGCCTGCCTTGGCCCACTTGTTGAAACCCTCAAGTAGCGACAGGGCGAAGGTATTACGCAATGCAAGATGGCGAGTCTTGTCGTAGATGGAATCTCCTGTATACTTTTCATCCATCTCATAATCATTGGCATAATAAGACTCGGGGGTCTCATAGGCTTGATAAATACGGCTGTAATTGTTAAGCTCAACTGTATGGATGAAACTGGTCACTGGAACATACTCTTTCTTGGTCCACAAAGTATCTTCAGCCAACTGTTGCTGCGCTGCGAGCAGGCTGTCTGCCTGAGCTTTACTTGTAATCTGAAGCCGCTCTTGGGTTTGGGTCTTCAGCGTATCTGTCGGCTCGTTGCCTGCAATGCGGGCATTGTCAGGTCGACCGGCAAACTTCTGCCCTTGCTTACGGTTTTTATCAAACTCCTCTTCATCAAAGTCTTCGTCGTCGCGCTCAGCCTTCTCACGGGCTTCACGTGCCTCCTGGTCTTTCTTGGCTGCCATGGCAAACTTCTTGGCCGCAATCTCATCTTCCGTCATTTTGACGGTACGATGGAAGCCAAGGCTGTAACGATGGGTAAAGAACAGATGCTGATTGTCATTACGGTTCCAATTTCGATTGAGCACAGTAGGAATATCTGGTGTGGCGAAGCTCTCGGGGAACAACTCAGGGTGAACGATGTAGTCGTCATTGGTGATACCACCATTTTCGGTCACTTTCTGGTGATTGGTCGACATCAGAAGATGCGCCTGATATTGGTCGCCAAGATAAGAACCATACATCGTATAGTTGAAATGTGACGTACTTTGGCTGGAATAATAACCACGGCCATAAATATAATCAAAATTGAAGCCGAAACCAAGGCGCTTACCAGCATTGACACCAAACTTAGCCGTAAAATGGTCCTCGCCTGTAAGTCGGTCACCACAGGTATTGAAGGTCAGGTTGGTAAACGGCGATAAGGTATTGGTGAAATGAAAATTGCTCACATCCGTGACGAAGAAATCGTATGGATTGGTAAAGATGAAGTTACCATCCAGACTGCGGTCAATGAATATGCGGTTGATACGCGGTGCTCCAAGATTGCCGGTAGTATTGAACTCGCCTCTCAATCCTGTAGTAAAAATACTGTTCATAAACATATGAGACAGCGTATCGGGCGTAGTATGGACAATATCACCAAAACGCTTGTCAACCGTCCATACTTTTATACCCTTAGGAATTTCCTTATCAGAGCCAAGGCTATCGGGATTGACCTTACGCGGGTTGGAATTATCCAACATTACATCACGATTAATCTGATCAAATTGATTATTATCTATTTGCGCAGACAGTGATATGCTGACTGCGCAAAAAAGAGCTAAAACGAGCTTTTTCTTCATCTCTTAGCGAATAAGTCTGAGACTACATTCAACGAACTTAAATACACAAGCTGCCAGTATTACATAAATGCCGACATTGTGACTTGACAAAAAGTAGATTGCTACACCAACAATCGCAATAACCATAAAAAGGATATTCAGCACGTTACGTATCTTGAAAAGTCGCAACTGGCGTTTAGTCTTCAAATGGTTATTGTGATCGATATTATCATTAATGATCATAAATGTATCGGATTAATTAAACAGGTTGACAAATCCGTTGAAGATTTCATCCTTGCGATCAATCGTTTTGATTCTGAATTTGCCGTAAGGACGCACGACCTTTGTCTGCTTCTTGTTAAGTGCGTATTTATCGGCTATGATGTTATGGGCCGATTCGGTAAATCCTGTCGAGCGGTTGGGCTCATAGGTGTAAGAGATTCGCTCCAATCTCACATTAAGATGGGTGTCGGCACAATTTACAATCAATGTATAAGAAAACTCCGCCTTGTCACTCATCAATATGGTATTGGCAAACACCAACCACTCATACATCTTTGCGGCAATGGAGTGAGTGTTTGTATTGACAATAGCTATCTTGCTGCGCAACTGGGAATCATCTTTCTGATTCTCGTCTACGGTAAGATTGTTGACATATTCGAAAGCCTTATCATAGATTTCACTCGCGGTCTGACCAGGAACATCGAGGTTTAATTCAAAAACGACCTTGCCATCCACCAATGGCACCGCGCCCGCAAGATATTTCACCTCAGTATTTACATCGACTTCGGGCTTGACTTCCTGACGAACCGTTGGAGTAGGAGCAGAGATCGCCGACCATCCATTGACACTGCCATACTGAGCAGGCTTTTCCTGCTTGGGTGCGGGAGTCACACTTTCCTTCTTTACAGTTTTAGTCTGGTCAGATGTTACCACCACTTTCTGCTGTGGAGCTGAAGAAGATGACTCTGCATTCATCTTCTTGGCTTCGGCATTCAGTTTCTCAGCTTCTTCATTGAGCCGAGCCGCCTCTTCCTGAGCCTTTTTTATCTGAGCTTGAATCGCTGCTTGCTTCTCAGCTATCTCCTTTTCTTTGCGTTTTTTCTCTGCATCGGCCTTGGCCTTTTCTGCATCAGCCTTGGCCTTGGCTTGCTCAGCTGCCTGCTTGGCTTTTTGAGCATTGGCTTTAGCTGCCTCTACTGCCTTTTGAGCTTCTTCAAGTTGCTTTTGAGCCTGCTCCAACTGCTGTTCAGGCGTCAAGGGCTTAACATTCTGCGCAGGGCACAGCAAGGGGAAAAGAGCGATAATCGCAATCAGTATTTTCTTCATAATCTTAAGATTTACATATTTTTGTAAGACAAAAGTACAAAAAAGATATGTTTCCGTGAAACAAATGTATGTATTTAACTATATTTTTTACATCTTCAACATAAAAAGGACAGTATGGGGAACATCGACAGTAAAAGCCCACATGACGCTTTTTGACAGTTCTATACCTACTGCTATATCATTTTTCTTCCAATTCCTTCTGCAAGCGGATGACCTCGTCACGATACTGGGCGGCTTGAATGAAATCAAGCTGTTCTGCAGCCTCTTTCATGAGTGAAGTTGTGCGTTCTATACATTTTTCCAACTGCTCCTTGGTCATCTTTATGATAATTGGGTCCGCCGCAAATGCTGGCTCTTCCGATTCCACGTATGGTTTGTAGGTGATTGTCGGCCGCGTTGTCTGAGCCTTTTCCTTGGACAATGTCTGCTTGATTTCTTTCTTTATCTGTTGTGGTTTAATATTATGGTCCTCATTATATTTCATCTGTATAGAGCGCCGTCTTGAAGTTTCATCTATCGTGCGCTGCATACTCTCGGTGATATGGTCAGCATACATTATCACTTTGCCATTGACATTACGAGCGGCACGCCCTGCCGTCTGGGTAAGGGAGCGGTGGCTACGCAGAAATCCCTCCTTGTCGGCATCAAGTATGGCAACAAGTGAGACTTCTGGCAAATCCAGACCTTCACGCAGCAGATTGACGCCAACAAGCACGTCATAGACACCGGCACGCAAGTCGTTCATGATCTGCACACGATCGAGAGTAGCTACGTCGCTATGAATGTAGTTGGCACGCACATCATGATTCAGAAGATATTCGGTAAGTTCTTCTGCCATACGCTTGGTAAGGGTAGTGATGAGTACACGCTCATGACGATTGGTGCGCGTAAGGATTTCATCCAACAGGTCGTCTATCTGGTTCTCACTCGGCCGGACCTCAATTTCAGGGTCCAACAGCCCCGTGGGACGTATTATCTGCTCGACCACAACACCCTCCGACTCCATGAGTTCATAATCAGCAGGGGTAGCAGAGACATAAATGACCTGGTTGGTCATCTCTTGGAACTCCTCAAAACGCAACGGACGATTGTCGAAAGCTGCAGGAAGGCGGAAGCCATATTCAACCAGATTTTGTTTGCGCGCTCTGTCGCCTCCATACATTGCATTGATTTGAGGAACTGTCACATGACTTTCATCGATAACCATCAGATAGTCTGAAGGAAAGAAGTCAAGCAAGCAATAAGGTTTGTCGCCAGGTTGACGACCATCAAAATAGCGGGAATAGTTCTCAATTCCACTGCAATGACCCAGTTCCTTGATCATTTCCATATCATACTCGACACGTTCTTTGATACGCTGCGCTTTGATATCATCTCCAATTTGGGTGAAGAAATCAATCTGTTTGACCAAATCGTCCTGAATAGCCCTTACAGCGCCATCCACCTGCTCTTTGGATGTAACGAATATATTGGCTGGATATATCTGATAATCATCAAAGTCAGCCAGCCGATGAAGGTCTACACTGTCGAGTTCTTCGATGCTGTCAATTTCATCTCCCCACCAACTGATGCGAAGTATATTGTCACTATAGGCAATAGCCACATCAACCGTATCACCCTTTACCCTAAAGGAACCTCGCGCCAAATCAACATCATTTCTAATATATAGTGCATCCACCAACTGCCGCAAAAAGACATTGCGGTCCTTAACCTCGCCGCGCTTCACCGAAACAATGCTGTTGGTCATGGAAGCAGGTCCGCCCATACCATAGATACACGACACGGAAGACACCACCACTACGTCGCGCCTTCCTGAGAGCAATGCACTAACTGCACTCAGCCGAAGTTTGTCAATGTTTTCGTTGATAGCCAAGTCTTTCTCGATATAAGTATCAGTGGAGGGAAGATAGGCTTCGGGCTGATAATAATCATAATAAGAGACATAATATTCAACGGCATTATGAGGAAAGAAACCCTTCATCTCTTGATACAATTGAGCTGCAAGAGTCTTGTTATGGCTTAATATCAGGGTCGGCTTGTTCACATTCTTGATAACATTGGCTATCGTAAAGGTCTTTCCCGATCCCGTCACACCCAATAAAACCTGGGCTTTGTCACCGCGGTCTATACCTTCAGTAAGTTGCTCTATCGCATGGGGCTGATCGCCCGTGGGAGCATAATCTGATACCAAATCATAATTCATAATTGCAAAATTAAATAAAAAATGTCACCACTATCTCTAATAATAGAGTTTTTTTCCTAAAAATTGTATTTTTTACTTTGCCCATAGAGGAAATAATTGTAATTTTGCATGACAATTTTTTGATTATGAACAAAATACATTTTGCTGCTATAATCGCAGCACTCCTTTTTACAGGATGCGCTAACGAATTCAACAAGGTCTACACGACCAACAATGTTCCATATAAGTACGAATATGCCAAAGAATGCTTTGCTAAAGGCAAGTGGACACGCACTACAACTTTGCTGACCGACTTGATAGTAGTACTCAAGGGAACTGAGAATGCGCAAGAAAGCCTTTATATGCTTGCGATGGCCCAATACAACAGTAAAGACTATGAAGGAGCGGCTGCCACTTTCAAGCGTTATTACTCGTCATACCCCAAAGGTGATTTTGCAGAGAATGCCGAGTTTTATATAGGTCAAAGCCTATACGAAAGCACACCTGAACCACGACTCGACCAGTCGGCAACAGTTTCAGCTATATCTTCTTTCCAGGAATACCTCGACCTTTATCCAGACGCCAAGCACAAAGCCAGCGCCCAGCAGCGCCTCTTTGAATTGCAGGACAAATTGGTTCGCAAAGAATTGTATAACGCCCAGCTTTATTATGACCTCGGTCCATATTTCGGAAATTGCGGTCCTGGTGAGAACAACTACGAGGCTTGCATTATTACGGCGCAAAACGCACTAAAAGATTATCCCTATAGCAAGCTCAGAGAAGAATTTGCCACTTTGCTCATGAAAAGCAAATATGAGTTGGCTCAGCAGAGCGTGGCATCAAAGCAACTTGAGCGTTATCAAGATGCAGAAGACGAATGCTATGGTTTCATCAATGAATACCCAGATTCAAAAGAGCGTGCCACTGCGGAGAAATACATTGCAAAGTGCAAGGAATACATCAAGGCACATATCAACGACGAAAACATCCCAACGTTCGACAGATAAAAAACAATGACTTATTAATATTTTTAATAATTAGAAATGGATTACAAGAAATCAAAAGCCCCGGTTAACACCGTAACTCGCAACATTATGGATCTTTGCGAAGAGACTGGCAACATCTACGAGAGCGTTGCTATCATCTCAAAGCGTTCAAATCAGATTGCTGCAGAAATCAAACAAGATTTGAATAAAAAGCTTCAAGAATTTGCTTCATATACAGACACACTGGAAGAGGTGTTTGAAAACAGAGAGCAGATAGAAATATCACGCTACTATGAAAAATTACCCAAGCCGACACTTCTCGCCACACAAGAGTTTGTTGACGGCAATATCTACTGGCGTGATCCATCACAAGAAAAGGAAGACGAATAATGCTACAACGCAAACAAACATTATTTCTGCTTCTCGCCATTATTGTCTCCGTCATCTGCTCTACCTTTCCCCTTGGCACTATCGAGCCCCAAGGTATGGGAACAGAAATGAGTATATATTCATTATTCGTAAAAGGAGATAATATCAGCTACTGTTCATGGCCCTTGTTCGCCATTATGCTATGCACATATCCCGTGGCAATTATGGCTATCGCCATGTACAAGACACGCAAGAAGCAGGCTAAGATGTGTATGGTTGCTGTGATCATTAATATAATATGGTATGCCTATTATGCTATGTCCATCCTAACCACATTCAGCAAAATGGGCACATTCCATATCAACATCACTGCGCTGCTTCCCGCTCTCGCTATAGGTTGCTACCTTTTGGCAAGAAAAGGAATTTTGGATGACGAAAGGCTTGTGCGTTCGGCAGACAGAATAAGATAAAAGACGATTTGAAATATAACCCAATCAAGGAGATTAAGTCACATTATTCTCCTTTTTTATTGCCACTAAGCGACAGCTAAATAGCCGATAAATTGATTAACCACACTCTTGCTACGACTCACAACGACACATACCAATAAACACAACTATGCCACAGAGCTGTCTTGAGCCACATTGCAAGCCCGTATCAAATGACACGTAGGCACGCATCAAACATCACGTAGACACGTATCAAACACTACGTGAGCATGTCACAAAAGACAAGAAGGCAACTAACAACCAGCGCGCCTCCAAAAGTACCTATAATAACGACAACAACAGTCGGTATAAGAGGAAACATACACAATCTACCTCCGGATAGCATGTTTGCTCATGAATGGTCTACAACATCTTCAATCATTAGCATATTCATAAAGCCTTCACTCTATAACCCAACAATCAACGAAAAAACGGATTAGCAACCCCAAACCGACCAACTATATTCACCACGCATAACAAGAATACGCTAACAATCCGTCTGAAACTTAGGGACAAAAAAAGAGCTGTAAGCAACTTGTCTTACAGCTCTATCCATATTGTTATCGTAATTATCCGATATTAGTCCTTGAAGTAAGCTTTAACATCCTCATTAGGAACCATGCGCTCATCAAAAACGTAAGCACCAGTCTTGGGGCTCTTAACCATCTTGATTACCTTGGTATATGCACGTCCGTCAGTTGAACCTTCGTGCAAGGTAGCTACCGCTTTTTTTGCCATTGCTTAAATCTCCTATTACTTAATCTCCTTATGAAGAGTCATCTTCTTCAGGATGGGATTATACTTCTTCAACTCAAGGCGCTCAGGAGTATTCTTACGGTTCTTGGTAGTCACGTAACGGCTTGTTCCTGGCAGACCACTGTTCTTCATCTCGGTGCATTCGAGAATGACTTGAACTCTGTTACCTTTAGCTTTCTTTGCCATTTGTTATATCTCCTAACCTTAAAATTAATCTACATTGTTACCCTCGGCGATTACCTTGATATCTTTCCAGTCGCAGTAACCATTCTGTACAGCCATCTTAAGAGCGGCGTCAAGTCCAACCTTATTGATAAGGCGCAGACCAGCGGCACTAATCTTCAGGCTAATCCAGCAATTCTCCTCTACATAGAAGAACTTCTTGCTGAAAAGGTTAACGTCAAAGCTGCGCTTTGTGCGATGCTTTGAGTGAGACACATTGCAACCTAACTGTGCCTTCTTACCTGTGATTTGACAAATCTTAGACATTTCTATCCTTAATTTTTGATTCTTAATTAGATACTTATTCCAAACAGGGTGCAAAATTACAATTTTTTTCGGAATAAACAAAATAAATCCCTAAACTTTTTCAAAATTAAGGTTTTTTATTGTTTTTGCATCCACGATGGTGATACTCATAGACATGGGCTTACTTTACCTCTTCGGCATCCGCATCATCAACGATGGGGTTCTTCTCCTTATAATAGTCGAGGAAAAGACGCAAAGCAATATTGGTTGCCTTGGCTATATTAATGTCACGACCATTATCCTCTTCTATCTTGAGCGTACGCACATCGTCTTTAGAACCATATCCAATCCAAATTGTACCTACAGGTATCTGTGAAGTGCCGCCACCAGGACCAGCGATACCAGTAGCAGCGATAGCATAATCACACTCCAAGGCATCGCAAGCCCCTTTGACCATAGCTTCTGCCACTCCTTGACACACAGCTGTCTGTTCTTCTATCAATTTGGAATCGACATGAAGCAGACGTTCCTTGACGTCATTGCTGTATGAAACGATACCACCTTTGAAATAATTACTGGCACCAGGTACCGCTATAATCACTTGGGCAATACGACCACCTGTACAACTCTCGGCGGTTCCCAGTGTCTTTCCTCCAGCATAGAGATACTGCAGTATTTCCTTGCTGAGTATTTTGCTTTCTAATTCCACTATATATTATATTTATGGGTTGATAATCAATACTTACTCAAACGTCACTTTACTGAAAGCCGGCAGAGATATATCGGCAAAATCATGGTCACGATATTTGAAGGTGCCGACACAGGCAATCATAGCAGCATTGTCGGTGGTATAACTGAACCGAGGAATATAGATGGTCCAACCAAAACGACGGGCATGTTCCTCAAAAGCATTGCGAAGACCGGTATTGGCAGAAACGCCGCCAGCAACAGCCACATGGGTTATGCCTGTCTGCCGTACAGCCTTGCGCAGTTTGATCATCAGTATATCTACGATTGTAGCTTCGAGACTGGCGGCAATATCCTCTTTATGATTTTCCACAAAGTCGGGCTCATCTTCTATCCATTTACGCAGATTATATAAGAACGATGTTTTCAGACCTGAGAAACTATAGTCCAGCCCAGGGATATGAGGTTCGGAGAACTGATATGCCTTGGGATTGCCTTGGCGTGCGAGACGGTCGATTATAGGCCCTCCAGGATAACCCAGACCCATAACCTTTGAGCATTTGTCTATGGCCTCTCCAGCAGCATCATCGATAGTTTGCCCCAATACCTCCATATCATTGTAGGCACGGACAAGTACAATCTGAGAGTTACCACCTGACACCAACAGACAAAGGAATGGCAGCGGCGGACAGGAGGTATCATCATCGCTCTCCTTGATAAAATGAGCCATAACATGTCCCTGAAGATGGTTGACATCTATCAGAGGTATATCCAAAGCACGTGACAATCCCTTTGCGAAGTTGACACCTACCAACAATGACCCCATCAATCCTGGGCCACGGGTAAACGCGATGGCTGACAGTTGTTCCTTGGTAATACCAGCACGGTGAAGAGCTTGGTCCACAACCGGGACTATATTCTGTTGATGGGCACGCGAAGCCAACTCAGGAACCACGCCTCCATAAGCTCGATGCACCTCTTGCGAAGCGGTGACATTGCTCAGCAACACTCCGTTGCGCAACACAGCTGCCGAGGTATCATCACACGAAGACTCTATACCTAATATATATATATCGCTCATATCATGCAGATTTAATAAGTAAGTATCTCGACGCCATTCTCTGTCATTACGAATGTATGCTCCCATTGTGCAGAGGGCAGTTCGTCACCAGTAATAACCTCCCACTCATAAGGATCATCCGCATCTATAAACACCTCATAGGTTCCCATATTAATCATGGGCTCGATGGTAAACACCATGCCAGGCACAATCAACATACCCTGACCGCGATGGCCATAATGCACCACCTCGGGCTCCTCATGGAATTTCAGGCCCACACCATGTCCACACAAGTCGCGCACCACGCTATAGCCATTTTTCTCGGCATGACGCTGCACTGCATGGCCTATATCCCCGACAAAGCAATAAGGCTTGGCAGCCTCCATACCTGCCTCGAGACACTCACGGGCAACACGCACGAGACGTTCCTTTTCAGGCGTAGTCTTACCGATAACAAACATACGTGAAGCATCGGCATAATAGCCATCCACAATAGTTGTCATATCGACATTGACAATATCCCCCTCTTCCAGGACATCTTCCTCCTTAGGGATACCATGACACACAACCTCATTGATTGAAGTACATACGCTCTTGGGAAAGCCCTCATAGCCCAGACAGGCTGGGATGGCATTGTGGTCCTTGCAATACTGCATACAGATATCGTCAATTTCCTGCGTATTCATACCTGCATGTATCTGGCGGGCCACTTCGTCAAGACAGCCCGTATTGACCACACCGCTACGGCGTATGCCTTCTATCTGTTCGGGAGTCTTAATCAAATCGCGGGTTGGCACCAGCTTTCCTTTCTGCTCCCAATACATTACCTTTTTATCAAGTTCAGTAGGCTCCTGTCCAGACAGACAGTGCCAACGTCTTTTCTTATGAAACATATCCTATGTTATTAAATCACTGCAAAATTACTTCAAAATCAAGAAACTGCCAAAGATAAGGCTATTTTTTATCACTGTGACTGTCGAACAATGACAACTTTTGCCGCCGTGCATCGTCTATAGACAAGAGTCTCTGCTGCTCATCGTGATAACTCTTCCGAAGTTCATCATAGCGATGGTCCAGCTCCGCCTTATACGCCTCACGCTCTTCACGATTAAGCAGACGCGCAGCTGCGAGCGAGTTTTGCGATGCATCCTTCATCCACACCACCGGACCGTCATAGACCGGAGCCACCTTGAGGGCAACATGCATCTCTGAGGTGGTAGCACCGCCTATCATTATAGGTATATCCAGGTGCGCCCGCTCCATCTCGTGGGCCACACAGACCATCTCTTCCAGTGACGGCGTGATAAGTCCCGACAGGCCAATGATGTCTGCCTTGAGTTCGATAGCCTTGCTCACTATCTGGTCGGCAGGCACCATCACACCGAGGTCGATTACTTCGTAATTGTTGCACGCCATCACCACGCCAACAATATTCTTGCCGATATCGTGTACATCTCCCTTGACAGTAGCCAAGATTACCCGCCCTGCCGATGTCTGGTTCTCGTCACGTTCCGCTTCGATATGCGGTTGGAGTATAGACACAGCCTGTTTCATTGTACGTGCCGTCTTCACGACCTGTGGCAGAAACATCTTGCCTTCACCGAACAGCCTGCCTACCTCCGACATTCCATCCATCAGCGGCCCCTCTATTATCTGCACAGCCCGTGGATATTTCTCAAGGGCTTCTGCCAAATCTTCAGCCAGATAATCGCCTATGCCCTTGCGCAGTGCATATTGCAGACGGGCTTCCAGCTGTTCCTTTCGCCAAGCCTCTTGCTGCACATTGGCTGACGGCAAAGCGCCACCGGCCTTGAGCGCATCCTGCTCCTGCTTCAGACGGGCAGCCAGTTCAATGAGGTCTTCCGCAGCTCCCTTACGGCGGCAGAGCACTACATCTTCTATAATACGCAGATGGTCTTCGGGGATATCCTGATAGGTGATACGCGTAGAGGGATTGACAATACCAAAATCCATACCAGCCTGAATGGCATGATAGAGGAAGACGGCATGCATAGCTTCACGGATATAGTTGTTGCCACGGAAGGAGAAACTCAGATTGCTCACTCCGCCACTTACGTGGGCTCCTGGCAGATTTTCCTTTATCCATCGGGTTGCACGGATGAAGTCCAGAGCATATCGGTCGTGCTCTTCCAGCCCCGTAGCTATCGAGAGTATGTTGGGGTCAAAGATGATGTCACACGCATTCATGCCCACCTGCTCCGTCAGAATGTGATAAGCGCGCTGAGCTATCTCGATACGCCGCTCATAGGTAGTAGCCTGGCCCTCTTCGTCGAAGCACATGACTACCACGGCTGCACCGAAGCGCTTGACATCCTTGGCGTGGCTGACAAACACATCCTCTCCTTCCTTCAGCGAGATGGAATTGACCACCGACTTTCCCTGACAACACTTGAGGCCAGCAAGGATGACATTCCATTTCGACGAGTCAATCATCACCGGAACGCGTGCCACGTCGGGTTCCGATGCCAATAGCCGCAGGAAATGGCTCATCTCGGCTTCAGCATCAAGGAGGGCATCATCCATATTGACGTCTACCACCATAGCACCGTCACTTACCTGGTGGCGGGCTATCGTGAGCGCCTCTTCGTAGTTCTTCTCCTTGACAAGTCTGAGAAACTTGCGAGAGCCAGCCACATTGCAGCGTTCGCCGACATTGACAAACATACCCTGCCGAACCTCCAGCGGCTCCAGTCCACTCAGTTGCAGATATTCACTTCTATCGCAGGGGACATAGGGCTGCTTGCCACGAGCAAGTTCCACATAGCGGGCGATAAAATGGTCATCAGTACCACAGCAGCCACCGACGATATTGAGTATGCCTTCATCTATCAAAGCGCCTATCTTGGGAGCCATAGTGTCGGCAGTCTCGTCGTATAGCCCCATAGAGTTGGGCAAACCGGCATTGGGGTAAGCAGATATATAATAAGGAGACTTACGGGCGAGCTCCTCCAGATACGGTTTCATTTGAGATGGGCCAAACGAGCAGTTCAGTCCGACTGAAAATACCGGATACGAACTGATGCTCGCCAAGAAGGCATCGAGCGTCTGTCCGCTCAGCGTGCGACCAGCCAGGTCGCTCACCGTCACACTCAGCATGATGGGCAGTTCTATGCCACGGCGCTCCATCACGCTCACCCCAGCATCCATGGCCGCCTTGGCATTGAGGGTGTCAAATATGGTCTCTATCAGAAACGCGTCTACCCCACCCTCGGCCAAGGCATCGACTTGCTCCATATAGGCGTCAAGCAGTGTGTCATAGTCAAGGTCACGTGCAGCAGGGTCAGCCACATCCGGCGACATCGAGCACGTGAGGTTGGTGGGACCTATCGAGCCCAGTACAAACCGAGGGCGCTCTGCCGTTGCATAGCGGTCAGCCATCTCACGGGCAAGCCGGGCACCGGCCAACGCCATCTCACCCGACAGATGCTCCAAGTGGTAATCAGCCTGGGATATACGCTGCGAAGAGAAAGTATTGGTTTCTATCATGTCTGCACCAGCGTCAAGATAGCGCCGATGAATATCCTGCACGATATCTGGACGGGTAAGACACAGCATATCATTGTTGCCTACATACAGTACATCATCGCGCAAGTCCAACCTTCCGCGGAAGTCGCCTTCCGAGAGACCGTAGCCTTGTATCATCGTGCCGATGGCACCATCGAGTATCAGTATGCGTTGCTTGACAAGTTGTCTTATATCCATAAACAATCTGACAGGAATACGCCTCGGCCTACTCCTGTCTCAAATAAAATCAATTAGAAATGTTTTCTTACACGGTCCATCTCCCGACGGTCTTCCTTTTCCTTGAGAGTCTGGCGTTTGTCAAACTCTTTCTTACCTCGGGCAAGGGCGATATCCATCTTGGCTCTACCGTGCTCGTCGATGAAAATCAAAATAGGGACGATGGTAAAACCCACATCCTTGGCAGCGGCCTCGAGATGACGTATCTCGCGCTTCTTGAGCAGAAGTTTGCGGTCACCCTTAGCCTCGTGATTGGAAAAAGAGCCATAGAAATAAGGGCTGATGTTCATACCCTTGACCCATATTTCCCCACGGTCTATCACACAGTAGCTATCGACAAGCGAAGCCTTGCCGGCACGTATAGACTTAATCTCCGTACCGGTGAGTACCATGCCTGCCGTATAGGTATCAACGAAGAAATACTCAAACGAGGCTTTCTTGTTGCGTATCTGCACAGGGCTCTTCTTGCGTATATCCTGTTCTTGTTTGTTCATTTTTTCATTCTCCTTTCTTACTCGTTACCGCCATCTGTCAAGCCTCTATCTCGCAGAAACGGTCCAGATGCTCATCCACATAGTGGGCTATGGCAGAAGTGAATCCCTCTTCGCCCTCAACAAACTTGTCATCAAGGTCGTCAAACTCGGGGAAGCGCTCAAACATGGCCATAAACTCGTCGTCGTCACACTCACGCTCTATCTCTTCATGATACTTGGTATAGAGTTTGTGCGCACGGCGTATAAGACTGCACAGTTCAGGCAACCCCCAACCACGCACAGCCTTGTCAAACGGATTGTGGAAGATAAAGTGTCCCCAACCGTTGTGGATAAGCTGGACAAAGCCACCATCCATCATTTCTTCGCGCATGGCAATATATGCCAGCAGCGTAATCTGGTCGGCATTGAGCATCCCCATTGTCTCGGCTGTAAGTTCTCCACCGATAGCCTCATAGGTGGCATCCACTATTACCTGCACAAACTCATCCATGCCTTCGCCGGCAGCTTTGGCCAGAGCGGCGTCTTTGACTTTTACTATCATAATGATGCAAAATTAGACAAAAAAAACGGAAAAAGAATATGTAAGGTACAAGAAAATAGTGTTTGCCCTTGAGATTTGACTTGCGGCGGTCATGTTTGCCAACTCAGAATGACAAAACGGCAGCATTTGCCATTGAGGTATCTAAAAAATCATGAGGCAGAACAAAAAACCCTCATCATTATTAGGTAGTTTGTTTAGTTTTTTATAACTTTGCGCTTGAAAAAGGGGATGCCCGTGACCAACGTATCGCCCTTGACAAGCGTGAATAAGTAACAGTACTTTATATTTATTTTTGAACAACATGATTTATTCAAAGGAAGTTGACAACATGTGCGTTGTCGCCAAAGGCCCGAACCACGGACCAGCTCCAATCCCCGAAGAGGGAAAATGGATTCAAGCCAAAGAGATTAAGGATATCTCAGGTTACACTCACGGTGTGGGATGGTGTGCTCCTCAGCAGGGTGCTTGCAAGCTGTCTCTGAACATCAAGGAAGGCGTTATCCAGGAATGTCTCGTTGAGACCATCGGCTGTACTGGTATGACCCACTCAGCTGCTATGGCTTCTGAGATTCTGCCTGGCAAGACCATCCTCGAGGCTCTGAACACTGACCTCGTTTGTGATGCCATCAACACAGCTATGCGTGAGCTCTTCCTCCAGATTGTCTATGGCCGCAGCCAGAGCGCCTTCTCTGAGGGTGGTCTCGTTATCGGTGCCGGTCTCGAGGACCTGGGCAAGGGTCTGCGCTCACAGACTGGTACTCTCTATGGTACCGTTGCCAAGGGTACTCGCTATCTCGAGCTCACCGAGGGTTACATCACCAAGATGTTCCTTGACAAGGACAGCCAGGTATGCGGTTACGAATATGTACACCTCGGCAAGATGATGGAAGCCATCAAGGACGGTATGGACGCCAACGAGGCTGTGAAGAAGTTCACTGGCCGCTACGGTCGTACAACTGCTGAGCAGGGTGTTGTTAAATCAATTGATCCACGTAAAGAATAAGGAGATACACAACTATGATTAGAAAAGTAAGTTATGAAAGCCAGGAGCGCCGCGAGAAGCAGGTGCTGGCTGCTCTGAATGCAAATGGTATCAGTAGCGTAGAAGAGGCTAATCAGATCTGCGAAGAGGCTGGTGTTGATCCTTATCTGATGTGCGAAGAGACTCAGCGTATCTGCTTCGAGAATGCTAAGTGGGCATACGTTTGTGGTGCCGCTATCGCCATCAAGAAGGGTGTTAAGACAGCTGCTGATGCAGCCGAGGCCATCGGTATCGGTCTGCAGAGCTTCTGCATCCCCGGTTCTGTAGCTGATGACCGCAAGGTAGGTCTCGGCCATGGCAACCTCGCCGCCCGTCTGCTCCGTGAGGAGACACAGTGCTTCGCTTTCTTGGCTGGCCACGAGTCTTTCGCTGCTGCCGAGGGTGCGATCAAGATTGCCGAGATGGCCAACAAGGTTCGCAAGAATCCTCTCCGCGTCATCCTCAACGGTCTTGGCAAAGACGCTGCCCAGATTATCAGCCGTATCAACGGTTTCACATACGTACAGACCAAGTTTGACTACTACAGTGGCAAGCTCGAGGTTGTAAAGCGCATTCCTTACAGCGACGGTCCTCGTGCCAAGGTTAACTGCTATGGTGCTGACGATGTACGCGAGGGTGTTGCTATCAACTGGAGCGAGGATGTAGACGTTTCAATCACTGGTAACTCTACCAACCCCACACGCTTCCAGCACCCCGTAGCCGGAACTTACAAGAAGGAGCGCGTGCTCGCTGGCAAGCCTTACTTCTCTGTAGCTTCAGGTGGTGGTACCGGCCGTACACTGCACCCAGACAACATGGCTGCAGGTCCCGCTTCTTACGGTATGACTGATACTCTCGGCCGTATGCACTCTGACGCTCAGTTCGCAGGTTCTTCTTCAGTTCCTGCTCACGTAGAGATGATGGGCTTCTTGGGTATTGGTAACAACCCAATGGTAGGTGCAACAGTGGCTATCGCTGTAGCTATCGACCTGGCTCTCAACAAGAAGTAATTCACGAGCGACACATTTTTCAAACATAAGTTTATCCCTGTGACTTCTATGTCACAGGGATTTTTTTGTACCCTTGTCATCACAAGAATCCCCATTGGAACACATATTCGCCTCGACGATGTACGCAAAGTGGGGTTGGTAACAGTCGGAATCAATGATGAAGAAAGTATATGTGTAAACACATCATTTTGCGCTATAGACAAAGCAGTCGCCTTGATGCCGTAAAGGGTACGATATCTACTGATAGCGCTGGAGATGGCGTTAAGGATGAAGGCGGAGCGGGAAATGCGGAATTAAAAGTTTGAGTTATACGTTGCTGAGTTTGATTTGACAAATTCGCAGTTTGAAATCAACTTTGGGCTAAACACCTTTAGGTTGTCGGGGAAGAACTGCAAAATGTTGCGGAAGAACAACCTATTATCGGGGAAGAACATTTGACTATCGGGGAAGAGCAGCAGACTGTCCTGGAAGTGGAGATGACTGGTTTGGAAGGGCAACAGACTGACGGGGACGAGCAGTTGACTGACGGGGACGAGCAGCTGACTGATAGGGACGAGCAGCTGACTGATTTGGAAGTGCAGTAGATTGTCGGGAAAGTCCAGCTGACTACCAGGGAACACGGGCAAGGCAATGGTGTCTGGCGGCTACACTAAGGATTGCTGCCGTCTGATAAAGATATGGACGAATTACTTCTTCTGCGTATTCGGCAGGAAGCCGGCAATGACTCCTAACAAGGGAAGGAACGCGCTGACCTGGAAGATAAACTCGATGCTGGTCCTGTCGGCAAGCCAACCGAAGAACGCGGAGCCGAGACCGCCCAAACCGAACATAAGTCCGAAGAAGATGCCGGCTATAAGTCCCACCTTATCGGGCATAAGGTCTGTGGCATAGACCACAATCGACGAGAAAGCCGACGCGATGATGAGGCCAGAGAGAAATGTGCAGACGATGGTCCAAGGCAGACTGGCATAAGGCATGGCTATCGCGAAAGGAGCAGCTCCGAGGATGGAGAACCATATCACATACTTGCGGCCATACCTATCGCCAAAGACGCCACCTGCCAAGGTGCCGATGGCAAAGGCCAACAGGAATACAAACAAGCATATCTGCGACGCCTGTACACTGATACCAAACTTGTCGATAAGAAAAAAGGTGAAATAGCTCGTGATACACGACGTATAGAAATACTTGGAGAATACAAGCAGAATGAGTATCGCCAGGGCACGGTACTTGGCTCCACGGGAGATGTGGTCGTTCAATGCCGGAGTGGGCAGATGATGGTGCTGGGCATAGACCAGGCGCGCCTTATACCAAGCTCCCAAACGCATCATAATCAATGCGGCGAGCAGTGCTACAAGGGCGAACCAGGATATGGCATACTGGCCGAAAGGCAAGATGATGACAGCAGCCAGCAAGGGGCCGAGGGCGGAACCTCCGTTGCCTCCAACCTGGAATATAGACTGTGCCAGGCTTTTCTTTCCTCCCGATGCCAACTGCGCTACGCGTGATGCCGTGGGGTGAAAGATTGAAGAACCAAAGCCGACCACACTCACAGCCAAAAGAATGAGCAGATAATTCTCGGCAAAAGCCAACAGCAGAAGTCCTATCAACGTAAAGCACATGCCCACGGACAAGGCATAGGGGCGTGGATGCCTGTCGGCATAGAGTCCGGTGAATGGTTGCAGGATGGAAGACGTCATCTGAAAGACCAGAGTGATAATGCCTATCTGCGCAAACGAGAAGTCAAACTTGTCTTTGATGATGGGATAGATAGACGGGATAATCGACTGAATCATATCGTTGAGGAAATGGGATATGCCACAAATCACCAACATGGAATAGACCGTACTCTCGGTCATGGTGGGATGTCCTTTGATTATGCTACCTATAGATTTCATCATCATTAGTCTTAATACCTATTATATATAGTAACCGCCTGCCGATATGGCAGGCGAATATGGCACGCGGGCTCACCGCAACAGTAGCAGAGGGGCTGAGCACGCCGAAGAAAGCATCATCAGAAGGAATAGGCGAAGCCCAAAGAGGCGTACTCCTTCAACTGATAATAGCCATGACGGTCACTACGCTTGGTTCCGTCGTCAAAACGGGGATAAACGAATATGTTGCTGGATATATACTTGTTGAATTGGAAGGTAAACGTATTCTCCCACTCAAGCTCGGCACGCTCGTAGGTGGTATAACCATAGAGACGGGTCTTCCAACGTATGTTGTCGGCAAACTTCCACAACAAATCGACCGTAAACTGCGAACCGAAGTTGTGCAGCTGGTGCTTGCCTTCGTTCAAACCATAACGAGAGGCAAGCTCAAGACGGTTGACATAACGGAAATTGTAAGCCAGAGGAGCCAAGTGGATGGAACCGGTAAGCCTATCCTTCAAGCACTTGACGTTGTAGTCCATACCGACAGAGAGGTTGACATTCAACGGGCCCAAGAAGTCGGTGGTAACGACATTGGAGTTACTGTTCCACTGTCTGACGAACTGGGTAGCGGCTATCATCTGGATGGTATAATACCAGCTTCTGGATGCCTGCAATCCCAACTTGCTCGTCAGACGCAGCAAGTTTTCGCTTACTCGCATGGTGTGCAACGTATCCTGCCTGGAGGTCTGGAATCCCAACTTCATCTCAAGTTTGTTGTCCCATCTCACCTTCTGCTTGTTGTTGTAATTGGCATTGAGGGTTATCGAACCTACCATCGAGTAGTTGCTTTCACCACCTTTGTACCAGTTGGAAGAAATGTAATTCTGCAGGAACTGGAGATAATAGTCGCCCGAGTATGTCCAGAAGTTGGGCTTCAGCACCACAATATCCAAGGGGGCCACAACTGTCTCCTGGGGCTTGGGGGCTACCTTTTCAACGATTTCAGGAGCATGGTCGACATGTATTGCCTCGGCCTTGCGTATGTCTCCAGCGCGCTCCAACTGGCTCTGCGTAGAGCACACGAGGTCGGGACGCCCGAGATAGAGCGCCAGGAGACTCTCGTCGATAAGGTTGGCATCGCGGTCGATGTCAAAGAAGTTGTGGGACACGCCTTTATAGAACGTGGTCGGCATAAAGAGCAACTTGTACTCGATCCCCAGTTTGGGCAGTGCCGGCACAGTCATGGTTGGCACAAACTCTTCGAGATGGGCAGAGTCCTGGTGGGCGCGGAAATGCAACAGCGAATCCATATAGAGAGTCACCATATCCGGCTGGGCTTGTGCGGCATGTCGGCGCGATGACGACATCGATTGCGAATGTCGTGACTGGGCCGACACGGACGTAACATCACACAGCAAACCTAAAAGGATAATGGCAATAAACTTAATTCTCATAATTGTATAGTGGCTATTTGTGGTTGCAAAGTTACTGCATGCTGTGAAAAATACAAAATAAATCTCAATGATTTTTTGTTTTAGAACTCCCGCGAAGGCAAAAGTCGTGAACAAAAGGGAAAAAGCGTGGAACAAAATAATACCTTTTCTTTGCAGAGTTCACCAAATTATTGTAATTTTGCAACTTGAACAAATATTAAATTATCACAATCGTGGCAGACACAAAGTATATTTTTGTAACAGGCGGTGTGGTTTCTTCATTAGGCAAAGGAATCATCTCATCGTCTATCGGCAAATTGTTGCAGGCCAGAGGCTACAACATCACCATCCAGAAGTTTGACCCCTACATCAACATTGACCCGGGTACACTGAATCCTTATGAGCACGGAGAGTGCTATGTGACGGCCGACGGTATGGAGACCGACCTTGACTTGGGACACTATGAGCGCTTCACTGGCATCCAGACCACGAAAGCCAACTCAATGACCACAGGACGTATATATAAAAGTGTAATAGACAAAGAGCGTCGTGGCGACTATCTGGGCAAGACTATCCAGGTGGTGCCTCACATCACCGACGAAATCAAGCGAAACATCAAGATGCTTGGCCAGCGCTACCACTATGACTTTGTCATCACTGAGATAGGTGGTACAATCGGCGACATCGAAAGCGCACCCTTCATGGAGGCTATCCGCCAGATGAAATGGGAATTGGGCAAGAAGGCTGTCAATGTGCATCTCACCTACGTGCCCTACCTCAAGGCTGCGGGCGAACTGAAGACCAAGCCCACACAGCATAGCGTGAAGGAACTGCAAAGCGTGGGTATCCAGCCTGATGTGCTCGTCCTCCGCACCGAAAAGTATCTCGACGAGGGTTTAAGAAAGAAGGTTGCCGCTTTCTGTAACGTCGACTTCGACTGTGTCATCCAGAGCGAAGACCTCTCAAGCATCTACGAGGCTCCTGTATATATGCAGGACCAAGGTCTGGACACTGCCATCCTGCGCAAGGTGGAAGAGCCCATTGGCGAGAAGCCTTCACTGGGTCCCTGGCGCCAGTTCCTCGAGCGTCGCGCCAAAGCTACCGAGACTGTCAACATCGGTCTGGTGGGCAAGTATGACCTGCAGGACGCCTACAAGAGTATTCGCGAGAGTCTCTCACAGGCTGGCACCTATAACGACTACAAGGTAAACATCAACTACATCAACTCCGAAAAGATTACGGAAGACAACGTGGCCGACCTGCTGAAAGGCCAGGACGGTATCATGATTTGTCCCGGCTTCGGCCAGCGTGGCATTGAGGGCAAGCTGATTGCCGCTCACTATACCCGCACCCATGACATCCCCACCTTTGGTATCTGTCTGGGTATGCAGATGATGGTTATCGAGTTTGCCCGCAACGTGCTGGGCTATGCCGACGCCAACAGCCGCGAGATGGACGAGAAGACGACTCACAACGTGATAGACATCATGGAAGAGCAGAAGAACATCACCAATATGGGAGGTACCATGCGTCTGGGTCAATATGAGTGTATACTTAAACAAGGTTCGCGTACATTTGATATATATAAGAAGGAGAATATCCGCGAGCGCCACCGTCACCGCTACGAGTTCAACAACCAGTATCTTACCGAATATGAACGCGCTGGCATGATGTGTGTAGGACGCAATCCCGAAAGCGACCTTGTAGAGGTGGTAGAGATACCTGGACTGAAGTGGTACATTGGTACCCAGTATCACCCAGAGTATCAAAGCACAGTGCTGAAGCCACATCCACTCTTCGTAGATTTCGTTAAACACGCAATAAAGAACAAGAAATAAGACATGGACAAAAATACAATTACCGGCATTGTGCTCATAGCGCTGCTGTTTATCGGGTTTACCTGGTGGAGCCAGCCCTCTGAAGAAGAGATTAAGGCTCAGCAGGAACAGCTCGCCCAACAGGAAGCCGCCAAGGACAAGGCTGCCAAAGCCGAGAAAGATGCCGTAAAAGCTCAACGCGAACGCGCGTTGCAGCAGACCCTCGAAGACAGTACTGCACTATTTCATAACGCCCTCAAAGGTACTGCGCAGAACGTGGTACTTAAGAACAAGCATGTAGAACTGACCTTCAACACCAAGGGCGCAACGGTAGAAAAAGCCGTGATTAAGGGTTACAAGGACAACATCAAGGAGAAGAACGACGTTGTGCTGTTTGACAAGAACGAACAGTCACTCAATTATACCTTGGTGGCCAAGGAGACCAATATCTCTACCCAGGACCTGTATTTCAACGTATCGGCGCTCACCGACTCTACCGTCGTGTTCACCGCCGAAGCTGCAGCCGGCAAGAACATCGTGCTGAGCTATCTGCTCGGCAAGGACTATATGCTCCACATGCGTCTTAGCGTAGAGGGCATGGCCGGACTCTTCGCCCCCAATACCTCCACAATGGATATCAACTGGCAGGAGAAATGCCGTCAGCAGGAGAAGGGCTTCAACTTTGAAAACAGATACGCTACCCTGACCTACCACGAAAGCGAAGGTGGCACCGATTATCTGAGCGAGACATCAGAAAAAATCGACAAGCCCATTGAAGAACGTATAGACTGGGTTGCCTTCAAGAACCAGTTCTTCTCGGCTGTGATGATTGCCAAAAACGATTTCCAGCCCAACGCTCTTATGACTTCCATCCCTTATGACAAAAAGTCTGGCGATGGCTATCTGAAGAGCTATCAGGCCAAGATGAAGTCGTTCTTTGACCCAACAGGCAAGCAGCCATCAGAGTTTGAGTTCTATTATGGCCCGAATGACTTCCGTCTCTTGCAGAATGTAGAGGAGCAAAGCACCTTCGGCAAGGACCTCGAGCTCCAGCGTCTGGTTTACCTTGGCTGGCCTCTCTTCCGCATCATCAACCGCTGGTTCACCATTTATGTTTTCGACTGGCTGTCCAAGCTCTTCCCCATGGGAGTGGTACTCATTCTCATCACACTGTTACTGAAGGTAATCACCTTCCCAATGGTAAAAAAGAGCTACATGAGCAGCGCCAAGATGCGTGTACTCAAACCGAAACTCGAAGCTGCCACCGCCAAATTTGACAAGCCCGAAGACCAGATGCAGAAGCAGCAAGCTATGATGGCAGAGTATGCCAAATATGGCGTAAGTCCATTGTCGGGCTGTCTGCCTATGCTCATACAGATGCCAATCTGGATTGCCATGTTCAACTTCGTGCCCAACGCCATTCAGCTGCGTGGTCAGAGTTTCCTGTGGATGAGTGACCTTTCAACCTATGACCCCATCTTCGAATGGGGCACCAATCTGCCCATCATAGGTGACCACCTCTCGCTCACCTGTATACTTTTCTGCGTAGCCAACCTGCTCTACTCGTGGATGACTATGCGTCAGCAGCGCGACCAGATGGTAGGCCAGCAAGCCGAACAGATGAAGGTGATGCAGTGGATGATGTTCCTCATGCCTGTCATGTTCTTCTTCATCTTCAACGACTACTCGTCGGGTCTTAACTTCTACTATTTTGTCAGCCTCTTCTTCTCGGCTGCCATCATGTGGACCCTCCGCAAGACCACCAATGATGAGAAACTGCTTGCTATCCTTGAAGCACGCTACAAGGAGAACCAGAACAACCCTCAGAAGATGAAAGGTCTGGCTGCACGCCTGCAGGCTATGCAGGAACAGCAGGCCGAGCTGCAGAAACAGAGAGAAGAGCTGGCTCGTAAAAGAAAAAAGTATTAACTATGATGATAGCCAAAACTATAGCATTAGTTGCCGCCCTATGGATGGGCGGCAATTTTGCAAACGCACAGACCATGATTGGTAAAAGTGACATCAAACTCAGTTCAGACCTCATGACTCCCGAAGCCTTATGGGCTATGGGACGCATAGGTGGAGCTCAGGTTTCGCCCAATGGCAAGCAAGTGGTATACCAGGTAGGTTACTACAGCGTAGAAAAGAACAAAGGGCAGCAGACCTTGCATGTAATGAACGTGGACGGCACTGCCAAGCGTATGCTCACCACTGGCGCCAAGAGCGAGAGCGACGCCGCCTGGATAGAAGGCGGAAGCAAGATTGCCTACCTTTCTGGTGGCCAGCTGTGGAAAATGAATCCTGATGGCACAGACCGCAAGCAACTCACTCACTCGGCTTTGGATATCGAGGGATTCAGTTTCTCGCCCGACGGAAACAAGGTAATTCTTATCAAGTCAATTCCCTATAATGACATCATCAAGAAGAATCCTTCTGACTTGCCCAAGGCTACCGGCCGTGTCATCACAGACCTGAACTACCGTCATTGGGACCATTACGTTGAGACCATCGCCCATCCCTTCATGGCTGCTGTCAACGACAATGCCATCACCGACGGTATCGACATTATGGAGGGTGAACCCTACGAGTGTCCCTCTGCTCCTTTCGGTGGTATTGAGCAACTTGCATGGAGCCCCGACTCAAAGCAGATTGCTTACTCTTCCCGTAAGCGTACTGGCTTGCATTACGCCATTTCTACCGACGCCGATATCTACCTGTATGATATCGACAGCCACACCACCCGCAATCTCTGCAAGCCTGCCGACTATAAAGAACCAGCCATTAATCCAACCAAATCGATGAAGGACCAGCCCGTCAATCATCAGGATGGTGATATGAACGTAGGCTATGACACTGCACCTTGTTTCTCACCCGACGGCAAGTATGTTGCTTGGCTCAGCATGGCACACAATGGCTATGAGAGCGACCGCAACCGTCTACTGGTGTATGATTTGGCCACTGGCAAGAAAGAATACGTCAGCGAGAAGCTCGACACCAATGTCGATGCATTCTGCTGGAACTCTGACAACAAGAGTATCTACTTCATTTCCGTATGGCATGGATGTGCCAACATCTACCAGACTAATCTTCGCGGAGAAGTCCATCAGGTTACCGAAGGCCAATACGACTACGGCAGCCTCCAGATGATAGGTAACACCAAGAAGTTACTTGTTACCCGTCATTCGATGAGCCACCCCGATGACATTTTTGTCATCAACCCCAAGAAGAAGACTGAAATCACACAGATTACAGATGAAAACAAGCATATTTTTGACCAACTTGCAGTCGGAAAGGTTGAGCCTCGATGGGTGAAAACCACTGACAACAAAGATATGCTGGTATGGATAATCCTTCCTCCCCACTTCGACCCCAACAAGAAATATCCTACCCTCCTTTTCTGTGAAGGCGGTCCCCAAAGTCCCGTATCACAGTTCTGGAGTTACCGATGGAATATGCAGATTATGGCAGCCAACGGCTATGTCGTCATAGCCCCCAACCGCCGCGGTCTGCCTGGTTTCGGAAGCAAGTGGAACGAAGATATCAGCGGCGACTGGACCGGCCAGTGCATGAAAGATTACCTCAGCGCCATCGACGATGCCGCCAACAATCTCCCCTATGTTGACAAAGACCGTCTGGGTGCCGTGGGCGCCAGCTTCGGTGGCTTCTCTGTCTATTACCTTGCCGGCCATCATGGCAAACGTTTCAAGTGCTTCATCGCTCATGATGGAGCCTTCAACCTTGAGTCCATGTACACCGACACCGAGGAAGCCTGGTTCTCCAACTGGGAGTACGATGACGCCTACTGGAACAAGGACCAGACCGAGCGTGCACGCCGCACTTATGCCAACAGTCCCCACAAGGCTGTCGATAATTGGGACACCCCCATCCTCTGCATCCATGGCGAGAAAGACTATCGAATCAATGCCAATCAAGGCTTCGGCGCCTTCAATGCAGCCCGCCTCAAAGGTATCCCTGCCGAACTGCTCCTTTTCCCTGATGAAAACCACTGGGTTCTTAAACCACAGAACGGTGTACTGTGGCAGCGTACCTTTTTCTCATGGCTTGACCGCTGGTTAAAGAAATAAACAACAAAAAGATATAAGCAATGACAACAACACAAAAAACACTGCGCGACTCGGCCGCTATCCGCTGGATGGCCCTGTTGCTCTTGGCTTTGGCCATGTTCTGTGCCTACATCTTTATGGACATCCTTTCGCCCATCAAAGACCTGATGCAGACACAGAGAGGCTGGGACTCTGACGCCTTCGGTACCATGCAGGGCTCGGAGACTTTCCTCAACGTATTTGTCTTCTTCCTGATTTTTGCAGGCATCATCCTCGACAAGATGGGCGTTCGCTTTACAGCCCTCCTCTCTGGAGGCGTGATGCTTTTGGGAGCCATCATCAAGTGGTATGCCATCAGCGACAGCTTTATCGGCAGCGGCCTTGAGACTTGGTTTACCAATAACCTCAACCACATTCCCGTCTTCGAGCAGTTGAACGTATCGCCGTTCTATGAGGGTATGCCCGCATCTGCCAAGCTGGCAGCCTGTGGATTTATGCTCTTCGGCTGCGGAGCCGAGATGGGCGGCATCACCGTATCGCGTGGTATCGTCAAGTGGTTCAAGGGCCGCGAGATGGCATTGGCCATGGGATCTGAGATGGCATTGGCCCGCCTGGGCGTAGCCACCTGCATGATATTCTCGCCCTTCTTCGCCAAGCTCGGCGGAGTCGTTAGCGTATCACGCTCTGTGGCTTTCGGCGTTGTGCTGCTTTGCATCGCCATGATTATGCTCGTTGTCTATTTCTTTATGGACAAGAAACTCGACGCGCAGACCGGCGAAGCCGAAGAGAAAGACGACCCTTTCAAAATCAGCGACTTGGGACAGATACTCACCAGCAGTGGTTTCTGGCTCGTATCATTGCTCTGCGTACTCTACTATTCAGCTATCTTCCCCTTCCAGAAGTACGCTGTAAACATGCTGCAGTGCAACCTCTCATTTACTGAGGTTCCCGCCGACTCCTTCTGGGCATCCTCGTCTGTTACCATCATCCAGTATGTCATCATGCTTGTGGTGGCTGTTACAGCGTTCATGTTCAACTTCCTCAAGAACAAGAGCTTCAAGTACGGAGTGCTCTGCCTGTCCATCGTATCCCTTGTCACCTACTGCTACATGGGCTACATGCGTCAGTCTGCCGAGTCTATCTTTGCCGTGTTCCCACTGCTTGCCGTGGGCATTACCCCCATCCTGGGCAACTATGTAGACCATAAGGGTAAGGCTGCCTCTATGCTCGTTCTGGGTTCACTGCTGCTTATCGCCTGCCACCTTACCTTCGCCTTCATTCTGCCCGAGTTCAAGGGCAATCAGGTAGGCGGAGTCATTGTGGCCTACGTGACCATCCTCGTTCTCGGCGCATCGTTCTCTCTTGTCCCCGCCTCTCTGTGGCCAAGCGTGCCCAAGCTGGTAGACGCCAAAATCATCGGCTCTGCCTACGCCCTTATCTTCTGGATACAGAATATCGGCCTGTGGCTGTTCCCCCTGCTCATCGGCAAGGTCCTCACCATGACCAACAAGGGAGTTACCAATGCTACCGAGCTCAACTACACCGCCCCATTGGTGATGCTGGCAGGCTTGGGTGTTGCCGCGCTCGTCATCGGCCTTGTCCTCAAGGTTGTTGACGAGAAGAAGGGACTGCACCTTGAAGAGCCAAACATCAAGTAAACATCCATATCATCCATGTGCGTCACCGGCCCTGCGCCGATGCCGCACATGGATATATATACCAGAAATACACCTACCTAATTGAACCTGACATTCGTAAACATCATAATAACTAATAATAACAACTAAAAACTTAAAGATTATGTCTGAAGAAAATGTTCTTTCAAACAAGATTGAGATGAAAAAGGTATGGCAGCTGCTCGGCATCGTTGCCGTTACCGCCCTCATCTGGAACCTCCCAATCACCTGTTTTGGCATTGAGGGCCTTACCGTTATCCAGCAGCGCGTTATAGCCATCTTTGTCTTCGCTACCCTTTCATGGCTGTTCGAAGCCATTCCCTCTTGGGCAACCTCACTGGCCATCATATCGGTAATGTGTCTTACTTTGTCTGACAACTCCATCGCCTGCTTCAAGGGCGAGGGCGAAGCCTTTGGCGAGCTTCTCAAGTCCAAGGACATCATGGCCACCTTCGCCAACCCCGTCATCATGCTCTTCCTCGGCGGTTTCATCCTTGCCATCGCAGCCACCAAGTCGGGTCTTGACGTGCTGCTTGCCAAGAACCTTATCCGTCCCTTCGGCAACAAGAGCGAGAACGTGCTGTTGGGCTTCCTACTCATCACAGGCGTCTTCTCGATGTTCGTGTCCAATACAGCTACCGCCGCCATGATGCTCACCTTCCTTACCCCTGTCTTCGCCGCCCTTCCCGCCAACGGAAAGGGACGCATCGCGCTGACGATGAGCATCCCAATCGCCGCCAATATCGGTGGTATGGCCACTCCTATCGGTACACCTCCCAATGCCATCGCCCTGCAGGCCCTCAATGAGCAGCTGCATCTTAACATCAGCTTCGGACAGTGGATGTCATTCATGTTCCCGCTGGTCATCATCATCCTGTTCATCAGCTGGCGCCTTATCCTCAAGTTCTTCCCCTTCACTCAGAAGACCATCGAACTCAAGATTGAGGGTCATGTTTCTCACGGCTGGCGTATGTGGGTGGTATGCATCACCTTCATCGTCACCATCCTCATGTGGCTGCTCGACCGTGTCACTGGTGTCGACGCCAACACTGTAGCCATCATTCCTATGGGTGTATTCGCACTTACAGGAGTCATCAATGGCAAAGACTTGCAGAAGATTGACTGGAGCGTTATCTGGATGGTTGCCGGTGGTTTCGCCCTCGGACTGGGCATGAACGGCACCGGACTTGCCGACCGCGCTATCGAGAGTATACCTTTCGGCGAGTTCTCTCCCATCGCCATATTGCTCATCTCTGGACTTATCTGCTACTTCCTCAGCAACTTTATCAGCAACACTGCCACCGCAGCTCTTCTGGTTCCAATCCTTGCTGTCGTTTGTACAGGTATGGGCGACAAACTGGGCGCCATTGGCGGCACCTCTACCATCATCATCGGTATTGCCCTTGCTGCATCCAGCGCCATGTGTCTCCCCATCTCTACTCCTCCTAACGCTATCGCCTTCTCTACCGGACTGGTCAAGCAGAACGATATGCTCAAGACGGGTATCACCATGGGCATCATCAGCATGGTTCTCGGCTACACCGTGCTCTACTTCATCGGTAAGGCCGGACTCATCGGATAAATATTATCTACAAAAACTATCAACGGGAAGGGGCTACTCTTCCCGTTTTTTGTTGCCGCGACCCAGCACAATCGCACCAGACATCCGCTCGCACGAAGAGAGTCCATCTCCATTTCTGCACTGACCATCGACAAAGTATTTGCAGGGTTGGAAATGGAGAAATCGTGGTGCGATTTGTTTGTTTCGCATCGCGAAAAGTGTAATTCGCAGTTTGAAACAAGTAAATCGTAGTTTGGAAACTACTTGAAAGCCATTGCGTTAAACTTTGCCGCGACGGCGCTATTGATGCTACATGCCAGAGGCCGACCGCTGAAGATTTCCACTATAGGCGAGCATACAGCCCCTCCACCAGCTCCATCCCCCACAGCCACAACCTTATCTCCCCCAATGTCGGGAGAAAAAGCGGTGATAGTTAGGTTTTATCAAAAAAGAATGAGTAAAAAAGCAAAAAATAGCAGATTTGAGCTTTTGTTTTGAGTTTCAAGTGGTTGT